>FWPU01006384.1_pt1 | contig 23680 bp, 25 predicted proteins | sample 2228361 | NCBI WGS metagenome assembly FWPU01 (sample SAMEA103939777, study PRJEB20133) | metagenome
CGGCGTGCTCGAGGCGACGCTCGCGCGGCTCGCCGGCGGGTTCGGTGTCGACCCCCGGCGCGTCGAGGCGGCGATCGGCCCGGCGATCGGCGCCTGCTGCTACGAGGTCGGCCCGGAGGTGCGGGCGGCGTTCGACGCGCGGCTCGGCGCGCTGGCGGCACCGGCCTGGCGGCGCGGGCGGCGCGGCCGCGAGCATCTCGACCTGCGGACCGCCGTCGCGGGGATCCTGGTCGCGCGCGGGGTGACCGTCGAGGTCGTGGGGCCCTGCACCGCGTGCGCCCCCGACTACCACTCCTACCGGCGCGACGGGACCGGCGCGGGGCGGCAGCTCGGCTTCATCGGCTGGACTGCGCGCTGACGGCGACCTCGGGGAGGTCGCCCGTGTGCTCGAAGCGCTCGGGGTCCTCGAAGTACGCGCGGAAGAGCTGCACCATCGCGCCCCCCTGGTAGCCGTCCATGAACCGGTGGTCGAACGTGACCCCGAGGGTCATCATCGGCCGCACGACGACGCGCGACCCCTCCACCACCGGCCGGTCCTCGACCTGCCCCACCAGGACCACCATCGGGCAGCGGCTGAACGGCACCAGCGGCGCGAAGGCGGCCGTCAGCCCGAACATCCCCACGTTCGTCACCATCACGCTGCCGAACGAGTCGCGGACGATGCCGAAGCGCGACAGGTCGAGGTCGAGGTCGTAGGTCAGGTAGGCGATGCTCCGCATCAGCGGGCCGAGCAGCGGGAGGGGCATGCGGTCGAGCAGGCTCTTCGTCCGCTCGACCTGCCGATCGCGGCGGGCGCGCAGCGCCGCCACGCGCCCCTCGACCTCGCGCGCGACGTCGAGGGCGCTCTTCTCGTCCACCCGTTCGACCTTGATCCCCGAGAGGTCCGTACCTCCCTCGGTCGCCACCTGGAAGAACACGTCGATCGTGTCGCGCAGCATGATGCGGCCGCGTGCGACGATCCCGTTGAGCTGCGGGTAGCGCTTGAAGGCGAGCGCCGCCCCGCGGGCCACCAGGTGGGTCACGGTGACGTGGACGCCGGTCTCGTCGCGCACGCGGTCCAGGTACGGCAGCGCGGCGTGCATCGGCACGTCGATGAGCGCGTAGACGCTCGGGTCGTTCGGCGGGCGCCAGGAATGGACGGCCAGACGACGCCAGCCGCGCAGCGGGACCAGCGGCCTGAAGCGGCGACCCATTCCGGCCCGTCTAGCCAACTTGTGACCCGGCGTCCAGGCTGCTAGCGTCGACGGGGCCTCAGGAGGTGTGCGCGTGAGACGGTTCATCCTTTCTCTGGCGGTGGTGGCGGGGTTGGCGGGGGCGCCCGGGGCGGCGCTGGCGCACGACGCATACGACGATTCGGAGTCCCATCCGCTCCGTGTCGCGGCCTACGGCGTGCACGCCGTCGGGTACGTCGTCGAGCAGATGGTCTTCCGGCCGCTGCACTTCGTGGTCTCGAACCCGCAGCTGGAGCCGATCTTCGGCCACGGGCCTCACGAGAGTCCCTTCGGCGACTACCGCGCCTACGAACCGGAAGCGGACGACTGAGGCACGCGGCGCTCGTGCCGCGTGACGTACCGGCGCCGGGACACGTACTACCGGCGGGCGAAGGCGTCGGGGTACCGCGCCCGTAGCGCCTACAAGCTGGCCGAGCTGGACGAGCGCTTCGGCATCTTGCGCCGGGGCGACGTCGTCGTCGATCTCGGCGCGTGGCCCGGGGGGTGGGCCCAGGTGGCGGCCGAGCGCGTCGGGCCCGCGGGACGCGTATTGGCCGTCGACGTCGTGCCGCTGGAGCCGTTGCGGCTGGGGCACGTCGACGAGCTCGAGGGCGACGTCCGAGACCCGGCGGTGATCGCCGCCGCGCGCGCCCGGCTCGGGCGCGCGGCGGACGTGGTGCTGAGCGACCTCGCGCCCAAGCTCACCGGCGTCCGGGCGACCGACGAGGCGCGGCACGCCGAGCTCGTCGGCGCGGTCCTCGCGGCGTTGCCGGTCCTCCTCCGACGGGGAGGCCGTCTCCTGGTGAAGGTGTTCATGGGCGCCGGCTACCAGGAGACGCTGACGCGGCTCCGGGCGCTGTTCGCCGAGGTCCGCACCACGCGACCCGAGGCGACGCGTCGGGGATCGGGCGAGCTGTATGCCTTCGGGCGTGGCTTCCACGGCCGCGTAGCCGGCTGTGGATAAGCTGTGGATGGCGGTGGATTCCTCGCGTCCGGCGGCCCGGAGCCGCAGACGCCGCCCGCCGATCCGGAACCCCCCTTCACGCCCGCAAGTCGCTGGATTTACGATCGCTTTCGGTGTCCCACGGGATGGCGCCGGGGCGGCGGCGGGACGTGGTATTCCGCTCCCAGGTACCGGCGAACGCTTGTCCCGCGCGTTGTTGATAAGTGTGCGCCGCCCGCGACCGCGTCCCGCTTGCGTTTGCGCGCAGGCCGCGGAGCACGGTCGCTTCCGGCACGGCACAGCGCGTCGTTCACGCGGCTGACACGCGCGCGACACGGATTTGCGGATCACCGGTCACGGAAATCCGCGCGCATCGCGCCTTCCCCGAGGTGGCAGCGCTACCGGGCCGTCCCCGCGCGCGCTCGCGTCGGTCGGAGGTCGGGACGACGCAGGCGTTGCTCTGCGCGCGCCGCTGCTGGGATGTTGCAATTCGGCCGAACGCTTGCTCTATAGGGGTCGTCCATCGCGCCAAGGAAGTGGTGCGTAGCGAGCGGAAGGAGGCCGTGATGGCACGCGGGAAGGAAGAGCCGCAGTCGCGGCTCGCGGCGTTGCAGGGCATCCTCGCGGCAGGCGGCCAGGTGATCGTCGGGCAGGCCTTCTCGCTGAGCGAGGGCGTGCAGCGGCGGCTCGCAGAAGCAGGCCGGAGCGTGGAGGAGCAGCTCGCAGCGCTCGCGCGCGGCATCGAGGAGACGTTGACCGAGCGGGTCGACGCCCTGCTGAGCAACCTCGCCATCTCGCTCCGCCGCGACGTCGACCGGGCGCGCGAGCGCATCCGCACGCTCGAGGGGCGGCTGGCGGACGTCCCCAAGGAGGGCGTGCGCGAGATGATCCAGCCCGTGCAGGCGCTCGCGAGCGGAGCGGTCGAGCGCGCCGCCGCCGCGCTCGCGCGGACCGAGGAGCTGATGAACCGCGTGCAGCTGGTCGAGCGCCGCGCCGCAGAGCTCACGCGCGAGACGACGCAGGAGACGATCGACGCCGAGGACCTCCGCCAGCGGCTCGACCGCGTCGAGCAGCGGGTCACGGACCTCGGCCGCGAGGTCGGCACGAAGCTCGGTGAACTAAGCGCGCTCCGCGAGCGGCTCACGCGCCTCGAGGCGCGCGTGGTCGAGACCAGCAAGGACCAGCTCACGCGGGCGGGCGAGACGGCCGCGTTGCGCGACCGGCTGGGCCGGCTCGAGTCGCGGCTGAGCGACCTGTCGAAGGAGCAGCTCGCCCGGGCGGTCGAGACGGCCGGGCTCCGCGAGCGCATCCTGCGCATCGAGCAGCGGGCGAACGGCGCGGCGCCGACGGTGGAGCAGACGGCCGCCCGCGGGGAGGGCTCGTGAACGCGTGCAGGTTCACCCCGTCCCGCAGCTCGCCGACAACTACGCCTACCTGATCGTCGACCCGGCGTCGGGCGAGGCCGGGGTCGTCGACTGCGCCGAGGCGGGGCCGGTGCTCGACGAGGTGCGGCGGCGCGGCGTGCGGCTGGTCGCCGTCCTCGCGACGCACCATCACTTCGACCACGTCGGCGGCAACCAGGACCTGCTCGCCGCCGTGCCCGGGCTGCGCGTGTACGGCTCGCACGAGGACGCATCGCGCATCCCGGGCATCACTGACCGGCTGCGGGACGGCGACGAGGTGCGCATCGGCGGGCTGCGCGGGCGCGTGATCTGCATCCCCGCGCACACGTCGGGACACGTGGCCTACTACTTTCCGGACGCCGACGCCGTCTTCACCGGCGACACGCTGTTCGTCGCCGGCTGCGGCCGCCTCTTCGAGGGGGACGCGGCCCAGATGCACGCGTCGCTCGGCCTGCTCGCGGCGCTTCCCGACCGCACGCGCGTCTGGTGCGGCCACGAGTACACGGAGAAGAACCTGCGCTTCGCCGCGACGCTCGAGCCGCGGAACCAGGCGATCGCCGCCAGGCTGGCGGCCGTCGAGGCGTTGCGCCGGCAGGGGAGGCCGACGGTGCCGAGCACGATCGCCGACGAGAAGGCGACCAACCCGTTCCTCCGCATGGACAGTCCCGAGCTGAAGGCGACCGTGCAGTCGCTCGTCCCTGGGGTCGCTCCCGACGACCCGACGTCGCTCTTCGCCGCCGTCCGGAGCCTGAAGGACCGATTCTGATTCGCGCCGCGCGCGCGGGGCGTTGCTTGCCATTCCCGGCGTCGCGACGGTACAGCCTTCCCATGGCCGAGGAGATCCTGAGCGCCGTCGCCGACGACCACATCTGCACCGTCACCCTGAACCGCCCCGAGAAGCGGAACGCGCTCAGCGCCGCCATGATCGACCTCCTGCGCGCGCGCCTCGAGGCCGTCGCCGCCGACCCGGCCGTCCGGGTGATCGTCGTTCGGGCGAACGGGCCCGCATTCTGCGCGGGGCTCGACCTGCGCGAGATGGCCGCGCAGCGTGCCCAGGGGGAGGCGGACCTCGCCCCCCTCGAGGTGGTGCTCGAGACGCTCGAGGCGTGCCCGCAGCCGACGATCGCCGCCGTCCAGGGCGACGCCGTGGCCGGCGGCTGCGAGCTGGCGCTCCACTGTGACCTCCGGGTCGGCTCGGAGGCGGCCCGGTTCTCGATGCCGCTCGCGCGCATCGGGCTCGCCGTCCCGGTCACGCTCACGTGGAAGCTGGTCGACATCGTCGGCTTCTCCCGCACCTACGAGATGCTGTTCACGGGCGGGGCGGTCGAGGCGCGCGAGGCGCTCCATCTGGGGCTTCTCAACCGGCTGGTCCCGGCCGCGGAGCTCGACGCCGCCGCGCTGGCGCTCGCCCGTGAGATCGCCGAGAACGCGCCGCTCGCGGTGCGCGCGATGAAGGCCTTCGTGCGCCGCGCCGGCGCCTACCGAAAGTCGCTCGCGCGCGACGACCTCGAAGCGCTGCATCGCGAGATCCGCATGAGCGCCGACCTCCAGGAGGGGCTCGCGGCGCAGCGCCAGCGCCGGCGGCCGCGGTTCGCGGGCCGCTGACGCCGGCGGCGGCTCAGAGGGGCAGGGCGGCCGCGTCGGTCACCGGCGCCGAGCAGGTGAAGTTCCGGCACACGTAGCCGGTCGCGCGCCCGGCCGCGGCCGGGCGGTCGCGGGCGGGGGCGAGCGGCGCGGGATCGTCGGGTTCGGCCGGCACTAGGACGCGGTGCGGCAGGTACGCCGCGGCGACGCGACGCCACATCGCCCGGGTCCCCGGATCGTCCCGCCGGCCGACGACGACCACCTCGACCGGGCCGTCGCCCCAGAAGCCGAGCGCCTCGAGGTACGTCGCGTAGCCGAACGGGTTCTCCGCCGCCGCGCCGTGGAAGAGGCGCAGGATCTCCTCGGCCCGCTCCCGGTAGTGCGGGTCTCCGGTCAGGTGGTGGAGACGCAGGAGCGCGAGGGCGGCGACGGCGTTGCCGGCGGGGATGGCGCCGTCCGCTCCCGGCTTGGCGCGCGCGATCAGCCGCTCGGCGTCGTGGGCGGTGTAGAAGTACCCGCCGCCCGCGTCGTCGTGGAAGCGCGACTCGAGCGCAGCGACCAGCTCGCGCGCGCGGTCGATCTGGGCCCGGTCGCCGGTCGCCTCGAACAGGTCGAGCAGGGCCGCGGCGAGGAATGCATGGTCGTCGAGGAAGCCGTCCTGCTTCGCCTGGCCGCGCGCCCACTGGTGCTGCAGGCGTCCGTCGACCCGCACGTGGCGCCACAGGAAGTCGGCCGCTGCCCGCGCCGCGTCGACGAAGCGTTCGACGCCGAACACGCGCCCGGCCTCCGCGAGCGTGCCGATCATGAGCCCGTTCCAGGCGGTGAGGATCTTCTCGTCGCGGAGCGGCGGCACGCGACGGCTGCGGGCAGCGAACAGCCGCTCCCGCGCGCGCCCGAGCGCCGCCGCCGCATCCTCCGGCGTGCGCCCCGACAGCCGTGCGACCTGCGTGACGTCGAGGGTCACGTGCGGGATGCTCTTGCCCTCGAAGTTGCCCTCCTCGGTGATGTCCCAGTAGCGGCACACGAGGTCGACGTCGGCCGGATCGACGACGGCGGCGACCTCCGCCGGCGTCCAGACGAAGTACTTCCCCTCCACCCCCTCGCTGTCCGCGTCGGTGGCGGAATAGAAGCCGCCGCCGGGGTCGCGCATGTCGCGCAGCACGTAGTCGAGCGTCTCCTCGGCGACGCGCCGGAGCTCGGGGTCGCCCGTCACCTGCCACACCTCGAGGTAGAGCCGCGGCAGCTGCGCGTTGTCGTAGAGCATCTTCTCGAAGTGCGGCACGAGCCAGTGCGCGTCGACCGAGTAGCGGTGGAACCCGCCACCGATCTGGTCGTAGATCCCGCCCCGCGCCATCTTCCGGCAGGTGAGGACGACCGCGTCCAGCAGGCGGCGGTCGCCGGTGGCGGCGTAGCGGCGGAGGAAGAGCTGGAACACCTGCGGGTGCGGGAACTTCGGCGCGCCGCCGAGCCCCCCGTCGTCAGGGTCGACGTGGCGGAGGAGCGCCTCGGCCGCCCGCGGGGGCAGGGTCGTGTCGAGGGCACCCGACGTCGGCTCGACGTGCTCCAGCCGCGCGACGCCGGCGACGAGGTCGCGCACCGTGCGGGCGACGTCGTCGGGGCGCTCACGCCAGGCGCGGACGACCGCCTCGAGCAGGCGCGGGAAGCCCGGGAGCCCGTGGCGGTCGACGGGCGGAAAGTACGTCCCGCCGTGAAACGGCTCCCCGGCCGGCGTGAGGAACACGGTGAGCGGCCAGCCGCCGCGGCCGGCGAGGAGCTGGACCGCCTTCATGTACACGTCGTCGACGTCGGGCCGCTCCTCCCGGTCGACCTTCACGTTGACGAAGTGCTGGTTCATGAAGCGCGCGATGTCCTCGTTCTCGAACGACTCGTGCGCCATCACGTGGCACCAGTGGCAGGCGGCGTAGCCGATGGACAGGAGGATCGGCTTGTTCTCGGCGCGGGCCTTCGCGAACGCCTCCTCCCCCCACGGGTACCAGTCGACGGGGTTGTGGGCGTGCTGCCGGAGGTACGGGCTCGTCTCGTTCGCCAGCCGATTCGGCCGTCCCATCTGTTCACAGTGGCAGCGGGTCGGCGCGTTGACAAGGTGGACGACGGGCATTAGCTGGCGCCGATGCGCACGGTGTACGTCGCCGAGTATCCGGCGATCCAGCACCGGCACGCGGACGGCGCGATCGTCACCGTCCGGCTCAAGCGACGCGCCGGCGTCCTGAGCGCCATCTGCGCGGGCTGCGACACCGAGTTCGTCTACCGCAAGCCGTCGGCGAGCCGGATGGTCCACTTCAAGTCGCCGCTGCTGCCCCCGGTGAAAGGCAACTTCGACGACGGCACGGGCGGCGAGTGAAGGTTCTCCTCAACTTCTTCATCGGCGAAGACGTCCGCATCGCCGTCCCGGACCGGCTGCTCGACGAGCTCGCCCGCCGCTTCCCCGACGTCGCATTCGTGGCGGCGAACGACGAGGAATCCCTCGCCCGCGAGGCGGCGGACGCCGAGGTCTTCTTCGGGTTCGTGTTCCCGGAGGCGCTCGTGGCCCGGGCACCGCGGCTGCGCTGGATCCAGTCGGCCGGCGCCGGCATCGAGCGCAACCTCTCGCCCGCCGTCCGCGCTCGCGACATCGTGGTCACGAACGCGGGCGGACTCGCCGCGGTGGCGATCGCCGAGCACGTGATCGGCCTCGCCCTCGTGCTCTGCCGGAACCACCACGTCGCGATCCGGCTGCAGCAGGCGTCGCGGTGGGACCGGGCGGCGGTCATGGCGGGGGACGGCGCGCCGCTGCGCGAGTTCGCCGGCAGCCGGATGGCCGTCCTGGGGCTCGGCCCGATCGGGCGGGCGATCGGGGAGCGCGCCGCGGCGCTCGGGGCGCGGGTGCGCGGGCTGCGCCGTCATCCGGGCGCCGCGGTGGCACCCTTCGAGGCGGTCGTCGGACCCGATGGTCTCGGCGACCTGCTCGGCTGGGCCGACTTCGTCGTGCTCGCCGTGCCGCACACGGCGGAGACGGTGCGCCTGATCGGCCGGGACGAGCTGGCCGCCATGCGTGCCGACGCGTATCTCGTCAACATCGCGCGCGGGTCCGTCGTCGACGAGGCGGCGCTGGTGGACGCGCTCCGGCGCCGCGCCATCGCGGGGGCCGCGCTCGACGTCTTCCACGACGAGCCGCTCCCGGCGTCGAGCCCGCTGTGGACGCTGCCGAACGTCATCGTCACGCCCCACGTCGCGGGCGCGATGCCGCGGTATTTTGACCGTGCGCTCGAGCTGTTCTCGGCCAATCTGACCCGGTACCGCACCGGTCAGCCGCTCCGGAACGTGGTCGACAAGGACTTCGGATATCCGGTATCTCCCGCCTGAGATTTCAATGGGTTGCGCCCGGTTTGCCCCTCCGCCGCAGCGCGAGTTGACACTCGGCGGACGGTTGGGCAAAAGGCGACCCGAGACATAGCAGGCGCCTAATCCCCGGTAGGGGAGCGGAGGACCCAGCCCGAGTGGGGTGAATCCGGGAGGTGCGAGGGCACACCGGACGGGCAGCGCTTCTTGCCCGAACCCGTCAGCTAACTTCGCCGGCGTGAAGGAGCGGGATCATGCAGACCGAGCCCACAAGGGCCGGGGGAGCGATCCCCCGGCCCTTGTTTTATCTGGCCGCCGCCACGCTCGCGGCGGCCATGGCCGCTCCGGCACGTGCCGACTTCGTCGGTCCGATGCCCCAGGCCTCCGTCGGGACGGCGTCCTGGTACGGGCACGAGTTCAGCAACCGGCCGACCGCGAGCGGCGAGCGCTTCGACCCGCACGGCCTCACCGGCGCGCACCGCACGCTCCCGATCGGGACGAAGGTGCGAGTGACCAATCTGCGGAACGGCCGCTCCGTCCTGGTCCGGATCACCGATCGCGGACCGTTCAAGCGGCGCCGGGTGATCGACGTCTCCCTCGGCGCCGCCCGCGCGCTCGGCATGGTCGAGCGCGGCGTTGAACGCGTCCTGATCGAGCCGCTGTCCTAGGCGCCGCTACGCCGAGCGGCGCAGCCCGACGGGCCGACCGGTCACGGAGTGTCGCGTGCCGTTCACGCGGCGGAACGGGAAACGCAGGACCTGGGCCGCGCTGCTCCCCCGCTGCGCGTCACGCCAGCGCCGCAGCCCGCGCCGCAGATACGCCGCATCGAGCCCCAGCGCCTGGCAGACGTTCACGAACGAGTACGGCCACTCGACGTCGTTCGAGGCGAACCAGTCCTCCGTCTCGACGTAGAGCGCCTGCGCCCTGCGGTCGCGGGCGTTCACGTACTTCTGGAAGGTCCCGACCGCCTCCTCCAGCACCGCCAGCATCAGCCGCTTCTCGGGTTGGAGCGACGCGTCCATCACGAGGCGGGAAAAGAACTGGGAGGGAAGGACGGTTTCGGGCTCCATCTCGAGCCCAACGGATCGCGCTTCCATGGGCGGTCGCCGAAGCACCCGTCGTGCCACGCGTGGAGGCCGCGAATTCTCGACGGTTCCGGCATCCCGGCTCCGTCTGCGCCGGTGGTGAAACGCAACCCGCCGTGTAGCAAACCGCTACAGGGCGGCCGCCGGTCAGGTCGTCCCGGCGAGCTGCCGCTCGACCAGGCGCTGCGTGCGCCGCAACAGGCGCGTGAGGCCCGGGGCGTCCGCGACGCACACCGCGTCGCCCGCGGCGTGCAGCCGGCGAAGCGCTCGGTTCAGGCGCCGAGCCGCGAGCGTCACCTCGCGCAGCACGGGCCGCTCGGCCCGTCCCTCCTTCTCGGCCCGGAACCGCCGCACCGACGGGGGCTCCTCGCGGACGCGCCGCCAGAGGGCGACGGCCGCAGCCGGGTCCTCCTGGCGGGCGATGTCCATGAGCAGCTCGCGCGACACGGCCGGCCCGCCGCGGTGGAGCTCGTCCTTCACCTGCTCGGGCAGGCGCGTCAGCGAGAGCATGTTGGAGACGTAGGGACGGCTCTTGCCGAGCAGATCACCCACCTCGCGATGGCTGTAGCCGTGCCGCTCGATCAGGAGTGCCAGGGCTTCCGCCTCCTCGAGCGGGCTCAAGTCTTCGCGCTGCAAGTTCTCGATCAGCGCGATCTCGAGCGGGTCGTCGGCCTCGCGGACGAGCGCCGGGAGCCGGTCGAGGCCCGCCAGCCGTGCCGCGCGGAACCGGCGCTCACCGGCGAGCAGCTCGAAGCCGCCGTCGACCCGGCGGACGACGATCGGCTGGAGCAGGCCGCGGACCTTGATCGAGGCGGCGAGCTCGGCGAGCGCCTCCTCGGCGAAGTGCTTTCGCGGCTGATCGGCGTTCGGTCGCACGGCGGACAGCGGCACCATCGTGAGGACCGTGCGCTGCCGCCGTTCGAGGGTGCCGACGCTCAGCGTCCGCACCGGACCCGTACTGGCCTCCCGCTGCTGCGCTTCCGGGACGTTCCACAGCATGCCCCACCTCCCCACGTCGACCTCGCCGTGCCGGGAGCCCGCGCCGGCCGGCGGCGAACCGGCCGGCGCGGCGTGCGATCTACACCTTGCCCTGCAGGAAGAATGCGATGACCAGCGCGTAGAGGGCGAGTGCCTCCATGAGCGCCAGCCCGACGATCAACGGCGTGAAGATGCGGTCGGCCGCGTTCGGGTTCCGACCGATCGACTCCATCGCCGCCGCCGTGGCGCGACCCTGCGCGAGCGCGGCGCCGAACGCCGCGATCCCGAGGCCGAGCCCTGCCGCCAGGGCGATGAGGCCGCTCTGTCCCCCGCCCGGCGCCGCCGCCTGCGCGTGCGCGAGCATCGGGCTCGCCAGCACGGCGACGGCGATCAGCCACACCTTGTTCACGATTCGCTTCATCGGTCCCCCAACTCGGGCCATCCGCTGCCCTTCCTCTCCTCTTGTCCTCTCCGCTCCCACCGGGCGACGGCCCGAACCCTGGTTCGACGCCGGATCAGTGCTCGTCGTGCGTGACAGCGAGCGCGATGTAAATCGCGGTCAGCATCGTGAACACGAACGCCTGCACGACCGAAACGAACGTCCCGAGGCCGTAGAACACGACCGGGACGACCGCCTTCGTCAGATCGGTGAAGATCTCGACCACCCGGTGGTCGGCGAACATGTTCGCGAACAACCGGATGCCGAGCGACACGGGCCGGAACGAGTGGCTGAAGATCTCGATCACGAGCATCAGCGGCGCGAGGAAGATCACCGGCCCGAGGAAGTGCTTGAGATACGCGCCGCGCTGCGCCTGCCACCCCGCGAGGTGGTACATCGCGAAGGACACGACGCCGAGGCCGAACGTCACGTTGAAGTCCGAGGTCGGGGGTGAGAATCCGGGCACGAGGCCGATCAGGTTCGAGAGCAGGATGAAGGCGAAGAAGCTGGCCAGGAGGGGCACGTACCGCTCGGCGTGGTGGGCGATCACGCCGTGCGCGAGGCCGGAGATCATCTCGACGAACACCTCGCCCACGTTCCGGGCCGTCACGCCGGGGTCCGGGACGAGCGCGTCGCCGGATGCGACGAGGCGGCGGCGCACGACGAACGCGAAGCCGATCAGCGCGAGGCCGACGAACGCCGCCGTCGCGACCGGCTGCGGAAGGGGCACGAACGACAGCCAGCTAAACCCGTGATGCTCGTTCATCGTCCTCCCCGCCGATCCGTCGCGTGGCGAGCGCTTCCCACACCGCCGCCGCCGGCAGGCAACTCACGCCGAGCGCGAAGCCGATGGGATCCGGCGCGTATGCCCCGGCATGAAACGCGAACCAGCCAAGTCCCAAAAACGCGAGGAGTTTAGCAGACAAGAGCCCGATGGCAAGGCGACGGCTGCCGCGCCGGAGGACCGCGCCGAGGGCCGCCGCATACGCGGTCAGCGCGAGCCCGATGGCCGCCCCGCCGAGGAGGACGCCGCCGACGCCCGGCCGTCCCGTGAGGGCGGCGACGGTGGCGACCGTCGCCAGGAGCCCCCAGAGCCGCCGCTGGATGCGCTCAACGCTCGGCCGCACGATCCATCCGTTCGAACCGCCGCAGCAGCTGGATCAGGCGGATGAACCCGCCGACGACCGCGATCAGCGTCGCCGCCACGAGCAGGTACGGCTCCGTGTCGAGCTGCCGGTCGAGCCACCACCCGACCAGGACCCCCGCGCCGATGGTCCCCGAGAACTCGAACGCGAGGGCGCCGTACCGGGAGTACCGGACGAACGGTCCCGGCTCCGGCATCTATCCCCGCGCGAGGGCCCGGCGAGCGGCCTGGCCGAGGCGCACGACGTCCGCGTCCGTGTGGGCGAGCGACAGGAAGAACGCCTCGAACTGCGACGGCGGCAGGTACATCCCCTCGTCGAGCATGTTGCGGAAGAAGCGCGCGAACGCGCCCGCGTCGGCCCGGCTCGCGCTCGCGTGGTCGTGCACCTCGTCGACCCCGAGGAACAGCGTCAGCATGGAGCCGACCCGGTTGACGCAGCCGCGCGTCCCGGTGGCCGCGAGCGCTTCGCGCAGCGCCTCCTCGGCATCCGCGCCCAGCTGCTCCAGGCGATCGTACGCGCCGGCCGTCTCCTGGAGCACACCGAGCGTCGCCAGCCCGGCGGCGACGGCGATCGGGTTCCCGGACAGCGTCCCGGCCTGGTAGACCGGCCCGACCGGGGCGAGCAGCTCCATGAGGTCGCGCCGGCCACCGAACGCCGCGAGCGGGAGCCCGCCGCCCACGATCTTCCCGAGGCAGGTGAGGTCGGGCCGGACGCCGTACCGACCCTGCGCGCCCTCCCAGGCGACGCGGAAGCCGGTGATGACCTCGTCGAAGATGAGGAGCGCCCCGGCGCGCGCCGTCTCCTCGCGCAGCGCCGCGAGGAAGCCCTCGGCCGGCGGGACGACGCCCATGTTGCCGGCGACGGGCTCGACCAGCACCGCCGCGACGTCGCGGCCGCGCTCGCGCAGGAACGCCGCCACCCCGGCCGCATCGTTGAACTCGAGGACGGCGGTCACCGCGGCGACCGAGGCCGGCACGCCGGCGCTGTCCGGCACGCCGAACGTGAGCCCGCCCGACCCGGCCTGGACCAGCAGCCCGTCGACGTGGCCGTGGTAGCAGCCGCGGAACTTGACCACGAGCTCGCGCCCCGTCGCCGCCCGTGCCACGCGCAGCGCCGCCATCGTCGCCTCGGTGCCCGAGCTGACGAGCCGCACCTGCTCCACCGCCGGCAGGGCGCCGACGAGCGTCCGCGCGAGCTCGATCTCGATCGCCGTCGGCGCGCCGAACGTCGTGCCGGCCTTCGCGCGCTCGGTGACGGCCGCCACCACCCGCGGATGCGCGTGCCCGAGGATCAGCGGGCCCCACGACCCGACGAAGTCGACGTAGGCCCGGCCGTCGGCGTCGATCACCTCGGCGCCGCGGCCGCGCTGGAGGAACAGCGGACGCCCGCCCACGGCGCGCCACGATCGGACGGGACTGTTCACGCCGCCGGGGATGACGCGGCTGGCTTCGGCGTACAGCTTCTCCGACGTCGACGCCACCGGCGCGAACCCTGTCACCGAGGATCCGGTGGGTCAAGACGACTCGTCTTCCTTGCAGGCGCGGCGCTCGTTCGCCTAGACTCCGCCGCCCCCCGGAACGGAGACTCATGCAGCGGGTGCGCGACTCCCGTGGATAGGCCGGTGCGCACGCCGGCGCTCGAGCGCGTCTGGCAGCAGGTCGTCGAGCGCATGGCGGCGGCCGCGCGGCCGAAGGAACTCGCGGAGGCGGTCTACCTGCTGCGGCCGCTCACCATGACGCGGACCGAGCTGCGGCTCGAGGCGCCGAACCGCCTCATGCTCGTCTGCGTCGTCGAGGAGTACCTGCCCGCCATCCGGAAGGCCGTGGCCGAGGTCGCCGGTCCGCACGACGTGGTGGTCGAGGTGGCGACGCGCGAGCAGGGAGAGCTTTTCCCGGAGCTCGTGCGGCCGCGTGCCGAGCGCCGCGCCGCCGCCGAACGAGCGATGCTCAACGAGAAGTACCGCTTCCGGAACTTCATCGTCGGGGCGTCGAACCAGTTCGCGCACGCGGCCTGTCGCGCCGTCGCCACGCAGCCGGGGGATCACTACAACCCGCTCTTCATCTACGGCGGCGTCGGGCTCGGGAAGACCCACCTCGTGAACGCGATCGGGCACGAGATCCTGAGCCAGGCGCCCCTCGCGCGCATCCAGTACCTGTCGTGCGAAACGTTCATGAACGAGCTGATCGCCTCGCTGCGCCGGGACCGGATGGAGGATTTCAAGCAACGGTTCCGGCTCGTGGACGTGCTGATCCTCGACGACGTGCATCTCCTCACCGGGCGCGAGCGGACGCAGGAGGAGTTCTTTCACACTTTCAACACGCTCCACGAGCATCGCCGGCAGATCGTCCTCACGTCCGACCGGGTCCCGAAGGACATCCCGGAGCTCGAGGAGCGGCTGCGCAACCGGTTCGAGTGGGGGCTGATCGCCGACATCCAGCCCCCCGACCTCGAGACGCGCGTGGCGATCCTCGAGCGCAAGGCGGAGCTCGACGGGGCGCGGCTCCCGCGCGACGTGGCGATGTTCCTCGCCGAGCGCATCACCTCGAACGTCCGCGAGCTCGAGGGGGCGCTGCGCCGGCTGCTGGCGCGCGCGTCGCTCGATCGCCGGCCGCTGACGGTCGAGTACGCACAGGAGATTCTCCACACCGTGCTCCAGTCGAAGCCGCGCGCGGTGGCGTTCGACGAGATCGCCACGGTCGTCTGCGGTCACTTCTCGCTCCGCCCCGGGGACCTCCGCTCGCGCCGCCGCAGCCCGCAGATCGCCCTCCCGCGCCAGGTCGCGATGTACCTCTGCCGGCGGCACATGAAGGCGTCCTATCCCCAGATCGGGCAGCTCTTCGGACGCGATCACTCGACGGTGATCCACGCCGTGACGACGGTCGAGCAGCGGTTGAAGGAGGACACGACCTTGCAGGCCGTGCTCGCGCACCTGGAGCGTTCGCTGCGGGGAGAGTAATCGAACGGCACGATCGTCCTCGTCTCTGTGGACAACCCGGGCTTGATCGACTACGGAAAGTCGAGGCTCCGGCCGTGGTTCTCAACACCATCCACACCCCCTACGACGACGACGGTTCTCTTCCAGAGAGAGCCACACCGGATCCCTCGGACGTTGCGGAAACCGGGGACAACTCCCGGAGGCGAGGTGCGTCATGGAGGTGATGGTCAGGCGTGAAGACCTGGTGCCGGCCCTGGGTCTGGTCCAGGGGGTGGTGGAACGCCGGACGCCGCAGCCCATCCTCGCCAACGTCGTGATCGAGCCCGCGGAGGGCGGCATCGCGCTCACCGCGACGGATCTCGAGGTGGGCGCGCGCGTGCTGTGCCCGGCGCAGGTGAAGCGGAGGGGGACGACCAGCGTCGCGGCGCGCAAGCTCTACGAGATCGCCCGCGAGGTCGCCGCCGACGAGCTCGCGCTGCGCACCGCGGCCGAGGGGTGGATCGACGTCCTCGCCGGGCGCTCGAAGTTCAAGATGGTGACGCTCGACCCCAAGGACTACCCCGAGCTGCCGTTCGCCAGCGCCGAGGCGGGGGGGACGACCTTCCGCATCGCCGGTGGCACGCTGCGCGAGATGATCGACAAGACGGTGTTCGCGGTCTCGGCCGACGAGACGCGAGCGAACCTGTCCGGGATCTTCGTCGAGACGCCGCAGGAGGGTACCCTCCGCCTGGTCGCCACGGATGGGCACCGTCTGGCCATGATCGACCGCTCGGTGCCCGGTGCCCGCCTGCCGAAGGGCGTGATCCTGCCGCGCAAGGGGGTGACCGAGATCCGCAAGCTCCTGGACGACGCGGAGACGACGGAGCTCACCCTCACCGTGGGCTCCACGAACGCCTTGCTGCAGGCCCCGACGGTGTCGTTCTTCATGCGACTGGTCGAGGGGGAGTTCCCGGACTACCGGAACGTCGTGCCGACCGGTGCGAAGGCCGTGGCCCGGATCAACCGCGACGACCTCCTGGCCGCCCTCCGGCGGACGTCGTTGCTCGCGAGCGAGCGGTCGCACGGCGTGCGCCTCAACCTCGAGAAGGGAACCCTCGAGGTGTCGGCGACGAACGACCAGGGCGAGGCGGTCGAGGACGTGGACGTGTCCTACGGCGGGGAGCGCCTCACCGTCGGCTTCAACGTCCGCTACCTCCTCGACGTGCTCGGCGCTCACCCCGCGGGCGAGGTGGTGGAGTTCGGCTTCACGGACGAGGTCGGCCCGGGTGTCGTGCGCGGCTCCCAGGATCCCGACTATTCGTACGTCGTGATGCCGATGCGCCTCTAGGGCCGCTGCAGCGCGCGGTTTCTCGCCTCCGGAAGTGGCGCCGCCGGCGCCGCCAGAGTAGAATGTCCTGCTCCCTTTCGGAGCGCCAATTCCCACGATGAGCACCCCCGAGTCTCCCGTCGCCACCCCGGTCTACGGGGCGGAGAACATCAAGGTCCTGGAGGGCCTCGAGGCCGTCCGGAAGCGCCCCGGGATGTACATCGGGGACACCGGCGAGCGGGGCCTCCACCACCTGGTGTTCGAGGTCGTCGACAACTCCATCGACGAAGCGCTCGCCGGCGAGTGCACGCGGATCTCCGTCACCATCCACATCGACTCGAGCGTGACCATCGAGGACGACGGCCGCGGGATCCCGGTCGAGACGCACCCGACCGAGGGCATCTCCGCGGCCCAGGTCGTCCTCACGAAGCTGCACGCGGGCGGGAAGTTCGACAAGGGGGCGTACAAGGTCTCGGGCGGCCTTCACGGCGTCGGCGTGTCGGTCGTGAACGCGCTCTCCGAGACGCTCGAGATGGAGGTGAAGCGGGGCGGGAAGGTGTACGCACAGCGCTACCGCCGGGGAGATCCCGAGAGCCCCGTGCAGGAGGTCGGCGTCACCGACCAGCGCGGAACGCGCATCACGTTCAAGCCGGATCCACTGATCTTCGAGAAGACCGAGTTCAGCTTCGACATCCTCTCGCAGCGCCTCCGCGAGCTGGCGTTCCTCAACCGGGGCGTCCACATCTCGATCACCGACGAGCGCGAGACCAAGTCGCACGACTTCCTCTACGAGGGGGGCATCGTCTCCTTCGTCGAGCACCTGAACAAGCCGAAGACCCCGATCCACCCCGACGTCATCTACCTGACCGGCAGTCGCGACGGCGTCGAGGTCGAGATCGCGATGCAGTGGAACGACGGCTACAGCGAGAGCGTCTACGCCTTCGCCAACAACATCAACACGATCGAGGGCGGCACGCACCTGGTCGGCTTCAAGTCGGCGCTCACGCGGACGGTGAACGCGTACGCGGTCGCGAACGGGCTCCTCAAGAAGGACGAGGACGGGCTTCAGGGCGAGGACGTCCGCGAGGGGCTGACGGCGGTCATCAGCGTCAAGGTGCCGGAGCCGCAGTTCGAGGGGCAGACCAAGACGAAGCTCGGCAACAGCGAGGTGAAGGGCATCGTCGAGGCGCTGGTGAACGACCGGCTCGGGATCTACCTCGAGGAGCATCCGGCCGACGCGAAGCGCATCGCGCTGAAGGCCATCGAGGCGGCGCGGGTGCGCGAGGCGACGCGCAAGGCGAAGGAGCTCGCGCGCCGGAAGGGCGCGCTCGACGGCGGCTCGCTGCCGGGCAAGCTCGCCGACTGCCAGGAGCGCGACCCGGCGCTGTCGGAGCTGTTCATCGTCGAGGGGGACTCGGCGGGCGGCTCGGCCAAGCAGGGACGCGACCGGCGCAACCAGGCGATCCTCCCGCTGCGCGGCAAGATCCTGAACGTCGAGAAGGCGCGCTTCGACAAGATGCTGTCGTCGCAGGAGATCAAGCTCCTCATCACCGCGCTGGGCGCGGGGATCGGCAAGGAGGAGAAGGACCTCGCCAGGCTCCGCTACCACACCGTCATTCTCATGTGCGACGCCGACGTCGACGGCGCACACATCCAGACGCTACTCCTCACGTTCTTCTACCGGCACTTCCACGAGCTCATCGAGCGCGGGCACCTCTTCATCGCGCAGCCGCCGCTCTACCGCGTGAAGCGCGGCAAGCAGCAGCACTACCTGAAGGACGAGGCGGCCCTCGAGGACTACCTCGTCGAGCTCGCGGCGGGGGACGTCGAGGTGCGCGGTGCGGGCGGTCCGGTGCTCACCGGAACGCCCCTGAAGCACCTCGTGAAGCGCGCGGTCCGCCTCGACAACATCCTCGACATCCTCGAGCGCAAGGGGCACAACCGCCACGTCCTCACGGCGCTCGCCCGCCACACCGCGATGGACGCCGGCGCGCTCGGCAACGAGGCGTTGCTCCGCGAGATCACCGGCGCCGCGGAAAAGTACCTGGCGACCGCCGCCCCGGACGTCCTCCCGGTGAGCTTCGCCTTCGAGGAGGACCGCGAGCACGCCCGGCTCCGCATCGTCGCGTCGACGCGCGGCAACGGCGTTCCGCAGCGCACGGTCGTGGACCACGAGCTGGCGACGAGCGCCGAGTTCGAGGAGCTGCACCGGCTGGCGTGCGAGCTGGCCGCCGCCGGCGAGCCGCCGTTCACGGTCCGCGACGCGAAGACCGAGGAGACGGTCCCGACCCTCGTCGCCGCGGTCGCGCGGATCATGGCCGAGGCGCGCAAGGGGCTCGAGATCCAGCGCTACAAGGGCCTCGGCGAGATGAACCCGACCCAGCTCTGGGAGACCACGATGGACCCGGCGTCGCGGACGCTCCTTCAGGTCAAGGTCGAGGACCTCGTCGAGGCGGACCTCATCTTCTCGACGCTCATGGGCGACGAGGTCGAGCCGCGCCGGAAGTTCATCGAGGAGAACGCGCTCAGCGTTCGTAACCTCGACATCTGAGCCGCATGCCCGAGCAGAACCCGCAGCACGTTCCGGTCAACATCGAAGACCAGATGCGCGAGTCCTACATGGACTACGCGATGTCGGTCATCATCGGGCGCGCGCTCCCGATCGCGTCCGACGGACTGAAGCCGGTCCACCGCCGCATCCTGTACGCGATGTTCCGCGAGGGGCTGCTGCACAACCGGCGCTACTCGAAGTGCGCCGGCGTGGTCGGCGAGGTCCTCAAGCGCTACCACCCCCACGGCGACGCCGCGGTCTACGACGCGCTCGTCCGCCTCGCCCAGGAGTGGAGCGTCCGCTACCCCCTGGTCGACGGCCAGGGGAACTTCGGCTCGATCGACGGCGATCCCGCGGCGGCGTACCGCTACACGGAGTGCCGGCTGACGCAGCTCGCGGAGGAGATGCTCGCCGACATCGACAAGGAGACCGTCGACTTCGTCCCGAACTTCGACGACTCCACCGAGGAGCCGCTCGTCCTGCCGACGAAGGTGCCGAACCTCCTCGTCAACGGCTCGGCGGGCATCGCGGTCGGCATGGCGACCAACATCCCGCCGCACAACTTGGGCGAGGTGTGCGACGGGCTGATCGCGCTGCTCGAGAACCCGGCTCTCACGGTCGACGAGCTGATGGCGTACATCCCCGGGCCCGACTTCCCGACCGCCGGCTTCATCTGCGGGCGGGACCCGATCCGCGAGGCGTACCGGGAGGGGCGGGGGATCCTCACCGTGCGCGCGAAGGCGACGGTCGAGACCGACGAGAAGAGCAGGCGATCGTCAATCGTCGTCACCGAGATCCCGTTCCAGGTGAACAAGGCGCGCCTGATCGAACGCATCGCCGAGCTGGTGAACGAGCGCAAGCTCGACGGCATCGCGGACCTCCGGGACGAATCCGACCGCGAAGGGATGCGCATCGTCATCGATCTCAAGCGCGACGCGGTGGCGGAGGTGCTCCTCAACCAGCTCTACAAGCACACGCCGCTGCAGGAGTCGTTCGGCGTCAACATGCTGGCGATCGTGGGCGGCCGCCCGAAGCTGCTCACGCTGAAGGACGCCCTCCAGGTCTTCCTCGACCACCGGCGCGACGTCGTCGTCCGGCGCACGCGGTACGACCTCCGCAAGGCCGAGGAGCGGCTCCACATCCTCGCCGGTCTCAAGATCGCGATCGAGAACCTCGACGCCGTGATCGCGCTCATCCGCGCCGCGGGCAGCCCGGCCGAGGCCCGCGACGGCCTCATGGCGACGTTCTCGCTCTCCCAGCTGCAGGCGCAGGCGATCCTCGACATGCGCCTCCAGCGCCTCACGGCGCTCGAGCGCGACAAGATCGTGGAGGAGTACGCGGAGACCGAGCGGCAGATCGCGCGCTACCGGGAGATCCTGGGGAGCGACCAGGAGGTCGCGAAGATCATCGCGGACGAGCTGCGGGCGCTCAAGGAGAAGTACGCCGACCCGCGCCGCACGCAGATCGTCGCCGAGGCGGCGGTCATCTCGGTCGAGGACCTCATCGTCGAAGAGGACATGGTCGTGACCATCTCCCACGAGGGCTACATCAAGCGGAACGCCGTGGCCCTCTACCGGGCGCAGCGCCGCGGCGGCCGGGGGAAGATCGGCGCGACGACGCGCGACGAGGACTTCGTCGAGCACCTCTTCGTCGCCTCGACTCACTCGTACCTCCTGTTCTTCACGACCACCGGCAAGGTCTACTGGCTGAAGGTCCACGAGATCCCGCAGGCCGGGCGGGCCGCGCGCGGGCGGGCGGTCACGAACCTCCTCAACCTGAGGCCCGAGGAGAAGCTGTCGGCGTTTCTCCCCGTGCGCGAGTTCCAGGAGGGACGCTACGCGCTCTTCGCCACGCGGCGCGGGCTCATCAAGAAGACGGACCTCATGCAGTATTCCTCCCCGCGGCCCTCGGGCATCATCGCGATCGCGCTCGAGGAAGGGGACGAGGTGATCGGCGTCCGGCTGACCGACGGGGGCCGCGAGGTCATTCTCTCCACGCGCTTCGGGCAGGCCATCCGCTTCGACGAGAGCGAGGTCCGGCCGATGGGGCGCGGCACGTACGGCGTGAAGGGCATGACGCTCGACGAGGGGGACGAGGTCATCGGCGTCGACCTGGTCGAGCCGGGCGGCACGCTGCTCGCGGTCTCCGAGAACGGCTACGGCAAGCGGACGCCGATGGACGAGTACCGCCGGACGCACCGGGGCGGCAAGGGGATCATCACCATGAAGACCACCGACAAGACCGGGAAGGTGGTCGGCGTGCGGATGGTCACCGACGACGACCAGATCATGCTGGGCGCGAGCGGCGGCAAGGTGATCCGGCTGCGCGTGAACGAGATCCGCGTGATCGGCCGCAACACGCAGGGCGTGCGGCTGATCGGGCTCGAGGACGGCGAGCGGGTCGCCTCCGTGGCGCGCCTGGCGGAGCGCGACGAGGAGCCCGAGGCGAGCGAGCCGGCGACGCCCGAGGTTTGACGCCGAACCTCGCGGGGGCGCCTTGCGCACCCACCACGGTTCGGGCACTAATCGCCGACGCAGATGGCGTCGCCGGTGGCCGTGCTCGGAAGCGGGAGCTGGGGAACGGCCCTGGCCGTTCACCTCGCCCGCAAGGGGCACCCGGTCCGGCTGTGGGGCCGCGAGGCGGCGACCATCGAGCGCGTCCGGCGCCGCGGGCCCGACGGGGAGGTGCACCCGGGCGTCCTGCTCCCGGACCTGGTCGAGCCGACGACCGACCTCGCCGCCGCGTGCCGGGGCTGCGAGGCGGTCATCTTCTCGGTGCCGTCGCACGCCATGCGCGAGCTCGCCCGCGCCGTGCGGCCGCTGCTCGAGCCGGGAACCCTGGCCGTGTCGACGGCCAAGGGCATCGAGCAGGACACCTCGGCGACGATGTCCGTCGTCCTCGAGGAGACGCTGGGTCCGGAGCACCGCCGGCACGTGGGCGTCCTGTCCGGGCCGAGCTTCGCGCGAGAGGTCGCGCACGGCATGCCGACGGCGGTGACCGCGGCCGCCGTCGAGCTCGAGGTCGCGCAGCGCCTCCAGCAGCTCTTCAGCGACCGGACGTTCCGCGTCTACACCGCGACGGACGTGATCGGCGTCGAGATCGGCGGGGCGGTGAAGAACGTGATCGCCGTCGCCGCGGGGGTGAGCGACGGGCTCGGCTTCGGTCACAGCACGCGCGCCGCCCTCATCACGCGGGGGCTCGCGGAGATCGGCCGGCTGGCCTCGAAGCTGGGTGCAGAGCGCCAGACGCTCTACGGCCTCTCCGGGCTGGGCGACCTGGTGCTCACCTGCACCGGCGACCTGTCGCGGAACCGGCAGGTGGGGCTGCGGCTCGGCCGCGGCGAGTCGCTCGCCGCCATCCTCGCAAGCATGAACGAGGTCGCCGAGGGTGTCCGCAACACGCGCGCGATCCACGCGCTCGCCGGCCGTCTCGGCGTCGACATGCCGATCACGGGGCAGATGCACGCCGTGCTCTACGAGAACCGCGCCCCCCAGGAGGCGGTCGTGGAGCTCATGACCCGACGGCTCAAGCACGAGCCGGAGTGAACGAGGAGGTCCAGTCGATGCCGAACTCGCAGGCGGAGTGCAGGTACGAGGGCTGCGCCGCGGAGGCCGACGGCGGCAAGGGCTACTGCCGCCGGCATTACGCCGCATGGAAGCGTGGGAAGCTGCCGAAGGCGCGCTTCAAGACGTGCCGGGTCGAGGGCTGCCGGCAGCGGATCGCGCAGCGCGGGCGCTGCGCCGAGCATCTGGCGCGCGACTACCCCGGGAAGAGCGCGTCGGCGCCCGCCGCGGAAGCGGCTGCGGGTTGACGCGCCAGGCATGGTGTGATTTTATTTCCCGTTCTGATCGGCGTGACGGCAGGCTGCGATGAAGCGAACGTATCAGCCGAGTAACCGGCGACGGAAGCGCACCCACGGGTTCCGCGCGCGCATGGCGACCCCGGGCGGCCGCCGCGTGCTCAAGGCGCGGCGCGCCAAGGGGCGCAAGCGCCTGACGGTGTCGATTCCGCCCAAGCAGCCCGGTTGAGCGTGGCGGATCGCGCGACGTTTCCCAAGGCGGCTCGCCTGCGGCGGCGGCGCGAGTTCCTGGCCGTGCAGCGCGAGGGACGCCGCCGGCACACCGAGCACTTCGTCGTCCTCCAGCGACGTGCCGCTGGTACCGCGATGGCCCGCCTCGGAGTGACGGTGAGCAGCCGGGTCGGCAATGCGGTCGCGCGCAACCGCGTGAAGCGACTCGTGCGCGAGGTCTTCCGGCGGCGGCGGGCGACGCTGCGTTTGCGCGTCGACGTCGTCGTGATCGCGAAGACCGGCGCCGAGCGCCTCGCGTATGCCCAGGTGGCCAAAGAGCTCGAGCCGGCGCTGGAGACGTCCGCTGAGCCCGGCGCCTGAGCGGCGCGATCCGGCGGCGGCGATCCTCCTCGGCGCACTGCGGCTCTACCGTCTCACCGTCGGCGCAGTGCTGCCGCCGGCATGCCGGTTCGCCCCCAGCTGTTCAGCCTATGCTCGAGAGGCGATAGCGCGCCATGGTGCCGCGGCCGGCGCGCGGCTCGCGGTGCGGCGCGTCCTTCGCTGTCATCCCTGGTCCGAGGGCGGGCACGACCCCGTCCCGGGCGCCCCGAGGTGACCTCTGGACCAGCGCCGCGTCCTGCTCGCGTTCGCTCTGTCGCTGCTGATCCTGGTGCTCTACCAGGAGCTCGTCCTGCGCTGGTACGGCCCGCCCCCGCCGCCCCCCGGGCCCGAGGGGACCCCCGCGACGCACC
>FWPU01002304.1_pt1 | contig 23678 bp, 20 predicted proteins | sample 2228361 | NCBI WGS metagenome assembly FWPU01 (sample SAMEA103939777, study PRJEB20133) | metagenome
TAATCTGATCCAGCTTCCAGCTTCCGCTTCCCTTCCAGAAAAGAAGAAGCTGACAAAATCATCCACTTTTTCAGAGGTCTCAGGATGCTTTCTTGACAATTTCAGTTCTATATGTGATAAGAATATTTTCATGCTAAATGATATTGCCATCCCACTCCTCATCGTTTTATCTGGTTTCCTGTGTTTGGAATTTTTCATTCCTGTCGCGATGGGGGAACTCATTGCCGGAATAATAGGAGGAGTTTTTTTTGATCTCGAGCAGACTCCTTGGTTAGGATTTTTTTCTGAATTAGGATTAATTTCTTTAATGTTCCTGGCAGGGTTCGAGATTGACCTGCGCACTCTTAGCCGTAACAAATTCAAGAGCATAATGGTGGGAGTTCTCTCATTTTCTATACCATTTATAATTGTTTTCTTCTTGGCCAATCTTTTGGGAATTTCTTTTCTTGCCTCGGTATTAATGGGGATTGGTCTTTCGACTACTTCTCTTGCCATTGTCTTTCCCGTGCTAAAGGAAAAGGAGCTTTTAGGAAAAGATTCAGGCCAATTATTGCTGACCAGTGCCATGGTGGTAGATATTATTAGTATGATAATGCTCTCGCTAATTTTTTATCATATTTCATTAAGGAATATATTGTTCTTAGTTATCGTCATTCTTGGCTTATTTTTTATCAGAAAATTGGTCTTTCCCATATTTGAACGTTATAAAGGGAATCGGGCGGAGTTTGAATTGAAATTTCTCTTATTGGTTCTCCTGGCCTTCAGTATCCTTGCCGAAGAGGCCGGAATGCATGAGGCCGTTATCTCTTTTATTATTGGTATCATTTTTTCAGAAATTGATCCTAACCACGAAGAGATTATGGAAAAACTAAATTCCGTCGTGTTCAGTTTATTAGCGCCTATTTTTTTCTTTAATGCCGGAGCAATGATGAGGTTGAATGAATTGACCTACCATACCATGGGAATTTTTTTGCTTTTTCTTTTTACTTCCATGGGCGCAAAATTTGTAGGTACTTATCTTCCTTTAAGAATCTTTTCTAAGGAAATAGCCAACTATGGGGGTTTTATCTTTAACTACCGCTTGAGTTTTGGATTAGTCACAGCGATCTATGGGTTTAAGAAAGGAATTCTCTCTGTGGAACTGTTTAATACTATCCTCCTCTGTGTCCTCTTTAGCTCTCTAATCGCTACCTTTTGGGAAAAAAGATTAAAGGCGAAAAGTAATTGACGAAATGTAAACTGAGCTATCTTAATCTTTCCGGCGAAAAACTGATCAACGGTCATTATATTTGTTTGTTGATTATCTAAAATTGATTTGTTTTAATATAAATAAGGAATTTAAAAATTCTTCCCGCCTAAAAAAAGTGATTAGAAGAGTTCGCTGAATATGCAGTTTATTTTATTAAATGATATTTTAACTATTTTTGGTATCTCCATAACTGTTCTTTATATTTGCCACCGGCTGCGAGTGCCTTCCATAGTTGGTTTTTTGATAACCGGAATTTTAGCTGGGCCTTATGGGATGGGTTTAGTTAAAGCGATTTCGGTAATTGAGATTTTAGCGGAAGTTGGCGTAGTTCTCCTCCTCTTCACCATTGGATTGGAGTTCTCTTTAGCTAATTTATGGCGCTTGGGCAAGCCTCTGCTTTTAGCTTCATGCCTGCAATTTTTCCTGACCTTTGGGGCCATTTTAATAGTTACAAAAATTCTCGGCCTACCCATAGAAAAAGCAATTTTTGCTGGATTTCTAATTTCTTTAAGCAGCACAGCCATCGTGGTGAAGATCCTGCAAGACCGGGGAGAAGTGGAAAGTATTCAAGGACATACTATCTTAGGAATTCTAATTTTCCAGGATCTAATAACCGTACCCATGATGCTTTTAATGCCTGTATTGGCTGGAGAAGGTAATGAGGTGGTTAAGGCTTTGGTCATTTTTCTCCTGGAAGGTCTCGGTATGGCGCTTTTAGTCTTCGTGGGGGCCAAGTGGTTAGTCCCGTGGATTTTTTTTAGGATTGCCGCCACTAAGATTCGTGAGCTTTTTGCGTTAAGCGTGATCGTCATTTGCTTGTCCGTAGCGTGGATTACCCATCTGGTTGGTCTTTCTTTGGCTTTGGGTGCCTTTTTGGCCGGTTTAATAATTTCGGAATCGGAATATGGTCACCAAGCCTTAGGCAATATAATTCCTTTCCGGGACGTTTTTACGAGTTTCTTCTTTGTCTCTATAGGCATGCTCTTGGACCTCAATTTCATCTGGCAGAATCCCTGGGGCCTGGGATTTATAGCTGCAGGCATACTCATCCTGAAGGCTATGTTGGCTTGTTTGGCGGTTGTGTTCATGGGGTTGCCTTTACGCATCGCTATTATCGTTGGTTTAGGTTTAAGCCAGATCGGAGAGTTTTCTTTTATTCTGGCCAAGGCCGGCAATATATACGGGTTAATGGGTGACATTGGTTACCAAATGTTTCTGGCTATTTCCATTCTTACCATGATGCTTACCCCTTTTATCATTTATTTAGCCCCAAAAGCAGCGGACCTAATTTTGAAATTGCCTTTTTCGCGCAGATTAAAGCGCGGGACTTACACGGTCAAAGGAACAGCAAAGATCCATGAGAAAGATCATTTAATAATTGTCGGTTTTGGAATTAATGGCCGCAACATTGCTCGAGCAGCGCGGACGGCGGGAATTCCTTACGTGGTGCTCGAGATTAATCCCCAAGTTGTCCGGGAAGAAAGAGAAAAAGGAGAACCTATCTTCTTTGGGGATGCTACCCACGAAAATATTTTACAACACGCGCGAATCAAAGAAGCCCGGATAGTAGTGGTGGTAATTAATGATCCTGTAGCCGCCCGGCGAATTACCGAATTATCACGACGCTTAAATCCCAAAATTCATGTTATCGTGCGCACCAGATATTTGAGAGAGATGGAGCCTTTGTACCAGTTAGGGGCCAACGAAGTAATTCCCGAAGAATTTGAAACTTCTATTGAAATTTTTGCCAGGGTTTTAGCCAAGTACCTTTTGCCCAAAGATGAGATTGAGAAATTTATCAATGAAGTGCGCGCCGAAGGCTATGAAATGTTGCGCAGCCTTTCTAAGGAGGCAGCTACCTGCCGTGAGCTTGCTCATTGTTTGCCAGATTTGGAGATAGGATCTTTGCGGGTGAGCAGAAATTCACCTCTCCTGGGAAAGACTCTGGCCCAAACAGAGATGAGGAAAAAATATGAAGTTACACTCTTAGCCATACGGCGTGACCATAGGTTAATCTATAATCCTGATCCGGATATAGAATTAAAAGAGAATGACCTTCTTCTTCTAATTGGTCCACCAGAAAAGATTACAGAAATTGCCTCTTTATTCCCTGTTTAAAAAATTTGCCGCGGGAGGTTTAAAGAAGTGGGGAAAGAAAACTGGGCCATAGGTATTGATTTGGGCGGGACGAAGATAGAAATGGCTCGCGTAAACGTGGATGGAACTTTTAGCCTGAGAATAACACGTCCTACCATGGCTCACAGAGGTGCGGCAGCCATTAAAAAAGAGATTATAGCTTGCCTGAGGGAGATAATGGCGGAAGTACCGTCACCGCCATTAGGCATTGGTGTAGGCTTGGCTGGCCAAATAGATCCGGACAATGGCTCGGTCTGCTTCTCGCCTAATTTGGGGTGGCAAAATGAACCCTTTAAAGAAGATTTGCTTCAAGCTTTTAAAATCCCTGTCATAGTCATTAATGACGTGCGCGCGGCCACTTTGGGGGAATGGTGGCACGGTGCTGGAAAAGGGTGTAGTGATTTAGTATGCCTTTTTATAGGGACTGGAATTGGGGGTGGAGTTGTGAGCGGGGGAAGAATTTTGACCGGGGCTACCAATAGCGCAGCGGAATTAGGCCATATTACCATTGATTGGCATGGACCTCCTTGCCGCTGCGGGAACAAAGGTTGCCTGGAAGCTTTGGCTGGCGGGTGGGCTATTGCTCAACGGGCGCAGGAACTGATAAGTAATAATCAGACAGCTGGAAATTCCCTCTTAAATAAAGCCGGGGGCAAATTGGATGAGGTTACTGCCCAGATAGTGGCCGAGGCCTTCCAAGAAGGAGATCCTTTAGCTCAGCTAATCATCGAAGAGGTTAAAGAAGCGCTAATTGCCGGAGCCGTAAGCTTGGTCAATGCTTTCAATCCGCGGAAAGTAATCATAGGTGGGGGGGTGGCAGCTGGTCTCCCAGAATTAAGGGGGTTTATTCAAGATGGAATTAAAGAAAGAGCGTTAAAGGCAGCCACTAAATCCTTGGAAGTTTTGCCCGCAAAGTTGGGTAACCTCGCGGGGGTGATTGGCGTTGGCTCTCTGGTTATCCAAACATTAACCGGAGAAAAATAGATTTTTAAAGAGGAGAGGGGTGGCCCTTGTTAAAAAATAATTTATCAGGAATGATTTTAAAATTAGGAATGTATTTGCCCTTAATCGAAAAAAGATTAAAAGAGCTGCAAAAGATAAAGTTTGTTGGCCGTTTATGGAGCAAAGATCCCACCTTATGGAAACAGGATGACCTTAAAGCGCAGAAGAGCATTATCGCATCTTTGGGGTGGCTTGATGTAGTGGACAAGATGAAAAACAAATTATTAGAGATTGATCAATTCCGGCAAGAAATAAAAGAAGGTGGCTTCGAGCAGGTGGTCCACATGGGCATGGGCGGAAGCAGTCTGGCCCCCCTGACTTTTAAAGAAGTTTTTTCCCATAAAGCCACCGGGCTGCCGCTAACTGTTTTGGATACCACTGATCCAGCTACTATTCGCCAGATAGAGAAAAGCTGTCCATTAGAGCGTACTCTTTTTATTAACGCCAGTAAATCTGGGACCACCGCTGAGCCTTTGGCTTTTGGTGAATATTTTTATTTCCGCTTGAAAGAAATAAAAGGCGAAAGTGCTGGCGAGAATTTTGTGGTCATAACCGACCCGGGAAGCTATCTGGAAAAAATGGCTAAAGAGCGCCGGTTTAGAAAGATATTTGGGGGGGTTCCTGATATAGGCGGACGTTTTTCCGCTTTATCCCCTTTTGGCTTAGTGCCCGCAGCTTTAATAGGTTTATCTTTAGAAAAAATTTTGGATAGGGCGGCTAAAATGGTGGAAGCCTGTTCTCCATCCCAGGAGATTTATGAAAATGAAGGAGTAATTTTAGGCACAATTTTAGGGGAGATGGCTTGGCAGGGGCGGGAGAAAGTTACTTTCTTTGTGCCCAAGTCTTTGAGTTCTTTTGGTTTGTGGTTGGAACAACTTTTAGCGGAGAGCACGGGCAAAGAAGAAAAGGGAATTTTACCTATTGATAATGAACCCCCAGGATTAGCGGAGAGCTATAAAGAAGATAGAGTATTTGTCTTTTATCATTTGCGAGGAAAATTTGATAGTGACCTTGAGCTCCTTTTAGGAAAATTACAAGAAAGAGAGCAGCCTATTATTGAAATTGAGATGAAAGATTACTTTGATCTATTTGCCGAAATGTGGCGATGGCAGTTGGCTACGGCTACGGCGGGAGCCGTTCTGCAGATTAATCCCTTTGATCAACCTAATGTGCAAGAGAGCAAAGAAAATACCAATTCCCTCCTTGAGCAATGGGTCAAAGAGAGCAAGTTGCCCAGTTCTGCACCGACTCTAATAGAAGGTCCTTTGGAGCTTTACGATTCCTCGGGGGGTAAAGATGCTCGGGAGTTATTACGAAACTTTTTTGCCCTCACTCAGCCCGGGGATTATTTTTCTCTTCTCGCTTTTCTTCCGGAAAAGAAAGAAACGATAGAGGCTATGCAATATATTAGACGCCTAGTGCGTGATCATCTTTATTTAGCTACTACTCTTGGGTTTGGCCCTCGGTATCTCCATTCTACGGGACAGTTTCATAAGGGTGGACCGAACAAGGGACTATTTATGATGCTGACCGCAGAAGATGAAGAAGATATTTCAATCCCTCATCATGCCTACTCGTTCGGTACTTTAAAGATGGCTCAGGCTTTAGGAGACCTGGAAGCATTAAAAAGGCATAGCCGAAGGATACTAAGGGTGCATTTGGGGACTAAGATAGAAGAAGGTTTGGCAGAATTAGTGGAAAAAGTAAGAAAAGTATTTAGTTAACCTAACTCCATATAAAAAATTTATTCCCTAAAGCCAGAGGCAGGCCGGAGGCAGGCAGCATGTAAAATCATGTTAAAATGTAGGGCAAGGGTTTATCCCTTGCCGTGTTTGGCAAGCCACAAGGGCTTGCCTTACGAATTTAATGGAATATTTACCTTGCTTTCCTTTTACAGAGACGCGGTATGATCTTTGTTCCTTTTCTTCTGCCGCCGATGCTTCCTCATTCGTTCCTACCATTCCTGCCAATGGCTGCCTCTGGTCCGCTCGGCTAATTACGACTCAACCTCCCTCGGGAGAAGGATGGGTCAGGGGATGAAAGGAGACCTAATTAAGGTCAAGGAATTAAAAAAGCGGCCAGAATTTCTCCAAAGTAGAGAGTATGGTAATCTTTTGCCGGATAAATGGGCATCAGGTCTTGATCAAGGAAGCGTGGATCCAGTGGACTTTTATAAATGAGACGACACTGATAGTGGTAGCCAGGGATGTTTAAAAGAGGAGAATCCACAATCTTTGTATCTAAGATTTGGAGAGCGCATTCTTTAAATTTGTCAAACTCGCGGCCAGATTTTGAGCCACAGAAGTTTAGTTCTTTGCCCATTTGGCCAGAAGGAACGCTGACCGAAAAACTATCTGCTTCCTCCAGCAGCTCATGAGTAAAACGGCTATTCCGAATGGCCACCATGAGGGTAGACCGGCGCCATACATAGCCAAATAGGGCCCAGCCAATAGTCATCACATTGCGCCTATTTTTAGTTTGTACAACTAAAAAAGCCCCGGTGGAAATTTGCTTTAGGGATGGGCCCATGATTTCTTGCGCGCTAACTTTTTCCATAATCTTAGTCTCCTCTTTTTAAAGAATTTTCTAATTTTCTACCATAAAATAAAAATTTGGCAAGTCAGCAAGGGCAGAATTTTGATAATTTTTGAGCTTTAATAATTGTTATACGCTTAGAATATGAAAAGTTGATAAAATATGTATTAGAAAAAATATTGACATATCATTTAGTTTTTCCTATCATACGCTTACCAAAAAGAAAGGAGACAATTGTGCCGAAAATATTGTTAATTCAAGGAAGCAACATGAATTTGTTGGGAATTCGGCAGCCAGAGATTTATGGCACGACCACCGCTGCTGAACTTGATCAAATGATGAAAGAATATGCTCAAAAAAAAGGCATTGATTTAGAAATTTTTTATACCAATTCAGAAGGAGAATGTATTGACCGGATTATTAAAGCTTATTATGACAAAGTTGATGCATTGGTAATGAATCCCGGCGGATTTACTTATGTGGCCCATTCGATTAGAGATACGATCAAAGGGGTAAAAATCCCTTATGTAGAAGTGCATCTTTCTAATCATTATGAAAGGGGAATTCATTCAGTTATTGCCCCAGCCGCTCAGGGTATTATTATGGGATTAGGTACTCAGGTTTATTTTCTTGGCTTAGATGCAGCTTTATATATAATTTCTAAAAAGCAATAACACTCTGTATTTTACCATTGAATTTTCGGGTGTTTTTCAAAGTTTTTTTTGGCGACTATTTTATATTAATAATTTTGTATTAATTAAGATAAACATTCAAAAAGAAGGTGATAAAAAGACATTAGCATTATTCATTGATAATAAACCGTAATTAGTTATCATTTTTAGCTAGTGTCATAGCATGGTTCTAATATTTCTTATAAAGCCTTTTAATGAAAATTAAATAATAAAAAGGAGGATTTATCATGAAAGAAAGAAATTTGCAAAGACCAATGATAATTATCGTATCTTTTATAGTGGTTTTAATTATGGTATTAACAAATCTAACGGTACCGATTGCTTATGCCCAATCAAAGCCCATCGTGTGGAAGGGCCAGTCTCATTGTCCAGCCACTAATCCTATCCATATTTGCGCCTTGCAAGCAGCCAAGAATATAGAATTAATGTCGGGGGGCCGTTTGAAATGGGAACTGATGCCAGTTGGTGCCGTAGTGCCTCCTTTTGAAATGCTGGATGCAGTTAATAAAGGTGTCCTGGATGCTGTCCTTGCCTGGCCTAATTATTGGGTTGGAAAACACCCGGCCTTCGCCCTCTTTTCAGTATCTGTTGGAGGGCCTTTTGGTCTCCATGGCTGGTCATATTTATCATGGTTGCTTGCTGGTGGCGGCGAAAAGCTATATAACGAACTTTTGCAAAAGGAAATGAAGATGAATTTGGTTGCCATGTTCACATCTTATGGCGTTTTCCCCGAGTTCTACGGGTGGCTCGTAAAACCTGTTTCCACATTGAAGGATATAAAAAATGTAAAGTTTCGTACAGCAGGCCTTAATGCGGAACTTCTAAAAAAGCTTGGAGGCATTCCCGTTGTCCTGGGCGCTGGCGATATCCTCCCGTCCATGGAGAGAAAAGTGGTAGAGGGCGCAGAATGGGCTACCCCTGCTGGAGACAAAACCTTTGGATTCCATACGGTGGCAAAATATTATGTGCATCCATCTTTCCATCAGCCCGCCAATGTGCATGAAGTGCTTATAAATAAAAAGCGCTGGGAAGAATTACCTCCAGACTTAAAAGCCATTGTAAAAAATGCTATAAGAGCCTCCATTATTGAGGGGAACGCTTGGCATTTAATTGAGGATGCCAAAGCCTTGGAAGAATTGACGACGAAACATGGTGTAAAATTAGTGCGCCTGTCAGATGAAGTCTTGAAAGCACAGTTAAAGGCGGCTCAAGAAGTTTTGGAAGAATATGCAGCTAAAAACGCATTCTTCGCCAAAGTTTTAAAACACCAGCGAGAATTTGCTGAAAAAGTTGCCCGCTTTGATGCAGTAGGCAACCCACCCTGGGATATGGCTTATGAATTTTACTTCGGAATTAAGAAATAATAAAATGATAATGCCAGAACTAAAAAATGCATTATTTTGAAAGATAGCAGAAAAGAGTACCGTTTACAAAGGCTATAAAATTTTAAGAAAAAATTTTTATTAAAAAGGAAAAGTATTTTCTGAAGGGGTAATATTATCTAAAGCTGGCATAGATAAAAGTGATATTGAAAGAAAGTTAGTGAATCTCTAAAAATTGAAAAATTAATATCTGAAAAAGAGGCATAAAGTATCTGATCAAAACCATCAATATCAGGAGAAATAAATTTTAAAAAGGATAGTAATGTGTCAGATCAAAAAGGTATACTATTAAAAATAATTCGGATCTTTGATAGCATTGGAAACCTGTCTGGCAAAATTTTCTCTTGGATGATTTTGCCTTTAATGGGAGGACTAACCTATGAGGTTATAGCACGTTATGCATTTAATGCTCCTACTCTTTGGGCCTATGATTTATCATATATGATTTATGGAAGTTTATTCATGTTGGGCGCTGGGTATTGTTTACTCAACAAGGGTCATATCCGGTGCGATTTTTTCTACCAAAAATTACCTCCCCGCAAACAGGGGCTGATAGACGCTATCTGCTATCTTTCGCTGTTTTTCCCGGGCATGATATTCTTTTTTATCGTAGGATGGGAATCAGCCTACTACTCCTTATCTATTAAGGAGGTGTCCGAGGCAAGTCCTTGGCGGCCTCCAATTTATCCTTTTAAAATGGTGATCCCAATTTCTGCTGTTCTTCTTATGCTTCAAGGAACTTCTGAGGTATTAAAAAGTATATGGGCTTTCCGGCATGGGGAATGGATATGATTCCTGAACATGTAGGCTTATTACAAGTAGCAACTCTGTTGGTTACGATATTTATTGGCTTTCCTATTTCTTTTACCTTAATTATATTGGCGCTTGTCTTTGGTTATATTGGATTCGGCGAACCCGTTTTCAATCTAATGTACTTCCAAACTCTTGGCCTCATGAAGGAAGAAACTTTGGCGGCGGTTCCGCTCTTTATCTTTATGGGTCATATTTTAGAACAAGCTGCCTTGATGGATCGGCTCTTTAAGGCCTTTCAACTGATGCTGGCACGAATTCCGGGAGCTCTTTATATAGGTGTTTTATTGACTGCGACTATCTTCGCCACAGCAACAGGGATCATAGGGGCTTCTGTAACTGTGATTGGCCTAATGGCAGCCCCATTGATGATAAAGTCGAAGTATGATGTAAAACTATCTGCTGGTGTAATAACCGCAGGCGGGACTTTAGGAATCCTTATTCCGCCAAGCGTAATGCTGGTAGTTATGGGCCCAGTAGTTGGGGTATCAGTCATTAGCTTATTTGCTGCGGCTATTATTCCGGGGCTTATATTATCCGGTATATATATTACTTATGCAATGATCAGGAGTCTATTAAAGCCTGAGCTTGGCCCTCCTTTACCGCCAGAAGGAAGACCTTCATCCAAAAAACAGATTTTTATTGAATTATTAAGAGGCGTTATTCCTATGGGTTCCATCATCTTCGCTGCCTTGGGAAGTATATTAGCTGGCCTTGCAACACCAACTGAGGCGGCCGCAATGGGAGCATCCGGAGCTTTATTGCTTGTTATACTGTATAAGCGGTTGACTTTTTCTGTGTTGAGCGGAGCCGTTTATAAAACTCTTAAGACTTCAAGCATGATTTTATTTTTGGCAGTTGCCTCAAATATTTTCGGAGCAGTCTTTACGCGTCTCGGGACGGGAACCATGATTGCCAAGTTTGTTTTGGGGCTTAACATCTCTCCCCTATTAATGCTCGCTATTTTAATGGTCATAATTTTCCTCCTGGGGTGGCCATTAGAATGGCCAGCAATCGTTTTTATATTTCTTCCTATTTTCATGCCAATCGTGGAAGCGCTGAAATTGGACTTAGTGTGGTATGCTACCCTCGTGGCGGTAAACCTTCAAACAGCGTATCTATCGCCGCCCGTGGCAATGGCGGCATATTACCTTAAAGCTGTAGCCCCCGAGTGGGAATTGAAAGACATATACGTGGGCATGCTAGAATTTATGATCCTCCAGTTGGTTGGCTTAATTTTTTTATTTTTCTTTCCCGAACTTGCCCTCTGGCTTCCCAGACTTCTCGTAAAATAACCGTAAAGCTCAACTCTCTAACTTCAAATGGTTCTCTGTCTCTGCATATTTACCAAATATCAAAGAAAATGGTAACCGAATATATTTGCTCGATGCCAAATAAAAAATTTTATTGACTTGTATTAAATATTCTCTAGAGTAAGTGATTAAAGGAAGGCGAATTTTGATAAAAAATAGGCGGAAATATATCATTACATGATTTTTAATAATTAAGGGTGCCCATATGGATTAGTTATTCATTAACATCTTTGGCCAAATAAGAGAAAAACATAAAATTATTTTGTCAATTTGAAAAATCAGATTTATTATTCTCAATTTGGTAAAATTTCCAAAAATTCTAAGAATGGAGTGATTCTCGATGTATACAACTTTAAGCCATAGAGAAAGGGTACTAACGGCAATTAATCACAAGCAGCCTGATAAAGTCCCTTTAGATCTTGGGTCTACACAAAATTCGAGCATCCATATTGAAGCATATATGCCTTTGGCAAGGCATCTTGGTATTGAGCCTAAGAAAGAAATTATTCACCGCATGATGCAAACGGCAAATGTTCAAGAGGAAATTCTTCAAATGCTGGATATTGATGTGCGTGGTATCTTTCTGGGTACCCCTGATAAAAGTTTGGCTGAAGATTTAAGTTCGAATGAATATCGAGATGTTTGGGGGTGCGTAAGGGTTAAGCCCCAAAGTAGTTATTACTATGATATGGTCAAGTTTCCTTTGCAGGGGGATATAACCCTTTCTGACATTGTTAAGTACCCCTGGCCAGATCCGGATGATCCGGGATGGACACGGCATTTACGAGGTCGATTAAATTTTATTCGCGAGAAGACCGATTGTGCTGCTGTGTTGAACGTTCCCACTGCATTTGTCCATGTCAGTCAGTACCTACGAGGATTTCAGGATTGGTATATGGATTTCATCCGCAATCCTAAATTGTTAGAGACTCTTTTTGACGCTGTACTGGAAATCAACTTGCAAATATGCAAAAATATGCTTAAGGAAATAGGCCAAGAAGTAGATATAATTGCCACAGCTGATGATCTGGGAACACAAAACGGTCTCCAAGTTAGCTATGCCCATTATAAAAAATATATTCATCCTCGGCTAAAAAAATATTTTGGATTAATTCATGATATGAGTCCGGCCAAATTATTCTTCCATTCGTGCGGCTCTATCTCGTCAATTATAGAAGATTTAATTCAAATTGGTGTAGATATTTTAAACCCTGTGCAAGTAAGTGCTGCTCGAATGGATCCTCAAGAATTAAAGCACAAATATGGCGAGCGATTAGTTTTTTGGGGAGCTATTGATACTCAGCGTGTTCTACCTTTTGGCAACATTAACGAGGTCAAAAAAGAAGTAGAATTGCGGGTAGAACAGTTGGATCGAGGCGGCGGATATGTGTTAGGAGCTGTTCATGATATACAGCCAGATGTGCCGGTTGAAAACATTTTGGCTATGTATCGCCATGCGCGGGAGTATAAGCCCTCTTTTAACGAATAAAAGATAGTTGTCCAATTTTTGAATATTTTAAAATGATTTGTGGTGGCAGATAAGATAGATTCTATGAATTTTGCATTGTAATTTATTTGGAGGGTTTATGGCTATTATTGATATTTATCAGGCGGTCATGAATTTTGAAGAATCTAAATTAATAAATTTTATTCAAGAGGAATTAGAGACGGGAGGCGATGTCTTGACCATCCTTAACAATGGACTCATCGCCCCTTTGGATGAGATAGGAAAAAAGTTTAGTCAAGGAGAATTGTTCTTACCCGAAATGATGATGGCTGCTCAATGCGTCAAAACAGCATTAGAAATTCTTCGGCCACGGTTAATAAAGGCTGGCGCTAATCCTAAAGCAACTATAATTCTTGGAACAGTAAAAGGTGATCTGCATGATGTAGGCAAAAATCTGGTCGGCATAATGTTGGAAGGAGCTGGATACCAAGTAGTGGACTTAGGTGTTGATGTAGACGCAGATACATTTATTATCAGGGCTATGGAATTTAAGGCAAGTATAGTTGGATTGAGCGCACTTCTTACCACTACTATGACGTCCATGAAAAATATCGTTTCCAAGATAAGAGATCAGGGGCTAAAAATCAAAATAATAGTTGGAGGAGCGCCGGTAACCCAAGATTTTGCTGATAAAATAGGTGCCGATGGGTATGGAAAAGATGCTCCAAATGCAGTCGATCTAGTCCGAAGGTTATTAGCCGCCTAATGAAAAATTTTTTAAAAGCGTTATTTTTTATGCTGCTAAAATAGGGTAATAATTGACCTCAAAAAGCCGTGAAAATGTAATTTTTTTTCATTGTGCCCCATTTAAAAATAATGGATTACCCCCAGCCGGTTAATTGCAAATTAATAGATCTTAGGGGATTCGCGGTTGAGAAATTATTCAGTGAACGTTTTTGAATTGCCCCTGATAATGATAATCATGAGGTAAGGTGAATTGATTGCCGCCCTTGGACTTGGTTATCTTGGCTGGAAAAACAGGGAAATCAATTTGGATTGTTTCCAGGATTTGAGGAAGATATTTTTTAGGTAAACAGATTATTTTGGGCTGAGGAACGATATTTTGGGCGAAAAGGAGAATCAAGAAAAATGTTCCATTGGCCACCCAGTAGTAAGAGGGAATCTTATCAAAGGATATTCATAGAGAAGCTTCCTAACATTCTTCTCCATAGTAAATCTTGGTGTATGATCTCTGCCTTTCGGGTTTAAGTCTTCAAATTGGTGACCAAGACATATTAAGCATATTTCTTATCTTTGAGAAGGTTCAATTAGCGTGCATCGAAACAGAACAAAAGATGCAAAGATTTTTGCGCAGGATAAGAACGATAATGCTGAGATGGAGAGGCTTATTGAAAAATGGGTTGCAAGTTATCTCCATATTTTTTAACCTTGGCCATGTAGCAGAGTCTCTCTTCAGCCAAGCGGTCAGCAGCCAGGTAAGTTGGAATATTCTCTCGCTTACTGATTTCTATAATTCTTTCCATTGTTTGATAGATGCGTAAGACTTTCTCTCTTCCCCGCTCGATATTAACTTGTCCACTTTCAAGGCGATCGGTGTCAAAGATTGTTCCGCCGGCGTTGGCGATATAATCTGGTGCATAGAGAATCCCCATTTTGGGCACCAAGTCTCCATGACGTTCTTCAGCTAATTGATTATTTGCGCAACCACAAATTATCTTACATTTTAGCCTTTTGAGCGTGTCATCATTAATAATAGCCCCCAAGGCACAGGGAGAATAAATATCTACCTCCATATCATAAATATGTTCTGGGGAGACAGCCTTAACGCCAAAATCCCTCACCACCCTTTCCACTTTATCCTTATTTATATCAGCCACGATAATTTCTGCTTTTTGATCCTTTAATTGCTTTACAACCTGATATCCAACCGCTCCCAATCCCTGTACCGAAACAATTTTCCCCTCCAAACTATCTGTTCCAAAGATCTCTTTAACGCAAGCACGCATCGCTTGAATCGTTCCTAAGGCGGTCATAGGGGCAATATCTCCTGCTCCGCCTAAATAAGTGGGTAAAGTAACCACATAAGGAGTCTCCATACGAATGTATTCCATGTCCCTTAAAGTAGTTCCTACATCCTCCCCAGTAATATATCTACCTCCTAATCGATTTATAAATTTTCCTAAAACTCGAAAGACCGGCTCGCGGTCTTGGCGATAAGGGTCACCGATGATCACGGCTTTTCCCCCTCCAAGATTAACTCCAGCCGCCGCATATTTATAAGTCATTCCTCGAGCCAATCGGAGAGCATCCTCAATGGCTTCCATCTCTGAATTATATAACCACAGGCGACATCCCCCTGTGGCCGGACCAAGCGTAGTATCGTGAATAGCAATTATTGCCTTCAAGCCAATTGCTTTATCCTGGCAAAGAAAAAGGTTTTCGTAATCATACTTTTCCATATAACTAAAAATGCTCTCCATTTTTTTCCTCCATTAAATTTCTGTAGATTCTAAATCGCCATCCGCATACATCCTCTTAGCCTTACCCCGCTCTCCTATGATAGCCTGAACTACATAGGCATTATTTGGGGGACAACCTTGAACATGCCTTTTGCTCCTTCTTCCTTCGGGGACGCATTTACCAACGGTAACTATTTCATCATAAACTAAAGAAGAAGGGATTTCAGGGTCTCCAGTTATTACTAATATTCCCGGAAGATATGCCAGCTGATTGACATTACGCATATCCACTAAAGCGCTCATTACCGTATTCCGACATCCTGTACAAGTTATTCCCCCATGGATCAAATGAAAACCTTCTACTTGCACAGGATTATCTTCTATTGAACGAAGAAACCGACGGCTCACTTTTTCTGGCGGTTCACCCAGAATCTCAATTTCTTCTTTGCGATAAGTCCCCAGACCTCGCGCTGCTGCCTCTACAGTCAAGGGAACTTCTTCAGGATCAAAACCCATAATCATTCCGCATACGGCATCCACAGCGACTAGATCTTTTCCAGCAATGATTAGATCCATTTCTACTGGTCTGCCAAATATAGGCCCCAAACCTTCTTGGCAGTAAATAGCATCTACTATCGCCAATTTTGGTTTTATTACGGTCAATAAATCAATGACACCTCCAAATAAACCTTCCTGATGCATCATCCTCTTGTATTTATCAGAAAGCAGCCCCTTTAAATTTTTAATGGCGCAAGTGATCTCGGTTTGATCATGAGTTTTCATCTTGGGCAAAGAAATAATTAAATCTACCTCTTGAACCAAGCGGTAGCTCTCAATTTCAGAAAACACTCTACCGCAAGTCACAGGAATCATAGCTTTTTCAGTTTTTTTCAAATCAATTACCTCATACCCCTTTTGCCGCAATTCTTTATATCCGGAATTCTCAATAACTTTTTCACTATCTACGCCCACAGCCGAGGATTCAGCGATAATTACGCTGGCCCCCATTTCTTGAATGATATCAGCCACAGCTCGGACCACCTCGGGCTGGGTGATACAGCCCTTTTCAGGTTCAGTTGGGGGAGCTACCCAGCTTGGCTTTAGCAAAACTTTTTTGTTGGGTGTTATTAAAGTTTTAACCTCATCGATTAAAATCAGGGCCTCCTCTACAGCCCGTTTGACGTCCTGAAATTTAGGTTGAGCGCTTGTTTTTATAATAGATACTTTGCTCTTTGCCATAAAAATTCCCTTGTACTAAGAATAAACGATATTTTAATTTTAATTTAGATTCAAGTATTTGGGGTAAAATGGCTGCCTTGATTGTCTATATTTCTCTCGCTCCTCTGGGAAAAAACTTGATTAGCAATTCCTTTAAATTTATCCAAATAATTTTTTTCTTCTTGTATTGTCTCTGAAGAATAAATCTTCTCGCCAAAGGTTTTTCTTCACCATTTTTATTTCCAGCTTGTACATTTTTAAACCAGGATTGACTAAATTAAACCCATCTCATGTAATATTTTGCAGAGCACATTCTCTTCCTCTTTCGTCAATGGCAATCGAGGGCTGCGGCTTGGGCCTCCAGCATGGCCCATCATTTCCGCTCCTTTTTTTGCTATTTGCACAATTTTACCCATTGGTCCTTCGATTAAATTTAGCAAGGGGAGCATCTTGAAATACAAGGATTTAGCTTTATCATATTCCTTTTTTTCAACAGCTAATTCATAAAGATTGGCACATAATTTGGGACAGATATTTGCCGCAACGATAACGCCTCCCTGCGCTCCCATGAAATAAGATTCTAAAAGCAAATCGTCAAAGCCAGCAAAGGGGACTATCTTATCTTTACCTAACAAGACTAGCATAGAAATACGACGAACATCTCCTGAGCTTTCTTTTATATATTTGACATTAGAAATCTCGCTTAAGCGCAAGACATTCTCAACCGAAAGATCCACCTTTGTAGTGAATGGATTATTATATATCATAATGGGAATATCAACAGCATCAGAAATTTTCTGGTAATGATGGTAAATTTCTTCGGGATGGGGACGACAATAATAAGAAGGAGCAATCATGACCGCATCCGCTCCTACTGCTTTAGCGAATTTAGTATATATAATAGCGTCCTGGGTTGTTTCTGCACCGGCTCCAACGCAAAAAGGAATCTTTCCTCCAATTTCTTCAGCGGCAATCTCTGTAACCCTTTTTCTTTCTTTTTCGGTCAAGGAAACATATTCTCCAGTACTCCCTGTGGTAATAATCCCATGAATTCCTTCCTGAATAACCCATTGAATATTTGCTCTGAGACCTTTTTCATCAATACTTTCGTCTGGTTTCATGGGCGTGATTAGCACAACAAATGCGCCTTTTAAAGGTTTACTCATTTTTCCTCCTCTTAAATTTTTAAGTTAATTTTTCCGCTTTGGGATTATTTTTAACGAAAATGACCCCGATCTCTATGTTAATATCTTTTAAATGGTGCCAGGCACATTAATAAAGCCGCTTTGCACCACAATAACAGAATATGAATAATCGGTTCAGATATTCTGGTTCCCTTGATGAACATTAATAAGATATTATTATATAACCTTAAGAACTGTTCTACCTTGTAAGACTTTTTCTCCTCGCTGGTTAATAGACATAGCCTCCATAATTATTTCCCTTTTTTCAGGAACTTTTTCTATTACCTTTAACTGCGTTGTGATCGTATCTCCAAATTTTACTGGAGCCGTAAAGGTAACTTCATATCGATAAGATACTCCTCCTGGGGGAGGAATTTTACTGGAAATTTTAGCCATTACAGTTGATATAAAGCCTACTAAAAGAGCCCCGTGAGCGATTCTCGTCCCGTACCGGGTCTTTTTAGCAAATTCTTCATCAACATGAACTCCATAAAAATCGCCAGTGATTCCAGCAAAAGCATAGACGTCCGTCTCAGTTACTGTTTTACTGAAACTTTCTGTCATTCCAATTTCTACGGCATCCATTCCTTTTTTCTCTTCCATTCTTACCTCCATTGATCAAATTCTCTTAATCCCATAGGCCCCGACCTGAATAAGGGCGCAGGCATTTCCTTCAAATCAGGTGCAATTTTTAGTTTAAAGTTAATCCGTTTTTCCAGATGTTCTTTAATATTCACTCCTGGAGCAATTTCATTAAGAATAATTCCTTCTGGCTGTAAATTAAATACCGCTCTTTCTGTAATGTAGACCACCTGCCCCATCTTCTTCTGTCCGGCATTGAAAGTAATCTGTTGAACTCGCTCTACGAACTTCTGATGCCTCCCTTCTCGCCGAATATCTAATTGCCCATGGGAAACAACAATTTCTAAACCTCCCGCGGTTAAAGTACCACAAAATATTATCTTCCGAGCATTTTGAACTAAATCTATAAACCCACCGGCACCCGCAAGTACATGAGGAAGGTTTCTTAACTTGGTTACATTAACATTTCCCCTTTCATCAACTTCGGCAAAAGCTAAACACACCACATCTGGTCCTCCCCCATCAATAAAATCAAATTGGCTGGGCGATTCCAAGAGGGCCCAAGGATTAATCGCTCCCCCAAATTGAATTCCGCTATAAGGGAAACCGCCGATACAACCATGTTCCGTAGTGAAGATCAATTTATCAAATACACCTTCTTCCCAGGCCACATGAGGAATCTGGGAAGAAAGACCAAAACCCAAGTTAACCACATCTCCTTGCTTTAATTCCAGCAAAGCGCGGCGCAGTATTATCTTCTCCACGTCACTCATAGAAGACATTTTAATGTGCTTCCAAGAAACTCTTATCTCGCCACTCGCAGCAGCATCATAATCAATCCCCGTGGTCTGCTTCTGTTGCTCATCCACCACAATAGCATCCACTATTATTCCCGGAACCTTGACAAGTTGTGGATTCAAAGAACCTCTTGCACAAACCCTCTTCACCTGGGCAATCACTTTGCCCCCACTATTGTGAGCTGCCATAGCTAAGGCTAACCCTGTGGATAAGGAATATTCTTGCTCCATAGTTATATTACCATCTTCATCTGCTGTGGTCCCACGAATGAAAGCACAATTTATAGGAAAGGATGGGAAAAAAAGATACTTTTTACCATGGATTTCAATTGTTTCTACTAAGTCAGCCCTGGTGACATCGTTCATTTTACCTCCTTCAACTCGCGGATCAACAAAAGTCCCTAAACCAACTTCGGTGACTAACCCAGGACGCTTAGCAGCTATCTCCCGATGTAAATGCATCAATACCCCCATAGGAAAGTTATATGCCTCAACTTTATTGTTAACAATCATTTCATATATTCTGGGAGGAGGTTCTGAAGATCTTGCTACAGTATATGAACCACCAATCAATCTTTTTATCATTCCCTCTTGGGCAAGATGATCCAACCCCTTAATCTCATAGCCATCTCCTACTGCCACAGGAAAAACGATGGTTAAGTTTTTGGGTGAACCAGTTTCAGAAAAGTGCTTTCCCAAAGCTGCCAATAACTTCTCCGGAGTCAGGCCTCCTGATATCCCACAAACAGAAATCGTATCCCCATCTCGAACCAATCTGACGGCCTCCTCAGCCTTCATCAATTTATCCGCCATTTCAATTTCTCCTTTATGGTTCTTTACCAATCAAGACAACCTATGGCCTAACCGCCATCCACATATATTATTTGCCCTGTTAAGTAATCAGAGGCAGAAGATACCAAATAGATGGTAATCCCCCCAGATCCGCTGGCAAACCAAAAAGGCCTAAGGGAATTTTCTGAATTACTTTGTTTTTCCTCTCTGGGCCGCTATCGATATAAGCTTCATTTAAGGCCGTTCTGATAATTCCTGGCAGAATAGCATTACCGCAAATGCCTACTTCGCCCTCTACCGAGTCAAGATTCTGGTTAGCTGCGAAACCTCTATTTTACTAACATTCGGTTTTGCCCTTTTTCTGACCAAAGCAATAGCGATATCCTTTCCGATACCCTGGCTTGTAACAGTAACATCACCTACCTTGTTTTTCAATTTGATTCCTATAATTCTTTCTTTAGTTTTTCAAGCTTTAATCGAATTTAGGAAGTTTTTCAGCCCATTGTTTAACCTTCCCTTCTCCCATATTAATTATGATTGATATGTTTCATTTCGCATCATCCCTTTCCGTAAAGTCTTCACGGTAGTGGCTCCCCCTACTTTCCTCCCGCCGCAGAGCTGGTTTGGCTATAGCCTCAGCAAAAGGATCATATTTTGCAATTCAATAGCTCCCCGTAATTCTTCATTTCTTTCTATTGATAATCCAGATTCCACCTCTTTTTTTAAATCGTCTTTTTCTTTAAGGAAATCTTGAAGACCTTTTTATGACGAACGACTAAGACTTTTTTCCACATTATCTCCCGCAGCTTTCTCTTTAAAACGGCGGGTTTATTGCCCCATCTTTTTTAGGAACCTTTTCAATCCTTGCCATCGCTCTATCAATTATATCTTTTGGAATAGGCTCAATTGTTCTCGTCTGAACATCTTTAGCAGCATGATAACCAGCTCTCCTGCCAAACACTTGGCAAGTAAGAACCATATTCCCTCTTAATCTGTCCGCACCATTAGGACGGCAAGCTACTTCCCCAGCAGCATATAGTCCCCGAACTGTGCTTTGGGTGCGTTCATTAATTATGATTCCCCCGTTAATAGCATGGCCAAAGCAAGCTACCTCCACTGATTGTTTTTTAAGTATACGCCTCTATTAGTTCGTATCCAGTCCCAGGTGAGATTCCACATCTTACGTACTTGCTCCCCTCTTTCAGTCTTAGGCAGATTATCTTCATTTACGCGAGTAAAGTCAAAAAAACCCAAAATGACCGCTTCCAAGTCCAGATATTATCTCTTTCTGAATCGCAAGATCAATGTAATGTGAACTATCATATGTACTGAAAGGGTCATGGTTTGACCTGGCTTCCATACACTTTCCAAATCTCATTCCTTTTGGCAGGTAAACTAACAGAAATTCCTTTCCATGTTTATTATAAACACGTGGGTAAAGAAGCCGAACCCAGCTATTCAAGATATTTTTAACCGGATAAATGATACCCAATCCGGCCTGCATAAACTCCATATTGACCAGTTCAGTTCCCGCACGATAACCCAAAGCATACCCATTGCCCGTAATATCAATAGAATTTAGATTGGTTAAAAAAAGCTGCCCAGTTCCGCCAGTAGCAAGAAAGGTTGATTCAGCTCTGAATATTAATAATTTATTTTGGATATCGATCCCAACTGTTCCTTGACAGACCCCATCTTTAATAGGGAGGTCAGTAATCATTGTAAACTCTGCCATCTGAATGGCGCTTTTCTCGCTTTCTTTTTTCATAGCTAACAGGATCGGCTCAAAATGACCTTTGATTACATGCATCCTTGGCCTTGAAGCAAAGCAGCCCGTGACTTCTAAATAACCTTATTGGTCTCTCTCGAAGTGAACTCCCCATCCTTCTAACTCCGGGATAGTGAGTAAAATTTCCTCAGTAAGGATCCTGGCTAACCTTTCATCGCCCATCCATGCCGCAGCTCGGCAGATATTTTTAAAATGTTCGGCGGGATTATCTTTTGGATCGACTTTTCCATTGGCCACATAGCTATTTCAGCTACTTTATAAGGGCCCCGCACTCGCCGAATTTTCCTTTCATAACCATCATAACCCTTTAACCTCGGCGATGAGCTTCTATAGCAGCTCTGGCTGCAGCCCCGGCTCCCCATAATTAATATGTCGCTTTTTATAATTTTAGTCATTTTTCCCTTCCAGCTTATTACAATAAATGACGAGCAATCACCATACGTTGAATTTGACTAGTCCCTTCCCAAATCTGATAAACCTTGGCATCCCTGTAAATCCTTTCAATAGGATACTCTTTTGTATAGCCATAAGCTCCGTGGATTTGCAATGAATCCGCGGCTACTTTAACAACTACATCAGAAGCAAAGAGCTTTGCTTCTGAAGCTTCACGAGAATATGAGACTCCTTGGTCCGCTAGAAATGCTGCTTTGCGCAGCAGAAGCCGAGCTGCCTCGATCTGGGAAGACATATCCGCAATCATAAATTGGATGGCCTGAAAATTGGCAATGGGCTGGCCAAAGGCTACCCTCTGCTTGGCGTATTTTATAGCCTCCTCCATGGCAGCTTGTGCCAAACCGAGTGCTTGTGACCCAATTCCAATTCTGCCCATGTCCAATGAACTTAGCGCAATTCTCAATCCTTGACCTTCTTCACCTAAAAGATTTTCACGAGGAACTCGGCAATCTTCAAAAATTAACTCTGACGTCTCTAATCCTCTCACTCCTAAAAGGTTTTCCTTCTTTCCTCTTAAGAAGCCGGGCGTGCCCATTTCAATGATAATTGCACTCATTCCTTTGCTTCCCTTGCTTTTATCGGTGTAAGTTAAAGCAATTATTAAATCCACAATTCCCCCGCAAGTCATAAAGCGTTTAGTTCCATTAATAATGTAATAATCTCCCTCCCGTTGGGCGGTAGTTTTAATAGATTTTAAATCTGAACCAGCATCAGGTTCGGTCATGCCTGTAGCACATAGTCGTTTCCCACTTCCCAAATCTCTTAAATATTTATTTTGCTGTTCCTTGGTGCCATGACGCAAAATCATGTCTTCCATTAATTTCGTCAACAACTGCGCATCGGCCACAGCCGCCGACGCTCGACCTAATTCTTCTTCCACAATTGACCAGCATAAAGTATCTGCTCCAGAACCTCCGTAGTCAGGTGGAAGGGTCATAGCCAAAATACCTAATACCGCCATGCGCTCGTAAATTTTCCAAGGAAACTCGTCGGTTTCATCAATCTTTGCTGCAATGGGTTTAACCTCATTTTCAGCAAATTCACGTACCATTTTTTGAATCATTTTCTGCTCTTCCGTTAAATAAAAATTCATATTTAAAGCCTCCCCCAAAAAATGTCTTCTCATCTTATTTTTTAGAGCGGTAATTTTTATGAAATTAGCAATTATAAAATTCTTTAGCATAATTTTAATTAATAACCAATTTAAAAATCAATCTGTCCTAAGGGAACTTCCCCAAGAAGCTAGGCAACATGGCTCAAAGGCAGAAATATATTAGAAAGGAAGGTAATTTTGCCGAGGCAGTTAAAGATTTTAAAGAGGCTCTCATAATTGCTCTTTTTCTCTGTTTTTTAAAGCCATTTCAGTTAGGGTTATCAAAAGAATATATATATGGGATGATCATAAATCTTAAACTTTTTCTATTGCCTCTGATCTCGGAGCGGCCAGGAATGAGATTTATAAAAAGCAAGTTATGAGGGGGGAAAGAGGTAAATAGATTTGAGGTGCTGAGAATAGAATACGGAATTTCCCATATAAAAAAGAACCATCCCCAAATTTATTGTCCTAGATGTAAAAACGAAGGAAGAAATCCAACAAACGAAAACTTTCTTTGTTACCAAAACCGGACATCTTGACTTGCTACTGAAAGCTTTTATAATTTCCCTTGACATATAGATTTCTCGTCTCCATAATTTTTCTATTTGTCAAGCTTAATCTGCTAAGGGCAGAAGGTTTTTTATTTAATAATAATAAAATGGGGATGAAGAAATTTTAAAGTTTTGTTTATAATTAAATATTAGATGATAGAAATTAGTTA
>FWPU01006389.1_pt1 | contig 23657 bp, 21 predicted proteins | sample 2228361 | NCBI WGS metagenome assembly FWPU01 (sample SAMEA103939777, study PRJEB20133) | metagenome
CGCCTCCACCCGGCGTGTGCTCTGAGAAATTCGAAAACAACAGCTTCGAAACCAATAGCGATTGGGGCATCCCGATCACTGCCTTCTCGGCCGGTTACACAACCCGCAATTTCCATACCGGGGCGCGCTCCATGCGCACCGGCATCATCTTTACCGCGCATAACCGCTACAGCTACTCGGATGCTTACCAGGTTTCTCCCATCAAAGGCTTGGCGACCAGCGCTACATTGGGGATGTGGATCTATCCTATCAGCGAGCGCGCCGTAGATCGCGACGTGCAATACGTGCTGGTGCTGGATCGTTATGGCAACTGGATTGATACCTTGCTCTGGCAGCGCAGCAACAGCCAGGTGTGGACGTACTATGAATGGGACCTGATGCGCTATGCCGGCACGACAATCCGCGTCCAATTCGGCGTGTACAACGACGGCCTGGGCGATGTAACTACCATGTACGTGGATGATGTCACCTTGCAGGTGTGTCCATAGACGCCCGTTCATTGGATTGCATCAGTAGGTGAGGGAGGCATTTCAAGTCGGCTTTGCTGGATCATCTCGGCGTTGTGTGTTGGGACAGGCGCGCATGCCTGTCCCAACACGTGAACGGAGCGCCTGGCATATTCCGATGCACTCTTGTCTCCGTACTGCAACTTGAGTCAGCCCGCATCAGCATTGATACCAGTTTATGAACGAGATGCTGACCCCGTTTGTAAACTACTTTCAAAATCCTGAGCACCAACCTTATTCCTTATCAGGAGGCGCACCAGGGGCGGTTCTGGTGCACGGGTTTCCAGGCACTCCAGCCGAAACCCTGCCACTGGGCTTGACTTTGCAACAGCTCGGATGGACTGTGGAAGGCGTCTTGCTGCCGGGTTTAGGCCCCCAGATCGCGACGCTCTTCGAGCGGCGTCATGCTGAATGGCTTGCGGCCATTCGGCAGGTCTTGCAACGGGTGAAACGCGAGCATTCGCCGACTATGCTGATTGGCTTCTCGCTGGGCGCCACGCTTGCTTTGCTGGCTAGCGCCGGGGAAGAACCGGATGGCCTGGTATTGCTGGCGCCTTTCTGGAAGGTCGAAAACTGGTTGTGGGAAGCACTGCCGATCCTGCGCCTGCTTTTTCCGAAAATCTATCCCTTCCGCCTGCTCAAGATCGATTTTACCGATCCCGAGTTGCGCCAAAGGATCGATCAATTTCTACCTGATGTCAACCTGGATGAGCCGCGAGTGCAACGGGGAATTCGCGATTTCAACATTCCCAGCGGTATCATCAATGAAATCCGTCGCGCAGGATGCGCAGCCCGCCGCGCTGCAGAGCAAGTGCGCTGTCCGGCTGTGGTCTTGCAGGGTCGCTTTGACGAGCTGGTGAGACCACACCTGACGCGCCAGTTAGTCACTTCCCTGAGAGGGAGCGTGCGATATCTGGAATTGCCGGGGGCGCATGACCTGCTCAATCCTGAACGACCAGCCTGGGGTCAAGTGCAGGCAGCGGTGAGCGATTTTGCTCGGGAACTTGTCGAGGCCGCCGGTCGCAGTTCTCCCCAATCGGCTGTCACTCGATGAGCTTCCCAATCTCCGATTTGGGCTGTTCTATGATTGTGGCAAAGCTCAGCACCGCGCCCATCCATTGTTCCATCGTTTGTTCTTCATGGCGCCGGTGTGGTAGTGATCTGCCAGGTTGTTATACAGGGTAGCATTAGGTGGCGATGGCTTTGTGCGTTTGTGGCTGGTCGAACTGCCAGAACCAGCGTGCCGGGATGCCGTTACAGGAGAGAGACCGACCATGAAACATCCTAAAGGACAGGAATACGACGCTGTTGTTGTTGGCTCGGGTCCGAACGGACTTGCTGCCGCCATTACCATGGCGCATGCTGGCTGCAAAACGCTGCTACTAGAGGGCAAGGATGCCATTGGCGGCGGCGCACGCACGGCAGAGCTGACTCTGCCCGGCTTCCGCCACGATATTTGTTCTGCCATCCACCCGTTGGGAGTAAGCTCGCCGTTCCTGCGCGACCTGCCGTTACAGGATTTCGGCCTGGAGTGGATTTATCCACCGCTGGCTTTTGGGCATCCATTGGACGACGGGACGGCGGTGTGGCTGGAACAGTCAGTTGCAGCCACAGCCGAAGGGCTGGGAGAGGACGAACGGGTATATACCCGGTTTATGCAACCGCTGGTGGACGGGTGGGATCAGATTGATGCGGCGGTGCTTTCTCCGCTGCCAATCACCATCCACCTGCTGACGCTGGCGCGCTTTGGCTTGGCGGCACTGCAACCGGCAGCGAGCCTGGCGCAGCGGCTATTCCGCGGGGAACGCGCCCGGGCGCTATTTGCCGGTTTGGCGGGGCATGCCATCCAGCCGCTGGAACATCCGCTCACCTCTGCCTTTGCTATCGTCGAGGGCATTTTGGGCCACAAATTTGGTTGGCCGTTGGCACGCGGCGGTTCACAGGCAATTGTTGACGCCTTGGCGGGCTATTTCCGGTCGTTGGGGGGTGAAATCATCACTGGCTGGATGATCGTATCGCTCAAAGAGCTGCCATCAGCGCCGGCCATTCTGTTGGATATCACCCCGCGACAGTTGATTGAGATTGCTGGGGAGACGTTGCCACGGCGCTATCGCCGACAGCTCGAAGGCTATCGCTATGGGCCGGGTGTGTTTAAGCTGGATTACGCCTTAAGCGAACCGATTCCCTGGCGCGCTGCGGAAATGCGCCGCACAGCCACAGCGCACGTGGGCGGAGTGTTGGAGGAGATTGCTGCAGCCGAGCGCGCGGTCTTTCGCGGTGAGCATCCAGATAGGCCGTTTGTGTTGCTGGCGCAGCAGAGCCTCTTCGATCCGAGTCGCGCGCCGCGGGGCAGGCATACCGCCTGGGCTTACTGCCATGTACCGCACGGTTCGGATCTTGACATGACCGAGGCAATTGAAGCGCAGATCGAACGCTTTGCCCCCGGTTTTCGGGATTGCGTCCTGGCCAGGAGCGTGTTCAGCCCCGCCAGGATGCAGGCTTACAATCCCAACTATATCGGCGGCGACATCAACGGCGGGGTGCAAGATTGGCGGCAACTGTTCACGCGACCCGTGGCACGGCTTGTGCCGTACAGTACTCCGTTGAAGGGGGTGTACCTGTGCTCCTCAGCTACGCCGCCGGGCGGGGGAGTGCACGGCATGTGCGGTTACCATGCGGCGCGAGCAGCGCTCCAAGCGTGCTTCTGAAGCCGGGGGGAACAGGCAATCAATTAAAGCGTCAAACGCCTGGGTGAGGGGGGCACCCAGACGTTTGACAGTATATATTATATACAAACGTCTAAAAAATGCAATAGCGCCTTACAAATTCGTTAGGTTTTTTACCAGCGCCCCAGGCGGGAGTCGAACCCACAACCTCGGCCTTAGGAGAGCCTCGCTCTGTCCTTTGAGCTACTGGGGCAGATGCGCTGATCAAATGATAACATAAATCTGCCTGGGTTGCCTGGAATGGCCGAATTCCTCCTCTGGGCTATTGCCCCTACCCGCTGGGAAGAGAGAGCGCCTGGTTTGTTTGAGGGCGGTCGTTGGCCGAGACAGGGTATCCCTGCCCGAGTGGAGGGATAAGCCGATTGAATACCTCGGATACAGTACTCGCGTAGGTGGTCACCTACCGCTACAATGAGTACTACTGTTACCACTTCTGACGGAGATCAATCCAGCCTTCCTGTGGCGATGGCGCGCTTGATCTCGCCGATTGCCTGGGTGATCTGAATATCACGTGGGCAGGCTTCCGTGCAATTGAAGATGGTATGGCAGCGGAAGACGCCGAACTGGTCATTGAGGATCCTGAGGCGTTCGGCGGCGCCTTGATCGCGGCTATCGAAGATAAAACGATGGGCGTTGACGATGGCAGCCGGGCCAACATACTGCCCATTTGCCCAGAAGGATGGGCAAGAGGTGGTGCAGGCGGCGCACAAAATGCACTTGGTGGTGTCATCGAAGCGGGCGCGCTCTTCCGGGCTTTGCAGACGCTCCTGCCGAGGCGGCGGATCGTCGTTGATCAGGTAGGGCTTTACCGAGCGGTAATGCTCGAAGAATGGCTCCATATCAACGATCATGTCTTTGATGACGCGCAGCCCAAGCAGTGGCTCGACGGTGATTTTCGAGGATTTGAGATCCTTGACGAGCACCTTACAGGCCAGGCGGTTGCGACCGTTGATGCGCATAGCATCGGAGCCGCACACGCCATGGGCGCAGGAGCGGCGAAAAGAGAGCGAGCCGTCAAGGTGCCCTTTAACGTATTCGAGCAGGTCCAAAACGCGGTCGGTGGGCTGAGCCTCGACCTGATAAGTCTCATAATGCGGCTTACGATCTTTCTCCGGGTTGTAACGGAAGAGTTTCAAGGTTATCTGCATGGCGCATCCACCTCTCAGTACACCCGTTCCTTCGGTTCGAACTTCGTGATCACCACCGGCTTGTAGCGCAGTTCGATCTTGCCGTTGCGCAGCCACGCCAGGGTGTGTTTCATCCAGTTGGCGTCATCGCGCTTGGGGAAATCCTCGCGAGCATGAGCGCCGCGGCTCTCCTGGCGGGCCAGGGCGGAGGCGGTTGTCACCTCCGCCAGGTCAAGCAAATTGCCCAATTCCCAGGCGTTTAGCAGTTCGGTGTTGAAGATTTTGCCGCGATCGCTGAGGCGCACGCGGCCAAAGCGTTCCTTCAGCTCGCCGATCTTTGCCAATGCCTGACGCATGCCCTGTTCGGTGCGAAAGACGCCCACATGTTCCATCATCACCTGCTTCATCTCGGTGGCGATGTCCATCAGATTCTCCGAGCCGTTGCTGTTGAGGATGGCGTCGAGTTGGCTGCGGGCGGGATCGGCAGCGTCGGGCGGCAAGGGTTGGAAAACCGCTTCCCGAGCATACTCGGCGGCGTTCAAGCCGGCGTGCTTGCCGAAGACGATCAAATCCAGCAACGAGTTGGTGCCCAGGCGGTTGGCGCCGTGAATCGAGACACAAGCCACCTCGCCAGCGGCGTACAGTCCAGGCAGGACTTTGTTCTGTTCGTCAATAACCACCTGACCCAATTTGTTGGTGGGGATGCCGCCCATGGCGTAATGCGCCGTGGGCTGCACCGGCATAGGCTGCGTCATTGGATCGACGCCAAGGTAGGTGCGGCAGAAGTCGATAATGTCCGGCAGCTTTTTCAGTAACTGCTCAGCAGTGACTGCATAAGGGCTGCCATCCGGGTTTTTCCGACCGTCCAACGCGGCGTAGTGATTGACGGTCTCCGGACGGACGTCCAGGTAAAGGTACCATTCGCCGTTGATGCCGCGCCCCTGAGCCATCTCCAGGTACATGGCGCGGCTGATCACATCGCGAGATGCCAGGTCTTTGACTGTGGGTGCGTAGTTGCCCATGAAGCGCTCGCCGCGCCCGTTGATGAGAACACCGCCCTCGCCGCGCACACCCTCGGTGATCAGAATGCCCAGGCGGTAGATGCCGGTGGGATGGAACTGGAAGAACTCCATGTCCTCGGCGGGGATGCCGTTGCGCAGGGCAATGGCGACGCCGTCGCCGGTGTAGGCGTAGGCATTGGAGGTGATCTCCCAAATGCGCCCATGACCGCCGGTGGCGAAGATAACCGCTTTGGCGTGGAAGATGTGGAATTCGCCGGTGGCAAGCTCGACAGCCACCACCCCCGCAGCCGCGCCGTTGACCAGTATCAGGTCAATAACCTGGAACTCGTCGAAAAAATTGACTTTGTTCTTGATGCACGCCTGATAGAGCGTTTGTAAGATCATGTGGCCAGTTCGGTCGGCGGCGTAGCAGGCGCGCCGTACCGGCTTGCCAGTTTTGTTGTTGGTGTGCCCGCCAAAAGGACGCTGGTCAATCTTGCCCTCCGGCGTGCGTGAAAAGGGCAACCCCATGTGTTCGAGTTCGTACACTGCTTGCACGGCTTCGGTGCACATGAACTCGATGGCATCCTGATCCCCCAGATAATCGCTGCCCTTGACGGTGTCGTAGGTGTGCCACTCTGGGTGATCCTCCTCCAGGTTTCCCAAAGCTGCACCTACCCCGCCCTGAGCGGTACCGGTATGCGAGCGGGTCGGATAGAGCTTGCTGAGCACTGCGGTGTTGGCGGTTTTAGAAGCGTAGAGCGCCGCCATCAACCCTGCTCCGCCTGCCCCCACCACCAGGACATCGTGCTGGTGTATTTTCATGCACTGTCTCCTACTGACTGCGCCGTCCGCGGGAACGGAGGGGTTTGTTCGGCTGAATTTGCCGATCCTCTGTTTCGCATTGACTGCGTCATCCTTGGTTTAAGCTACCCCGATTCGGCGTATCTTGCCAGCCTGCACCAGGGTAGGGGATATCTTTCCTGCTTACCCCTCCAATTATAACCGGATGAGTCCAATTTTTAGGACGCCAGAATGACGTATGCGGCCATGATGAGCGAGAAAAGCCACATTGCAAAGATCAACCCGCGCACCAGCGGACGCGCCAGCGAGCTGCCGATGAAATCCTCCAGCACAACGCGCAGACCGTTATAGGCGTGTGAGGCGGCGAAGAAGATGGTCACCATCTGGATGATTTGCCAGTAAGCAGTAGCCCAGCCGATGCTGACATCGGGGATGTTGCTGTTGACCACATGGTTGGGGTTGGGGAAGAAGGTCCAGCGCATCAGGGTGGCCAGGTCCATGTGCAGGCGTGCACCCATGATCAGGGCGCCGGCGAGTCCCAGTAGCGCCAGCAGAATCATTGCAATTCCCGAGATGCGGGTAAAAATCCACATCACGTATTCAAAGCTCACCGCAGGTTGAATGGTGCGAGCGCGCATGTTCCTCCTCTATAGGTGATTAGCCGCCGCCCAGGCCAGCGAAAACCAGGAAATATACTGTCATGCCATAGATGGGAATGAAGATAGACCATTGTAGCCACATTGCCCGCTGCTCGTCGATATGATTATGGAATGCCGGCCAGAAATCTAGCAGGGCAATGCGCAGCCCATTGAGGGCGTGAAAGAGAACGATGAACGCCACCACGATCTGGAAAACCCAGGATTCGTAGATGGTGTTGAGCGCGGTAGCCAGGTCGCTGCCGGTCTGTTGCATGAAAAATGAAGCTGTGACGTGCAAGCCAACGAAGAGCAGGATGGCCAGTCCGCTGATGCGGTGCAACATCCAATGGATCATTGGGCCGCGTCCCTGGTACCGCAAGCCCTGGAAAAAGCCAACTCTACGGCTAAGCCCCATGGCGCCTCCTTTGACGATTTACTTGGCCCAGATAGATGCCCTGGATAACCGGAGCTTGAGACAAGAGAAGGTTTCTTCCCTTTGTCCCATACCAAAGTTAATTATGATGAGATTCGGTTGATGGAAAAGTGACAATAATCATAGTTTTTTGGTTTCAGATGTCCTTATAAGGATAGGGGTTTTTATTCTAAAATTTTGGGCGGGCAAGGAACCGCCCGCGAATTGGCTCTTCTGAGTCGGGGCTGCTGCATGGCTGAATTGAACGACATCAATCGCCGTCAGTTTGTCAAGGTAGTGCTGGCTGCCATCAGCACCATTATGGCGGCTGTGGTTGGGTTGCCTGCCATTGGCTACCTGATCGCTCCCGCGGCGCGAAAGCAGGAAACGGATGCCTGGGTTCCGCTAGGTCCGCTGGAAAATTACCCAGTAGGCACACCCACGCTGTTCAACTTCACCCGGAGCAAGGTCAACGGCTGGGAGAAAACGGTCAACAGCTACGGCGCCTATGTGGTGCGCTACACAGCGGACGCATATAAGGTTTTTTCCAGCACCTGCACCCACCTGAGTTGTCGGGTGAAATGGGATGAGGAAGCTCAGAATTTCCATTGCCCCTGTCACGACGCGATCTTCGACATCCAGGGGCGCGTGGGTGGCGGTCCGCCGCCCAGACCGCTCGACGAGTACGAAACCAAGGTCGAAGAGGGCAATCTGTTCATCCGTTTTGTGGAGACATAGGCATGGCTTCCAGGCTTTTCCAGTGGCTCGATGCGCGCTTGGGTTTGACCACCATCTACAGCGTCACCCTGGATCGCAAAGTACCAAAAGTCAATTGGTTCTATACGCTCGGCAGCGCATCGCTGTTTCTGTTTTTGCTCCAGGGTGTGACTGGGATATTCCTGGCTGTATATTACGTACCTTCCCCTCAGGCAGCCTATAACAGCATTCAGTACATCATGAACGAGGTGGCGTTCGGTTGGTTGATTCGCGGCATCCACCATTGGGGCGCCAGCTTGATGGTGTTGGTGGTCTTTTTGCATATGTTGCGCACCTTCTTCTTTGCCGCTTATAAATTTCCGCGCGAAATCACCTGGCTTACCGGAGTGGTGCTGCTGCTGGCAACTCTCGGAATGGGTTTCACAGGCTACTTGCTTCCCTGGAACCAGCGGGCTTACTGGGCGACGACGGTTGGCACCGAGATTGCCGGTACGGTGCCGCTGATCGGCGAATTCATCCTGCGGGTGCTGCGCGGTGGAACTGACCTGAGCGGAGTTACCCTGGCGCGCTTTTTCGCGGTGCATATCTGGTTCTTGCCGGCGTTGATCGCAGCAACTATTGGCTTGCATATCTATCTGGTCATCCGTATAGGAATAACAGCGGTGCCGGAAGAAGGGGATTAACCTTTCAGGAGCGATGCGGTGAACCCCGAGCAAGAGCAGGAGTATCTGGAAAAATATCGGCAAGCCAAAGCCAGGGGGGTGAAGTTCTGGCCTGATATCATCTTTAAAGATTTGCTGGTGGCTTTTGCCATCTTCTTGCTGCTGATCTTGCTGGCGACCTTCGTTGGCGTCAAACCGGAACCACCCCCCGACCCTAGTGATTCGTCCTATATCCCCCGGCCAGAGTGGTATTTCCTCTTCCTATTCCAACTCCTGGAGTTTGTCCCCGGACAGCTCGAGTGGATCGGCACGTTCCTGTTGCCTACCGTTGCGGTGCTGGCGCTGTTGTTGCTGCCTTTCTACGACCGCAATCCTTTCCGCCACAGGAAGAAGCGCAGGCTGGCGGTGATCCTGATGAGCGTGATTGTCCTGGGCATGGTTGCGCTGACGATTATGGCTGCGGTGACTACACCGCCACAGGCAGAGACCGCCATTGCCGCCACCTTAGGCGAGCAGGTTGCCTTGGGTGAGGAGATGTATGCCGTCCATTGCGTGGAATGTCACGGCGCTGACGGTGAAGGCGGCGAAATCAAAGGCGTCGAGGGGTTGGAGGGGGTGGTGGTGAAGGCCATCAACAGCCAGGATGAAATGTACACGCGCACAGATGATACTCTATTCAACATCATTGATTATGGCCAGCCCAACTTGGGTATGCCGCCCTTTGGCAAAGGTTATGGCGGTGAATTAGGGCGGGGAGATATTCAAGCTATCGTGAACTTCATGCGCTATACCTGGGACGACCGCATGGAGCTGCCCGCTGAGTCCGCTCCGGCGGCGGCTATCCCAACCCTTGCGCCAGATGAGGTGCCTGCTTACGCTGTCCATGTCGCGCCGATCGTCAAACGCTACTGTATCTCCTGCCATCGTCCGGGTAAGAAGAACAATAATTACCTGATGACCACTTACGAAGAGACGATGACTACAGGAGATAATTACCCCAACAACGTCATCCCCGGCGACCGGAACAGTATCCTGTTACGGGTGATCCAACGTGAAGACCTGAAAGACCTGGCCAGCCCGGTAGGCCCTATGCCACCGACCAAGGCGCTGAAGCCGGAGTATATTGATATTTTCATTCGTTGGGTGCTGGCTGGCGCGCCTAACACCGCGGAGGAAGCGGCAGCGCTCTCCGCGCCCTCAACCCAGGCAGTACCGGAGGAAAGCATCACCGCAACGCCGACACCGTAGCCGCATTGTAGCCACATCGAAGTTTCATCGTTGCCGACGTCCTTGCCGCATCGCTGATCCATCATCGCTCCATCGCTGCTTTGTCATCGCTCTTCCGGTTTGCAGAAGGCCTCCTCTTCGGGGGAGGCCTTCTTAATTGTTTATGCAGTGGTATTGCAGAAACTATGGCTGCCGTACGCCGCCTACGATTGCTGCAGCGCCAAGCAGGGAGATCAACACCCACAGTACCAGCAAGCCAGTGGAGACACGTCGCATCCAGATAGGATGCGAGATGTAATCCTGCAACACTTGACGCAAGCCGTTCATGCCATGGGCGAAGGCAAAAGCCAGCAGCAGGAAATCATACAGGCGCCAGCCAAACGTTGCCCAGCGCATCGCCACATAATCCAGGTCGATCCGATGCACACCAACCAGGACATCCTGGATCAGAACGTGTCCCCAGGCGAGGGGGATGAGCAACAATCCGCTGTAGCGCATCCATTTCCACGCCGTGGATTCGAGGCGGGAAGTGCCATTGCTCGTCTCAGTCGGGTTCATCATGCGTTTCTGTGTGAACAAAGTGCTGGAAGGAATGACCATGCCGCAAATGGCTGATGTTTCTTCACCAACCGAAGTTGTGGATGAACAGGCTACGGCTCATCCAGATCGCCGCCGGCAGCCACAAGACAATAGCAATCAACAGGGTGAGACGCGCCGAGCGGTCTTGCACTCCCGCCTGCCAGCGACTGGGAGAGAACAGGTCGAATATCGCAATGCGAGCGCCGTTCACGCCATGATAAATCACGCAGAAGACCAGGATGATCTCTCCAATCATCATTGGGGTACTGCGATAGATGGCAATGGCATGGTTGTATAGCGAGGGGAAGAAGTACACGGTGGAGGTGTCCAGGATATGGATGATGAGAAACAGCAGGGTGCCCAGACCGGTGAGGCGGTGCAAGATGAAGCTGAGGTGACCAACGCGGCCGCGGTAGCTCACCAGACCGCTAAAAGCAGTTTTCATTGCACTCATCGAATACTCCTAAAGAGCCTGCCCAATTGAGACAGGGCGGTTCCTTACAGGTAATTTAATATCCAGACCTTAATTGTCTTATTATTATTTTACTACGGACGTACCGGTTAAGGGGACAGGCGTAGGGGCAAATCCAGACCATTCTCAGCCTCGGCAGAGCTTCGGGCTGGAATTGGTGGCGCACATTCCTGCCAGAACGCTCGGACACATTCTATCCGCAAAGCAGATCGCCCCTCCGCCGACCGGAGGGGCGATGATCGGTCAAAGCCACAGAACGGCGTTAGTCGTCCATGTGCTGAATCAAGGCGTCACCAAACTGCGAACATTTGAGCAGCGTGGCGCCTTCCATCAGGCGATGAAAGTCGTAGGTGACCGTCCCGGCGCTGATGGTGTTCTCCATGCCTTTGATGATCAGGTCGGCGGCTTCGTGCCATCCCATGTATCGGAACATCATCTCGCCGGAGAGGATTACAGAACCAGGATTGACGACATCCTTATCGGCGTATTTGGGGGCGGTGCCGTGGGTGGCTTCGAAGACGGCGTGGCCAGTGACGTAGTTGATGTTGCCGCCTGGGGCAATGCCGATGCCGCCCACCTGCGCTGCCAGAGCATCGGAGAGATAATCGCCGTTGAGGTTCATCGTTGCCAGCACGTCGAACTCGCGGGCGCGGGTGATAGTCTGCTGGAAGACGATATCGGCAATCACATCCTTGACCAGCAGTCTTCCCGAACGAAGGGCAGCATCCTGCTCGGCGTTAGCCTGTTCTTCACCTCGCTCGGCTTTGGCGCGTTCCCACATTGCCCAGGTGTAGACCTGGTCGCCGAACTCGCGCTCGGCAATCTCGTAGCCCCAGTTGCGAAATGCGCCTTCGGTGTACTTCATAATGTTGCCTTTGTGTACCAGCGTGACACTGCGGCGCTTGTTTTGCAAAGCCCAGGAGATCGCCGCCCGCACCAGGCGAGCGGTGCCCTCGTAGGAGACCGGTTTGATGCCTAGGCCGGCGGTATCGGGAAAGCGAATTTTGGCGTATTCCTGGGGAAAGTGTTCCTGCAGGAGTTGCTTGAACTTGCGATTGGCCTCGGTGCCGTGCTCGAATTCGATGCCGGCATAGATATCTTCGGTGTTCTCACGGAAGACGACCATATCTACGTCTTCAGGGCGTTTGACAGGCGATGGTACGCCCTTGAAATAGCGGATGGGGCGCTGGCAGACATATAAATCTAGGGCTTTACGCAAGGCGACGTTCAAGGAGCGAAAGCCGCCGCCAATGGGGGTGGTGAGAGGCCCTTTGATGCCCACCAGGTATTCCTGGAAAGCTTGAATGGTCTCGTCTGGAAGCCAGGTGCCGAATTGGTTGAAGGCTTTCTCGCCAGCGTAGACTTCCATCCAGTGGATTTTGCGCCTGCCGCGGTAGGCTTTTTCTACAGCAGCATCGAACACGCGCACCGATGCCCGCCAGATATCCCGCCCGGTGCCGTCGCCTTCGACGAAGGGGATGATGGGATGATCTGGAACGCGCAAACGACCATTTTCAATATAGATCTTCTCTCCGCCCACAGGCGGATTGAGGGATGGTTTCAGGCTCATACAATCTCCATACACAATTCCGGTGGACCTGACAACGTGCTCAATAAGGGTGATGTCTACGGCTTGCTATACCCGGGCAGTTGCGCCTGGCGCGGCTTTCCTGGCGCCTGGTCAAACCTGGGTGAAGACCGTTTGCTGTCTATCAAGACAATCTTCCGCCCGATTATAACAAAAGGTCTGGTGCTGTGCTCAGGCGCTGCACACTTTTGTTAGATGCGGGCGAGCCTCATTGGTTGCAACTCTGTCGTGCTATAATAACGGCGGAATTGTTCCCCCGGGTGGAGCGGGGGAATTTTGTCGAAAATCCGCAATCGGAGAGCCGGATGACGATAGAGAGGGTTACCCCCAAACTGCTCACAGAAAGCCCGGATGGCAAGGTCTGGCACACCTTGCGGGCGGAGGAAGTGTTGCGCCGCCTGGAGGCGTTTGCGGATCGCGGCCTGTCCAGCGAGGAAGCTGAGCAACGCCTGCAGATGTTTGGGCCAAATGCGCTCAAGGAGGCCCCGCCGGTTACGATCTGGCAGATGCTTGGGGAGCAGTTCAAGAGCTTTGTGGTTATCCTGCTGATTGTGGCAGCGCTGATCTCTGCGCTTCTGGGCGAGTACATTGACGCCGGGGCGATCCTGGCCATCGTGGTTTTGAACGCGACGCTGGGAGTGATTCAGGAGCACCGCGCCGAGCGCTCGCTGGCGGCGCTGCGCAAGCTGGCAGCTCCGGAAGCGCATGTGATCCGCGATGGCAACCGTCAGGTGATCCCAGCCAGCCAGCTTGTACCCGGCGACCTGGTGCTGCTGGAGGCGGGCAATTACGTCCCTGCTGACGTACGCTTGCTGGAGGCTGTCAACCTGCGGGTGGACGAAGCCGCCCTTACCGGCGAATCTGTGCCGGTGCAAAAAGACGCTGCGGCGCTGTTAGAGAAGGATGTCCCCCTGGGAGATCGTAAAAACACAGCTTTTATGGGCACGCTGGTCAGTTATGGTCGCGGCCGCGGCGTGGTAGTGGCTACGGGGATGTCCACGCAGATTGGCATGATTGCTGAAATGCTGCAATCGGTGAAAATGGAACCCACCCCGCTCCAGCGCCGGCTGGATCAACTGGGCAGAACCCTGGGTTGGGCTGCTCTGGTGGTCTGTCTGCTGGTGTTCTTGGTCGGCTGGGCGCGGGGGTCAAACCCGCTGGAAATGTTCATGGTGGCGGTCAGCCTGGCGATTGCTGCGGTGCCGGAGGGTTTGCCGGCGATTGTGACCATTAGCCTGGCACTGGGTATGCGTGAGATGATCAAACGGCACGCCTTGATTCGTCGTCTGGCTTCCGTGGAGACGCTTGGGTCAGCCACCACCATCTGCTCCGATAAAACTGGCACGTTGACCCAAAACGAAATGACCGTTACCCGCCTGTGGGTGGACGGCACGTTTATCGAGGTCTCGGGCAGTGGATACAACCTTCAGGGTGGTTTTTCGGTGGACGGCAGGTCGGTCGACCTGACGAATTACCAGGCAGCGTTGACTGCCTTGTGGATTGCCACGCTGAACAACGACGCCAGCCTCGAAGTAAGCGGCACCTCCAATGGCAAGGATAGCTACCGTGTGGTGGGCGACCCGACTGAAGGGGCTATGTTGGTTGCAGCAGCCAAAGCCGGAGCCAGCGCGTCTAGCCTGAACCACGCTTATCCCCGCGTGCAAGAAATCCCCTTCGACTCGACACGCAAGCGGATGGTGACCATCCACGCCTTAAAAGAACCGAGGGCGGAGGACATCTCGCCCTTTGACGATTCACAGCAGAAATACGGCGGCTATGTGATCACAGTCAAAGGCGCGCCAGATATTGTGCTGGATATGTGCAAATATTACCAACGCATGGATGACTTCGTCCTGCCATTAGATGAGGCAAAGGCGATGCACATCCTGGCAGCCAACGATCTGATGACCCAGGACGCGTTGCGTGTGCTGGGTGTAGCATACCGGGTTACACAGGAGCTGCCCGACATCAGCAAACCGGAGGAGCTGGAAAAGGACCTGGTCTTTGTTGGGTTGATTGGCATGATTGACCCGCCGCGCCCAGAAGTGCCCCCTGCGGTTGTCAAAGCGCGCAATGCTGGCATCCGTACGGTGATGATCACCGGCGACTATCCCAATACCGCACGCGCTATCGCCGAGTCGATTGGTTTAATTCAACCAGGGCATCAGGTGCTCACCGGTCCGGAGATGGCCAATATGAGCGAACAAACCCTGCAACAGCAGGTTGCTTACACAGATGTGTACGCTCGTGTCTCTCCGGAGCACAAATTGCGTATTGTTGAAGCCCTACAGGCGCGCGGCGAAGTGGTGGCAATGACCGGCGATGGCGTTAACGATGCCCCCTCCATCAAGCGAGCCGATATTGGCGTCGCCATGGGCATCACCGGAACAGATGTGGCCAAGGAGAGCGCCGATATGGTGCTCACCGACGATAATTACGCCAGCATTGTGGCGGCGGTGGAGCAAGGACGGGTCATTTACAGCAACATCAGGAAATTTGTCTTTTACCTGCTCTCCTGCAATCTCTCGGAAATTGCCATCATCTTCCTGGGGACGTTATTTACGGGCACCTCTCCCCTGACAGCCATTCAACTGCTCTGGCTCAACCTGATAACAGATGGGGCACCAGCGCTTGCCCTGGGTACTGAGAAGGGCGATCCCGACATCATGGTTCAGCCGCCGCGCCCTCCCAGCGAGCCGATCGTCAACCGCTTCATGCAGGTGGGCATTGCCGTCCAAACCATTGCCAAGACCACCACCGCTCTGGCGGCATATCTCATCGGCTTGCGCCTGCACCCGGAAATGCCCGAATTTGCCGAGACAATGACTTTTGTCACGCTTTCTTTCTCGGAATTGCTCCGGGCTTACACCGCTCGCTCTGAATACTATCCGCTGTTAAAGATCGGGGTGTTCAACAATCGCAATATGAACATAGCAGTATTATCTTCACTGGTGTTGCTGCTGGCGGTCGTGTATATCCCAGCCTTGAACCCCATCTTCAATACCACGCCCCTGGGTTGGGCGCAATGGGAGCTGGTTGTGCCGTTGTTGTTTGTCCCGGCCATTGCCGCTGAAGCGACCAAGTACTACAGTAGCTGGCGACACAAATCGGCGCGGTAGTGTATAATAAGCGCGGAGAGATACGAGTTCTGGCTATGTTGAACGCTGTGAGAGCACTTTCGCCGGCGCGTTTGTTCAAAAAGCGCACTGCCTTCCCCAGGCACACGCACGCGCCGAAACGTAGTAGTTCTACAAAGGGGGGCCTGGCTTAGCACACGACTGCTGAGTGTCTTAACGCTTCTCGATAAGCCAGGTCTGGTGATCACCGGAGAGCCGCTTTCGAGGAGCGTTTTTTTACCGGTATAAACTGCTGAATCCGATAGAGATCTGGACAGGCGGTAAACCGACGTGCAAAAGGGTTTTAGAGAGCAAGGAGAAGATCATGGATAGCGACGATAAGCCTCCGTCAGCAGGTCTGCGGAGAAAACCGAATAAACCACCCTGATTCCAACGCCGCGGGCAGTTGCCTGCAAGGAGAGTGAATGATGATTGCTATTTACAAGAACAATGAGCAAGGACTGGTAACGCTGAGCGAACCCGTTAATGGCTGCTGGATCAATGTGATTAACCCAACTCAAGACGAGATCAACTGGCTGGTGGAACAGTCAATCCCCCTGGACTATCTTACCTATTCACTAGACCTGGACGAGCGTCCACGCACCGAGCGTGAAAACGGCGACCTGCTCGTCATCTTGCGCATCCCTTACTACCAGGGGCAATCGGCGGATATTCCGTATACAACGGTACCCATGGGTATTATTCTCACCAATCGTTTCATTGTCACGGTTTGCCGCTGGGAGAACAACCTGCTGGCGGAGTTCACTTCTGGACGGGTGCGCGGCTTATCTACCGCCAAGCGTAACCGTTTGCTGTTGCGCCTGTTGCTCTACACCGCCGATAAATACCTGGTTTACCTGCGCGAGATCAATAAAACCGTCGATGTGTTGGAAGATCAGTTGCAGCAGTCCACACGCAATAAGGAAGTGTTGGAGCTGGTGAAATACCAGAAGAGCCTCACCTATTTCACCACTGCACTCAAGGCTAACGAGCTGATGTTGGAGCGGCTGAATCGCAGTCAGATTTTCAAAACCTACCCCGAGGATGACGACCTGTTGGAAGATGTGATTATTGAGAACCAGCAGGCGATCGAAATGACGAACATCTCCACCAATATTTTGAGCGGCATGATGGACGCCTTCGCCTCGATCATCTCCAATAACCTGAATGGGGTGATGAAATTCCTGGCAGCCATCACCATCGTGCTGAGCATGCCGACGATGATCGCCAGTTTTTATGGCATGAATGTGCAGTTGCCCTTGCAAGACCATCCGGTTGCTTTCCTGGTCATTGTAATCGTCTCGACTGTGGTTTCTTTGGGCATCGCCTATATCTTTGCCCGGCGGGATTGGTTCTGATGTCCCTCCCGTTTGGGAATACCAGGCTTGTCATCCGCATGACATTCTGCGCCAGATGTCACATGATTTGTGAACAACATCACTTGGTTGATGTGATTGTTGACAATAACCTGTAATTGGTATTTCGGGTATGATGATTTCAGGTCAGCACAGTTGATAACTCTCTCCTGAAGTTCATCGCTGTTTCCTCCTTTGGCGAAAGCCTCCGCCGGGTTCTCCCTCACCGCCCCGGCGGAGGCGATTTTTTGCTGATTACAGTGCTGCCTTATCCCAGCCAGGAAGTAAGAATTCTATAAAAACCGCCCCAGGTGCTTGACTTAGTACGCCCGCCGCGCATACAATCAAGATACAGAGATTGGTGGCGCAAAACTTTTCCCTGGTGTGGCGAGGGTATTCGCCTGAGTGTGTCCATGGAATACAAAGATTATTACAAAATCCTCGGGGTGAATCGCAATGCTACAGAAGACGAAATCAAGCGGGCCTACCGGAAGCTGGCATTAAAGTATCACCCCGATCGTAATCCTAACGATAAGCAAGCCGAAGAAAAATTTAAAGAGATCAACGAAGCGTACCAGGTTCTCAGCGACCCAGAAAAAAGAACGCGTTATGACCAGTTGGGTGAATCCTATGCCCGCTGGCAACAGCGCGGCGCGCCAGGCGGATTCAACTGGGACGAATGGGTAACCATGCCCGGTGGTGGCAATGTCCGCGTGGAGGTCGGCGACTTTGGAGATCTGTTTGGGGGCGGCTTGGGCGATTTTTCCGAGTTTTTCCGGCGCATCTTTGGCGGCATGCCGGGCTACGGCGGCGCGGATTTCCGCCGCGCCGCGGCAGGCGGGAGGGCGGCGCAGCCGCCAGCCTACGAATCTGAAGTGAGCATCAGCCTGCGAGAGGCTTTTCAGGGCACAACGCGCCGGATAGATGTGGATGGCAGGCGTTTGGAGGTCAAAATCCCCCCTGGTGCGCGCACGGGCACCAGGGTACGCGTGGCCGACGCGGTTGTCACCCCGGATGGTCACAAAAGCGATCTCTACCTGAAAATACAGGTGGAAGACGACCCCAATTTTGAGCGCCGGGGTAACGACCTGTACACCGAGGTCGAGGTTGACTTGTATAAAGCTGTTCTGGGGGGCGAGGTGACCATGCGTACGCTCACCGGCAGCGTGATCTTGAACATTCCTGCCGGCACTCAGCCCGGCCAGACTTTCCGCCTTGCCGGCCAGGGTATGCCTCTGGTGAAGGATCCCAAGAGCAGGGGAAACCTCTTCGTGCGGGTGAAGGTGCGCATCCCGCGCAACCTCACCCCCGAGCAACGGCAACTGTTCCAAAAACTCGCCAGCCTGGGTTGAGCTTCCAGCGCCGCGGCGGATATTCTTCAGCACGTTTACAGGAGACGGTAATGAACCGAATTGTACAACCGGCATTCTGGTTGATTCTCGCGCCGTTGCTGATGTTATCTTGCCGCGCCCTGAACAGTGCAACTTTGCCGACCATCTCTCCGCCGACTCCGATCGTCCAGACGGTGATTGCGCCGGTCATCATCCCACCGGCGGTTGATCTTGTTTCCCAGCAAGATGCGCTGGTTAAGATTTATGAAAAAGTGAGCCCGGGTGTTGTGTCGGTACGCGCGTTTGCCGATGTGGATGGTAACCGTGGTACGGGTTTCGTCCTAGACAAAGAGGGCCATATCCTCACCAATTTCCATGTGATTCGCGATGTCGAGGTGGTTGAGGTGGCCTTCCCTTCGGGTTTGAAGACGCGGGCGCAGCTTTTGGGCACAGACCCGGACTCAGACATTGCCGTGATCCAGGTGGATGTGGCGCCAGAGCAGCTATTCCCGCTGGAATTGGGTGATTCGGACCTGTTAAAAGTAGGCCAAACCGTGCTTGCCATTGGCAATCCCTTTGGCTTTGAAGGGACAATGACCGTTGGCATCGTCTCCGGTTTGGGGCGTGCGCTGCGCTCGCTGCGCCAGGCGCCCTCAGGCGGAGTCTTCTCGTCGGGAGATATCATCCAGACCGACGCAGCCATCAACCCGGGAAATTCGGGTGGCCCTCTGTTGAACCTGAATGGAGAGGTCATCGGGGTGAATCGCGCCATATTCACCACCAGCTTCTCGGATGAGGGGCAGCCGCTGAATTCCGGGATAGGGTTTGCCATTTCCATCAATCTGATTAAGCGCGTGGTTCCGGCGCTGATTGCCGAAGGTAAGTATGAGTACCCTTATATCGGCATCACCAGCGTGGACGATATAACCCTTGCCGAGCAGGAAACGTTGAATCTGCCGCGCACCACCGGGGTGTATGTAACCCAGGTCATGCCGGGCAGTCCGGCTGATCGTGCCGGCATCCGCGCTGGCACGCGCTCCACCTCGATCCCGGGCTTGAAAGCCGGCGGCGACCTGATCATCGCAATTGATGGCAGGCCGGTGAACACATTTGCCGAATTCATCAGCTATTTGCTGCGCAACAAGAGCCCAGGCGATCCTGTCGTGCTGACGGTATGGCGGGACGATAAAGAAGTTCAGATCAGTCTGATATTGGATAGAAGACCAGCGGACTGAGCGTTGACCATCCCAGGATGGAGAAGGGTTGTGCTGGTGAGCATGCGACCAGATCGCCGGCAGCCCAAAATGAATGGATAGGAACCCTATCAACCAGGAGGTGCTCATGTTCACCGAAAGTGATCTGCGAGAGCTACTCGGATTCCAGTCTCAGTCGCCAGTGCTCAGTGTCTATTTGAATACTGAGCCATCCCAGGGCAGTGCAGACTTCCACAAACGCCATTTGCGGAGCATGCTCAAAGAGGTTGGATTGCCGCAGGATGAAGCCGTCGTAGAACGCTATGTCAGCCATGAGTTCGACTGGTCCGGGCGAAGTGTGGCAATTTTTTCCTGCGCTCCTGACCATTTTTTTCGAGCTTACTCCCTGGCTGTGCCGGTGCGTAGCCGGGTGCGCGTCAGTGACCGACCGCATGTCAAACCTCTTGCCGATCTGATGGATTCTTACGGCGGCTATGGCGTGGCGCTAGTAGATAAGCAAGGGGCGCGCCTGTTCTATTTCCATTTGGGCGAGCTGCGCGAACAGGAGGGTGTGCTGGGCGAAACTGTGCGGCGGACGAAGCGCGGCGGCGGTTCTCAGGCGCAGGGAAGGCGGGGCGGTGTTGCCGGCCAAACCAATTATGTAGACGAAGTGGCTGAGCGCAATATCCGCGAAGCGGCTGGGTTTGCCACGCGTTTTTTCGCCGAGAATAATGTGCGCCGCATTCTGTTGGGAGGCGCGGAAGATACTGTCTCTTTGTTCCGCGCCCAGTTGCCTAAGACCTGGCAAAGTCTGGTGGTTGGCACCTTTCCCATGAGCATGACCGCCAGCCACAGCGAGGTGTTGGAGCGCGCCATGGCGGTTGGACAGGAAGCTGACCGGCGACGAGAAATCAAACTGGTAGAGGCGGTAGTGACCAGCGCCGCCAAAGGGCGCGGTGGAGTGATACGCCTGGAGGATACGTTGAGCGCTGTTCATCAGGGGCGTGTACAAACTCTGGTGATTCAGGAGGGGCTGCGCGCCCCGGGTTTTCGCTGCGAGAGTTGCGATTACCTCACCGCTCGTAGTCTTGACGCCTGCCCCTTCTGCGGCGGGCATTTTGAGAGCATCCCCGACGCGGTCGAACTGGCAGTGCGCCAGGTGATGCAGTCTGGCGGGGAAGTCGAATTCCTGCACGCAGAGACGGAGCTGCGGGAGCACGAATCGATCGGAGCTCTGCTGAGGTACTGATCTGCGGGTTGTAGCCCGATTGGTAGCTGGTCGTCGTGCCTGTTGCCGCCAGATGCAGACAGCCGTTCCCGGATCGAGAACGGCTGTCAGTTTATGGATTGCCCGGTTTACGTTCTTATCGCCAGCGCTGCTTTGAGTACCAGTAACGACGAGATTGTTCGCGCTGGTTGGCGTCAGGTTTACCGGGTTTACTCGGCGGTAACTTTAATCGTCTTCGGCCGATGGGCTTCCGCTTTGGGAACGCGCAGGCGGAGTACACCAGCATGGATGCTGGCCTCGGCCTTAGAAGGATCCAAGGCAGTCGGGAGGGTGATCACGCGGCTGAAGCGCCCAACCGGAAGCTCGCAAACCAGATACTTGCTGCCCTCGATCTCATTGGATTTGAATTCGCCGCGCAGGGTCACAGTATTGTTCAGCACCTCGATGTTGAGATCGTCGGCGTCCAGCCCAGGCACCAATGCGGTAATGACGTAAGCCTCATCGTTGCTCTGGACATCAACAGCCAGAAGCATCTCCCGTTCGCTGGTGGGCTCGGGGAGGGTTTCCTCGAACAGGCGGTTCATCGTGTCACGCAGGGTTGCCAGACGGCGGTAAGGTGAAATATAGACGGTCATCGGTATCTCTCCTCTGAAGTTGATAACAGGTATTGAGGCAATATCCTTGCTTCATTCTCAGCCACATCATACTGACTGTTTATCAGAGGAGCGATAGCGTTCTATAGATTATTTGTTAGAACTCCCGATACCCCGGTGTACGCGATGCGTAGCATGGGCTTTCGTCCGTTGGGCGATGATGATTAGATGTTCGGCATCTGTTTGGTATGGATGGCGAGCGAAATCTCCATAGAGCTGGACGATCTGCAAGCCAGCCGCGTGAAACTCTGCCAGGTATTCATCAACGGATTGCAGGCTGTGTTGCAGCCGGGCGCTGAAACGGTTTACCTGCCCATTCGGCAGAAGATGGTCGTAATGCCAGGTGATGGTGAACACAGATGAAGTGCGCGTCCACTCGCTGCTGACCTGCACCGGGTTGCCATCCAGCGGATGGAGGAAAATCTCCTCGACCTGCGGCGCGGAGCGGCGCCGCTGCCGGCTCAGAACCTCTGGATTGGGCATGCTGGCACAAAAAAAGCCCTCGGGCTGCAAGTGGCGGCAGACCTGACGCAGCATCTCTGCCCGTTGCGGCTGTGAGAGCGTGCTGCAGGTGTTGCAGGGCATGATAATCAGCGGAAATTGCCCGGCAAACGGCAGGCGGGTGAAATCCGCCTGTAACAGGTGGATGTGGTCGGTCAGCTCAGGCGACCGCTGGTATAGAATCCAGTTCACCATGGCAAAGTCAATATCCAGCGCATATACGCTGTATCCGGCATGGGCAAGCGGTAGCGTTACCCGGCCTGTGCCACAGCCCAGTTCCAGGATTGGCCCGGATGCGCCGGCTGCCAGCTCCAGCCAGAATGGCAGATCTTCCAGATGGAGTTTGTGGTGGGCGTCGTAAAGGGGTGGAAAAGGGTCGGAGCGAGACATGGCAGCTTTTCGGGCGATTTCCTTGACGGGTATGGCTGATGCGCATTATACTCTTCTCGCTCGGGGTGTAGCGCAGTTCGGCAGCGCACCGCGTTTGGGACGCGGGGGTCGGCGGTTCGAGTCCGCCCGCCCCGACTGAGCCAATCCAGTTCTGGAGGACGTGAAACCCGGCTTTGTCTTGCGTTTCACGTTTTCATTCAATCACCTGACGTTCCGGGGAGAAGATGCATGGCTAAGCCCAAATATGACGGCGTGGTTGAGTGTGTACGGTATAAGCCCAACGGGGAAATCCAATGGGTAAGGGCGTATCTACGCCGTGGTGCAATCTTTTCCGATCATCTTCTTTTGGGACGCGATGAGCTGATCCGCAGGTTGAAGGCAGGGGAGAAATTCATGGCTGGCAGGCGTCAGGAATTCATGGCGAGCACCTTCGAGGTGTTTGCGCCTATCCGGGTGATCCAGGTGGATGGCAAGGATATCCTGGTAACCGACGACCTCAAAAGCGATCAGGATCGGTTAGAGAACGTACCAATCATTTAAACAGCCGGTCGAAGCCGCTTGCTGTTCCGTACCCGCGTGCGGAGCTCGCTCTGAGCTGCTTCGGGCTTATAATTTACTTGTGCCGACTCCTTTTTATCACCTCAGCCTGGCTGAAGAGATCCTGGGGCATCCCGGGTTGCCGCGAGACCTCGCCACGTGGTTGGCTGGCTATCACGATGAGTTTCTGTTCGGGAACACTGCGCCGGATGTTCAGATGGTCTCCGGCCAGCGGCGCGAAGAAACCCATTTCTTCTGCCTGCCGTTGCAGGTGGAGGAAGAGCCTGCCTGGATTCAGCTCCTGTCTGCCTACCCCGGCTTGACAAAGCCTGAGGAACTCTCCGGCGCGCAAGCGGCTTTTGTTGCCGGCTATCTCTGCCACTTGCAGGCTGATTGGATGTGGATCCGGCAGATCTTCACCCCCGTATTCGGCTTGCGCTGCCAGTGGCAAACCTTTCCTGAGCGAATTTATCTGCATAATGTCTTGCGAACTTATCTGGATATACAAATTCTAGCCGGCCTGAATCACCGCATCGGCGAGCGCATTGCCAGCACAAACCCGCAAGGCTGGTTGCCCTTCGTCCAGGATGACCATCTGATGCGTTGGAGGGATCTGCTGGTTGAGCAATTACAGCCAGGCGCTCATATTCGGACGGTGGACGTTTTTGCCGCGCGCCAGGGGATATCGCCAGCAGCATTTTATGAACTGGTGGAGTCGGAAGCACGCATGGATGAGGCGGTTTTTACTCACCTGCCGCGACATACGCTGAAGACATATCGCCAGGAGCTGATTGGGGCAAACCACATCTTGCTCCAGGCATATTTCGGCAGGTAGCCGTTCTGTTTCGGGAGGATCAGATGAGAATAGTTGAGAGAAGCACCCCAAAAGGAAGC
>FWPU01006390.1_pt1 | contig 23655 bp, 27 predicted proteins | sample 2228361 | NCBI WGS metagenome assembly FWPU01 (sample SAMEA103939777, study PRJEB20133) | metagenome
TATAGAATTATTCACAGGGAATAGTTATTCCTATTATTTTAATTCTATGTTAATTCATTTTGTTTTGTATTCTTGATAGGTCATTGTTATAAACAGAATTGTAATTCCTATTACTATTATACTATCAGCTAGATTAAATGATGGCCAGGTATCCCAGGATAAAAACGATAAAACAGGCAAATTAGCAAATTGATCCCGTCCAAACCATATGCATTCTACAAAGTCCACTACCCCACTCACATAACCAGGTTTTGGTGCCAGAGAAAAAACCCATTCACGTGTTTCGATAGATTTGATAAAAAGCTTATCAAGAAAATTACCTATGGCACCCGAAAAAATCAAAAGCCAGGCAAAAGAATTCCCAAGATTATAATGCTTCCAACGATAAAATAATAAAAAAATTATAGCAAAAAAAGTTAAAAAAATACCCAATGTGGGAGCTGACGGACCTAACCCAAAAATAAACCGATCATTAAATACTAATCTCAACTTTATATATTTTCCTTCTTCACCTAAAATAGGAATATAAGGAATTTTATCTACCATTGCGTTTGGGGAGAAACCCTTCAAATTCTCCAGTTGATGATATGACAAAAAGAAATTTAAATTATCTGTTATTAACTTTTTTGTAATTATATCCAGAAAAATGAGAGTTAATAATACAATCAGCCACCAGACAGGGAAAACTTCCAGAAACTTTTTTTCGATTTTCAAGAATTTTTTTATAAAAAGCATAAAATCAAAAACATTAGAGAATTTTTTAAAGTCAAGTATCATAAAATAAAATTAATTGGAATAAGAAACAGCATAAAGAATTTGGTATATATGGTAGACTATAAAATTCTGGATCACCAAATTACTAATCTGAATTCTTTAGAAAATTTTATAAATAACTATAAAAATATCCCTATTGAAGCAATTATCAAACAAGATGTATTGCGTCTGGGCTTAAGATTTGATGCTAATACACTTAAAAATAGACATTATAAATCAAAAGATTATTTTATTTTTTCTTTTGATCATGTTCCCCTTTCTGAACAACCTGAAGAATATCGATTTAAAGCACCAGAAGAAATTAAAATCTTAAAAGGGATTTATAATCTACTGCCAACCGTGATATCAGTAAGAATTGATCCAAACTCACCTTATTTGATTACAACTGAAGATGAAAAGGTTGTTCTAAAAATTAATCAGGATACGTTAGCTGAAGTTGAATTTCCTCCTATTCCCTCCTGGTACAATCACAGCACTGCTTCCGGAAAGTTTCCTAATGAAATTGCCCCTGTTATTGAATGGGGATACTTAATTTATCTTACAGTTTTTCGAAATTGTCAGTATTTTGGTAAAGATGAAGAATGTGCTTTCTGTGATATAAACCATAATTGGAGACAACAAAAAAACTTTAAAAGACCATATACAGGTATAAAAGATATAAAAGATATATTAGAAGTATTAAGCTGGATTGACAAAGAAGATGATACTGCAAAAGTCTATACAATTACAGGAGGTTCTGTAGTTACTGATTTACAGGGGAAAAAAGAGCAAGACTTTTACATCCAGTATATAGAAGCAATTGAAAGCCAATTTCATGGAAGATGGATGGGAAAAATGGTAGTTCAAGCGTGGGAAAAAAAAGATCTGATTCGATTTAAAGAAACAGGCATTCAGGTATACCACCCCAACTATGAAGTATGGGACAAACGATTATTTCCCCTGTTATGCCCTGGAAAAGAAAGATTTATTGGAAGAGACAACTGGATACGAAGAATTATTGAAGCCGCCGAAATTTTTGGACCCTCTTATGTAATTCCTAATTTTGTAGGAGGAGTTGAATTAGCAAAACCTTATGGTTTTTCAACAGTTGAAGAAGCTATTCAATCTACATCAGAAGGATTGGATTTTTTTATGAGTAAGGGAATTGTTCCCAGATTTACTACTTGGTGCCCTGAACCATATACAACTCTGGGAAATCAGAAAAAACCTCCTCTTCGATATTTTTTAGAGCTTCTAACTAGATGGAAAGAATTATTTGAAAAGTATAATCTACCGGTTCCTCCTGGATATGGTGAACCGGGCAGAGGTAAGGCTGTTTTTTCAGTAAGCGCTTTTATGGATATAATTGGTTATAGAGGAAGAGATTAAGTTTCTTCGCTTAACCAGGTACGAAGGAGCTTTGCAACCTCATCGGGCTTTTCTCTTGCAAGATTTATAGCATTTTCTAATAATTCTCTTCTTGCTCTTTCATCAATGGAAAGTTCTACTTCTGCAGCTCCTTCATCAGCTACGCGCAATGCAGCTTCTCTCATTAATTGTTGTTGAGCTGCTAATTCTTCTTCTCTTAATCTCCTTCTTCTTGCAATTTCGTTTTTGATAGCCCTGTATAATAAATAGAGTAATATAAAGGCAAGAATTGAAATCCCGGAAATAATGAGTAATCTTTGCATCATCAGTTTTTGTCTTAATTCTTCATCTTCTTTTTCGAATTGAGCAGTTCTATCTTTTTGTAAATGAGCAACCACAATTTGATCGCCTCTTGCTTGTTTATATAAAATTGAAGCTTTAAGCAATTTTTCAATTGTTTTTAATTCTTCATTGGTAGGTGGAATATATTCACGAATATAACCTGAACCATCTTCTTTTACACCCTTACGAATCCATTTTCCATCTACTGCAACAGCTATTGAGCGTGATCTTTCTTCCCATGGTTGTCGTGTAATTTCTTTTTCAATACGATTATAATCATAATTTTTGATTACATCATTATTCCCATATTCAGCTCTTTGATAATCCAAATCTCTATATCCAGGGGGTAATTGTTGCTCTGTTCCTGTAGGTCCACCCGGAGTAAATCCATTTCCTCTAAATCTTTCCTGCCTTGCATTCTCTGAAATCGTTAAGGTTCCACCCGGCATCAATTTTCTATCCGGATAAGGAGTTTCAGGATTTTCTGACTCTGCTTCAACAGGTTGTACAAGGTGTTGTTTTTCTTTTACTTCATCCCAGTTTATTGTAAAAGCAACCCGTACAATGGAAATTCTATCTGACGTATAAAATTCATTCAAGCTTTTCTGAATTTCTTCCAGCCATTTTTTTCTTTCACGTTCCTCTAAATCTTTTTTCTTCTCTACTAACTCTAACTTTCTTTGTTCATTATCAAGTTCATCAGGTTCTACAAATTCTTTACCAGAGGTATCAGTAATCGTAATATTTTCGCGTTTCAAATTGGGAACAGCTCTATAAATTAAGTTTTTTATCCCCATAACCTGTTTTTTGGAAATTGTCTCAACACCAGGTTTTAGGGATATAACCACAGAAGCTTTCACAGGCTCTGTATCAGTTAAAAAATTATTTCTTTGTGGTATAGCAAGTTCCACTCGTGCTGATTTTATAAAATCTAGAGTCATTAGCATTTGTTCTAAGGATCCCTTAATAGCACGATGTAATTTTATATTTTTATCAAAAGTAGTTTCATCCCATTTGGACATATTAAACAACTGCCATCCTTCTATACCAGCAGGAATCAAATTTTCCTGAGCTAGTTTAGTAATAATTTCCTGTCTTTGCAGACCATTAACATATATCGTAGAAGTTCCAGAAGTTTTGTATTCATAACCTGTGGCATCTAAAAATTTCGTTATACTCGCAAAATCAGTTGAATTTAGATTTCCATAAAGAATTTCCATAGCCGGCTTTTTCGAATAACTTCCAATAAAAGCAAAAGCGGCGATTACTACCAGTAATATAATACCGAGGGTAATTTTCTTAATGTTATCTAATTTTTTCCATATTTCGAGGAATTGATTTATTATATTTTTTAAACTTTCTGGCATAAATCACCTTTCCTATATAGTGTAAATCCTGTTTTAGTATAATCCCTGTTTTCTGTATACAAAAAAATATAGTTTCAAAATAAAAAATTTCTTCAGAAATAGAATACAAATGTTTGCTAAAATTATCTTGGCGTCGTTAATTCCCTGTAAGCTCTTACCAGACCATCAGTTAAAGTTTTCGTTAGATTTAAAGCAAAACGTGCTTTTTGAGAAGCAATCATAATTTCATGAATATCCACCGAATCAGGATCATAAATAGCTTTTTTAGTTAACTCTTTTGATTGGTTTGCTAAGGATTCTACATTTCCTAACATCTGATTTAAGGAATTTGCAAAAGAGCTTAAAAAATATTCCGGTTCCTGAGGTTTCTCGGAAATTTGCATATGTTTTTCGTTTAAAACTTTCAACCTGATAGGCTTTTCTCTATCCGATCCTTCTACCTTAGGAAAACCAGATGGGAATTGAACACCAGGATAACTAAAAATTTTCATATTGAACCTCTTCTTCTAGAGTCGACATAATATAAAAATATTTAAGTATTTTTTAGAGAATTCATATATTCTTCCCATTCATAGGGTAAGAGATATTTTTTCTTTGCATTACATTTCTTGCAACAGGGAACAAGATTGCTTCTTTCTGATAACCCTCCTCTTGAAATAGGAATCATATGATCCATTGTTAATTCAGAAGGTTTAATTTTTTTTTTACAATAATGACAAATTCCAGAAGATATTTTTTTTCTCCACCATTTCGTTTTTTTTAGTTTTCGAGCCTTTTCTTTTTCTTTTTTATACCATTCCGTTTGAAACACAGTAAAATCAAAAATTTCTTTTGCCAATTAAGAGCTCCTTATGATTTAGTCTATACCACTGCACTATATCAATAATAGAAAGTACTCCATTCACATAATTGTTGGTAATAATAGGTATGGTTCTTAATTTTCTTTCCATCATAAAATTCAAAGCATCCCGTAACAAGGTCCCTGAAGGTAAAGAATAGAATCTTTTATTTTGAATCAATTCCGCAACTTTAGTATTAAGATAGTCTTTTTCATGATCAAACGTCTCATCAAAACCAATCCTTAATAACTCAAATACAGTTATTGTATTATATGGCTTTCCTTCTTTTAATACTAAAAGACTCAAAAAGCCATTTTCTAGAATTATTCGTGCAGCTTTTGCACACGGATCATTATAATCAACAGTTATCACATTTTGATTCATTACTTCATCGACTACGGCATTAAAAAGCTTATTACTTCTTTCTATGATTTTTTTCGCTTCCTCCAGGGGAATTTCTAAATGAATATTTTCATTTGAATTCATAATACTACCCATCAATTAAAAATTTAAATAAATTTCTTTTTGATAATTCCTCGTTAATTTTATGCTGGATTTTTAATCTTACAATTTGAGCAGCTTCCTGTAAAAACTGAATATTCTTTGAATCTGATTTACTATATTTAGAAAGTTCGATAGGTTTTAAAAAAATGATTTTCCATTTTGCCGGGAAAGGTATTAAATTTAAAGGAATAGGAATTTTCGTTTTAAAAGTTTCTGAATAAAAACTTCCTAAATTAATATTAGCTTCTTCGGCACCAATAATACAGGTGGGGACAATTTTCGCATTTGCCAATATAGATAGGGAAATAAAACCCGGATTAAATTTCTGTAAACGATACATATATATGCTGGGCTTAAAATTTCCCTCTTCTGCTTCAGGAAATAAAACCAATAACTTATTTCTTTTTAAGAGTTTTAAAGCAGTTTTAAAATCTTGAGGAATATAACCTAATTTTTTTGATGAATAACGAAAAAATTCATTTTCATGCCAGAAATTATGACTCATTGTATAAGGAAATCGCTTTGTTTTTTTCATAATCATATATTGTAAAACCATCGCATCAATTGCTAGTATACCACTATGATTCGGTATAATCAAGACAGGTCCTTTTTTAGGAATATTTTCCAATCCAATAATTTCTGGATTCGTATATTCATAAAGTTCTTTTAAAAATTGATTTGGTAAATTTTTATAAAATAATTTATTGAATTCTTTTAGAAATTGATTTTTTAGCTTTTCTGGATTTAAATCGAAAACAAGATCATTAAAATCCATCAACATTACAATTTATTTAATTTATTATTTGTCAATCCATTTCTTTAATGAATTATTTGAATTCATTAAATGAAATTATAAATTATAGAATTAATTATTCAGCATATATAATTTTTTAGATAAAATAGTTGCCACAGTTATTACCTGTAAAAATTGAATTTGATTATGTGGGCAGAAATACCTTTAGGTTTTAATATTCCGGGAACAAGCATAAATTCTATCTCTACTTTTAGTATTATGATGATGCTTGCCTTTCTTGCAGGTTCATATCTTGCAAATAAAGAAGCCCTTCGCAAGGGTCTGGATCCAAAAATTGTAGAAAATGACATTTTATACGCCATTATAGGAACCATTATTGGTGCAAAAGTAGGTTTTGTCTGGGAAGTCTGGGACAAAATTTGGATTTCCAACCCTGATGGTTTCTGGGATAGCTTAAAATATGTTCTTTTTTATTTCAATGGGTTAGGGGCAAAATATCCCGGAATGGCAGTAGGTTTATGGGAATCTTTCTTCAGTCGAGGAGGACTAGTTTTTTATGGTGGTCTTATTGGATCAATTGTTGCAATTTATGTTCATCTTTCCATAAAGAAACAACCACACTGGGTATATGGAGATATTTATTTTATGATGCTTGCTATTGGATATGGTATAGGGCGGTTGGGTTGTATGATTAGTGGAGATGGATGTTATGGATATGTCGCCTCTTTCGATATACCTTTATTTACGATGGTTTTTGGTCCTCATTCCGCAATGAGTACAATGGGAATAAAAGTCTGGAATACTCCTCTAATGGAAGCAATTTTAAGCTGGATCCTTTTTGGCTGGATGTGGTTTTCATTAAAATATAAAAATTATAAACCCGGATTCTTATCAGCACTATTTTTGATTTATAATGGAATTGCACGCTTTATAGTAGAATTTTTGAGAATTAATGATGCAGTTATTCCCATTCTCCCTCATCCTACTTTTGATGGTAAATACTTACCTCATCACAATCACTGGATAGGAAATCCACCTGCTTATTATTTCGAAAACTGGCACTGGTATGGATTTACCCAAAGTCAGATCATAGGAATTTTACTAAGCATCATAGGTTTAATCTGGATGATTCGAGGAAAATTATACATAAGGGATAAAAACAATGAAATATCGAAATGAACATATAAGAATTTTAGAAAATCTATTGGATAAAATTGTAAAAAATCCAGAGTATCATATCAAATGGCTAAATACTTTAAGTTACTTAGAATATACTGGTGCACGCAAAATACATAAAGCGAATTTTGGGAAATATCTAAATTTTTCTATTCTGTCTCATGCAGCAGAAGAATCAAGACATGCTTTTCTCTATAAAAGAAATATAAAGAAAGTAAATCCCGGAATAGATTTAAATGAATTTGGATATATATCCTCGAATCTATTAGCGGGATTTTCTGCTTACAAATATTTTCAATTACTGGATATAACAATAAGGGATAAAATTTCTCGATATTATTCTGGCTATGAAAAAAACTTTTTTTGTTATCTATTTACCACTCTTCTGATTGAAGAAAGAGCTAATATGGTATTTGCCATTTATCAAGAGCGTTTGGAGGATTTAAATCAAAATTTTTCAATACAGGGTATCATAAAAGAAGAAGAAAGACATCTTGATGAAATTTATTCTCTCTTAGAAAAAAATTTGAATAATTATTATGATTTTCTACAAAAATTTTTTGATAAAGAATCAGATTTATTTGATAAATTTCTAAAAAAGTTAGAACAGATAGTAGTTTAAGTGTGAAGTATTTTAGAATTTTAATTCTTTCATTACTTATCATTATTTCCTGTACAAGCCCACCAAAGAAGTTTACTAAATTTGAAAAGCCCGCTAAGGACAAGGGAATGTTATATCTAATAAGAAATTATAACCCCATCTTATCTTTTTTTGCATTTGAAATTCAAATTTACCAGTTCGAAGGAGATTTTAAAAATCGTATTAAAAAACTAATCTATGATTTTGAACTGGAAACAGGAGAATTTGTTAATATAAATCTGGAACCTGGATTTTATGAAATCTATTTCCCAGACATTAAAGATTATTTTCATATTTTTTTTATTCAAGAAAAGGAAATCAAATTCAAAAATATTGAAATCATTTCTGAAAGTTTTTTTAGTTTTTCTACTGTTGCGATTCAGGACATTACCCAAGAAAAAGCTGCTGAATTTCTGTTAGAATTTCAGGGTATGAACCAGCGATTAATTGATAAAAGGTAGTTGTATAAATTCATCTTTTACCTCCTGATTAAAAGAAAGAGTATCTAGTATAGAAATTATTTTTTTTGATGCAGGAGATTTACCAAATAATTGCCAGTTGGAGTGGTAACCACCATAAACTGAAATAAAAATCCTCGGGGAATTAGCAATCTGATATAAATTTAATCCCATAAAATAAGGAACAACGGGATCATTTGTACCGTAAATAAATACAGTGGGCTTTTTGATAAAACCAAGGAATTTATCAGGTGAGAAAGTTTCAGAATATAAGCTTTTAGCAATCGGTCTAAAAGGAAGGATGCAGATATTTTGAGAATGATAATCAATAATCCTACTATACGAATCAAAAGTAGAATCTATGATAATAGCTATAATATTTTCATTGTTTTTTAATTCTGATAATCCCAGAGAAGTAATTAATAATGCTCCCCCAAGGCTTTGCCCCCAGAGGATTATCTTTCTGTTTTGTTCTTTCGCGATTTGAATTGAATAAGATATGAGTTCTTCAATATCAAAAAAATTCTTAATATGATCAATATCACCTTCTGATTTTCCAAATCCCCTATAATCCCAAACAATAATGTCATAACCATATTCTGTTAACCAGTAAACTCCCAGGTAATGAGAAGAACTATTTTGTGCATTCCCATGAAAATAAACTATTATTGAATTTTTTGTATTACTTTTATCACTGGAAAAAAAATAATACCCATGTAAATTTAAATTATCTCTGTTTTTATAAAAAATATCTTTATATTTTAAAGAAAATTGATGGGGTGGAAAATACTCCCTTCTTGTAGGATGATAAAATAAAGAAAAACAACTAAAATAAATAAACAAATTTAAGCTTAAAAGTAGAAATTTTATGTTCGCGTTCATAAATGATTCTAATTTCATTATCTTTATTTATAAGATAAGATAAATTTACACCGATTAGACAAAAATTTTTTTCTTGATACCAATTACAACCTGTACTCAATAAAAAATTTAGATTCTTAAAATAAAATATATATAATAATTCAGCTTTTAATGAAAACTTCTCCTCATTAACTTCACCTCCTCCTAAAATACTTAAATTCTGATTATAACCAGAAACAGAAATCCCCCAGGTTGATAAAATATAGGTAAAATCTTTAATTTTCAAATCCCTATCATAGAAAATACTTTTTTTATTCAGCAAAAGAATTTCAGCATCATTATAAAAATAATTGAAGAGATATAAACGTGTTGTATTTATTTTTTGCATTTCTAAATACTGATTTTTATAACCTGCTTCTATATGATACGAGGGTAAAAAAAATAATTGGTTCACAGGATTAAGAGAATATAAATTCATAAATTTAAACTTATAAATAAAGAATTGATTCAGTTGTGTATCATAGCGCAAATGTAAATAAAAGTTTTCTAACTCACTAAATTCAGGGAAACCTACAGGATCATTCAAAAAATCATGATAAAGATATCGAAAACTCAACTCATAAATATTGTAGTTCTTATTTTGATACTGTACAAAACCTATTTCTAATGATAGCAAACTTTGAGAATGTGCTTCTTCTATTGTTGTGGAAAGAGGTTCGAAATCATAATGATTTTTATCTGGAGGATAATTCACTCTTTCCAATAAAAGGGATTTATAATATCGGGAATCTTCTTCACCCAGTTTATTTTTTATTTTTTTAAATTTATAATATAACAATAAAGTATCATAAACATAAAGATAATTGATATTCTCTGACTTCAATGAAAAATAAGGAATGAGTTGATTGGATTCTAAAATATGAAAATAGTTCTTTTCGTAAGAATTCATAAAATAATATCTTTGTAAAATTTGACTTTTAAGAGAAGGTCTATACATTCTTTTTTTAAAAAGCCCTAATTGATTTAAGATTTTAACAGTTTCTGTAGGTATTACAATTCCATTTAAACTTTCTATAAAATTGATTTTATCGGGTAAACCTACGTGTAAAAGAGTAAGAATTTGATATGAACAATTTTCTGTTGCATAAAAATAGTCCATATAACCAAAATTTGCAACTTCCCATAAATGTTTTAATATCCAATCAATCTGTTCATCAGAAAGATTGAGTTCATATTCCCACAAATCTCTTTCTTCTATGTCATTATATTCATTCACTTTAATATGATAGGGAAGGACTGAGTAATATCCTTTAAATCCACCAAATAAACCATAAAAAATATAACGAAAAATATCTATATCTCCAGGATTCGCAGCATAGTTAATAGAATAATTCAATATGTCTTCTCTTCCCTCTCTGGAATTGATTTTTAAAAAAGTATGTCCAAAAATAGATGCTGGTGCACCAAGATAATAGCTTGCAAATAGATAAGATAATGATTCAGGATGAAACTCTTTTAAAAATAAATCAAAAACTTTACATTCTACTTTGGGAAAAATATCCGGATTTTTTCTCGATTCTTTTAATAATTTTTTTATATATTTGAATCTCGCCGGGAAAGCACAAATGGGATGCAATTCTATATTGAAAAACATTCTTTTATCAGCAAAAAATGACTCAAAGGTTGATAAAAATTCTATTCTTGGATTCCATTTTCCAATGGGAAATTCCTTTTTCTTAGAAAAAAAAGACAAAAAAAAATTTTTTGAATCTAATTCACTTTCATAACCATCACTATTTTTTTTATAATGAATAAGTTTTAGCCACAAAGGTTTTAAATAATTTTCTTCTTTATCTAAAATTTTTTTGTAGGAATCTATAATAGGCTGATAAATCGCCGGTATAATATCACTATATTTACTATAAAAGTTATGAGAACCCACAGGGCTGGTAATGATAATTATCAACCCGAGGGTCCTTATAAATTTTAGAAACAATGATTAAATTTGTTTTACACAAAGTTTAGTGGTATGGGATTTTACTTTAACTAACAATTCTCTGGGAGTAATATTTTCTGAGAAAAATTCTTTATAGTGTTGTTTTGAAATTTTTGAAAATGTATTCACATCACATCCTAACATCTCAGAAAAAGCACTCAATTTTTCACCTGAACCTGCTGACATTTCAGACTCTAAACTCGAGAAATTTACTGTAACGAAAATTTCCTGTTGTCTTTCCTGATATGCATTTGAATCAGGTGTACAATTCGATGTTCCTGTGGTAATACCAAATGTTTGATTAGCAAAAGTACCATTAGTTGTTGCAGCAAAAATTTGAAGAATATTATTATTCTTTATAATTAGTGACCCCAAACCACAACCTGCCATTCCATAGGGGGCGGCAATTAAATTCCCCTGACCAAGAAATATACCAGCTAAAAAGCTAAATAGTAAAAATTTTTTCATAGTTTACTCTCCTTTTTTTAAAATTTAAAATAACATATATTTTTTTTTTTATTGTCAATATAGAATTTTTAGTTTTCATAAAAAATCAATGTTTAAAATCACCTTATGTATAAAAGAAAAGTTATTATTAGTGCTTCAGAAGATCGACTGGAAAAACTTATCGAGGAAAGATTATCACCTGAATCTAACAAAGAAGAAATTGATAAAAAAATCTGGTATTTATTTGGTGAAACCTGGGCAATTATGATGACCGATCTTTCAGGTTTTTCTCGCGGTGTTGAAAAATATGGTATTATTCATTTTTTGCAAACCATATATGAATCTCAAAGAATTTTAATTCCTATAATTGAAGATTCTAACGGCTTTCTTTTAAAAACAGAAGGGGATAGCCTTTTTGTGATTTTTCGTAATCCCGAAGATGCTTTAAGGGCATCTATTAAAATGAATCAAGCCTTAGAAGAATATAATAAAACAAAACCAGAAGAAGAAATGATCTTTTTATGTATTGGATTGGGATATGGAAAAGTGTTAAAAATTGGTGACTCTGATATTTTTGGAGCAGAAGTGAACGCAGCAAGCAAATTAGGAGAAGATACAGCTAAAGCAAGAGAAATTCTTGTTACGGAAAATTTTAAAAAAGCTATTGAAAATTCTTTCCCACAACTTAAATTTGAAAAATTAGATTTTAGACCTCCGGGAGCAGAGGGAGCTTATAAGGTAACTTATAATTTATAAGTTATTCAAAAATCACAGCTGGTTTCTCAGAATTTGATTTTTCAATTACTCCTATGATTCGAGGTTCTTGAAGGATGAATTGAAGATTCCAGTCATTTTCCCATTCTTTAAATTCAGAAAAAAATTCCATCTGTAAAGATTTATATTTTTGCCTATATTGAAGAAAATTGTCTTTAATTTTTTCTATGATTTCTTTTTCAAATTCTTTTTTTGTAATGACCAGCATACCATAACCTAAGTTTAAAACTTTTGATAATTCTTCAAAACTGGTATTTGCCTTTTTTTGTATTGTGAGAAATGGTTCTAATAAATTCCATTTTCTAAATCTTGCAAGTTGATTTCGATTTAAGATTCTAGGAACATTTTCTTGATAACCCCCACCTGTAATATGAACCAGACCATAGATAATTCTTTCTTGAAGGAATTCCCTTAAAAGAATTTCGTAAAGAATAGTGGGTTGTAATAAAATTTCATTTTTTAAAAAATTCATAACTTCGGATTCCATTTCCAGTGAATTTTCCATAGAGGGATCAAAAAACAAATTTCTTATTAAAGAAATCCCGTTGGAATGTATACCTGAAGAAGGTACACCTATAATGATATCTCCTTCTTCAATTTTTGAATTATCTATTAATTCTTCTTTTTCTGCAAAACCAATCATAAATCCGGCAAGATCAAAATCATTTTCTTTAAGTATTCGGGGATGTTCTGCTGTTTCTCCACCTAATAAGGACACATCAATCATCCTACAGGCAGAAGCAATTGAACGAATTACCAGCGACATTTCATCAGAATTAAGTTTTCCTGTAGCGATATAATCAAGAAAAATACGGGAACGGGCACCTGTTACCAAAATATCATTTGCACACATAGCAACTAAATCATATCCTATGGTATCAAACCTTTTCAAATAAGAAGCATAACTCAGTTTTGTGCCCACCCCATCAGTAGAAGTAATTAAAACAGGATTTTTATAATCTTTAAGAAAAGATAAATCATAAATTGAAGAAAAGCCACCAATTCCCGATAAGACATTTCTGTCGAGAGTTTTTAAAGCAAATGGCTTGATTTTTTCCACAAATTTCTGACCTTCCAGTGTATTCACTCCTGCTTTCGCATATAAATGGGAAAATTCAGTCACAAAATTCAAAAAATTTTAATTTTTATACCTGTCCATTGTTTTCTATTCTGGAATTGATTTGACTTACAGAAAACTTCAAAAAATAAGTTTAGTAATGGAAAGAACCTTTATTATACTTAAACCAGATGCTTTACAAAATAAGCATATGGGTCATATCATCACCAAAATCGAAGAAAATGGATTTCGAATTATCGGATTAAAGTTACTGCATATGTCAAGAAAAGATGCAGAAAAATTCTATGAAGTTCACAAAAATAGACCTTTTTATAATGATCTCTGTAATTATATGAGTTCAGGTCCAGTAATTGTAGGTGTGCTGGAAGCAGAGAATGCTGTTCAAAAATGGAGAGATCTTATTGGTGCTACAGATCCAAAAGAAGCAAAAGAAGGAACTATTCGTAAACTATATGCAGTCAGCAAAGAAGCAAATGCAGTTCATGGTTCAGATTCCCCAGAGAATGCTATAAAAGAAATTAGCTATTTTTTCAGTGAAAGAGAACTATTATCCTGATTTAGAAAAAAAACTCATAGAACTCAAAGAAATTTTTGATGAATTCCTGCATCAGGAAATAGTGCCTATTCTTGAAGATTCTTTTCCCGAAGTTTATGAGCCCATATTATATTTATTGTTAAACGGCGGGAAAAGAATTCGTCCCTCATTATTTTTATTGTTATCAGGCTTTCATTCTGGTTTATCTGAATATGAAAAAAAAGAATTTTTATTTACTGCTTCTTCAATAGAATCCATTCATACTTATTCTTTAATTCACGATGATTTACCGGCAATGGATAATGATGATATGCGAAGAGGGAAACCTAGCTGTCATATTGCTTTTCCTGAATGGGCTGCTATACTTGCTGGCGATAGCCTAAATACATTTTCTTTTTTTCTTTTATCTCAAACTGATAGCGATATTAAAAAAAAACTTGAAATCCTTTCTCAATATTCTGGAATTAGCGGAATGATTTTTGGACAAGCTCTGGACATAGCAAATGAAAAAAAGAACTTCCCTTATAGAAAAGACTATTATACGAAGGATTTTTTATCAAATAAAATCAATAAATATATTTATAATAAAGATTTATTAAGTTTTTTTAATAAGTATCTCAATAATATTGATTTCTTAAAACTTTTTTTAATTCATTATGGAAAAACTGCTTCACTTTTTAAAGCTATAGGTATGCTCTCTGCAATTACTGGAAAAATTGAAAACTCACATCCTATTATCTCGTATTCCGAAACTATTGGAATCCTCTTTCAGATTGTTGATGATTTACTTGATGAATTAGGTACTGAGAACAAGCTGGGAAAAAAAGTCAAAAAGGATACTTCTAAAGGAAAAATCACTTTTGTAAATTACCTGGGTGAAAAAGAAGCACTGCAAGTTGCTGAATTATTATCTCATTATGCAGCATCACTTTCTCAAAATTTTGATATTCCTTATACGAATAAAAATTACAAAGGATATCTCGAAATATTACCTGATTATATTCTCAAAAGAGAAAAATAGTTTATATTTCTTTCGTAGATTATTGGAATATCATAAAAATTAAAAAATTTTACTCCAGAACAAAGGTGACAGTTGTATACCAGATAAAATCTCTGGGAGTACCATCTACCTCATAAGGTTTATTTAATAATTTACTTTTTTCAAGAAAAACTTTGCGAACTGCCATAATAAATTCATTTCTGAACAATTCTATATTTCCAGAATCACTTTCCATTTTTCGAATTTTAACATCTCTAATTTTGCCTGATGAATCAATATAGAGAGCAACTGAAACTTTTACTATACCAATATTGGATTTTTTAGCTCTCTCAGGGTAATCATCTGGAGAAATAGAAATAGCAATTCTGGGAACATATCTTTGATTAAAATCCAGACTCGGATCAACTGCATTTTGCCAGTTAATTTCTTCTACTTTATCAATGGGTTTTTTTGTTTCTATAATTTCTTCAGACAAATCGCGGGTTTGGGGCACCACAGGAGAAGGAACAGGTTCCTGGTATTCAAGAAAACTAAGCTCTGTAGAAAGGTTGATAATTTCAGTTTGTTTTAATTCTTCCCTGGGAAATATCTGAAAAAGAATTTCAAAAAATAAAACGAGAATAAATTGAACAATAGACCCAAAAAGAAACCAGTGCCTATAATCCCATTCTTCTACTATTCTAAGAAAAGATTTAATCGACATCATCTTCGCCCTGAGTAGTAATAATTACGTTTTTGATTCCTGCCATTTTTAATTGCTGGATTACTTCATACATATATTTAAAAGGTAAATCTTTCTGTATATTCAAATATACCCTAAAGCTTGTAGGCAAAGATGCAGCTTTCATTAAAAGATATTGATGTAAATTTTGAACTGGTATTTCTTCGTTATAAAAATAGGCTTTATTTTTTTGAGCTAATTCTCTATTCAAATAAATAAATAAAGGAAAGGGAGATGGCTGCGTTCTAGCAGTTAAGACAGGAAGCTCCACATCTAATGGTTTTTGATCAGTTAAAACAGTTGTTGCAATATAAAAGATAAGAAGCAAAAATGCTATATCCCCCATAGCTGATACCGGAATCTGGAAAGATGATCTTTTCTTTCTAAGCTTCATATTATTTTTTTAGTGTAATTGAAAAACGATATAAATTTCTCTTTTCGAGGTTATCGATAAGAAGAGGAACAATTTCAGATGGACAATCAGGATGTATTTTTATCGCAAATACAATTTCTGAATTTATTTGATTTGCCTGTTCCATCTTCTGGAAAATTTCCTTAATGCTATAGATTTGATTCTCATATATAAAGTTTTTGTTTTTATCGATTTCCAGTTTAAATAAATTTTTTGATTCTATCTGAAGAGGAGGAGTATCTTTTTTGGGAACAGGCATTTTTATTCCCTTGATTTCCATCAAAGCACTTGCAGCTAGATAAAAAATTATTAATAAAAAAGCAATATCTGCTGTACTTGCCAGTGGTATTTCTTCAGGATCTCTGATTTTCCTTTTAACTTTGATGGCCATATTTCCGTTCTCTTATCTTCAATAAAAATAAATTTACACATCTTTCTAACTCTACAGTAATGGTATCAATCCATAAAAGAAAGAGATTATAAATCAGGTAAGTAGGAATTGCGATCAGTAATCCTGCCTGAGTAGTAATTAAGGCTTCCTCCACTCCAGCAGCTAAATCTTTTGCGGTAGGAGCAGCTTTTATCGTAAATTGAATAAAACTATGCCTCATTCCTACTACTGTTCCAAAAAAGCCAATTAGAGGAGCCAGATTTCCTAAATTAGAAAGTAAATTCAATCCTTTTTCCAGTTTTCCCAGTTCAATAAGAGAGTGAGTTTCAATTTGTTTTTCAATAAAATCTATATCCTTATTTTTATGCAGAAGTCCATTTCGTATTACTCGAGAAATTAAATTTTTATCATTTAAGATAAAATTTTCAAATATAGAAAAATCTGAATTGATTAAATTTTCAAAATGATTAAAGTAATTTTTCGTTTTTACCTCGCTTTTTTTAAAGAAAAAATATCTTTCCATTGAAAAACCAATAATTAAAGATCCAATAATTCCGAGATAGATCATTGTAGAACCTCCCTTTTTAATCCAGTCAATTATCCCTTCTTCTGCTGGAGTGGGAGATTCTATTTTTGTTTCCGGCGATTTTTGTTCCTGGGGAAATAACTTCCATAAATCAACAGAATAAAAACTCAATACGAATAGAAATAAAAATAGTATAAGATTTTTATTAAATATCTGGTTAAATTTCATCGATACCAAATAATAAAACAATTTATAATCTGTCTATAATTATTTCTTTTTTATAAAAAAAAGTTTTAAATATAGCTGTGATCAAAAAAATTGATTTTATAATCAATTTCAGGAGCACTCAAATGAAAAAAAATATTCATTTACAAATTGAAGAAAAGATTGCAAAAATTATTATAGATTCTGATGACCAAAATACCATTAAAGATAATTTCACTCTTGAATTTATAGAATCTTTAAATCAAATAGAAAAATCTGATGCAAAAGTTGTTATCATTGAATCCGCAAAAGAAAATTTTTTCTGTAATGGCTTTCATCCTGATGTATTTTTAAATGCAACTGGAGAAGAAATCAAAAATAATATGAAGAATTTATTAATTCTTGGTTACAAACATTTTTTCCTTCCTCTTCCCACCATATCCATTATTACCGGCTATGCAGCAGGTGGGGGAGCCTTTATAGCCACATATAGTGATTTTCGAATTATGTCAAAACATAAAACTCGAATTGGATTTACGGAAGTGAATCTTGCAATGACAATTCCTTCTATAGCCCTCGAAATACTTTCCATTAAATCGGGATATCAAAATGTAATTCAATCGGTAATTACTGGAAAAATGCTTAAAGCAGAAGAATGCTTACAATATCAATTAGTTGATGAAATTTATGATTCCTATGAAGAAACCAGAACTGCAGGATATAAATTAGCAAAAATAATTTCTACTTTACCCCGACAATCTCTCATCTCCTTAAAAAAAGGAGCGCAGCGATGGATTTCCAGAGAACATTTTAATTCCACTATTGAACAGGATTTAAAAGAAATCGAAGAGCTAATGTTAATGCCTGATTGTAAAGAAGCATTTTTAGCTCTGAAAGAAAAAAGAAGACCTAAATTTAAATAAAAATAATTTATAAAATTAATTTATAAAAAAATTATTTAAAAGGCATCTTCTTTTTACTTTATCCTGTTACTTTATATCATTCTTTTTTGATTCTCCAACTAATAAAACAAAATTTGTATAAGGTCCTTTACTATAATCGCGATTTTTGGGTTTAAAATTCAGAGTGGGAAATCCTTTGATAATTTCAAATTCTTCTATAGTATAATGATCTACCTGTATTTTTACATAAACTAGATTGACAATAATTTTATTTATAAAATCAAGCTTTGAACTTTCACGCCTTAATACTTCCTGAACCACAGTATTAATATCTTTTTGAAGTGTTTGCAAAGTATAATAACTTTTAAATGAAACATCGGAAAAGAAAGTGATTTCAAGAATTGTTGGACTGATTTCAGTAAAAATAAAAGGTGAGCGTTTTAAATTTAAATCCTGAATTTGCTGGTTTTTATCTCTTAATATATGATTTAGATTTTCATAAAATTCCTGACATTTTTGTTGATGATTCATATTTTATCCTCCTTTTACCTTCTATTATTAATTATATCTTAAAATACCTTAAAATTATTCAAAATTTTTTCTAAAATTAAGCTAAAAATTAAATTTTTTTTAAATAAATAAGATTCATTTATGAATTTCATATTTGCAAATATTAGTTTAAGATTTATAATTTTTTTCAAAATATAATTCTAAATTTGTTATTTCACAAAGAATCATAAGTTTCAAGTAAAAATAAGGAGAACTTAAATTACAAATTGACAATCTTTATATTAAATTTTTTCTGGTTAAAAAAGAGGTTAAAATACATTATGAAAGCGGGTTTACATCCAGAATATAAAGAAGCAGTGATTCGTTGTATCTGTGGAGCTGAATACAAAACAAAAACCACAAAAGGAAATTTAAATATAGAAATTTGTGCAAATTGCCACCCTTTTTACACCGGAACACAAAAAATTGTGGATTCAGCTGGTAGAGTAGAAAAATTTAAGAAAAAATACAAGCTAAAATAAAATGAATTTTCCTGCCAATGAAGTGATTCCTTCTGAATATTTTAAAATTGCCAGAGAAGGCATCCTTAGGCTAATGGCAAATATCAAAAGTATTATTACAATAGATACCAATAAGCTGGAATATATCCTTGCCTCAAAAATAGCAGGTGGACATGTTATTTTAGCAGATTCTCACGGTGTGGGTAAAACATCACTGGCCCGAGCTCTCGCGGGATCAATTCGGTGGAACGAAGCTATACAAAATGCACAGGGTATACCCATAGAAAGTTTTACAAGAATTCAGTGTACAGTAGATTTACTTCCCCAGGATATTTTGGGTTTTAATCAATTTGATTTAAAATCAGGAAATTATAAGTTCAACAAAGGACCTATTTTTTCTCATTTTGTTTTAACAGATGAAATTAATTTATTAACTCCTAAAACCCAGGGTTCTTTTTTTCAGGTAATGGAAGAAAAAAAGGTTACAATTGAAGGAATTACCTACGATATTCCTGAACCTTTTTTTATTATAGCAACAATGAATCTTAAAGGAGCACATCTTTTTCCTTTGCCCGCTCCTCAGCTAGATCGCTTTATGATTCAAATTTCTATGGGCTATCCAGACGAACAAAACGAGATTGATATAATTCGCAAACATGGCCAGGAAAATTCATGGGGGAACTTTAAACCAGTTATAGATGCAAAAGAAGTATTGGCTTGGCAGAAATTAGTGGATTATATTACAATTTCAAGAGAAGTAATAGAATATATTACAAGATTAATTAGAAAAACAAGAAATTTTGCGGGGGTTATTACCGGGGCAAGTCCAAGAGCAGGAATCAAGCTTTCTCGATGTACAAGATCTCTTGCTCTGATTAGAGGAATGGATTATACTACCATTGATCTCGTAAAAGAATTAGCAGTTCCCATACTTGCCCATCGTTTAGAACTAGAAGATCCTTCAATGGATGCCAAAGAAATTGTAAATGCCATTATAAAAGAAGTCCCCACCCGTTTTTAAAATGTTTAAAAAGTTCATTTTTTATTTTCCTTTAAGCTGGTTGGGATTTTTTTTAATTCTTATTTCTATGTATCTTTTAGGTACTGGATATGGTTCGGGCAATCTTTACGCACTGATAATTTCTCTATTGAGCTTTATTCTTCTAATTTTACTTCTTATTGTTGGTTATGTTCTGAAATTGAGATTTAATGATGCTTTAATATCCATTGAAACAGGTAAAAAAATTACATCACGATTTGAAAATCAAATTCTTCCCTTTATTGTGGATTGTCCATCAGTGCCTTTTTTTTTTCTTTTTTATATACAGATTAAAGGTAAACTTTATGCAGGAAGAGAAGCTTCATTTTCCTGTTTTTTTGAATCTTCATTTAAAACTTCCTCTGAACAATCCATAACTGTAGAAGTACCTGTATATTTTCCTTTTTGTGGAAATTTTGACTTTGAAACCAAAGTTTTCATAAAAGATATTTTCGGCATTTTAAAAATCCCTCTTAAAAAAACTGAAAAAAATCAGATACTGATTTTTCCTCCTCTTTTTACGGAAAAAGCCAGCATTCAACTCCTGTATTCTTCCGCGCAAGAATCGCTAAGAAAAATTCAAACATCGGATGAAGAAAAATATTTCATGAGAGAATATATCCCCGGCGATCGACTAAAAGATATAAACTGGAAAAGTTCCATTAAAATCAATGATTTAATTACAAGAATTTCTCCCTTATCCTTGGAAGAATCTCCTTTGATACACCTTGAAATTCGCCCTTATCATTACAAAAAAAATGATGGTTTACAAGCAATCTTAGAATTAAATTTTTTAAAAAGCTGGATTCTTTCATTTATCAAAAAGCTTCAATCTGAACATCCTAATTATAAATTTCACATTCATACAGGAAAAGAAATTTTATTAATTGAAAATGATCAGGATTTCTTTGAATTCGAAAAAAAACTCACAGTATTACAATTTTTAAATCAGGAACAACCTGTGGAAACTTCTTATGCAATGGAAAAATTCATTTTTTCCACAGGATTTGATAAAAAAATAGGGTATTTTTTTAAACAAACAAAATCAAAACTGATTGTTTTTCGGGTTGTTAGAGGAGAAAAAAGAAAAGTCAAACTTTATCCTTTTATTCAATTTTCTATTTTACCTGGATGGTGGATTTTTCGAAGAGAGATTTCAGATTTTTCCAGTCCAAAACCAGTTCAGGGAAAATTAGTTGAAGAATCCGTAAAGTTAATTTATTTTTGATTATTATGAAATATTTATTTTATTCGAGACTAATTTTATATTTTTTAGCTATATTAATTCCTTTTTTTCATCCTGCTATTGCAGTTTCCTATGATATTTACCTAAAAATCACTCTATTTATTTTAGTTCCTTCTGGATTTTTAATTGCCTTTTATTTTCAACCACCACGTCTATCCATTATAAAAGGATTCTTATTCCTTCTTTTTTTTATCTTGATCATGAGCTTTTTATTTTATCCCATCGATGCCATTTTATTTCCTATTGGTATTACTCTATGGTCTTACTTCAGTACTCTATTAATTTTTAACGGGGGAGGAAGATTTTATTTCATCGCTACCCTCGAAATATTAGCTATTGGTTTTCTTTATTACAAAATTTTAATGTACACAAGATCATCTGAAGAAATCGCAACAATTAGTAAAGACATCATTAACATTCATTTTATCTTAACCTTATTAAGCTTTATTTATCACAGTATAATTTTATATATAGTAAGTTTTGGGAAAAAAATTTCAGAATATAAAAAAGAAATTGCTATATTCAGTTTAATTTCTATTCCTTTATTATTTATTTTTGCATTTGTTTTACCCCCCGATTTTGTAAAACATCAAGCTCTATTTAATGAACTGGAACCAGAACCACCTCTGAATCCTCTGGATGGAGATGGTTTTTTCAAGAACCGAAGAGGTGGAGGAACTGAAGATAATCTTCGTAATGGGAAACCACTTGGAAAAAGAAAAGAAAAATATCCTTCAGAGCTACAGAATAAATCACAGAGATCAGAAGCTGAAAAACAACCTGAAAGACAAATGGACAATAACTCCAGTGGGGAAAATCATTCAAGAAATAGACTTGAAGGAGTCCCCTCTGATCAATGGGAAAGGTTTAAAAATTCCAAGGAATTACAAAAAGGCAAACAAATGGCAGTTATGATTATTGCCAGCGAAATTCAACCCATCTATGCTGCTGAAAGTTATCTATCCTTTTTCAGTGCTGAAGAAGGTTTTCTGGAAGATAAAAAAGAAACTTTGAATCAATTAAAGCACGCTCATTTAATCTCTACCTGGAAAGATCCTGAACCTTATCAAGATATAGCTCGTTCTCCCTATCCAATTTTTTATTTATCAACGATCAAAGAACGAGTGATTGCTTATCGCCCTTATCAGATAGAACCAACTATAATGGATCAAAGATATCATCCTTTTGATTTGTCTTATACAGCAATTAGTGCTATTACTCAATCTCAACCTGAAAACTGGAAAGGAATTTTCACTTCAGATTTAGATAAAAATAATAGTGAAATCCAGAAAAATCTGGAATTACAACTTGATAAGAAAGATATACTAGTTTTAAAAAATTATTTATATAAAATCATCTCTCCGTATGAAAAAAATTATTTTAAAATTGTTGATAATATTCTGAAAAATTATAGTATTTATCAATATAAGTCGGGATTTGATGAAAATACAAATATTAAAAAAATTTTAGAATTTTTAAATCAAAAAAAAGAAGGAGATTGTACTGAATTTTCAGCATCCACAGCTATCCTTTTACGGTTAGCAGGAATACCTACAAGAGTTGTGTATGGATGGATAGCTTCGCGAGATTTACAAACTCCCGCCCATGTAGGTGGCTTAATGCATCTCAGAAAAAAAATTCCTTATCTTCAAAAATATGATTTAAATAATCTCTATTTAGTAACTTCTGCCCATCACCATGCATGGATACAAATATATATACCTACATATGGCTGGGTTGATATTGAAACCACCTCTTATGCAAAACCACCTTTGCCAGAATTTGATCCCAATGCAAGAGATGTGGTCATACCTCTTATTGAAGAAGAACCACATCCACCGACTGCAAAAAAATTTATTTTTCCATATAAATTTTTCTTTTCATTACTGGGAATTCTATCTAGTTCTACAATTTTGATCCTATATTTATACAAATTTATTTTATATTCTTTTTATAAAATTTCTTTAATAAAATATTCTTCAAGATCTCTTCGACATATAAATCAATATTATTATATGAAATTGCTGGATTATGGTTTTCCAAAAAGAAAATTTTATGAAACCCCTCTTGAATATGCTGAAAAGGTTCCAGAAACAAAACCTTTCTCGGAAGTCTTATATGAATTAAAATTTAAGTTCATTTCTGATGATGAAAAAGAAAAGAAATTTAATGAACTTAAAATGATTATGAATCAAAGTTTTAATTTCCTGAAACCAAAGTCTATATTAAAAAAAATTAAATTTTTATTATCTCTTAAAGGAATTTTTTATAAAATATGAAATTTATTTATATTTTTTTATTATTATAATTTC
>FWPU01006391.1_pt1 | contig 23654 bp, 18 predicted proteins | sample 2228361 | NCBI WGS metagenome assembly FWPU01 (sample SAMEA103939777, study PRJEB20133) | metagenome
TCACCGCCTGCATGGCGATAGCCTCGATTACCTGCCGGTCGGCGAGATCGGTGAGTGTTCTCTCTTCAAGCAGCATCCCGATGGGCACAAACAGCGCCCCTCCGACAATCACCGGCGACGTGGCCGAAATCTGGCGCTCCGCTGCCAGCTCCGCTTTGCGGCGCTCCAGCCGGGCGTGTAGATCGTCGGCGCGCTGCTGGCACAGTTGCGAATTGAGCCGCACATTGGTCTTCCCGCCGCGCTCCTGCGCGCGCAGTTCGCGCGCCCGCCGGTCCCAGTAGTTAATCTCCCGGGTCAGTCGCTCCTGCACGGCGGCCAGCGTTTTGTCAATCAGCATCTCGCGCCGCGAGCGCACCCGTTCGAGGTGCTGCGGCACCAGGCTCTCGATGGCAAAGCCGGTCACCTGCGCCTCCAGCGCATCGCCAGACAGCCATCCGGCCTCAAGATGCGGGGCCAGCAGCGCCATTTCCTCTGGCGTCGCCGGGCGGTAATCCAGGTACGGCGCGCTGCCGCCCACACGAACATGGCCCTGTTCGTCCACCTCGACAAAGTGCACCTCACGTGAGATGGTCCGCTCTGCTGCGTCGCGGATGGTCTGTTCCAGGAAGAACAACGCCCGCGGCTGCGTGCCGGGGTCAGTTGGATCCACCAGCACCGCACCGGAGCGCAGCGCTTCGCCGTGTTTATCCAGCACCAGGTCAATCACCGTATCAAGGAGCGGGTGACCGGGACACAGGAAGTCGGCCAGGGGCTGGCCCGGTGGGCTGATGAGGGCTTTGTCGAAGCATACCCGCTCGTACTCGCGCAGCACCGGCAGCACCGTGCCGATCTCCTTCGCCCGGTCGCGGATGGCCGCCGGGACATAGGTGATACGGTAGCGGCCCGGCTCGCGCTCCTTTATCGATCCACCCAGAAGCTCAAACGCCTGCATGAAGAACGATTTGATGTAATGGGGCTGAAGGCGACTGGCGGCGTAGCGTTCCATGTCGGCCCGGATGGCCTCGATCTGGCTGATGTCCATCGTCTGGGCTGCCAGCGAGCGCGCTTCGAGCAGCGCCCGGATATGCTCGCGGTCTACCGCATTGTCCACCGCCTGTTCCAGCCTGGCCCGCACTTCCGGCAGGTCGCCGTAGCGCACCGCCTCAACCAGCAGCTTGCGCAGCGGGGTCTGGTCGAACAAGGTGCCCAGCACGTCAAACACCTGCCCGTTGAGCGCCTTGCCTTCCACCTCCAGCTTACGCAGCAGCCGCTCGTACACATAGCCCTCGCGCGTCTCCCCGGCGACCAGGTTCCACAGGTGGCAGACCTCGGTCTGACCGATGCGGTGGATGCGCCCGAAGCGCTGCTCCAGCCGGTTGGGGTTCCAGGGCAGGTCGTAGTTAATCATCAGGTGCGCCCGCTGCAGGTTGACGCCCTCCCCGGCGGCGTCAGTGGCGACCAGGAAGTGCGCCTCCGGGTCGTTGCGGAAGCGGTCTTCAGCAGCGCGGCGCTGCTCACGGCTCAGGCTCCCGTCTATCGAGACCATGTTGTCTTCGCGCCCAAACAGCGTGCTGATGCGCTCCCACAGGTATCTGAGCGTGTCGCGGTGCTCGGTAAAGATGACGAGCTTCCGGCGCACACCGCCCGGCCCGACCATGTGCTCGTCGTCTTGGAGTATCGCGGCAAGCTGCTCCCACTTGCGGTCGGTGCCGGACTGGCGCACCTCGAAGGCCATCCGCTCCAGCCGCCGCAGCGTCTCGATCTCGGCTTTAAGCTCGGCGATGGTCAGCGCAGCGGTGGCGCTGTCCAGCACCTGTTCCTCGATGATCTCTGTTTCTTCGGCAGGCGCGTCATCCAGGTCATCCAGATACTCTTCATCGTACAGTGCCTCCCCCTCATCGGCCAGCGCCTGGCGGCGGGCGGCCTCTGCCTCACGCAGGCGCTTCTGCAGCCGCTCACGCCGCCGCCTCAGCGACTGGTAGATCGCCTCAGGGGACGAGGCCAGGCGGCGCTGCAGGACGGTCAGCGCAAAGCCAACCGTGCCCCTGCGCTTCTCATCCAGAAGCTGCTCTGCCCGGTCGAACTCCTCGCGCACGTACTCGGTCACGGCATGGTAGAGCTGCATCTCACCGGCGGACAGCTGGTAGTTCACCGTATAAGCCCGCCGCTCCGGGAACAGCGGGCGCCCGTCGAAGCGGCGCAGGTTCTCTTTCACCATCCGCCGCATGATGTCGGACACATCTACTTCATGCACGCCTTCCCTGAAGCGCCCCTCAAAGCGGTCGGGGTCGAGCAGCGCCAGGAACAGCTGGAAGTCTTCCTCCTTGCCGTTGTGCGGCGTGGCAGTCACCAGCAGGAAGTGACGCGCCAGCCCGCTCAGCAGCTCCCCCAGCCGGTAGCGCCGGGTCACTTTGAGGTCGCCGCCCCAGAACGAGGCTGACATCTTGTGCGCCTCGTCCACGACGATCAGGTCCCAGTCCGTGCGGCGCAGCTTCTCTTCGAGGTCATCGCTGCGGGCGACCTGGTCGAGACGGATAATGACCAGGTCATGCTCGGTAAACGGGTTGCCGGTGACGGAGGCTTCCACTGTCTCGCGGGTCAGGATCTCAAAGCGAAGCTGGAACTTGAACCACAGCTCGTCCTGCCACTGGGCAGCGAGATTCCCCGGCACGCAGATCAAGCAGCGGCGCACATCGCCCCGGACAAACAGCTCCTTGATCAGCAGCCCGGCCATGATCGTCTTACCCGCGCCGGGGTCATCGGCCAGCAGGTAGCGCAGCGGCTGGCGGGTCAGCATGTCCCCATAAACGCCTGTGATCTGGTGGGGCAGCGGCTCAATCAGCGAGGTATGCACAGCCAACACCGGGTCAAACAGGTGGGCGAGGTGGATGCGGTACGCCTCCGATACCAGCCGGAACAACTCGCCATCCGCGCTGAAGCTCCAGGCGCGCTCTGCTTCGACGATCGCAAGGCCAGCTTCATCGCTGCGGTACAGCAGCTGCGTGCCTGGCTGCCCATCCGCTCGCTTGTAGAACAGCTCGATGGCATTCGCACCGTGCCACTTCACATCGACGACCTGCACGGACTGCTGCGGGACAAGGCCCGCGACCTGCAAGCCAGGTTTCAGTTCCTCCAGCCTTGCCATAACACACCTCACCGGTATTGCGCGAACCTGCTTGAACTGCCGGAAAAAGCCAGTGAGAGCACCCGGTGGCAGTGTTGCCTATTGTAGCAGATTGCCCCTGCTACCGCGTCTTCCCTGCCCCAAAGTTGAGTTTGGGTTAGAAAACTCTCTTTCTTCCACAAGTTTTCGTGGAACCCCTCAAAATCGGTTGCGGCGATAGCACGTCCGTTCTATTATTGCGAACATACGTTCTGATGGTGCGTCCGCGCCAGCACCAATCAAGGAGGTACCCCACCAGGGCACCATTCCCAACCAGCATCGGGGAGGAGTATGGATGGAAGAAACGCACAGCCGATCCCGGCTCCAGATCGCCGGGCCTTACGACCTGAGCCATATCTTACGCAGACAGCTTTCAGGCAACCCCCACTTTGAGCTATTGAAGCCGTTGATCACCGCAGACGATGACCTCATCGCCGCAGTGAAGCGAGCTGAGCCAGATTTCCTGCTGCTCGATATGGAGATTCTTGAGCCTGTCCCACGCGAGATGTTCGCGGCGCTCGACGCGCTCAAATTGCCGCTCCGAGTCGTCGCCGTTGCGCCCACCTGTGAGCCGCAGCTTGCGCTTGCCCAGCAGCACCCCATGACGCGGGCGACGCTCTTGCGCGAGATGACCCTATCGCCGCTGCTTGGGCCGGTGCTGCAGGGGGTCGCGGCAGGCTGCACGTATTTTGTGCCATCGCCGGGCAGGGTGGGTGACTTTCACCTGACTGCCGCCGAGATGTGCGTGCTGCGGCTGATGGCGGTGGGCATGGAGAACACACGGCTGGTCAGGGAATTGAAGCGCACCCTGCACTCGCTGTACTACGCCCAGTCGCAGATCCGCCGCAAGCTGGATGTCGAAACCAACGAGCAGGCGATTGTGGCGGCTATCCGGCACGGGCTGGTGGGTGTGCTCACCAAGCCCGACTGCCTGCCGCAGGTTGAGCAGGCGGCATGAAACAGATGGGACGCCTGCTGGCGCTTGTGGTGATGGTCGCCGGGACGGTGGCGCTGGCGCTGCTCGCCAGCCGCGCCTTTGGCGTGCTGGGGCTGGTCGCCACCGGCATCCTCGGACTTCTCATCACTGCCTGCACCCTGCGGCTCTAGCAAAGGAATGCGCATGAAGCATCGATGTACTGCCATGGGACTGATCAGCCTGGCCCTGACCTGCCTGGCGCTGGCGGCATTTGCGCCTGCCGCCCGGGCACAGGCACCGGCCCCCGACTCCTACGAAGAGAACGACACCCTCGCCGAAGCCGCAGCCATCTCGCTGGGGGTGCAGCTTGACGATCTGACCATCAGCCCATCGGGTGACCCGGACTGGTTCCGGGTGCTGGTCAGCCCATCGGCAGCCTACTCCGGCCAGTACCGCGTCGAGGTCATCGGCACGCCAGGGCTGGATCTGGCGCTGACGATCTACGGCCCGGACAGCAGCCCGGTCGGGACGAACAACCACCCGACCAGCCCCAACGCAGCCGTGACCTTCAGCGCCAGCACGGAAGGCTGGTATGCGATTGAGGTGCTCAACACTACCGCCAGCGAAGGCTGGTACCTGCTGCGCGTGGCAGACCTGACACCTCTGCCCACTTCCACACCAACGCGCACGCCTATCCCCACCGCAACCGGCACACCCCAGCCCACAGCTGCCCAGGCTATCCCGACGGTCACGCCAACGCCCAACCTGGGCGGAGCGCCCGACTACACCGAACCCAGCTATGATTTTGCACACGCCTACCGCATCGCGCCGGGAGATGTGCTTGAGGGCCTCAACTTCAATTCCGGCATGCCTGGCGCAGTCGACAACGACTTCTTCGTCATGGCTGTGCGCTATGGGGTCACCTACACCTGCGAGACGCGGGATCTGGGACCTTCGCTCGATACCAATCTCATCGTGTACGGGTCAGCCGGCTTCAGCGACGTGATGGGTGGAAACGACGACATCCACACACAATCCGGGCAGATCGCCAGCCGCCTCGTGTTCACCTCTACGAAGGAAGGCGACCTCTACATCCTGGTGGGCTACAAGTACCTGCAGCCGCAGGGGCTGCCCTTCCCCGGCGCGGCGACCTACACGCTGGCGTGCTTCGCCTCCCCGCTGACACCCACGCCGACTACGACGGGGATCACCAACGGTGGCTGGAATGTCACCCCGCAGGCGACGCCATTGAGCGTTGAGCTGCTGTCACATCCTGCCATATCGCCCACATCGACGCCTGTCCCGGTCATCCCCCAGACAGTCGATGTACTGGTGGGCTACGACCGCAACGCCAACCGGGAGGTTGACCCCAACGAGGGCGTGCGCGGGATCAGCGTGCGGGTCATCGACGTCGCAACCAACCGCGAGCTCACGCACGGCTTCACCGATTTGAGCGGCACGGTGCGCTTCACCATCGTGACCGGCTCGTCCATCCGGGTCGTTATCCAGTACCTGGGCGCAGTAGAAGAGTTCCGGCCCGGCTCACCTGCCCGGTGGACGCTGCTTGTTCCGGCGGCCAACGTGCCGGGGCTGATCCCGTAGCGAAAGGCATGGTCATGATGAAACGCATCCACGTGGGGTCACTCGTTATCGTTCCACTCACCAGAACCGGGCGCGGCAGGACGCTGGGACTGGGTCTGGTCTTCTCCATCCGGCGCGATGGAGCAGCGGCCCTGGTCGACGTGGAAGCCCTGCTGCCGCCGACGATCTACGACCGCATCACTCCAGTAACACACTCAGAAAAGGAGATCATGCTTGAATCACAGGAAACTGTCTAGCCATCCCCCTGTCCTGTTCACCCTTCGGGGATGGGCTGCACTTGCTGTCATGGCGCTGGCAATCCCGCCCGGCGGCGCTGCCAGCGCTGCGCCGGAGCAGGCAGGCCCCCCGCTGCCATCCAGCTTCTACGTCATCGACCAAGACAACCCGGTCGACAGCGGCACCCTGAACACCGCTTTCCTGAACTCACAGTGCAACACCGTCCTGTCGGTGAGCACCACGCCGGGCGAATGGTATGCCTTTGGCACAACCGGCGGCTCCTGGCGGCACGACTACCCCTACGGCCCGCATACGGGCCTGGTCGTCTCGCTGACCGGCAGCGCGCCCTGGTACCGGCCCGGCGTCTACGGCGACCTGAACGCCACCCATCCGGACCTGCTGCCGGGCGTCCAGCTCTGGAGCCAGTCGAGCTGGGTCAGCAGCGCCGGGGGCATCCCCTCGCAGCGTGGGTACAGCGCGACGCACCCCATCGTCATCTTCCAGGCCACCCAGGCCACGCTGACCTTCCGCCTGCCGGACGTGGACTGTCCTGACAACGACGATGGCAGCCCGACCGACCCGATGGCCTACAACGACCGCTATCTCGACTGGGCGCTCTACCGCATCTACTTCGACACAGCGCCGCCTGAGACCACCCACACGCTGAGTGGGACGATGGGCAGCAGCGGCTGGTACACATCGAGCGTGACGGTCACGCTCACGGCCAGCGACCCGGAGAACCTGCCCACCCAGCCCGCGAGCGGGGTAGATGCGACGACTTTCGACGGGGCAGCTTATGGCGGGCCGGTCACCATCTCGACGCAGGGCACAACCATCCACACCTACGCCTCGGTTGACCAGGCAAGCAACGCAGAGGCCGAACGCAACTTTGAGGTGAAGATCGACAGCGCCTCTCCTGTAAGCAGCCTGGACTCGCCCGGCCCGGGCGACATGCTGCGCGGGACGGTGACGCTCACGGGCACAGCCTCGGATGCCACCTCTGGTGTGGAGCGCGTGGAGGTTTCGACCGATGGCGGAGCCACCTGGCAGACAGCGACCGGTACCGGCACGTGGTCGTTCGACTGAGACACCACCACCGCGCCGGATGGCAGCACCAACCTCAAGGTGCGGGCGGTGGACTTCGCGGGCAACATTGAGTCGCCCTCAAGCGTTCCTGTTCAGGTAGACAACACGCCGCCCACGGTGGACATCGGAGCGCCGGTCACCGGTTCACCTCTGCGCGGTACAGTGCCTATCAGCGGCACCGCCTCTGACAACCTGTCGGGGCTGGACCGGGTCGAGGTCTCGACCGATGGCGGCCTGACCTGGCAGGCTGCAACGAGCACGGACGCCTGGTCGCTCCCCTGGAACACCCGCTACACCCCCAACGGCGAGGTCACCATCCTTGCCCGTGCCTACGACCGCGCCGGGCACAGCGCAGAGGCCAGCGTCAGCGTGCGGGTGGAAAACGTGGATCCGCCCATCCCGCCCACGCCGGAGCCAGGTGTTGAGGTTCATGACCCGGCCATCTCTAAAGCAGGGTCGCCAGCAGTCGCTGCGCTCAGCGAGGTTATCACCTGGACGATTACGGTCAGCAATCCCGGCAGCCTGCCAATGGACAACGTCGTCATCGTCGACCCGGTGCCGCAGACCTTCGACATCACCGGCGCTGATACTCCGCTCGGCCTGTACCGCATCGAAGGACAGACGGTCACCTTCGAGCTGGGCACGCTTCAGCCCGGGCAGCAGGTCGTCCTTACCGTCCGGACTGTCGCCAACACATGTGCCCGCGCTGGCGAAACCTGCAACAGCGTTCACGCCGGCGGGTCACCGATGATGCACGCGGGCTGCGTGATGCTCCTGCCTGATGAGCTGCCGGTAACCGGAGGCGGGCCGCCGCCTGAAAAGGGATGGTTTGCCTCGCCCCCTCAGCCGGAGAACCTGTTCCTGGCAAGCCTTGTCTCGTCGGTCGTGATGGGCCTGCTGGCTCTGCTGCGCCGCCGCGTGGTGAGGTCGCGATGCGACGCTCATCCCCTGTTCTACCTGTTGCCCTGGGGACAGCCGTGCTCCTGCTCGCTGCCGCGCTGGCCTGCCGGTCGGATACCATGCGGGCGCGCGACCTGCCGGTGTGGACCTGCCCGACGCCGGTTCCACTGCCGACTCACACTATGCAGCCGGGCTGGGAGCTGCTCACACCGCCTCCGGCGACCTATACGCCTTACCCCTCGCCGACGCCCTATGAGCTTGTGACCGACTTCCCGCTCGGAAGGCATGTCCGCATTGGCGGGGTGGGTGGCATCGGCCTCGGCATCTGGGTGTGGATGGACAGGGTTACTGTGGACGGGCCGTTCTTCGTCGAAGACCCGGACAGCGGAGCGGAGACCACCTGGTGGGTGGTTTCCTGGGATGTGACGGTTGAGAACGCTTCCCTCACCAGCGACTATGAGTTCTATCCCTTTGCCCAATTGTACGTGCTCGAAGTGATCGAGCCGGATGGCCTGGCCCACACCAGCGGAGCCTGGGGCATCTCCGGTGAAGCGCACGCGCTTGTGGGCCTCCCGCCCCTTACGCTTGACGAAAGCGTGACCGTATTCCACCCCGGCGAGCAGCGCACGGTGCGGGTGGCAGCGCTCATCCCCGCGCCGGAGGTGTGGCGGCTTGGGTATGTACTTGACCCGCTCGACACCATTGACATCGAAGAAATGGTCCAGAGCCACTCCATCGGCAGCAACGTCGGGGTGTGGATCAACGCCTACGACCTGACCTGCACCACCGGTGAGGTCACGCTCATGCCAGGTGGCACCTTCGCGCCCGGCACCTATGTGCCCGGCTTCCTGCTCACCCGCCACCCGGTGATGGACGGGTTCTGGATCTCGCGCGGCTTCGGCTGCGTGGATACGCCCACCGGCCTGCTGGGCACCGGCTGCCCGGCAGACCGGCCCTGGCTGCACAACGGCGTGGACTACGCCATCTACGCCGGCTCACCGTACTATGACACGCTGCCGGTTGCAGGCAGCGTCACCTACGCCGGGGTAGATGAGTATGGCCCGGACTGCTCCGCTGAGCCGGGCAGCCTGCCGCCGCACACCGGCTACGGCAACTTCGTGCGCCACACAGCGGTGGTCGAGGGACACGAAGTGGTGATCTGGGGCGCGCACCTCGAGGGATTCAACACCTCAACCGGTGAGAGCACAACACCCGGCCAGACGCTGGGAACCATCGGCTCGACCGGCTGCTCGACGGGCGCGCACCTGCACTTCACCGTCCGGGTCGATGGACTGTACGTCGACCCGCTGGCGCTCATCCCGTGAGATGAGATGGAAGGAGTCACACCACACCTATGAACCTGGTCATTGTAGAAACACTCGATAAGGCTCTGCGGCTGCGGCCCGTGCTGGGCAGGCGCTGCCGGGTAATGGTATTCCCCGGCCCGGCGCGCGCGCTCGTTGCCGGTGGCCTGACCGTCAGCGCCGGTGGCGAGGTCGAGGAGCGCTATGAAATCCCCTCTGACAGCCTGCCGCTGGTCGAAGACCTGCGAGCGCCGGCGGGTAAGGCCTGGCTCATCACCTGCGCGACCGCGCCAGGACAGGAGGGCGAAGCGCTCGCCTGGAACATCAGCCAGTGCCTGCCTGAAGGTGACCGGGCCAGGGTCCGGCGGGTCGTGCTCCCCTGGCTGGACGATGAGGTTATCCGCGAGGCGTTTGACGCGCCGTGCGAGCTTGACCTGCGCCTGGTCGATGCCTGGCGTGCCCGCCGCGTGATCGACCTGCTGGTCTCCGTGGCAGTCTCGCCCGAGCTGCGGCGCTGGAAGCTGCACCGCGATGCAGTCCCGGAGACCGGACTGGCAGAAATGGCCGCGCTGCGGCTGGTCGTCGAGCGCGAGTGGCGGCGACATACAGCCACCTACACCCACCGTTGGGCGGTGCGCGCGCAGCTTGAGAAGGATAGGCTGCGGCTGTGGACGGATATGGCCTCCAACCCTGACATCGGAAGCGAATCGGAGGCGTATGCGCTGGTGGACCTGCTCATGCAGCCGGAGATAAGCTGGCACATCGAGGCGCTCGAAGAACATGAGGTAAGCGAAGCGCCCGACCCGCCGTTCACGACCGCCGCGCTGCTTGCAGCCGCTTCACAGGCTCTCCGCTTCCTGCCGGGCCAGACTATCCAGGCCGCGCAGCAGCTGTACGACAAAGGGCTGATCACCCACACCTATACCGCCTCCACCCGGGTCAGCCCGGACGCGCAGGCTGCTGCCCGCCGGGTCATCCAGGGATTGTACGGGCGCGAGGCGCTGCCGGATGAGCCGCCGGTGGACGGTCAGACTGAAGAGGCAGAAGGCGAGGCGATCCGGCCCGCCAGCATCTCGCTTCACCCGGAGGTGCTTGACCTGGAGGAGCTTGAGGACCTGGGACTGAGCCATGAGGCCCGCGTCCTGTATTCGCTCATCTGGCGGCGCTTCATGGCCTCCGGGATGCGGCCCGCGCGTGACACGGTCATCACTGCCACCATCCGTCCCTGCTGGACAGGCAGCGTCGAGCCGTGGGAAGACCCGGCCACCTATCCCCATCCCTTTACCTTCCGGGCTGAGCTGCGGCAGACGACCGCCACCGGCTTCCGCCGAGCGTATGAGGGATTGCAGCTCCCGGAAGGCGATCTCGTCAACGCGGTGTTGATGGACATGCTCGACAAAGGCGATGAGCTGCGCCTGAGCCAGATCACGGCCAGCGAGGTCGAGGATCCCCTGCCCCACCGCTACACGGCAGCCGGGCTGATCGGCGATCTTGAGAGGAGAGGCATCGGCCATGCAGAAACCTGTGCTGCGATGATCGAGGGGCTGATCGCGAAAGGCTATGTCCGCCTGGAGAAAGGCGACCTGGCCCCCACCCCGCTCGGTGAGGATGTGCTGTACGTCTGTGTCCAGCGCCTGCCGGAGGTCTTCAGGCTGGAAGCCGCTGCGGAAGTCGAGGCTATGCTTGGCCGGGTCGCATGCGGGGAGATGAGCCGGCGCGATGCACTTGACGCTTTCGCCCGCCGGCTCTCGCCAGGGACATCCCAACCACTTGCCCGGAATGCTGTGGAGGAGGCAGTCGCATGAATGTGCTGCACCGGATTCTCGCTCTAGGGCTGCTCATCCCCGCTCCGCAGGGGGCGAGCCTGCCGCTGGTGATTGTGGTGCGTGACGGGGCCGGCAACCCGCTGCCGGGCGTGGCCGCTGGAGATCCTGGTCGAAGGGCCGCCACATGAGACTTACGACACCTGTGTGACCGACGCAGGCGGCGAGTGCAGGCTCATGATCCCGCCGGGCGCATACATCATCCGATTCATCCAGGGCTGGCGCGGCCTGGAGTTCGCGCCGCCCGGTGAGCAGAACGCGGGTGCGCTCGACGACGGGGCGACCGGGGGCGGGTTCGGCGTGTACTTCGAGCCATCGAGCGAGGAGCAGATGGTGACCTTCGTCGTCGGGGTGCGGGATGGGCGGCTCATTCCCCTGTGGGACATGAGCCGCGACCCGCTCACCCCGCCGCAGCCGTTCGCCATGCCGCAGTCGCCGCTGGACAGCCCGGACGAGGCGCTGGAGGAGATCGATCTCAGCCCGCTCATAGATGAGCAGGGTGGTGAAGATACACCAGAGATTACGCCCACCGGCGACGCGCAGGTTGTGAGCACCCGGATTGACACCGGGGCAGCCCCTACGACCACGCCAGGCATGGAGAGCAGCCAGTCAGAGGACACCGCCGGTGCGGTGGGCGTGAGCGAGACCTTTAGAGCTGAGGTGATTCTGCTCGGTCTCGCCGGGCTGGCTGTGGTCATTGTTCTTCTGCTGTCTGTGATGGTCGCAAGCCGCAGGCTGGCTAACCGGCATCGCGAGGGGAGCCGCTGATGGCCGACACGCTGTTCATCGTCCCCTTCCAGGTGTGGGTCTACGGCATGGTCTACAACACTGCCATCCGGCTGTGGCTGGGAGACCGGGCGCTGCTGCTGTCTGGCCTGATGATCCAGGCGGTCACCGACTGGCTGGTTGAGGAGCTGTTCGGCCCGGCCATCTCGGATTTCACGCTCCTGAGCCAGGGGCTGCTGCCAGCGGTCTTCACGTTGGCTGTGTTCCTGCTGGCGCTGGGGTATCTCGTCGCCCCCTTCTTCAGGGTGCGGGTGGTGAGTCTCGGCAAAGCGCTCGGCTGGCTGCTGCTCGCGCTGCTCTTTACGCAGGCCGGGCCAGGGCTGTATGTCGAAGGCGAGCAGGCGCGCCGCGCGCTGGCAGGCGAGTTTTACGGCCTCACGCTCGAGCAGGCCAGCGCTGCCCCAACCGCCTCCGGTCCCATCAGCATCATGAACAGCATTGCCAGCGGGCCAGATGACGCCATGGGTGCGCTGTCGAACCAGTTTGGCGCCTTTGTGCCCTCTGACCGGTATGTCGATGGTCTCGATCTCGCCATGGCCTACTCGCTCTCGACAGGCGATGATGTGGTTTTCGCGGTCGACCCACTCCCGGCGGATTTCGCAGCTGAATACTTTGACCCCACCCGGGGGCCGCTGTTCTTCCTGTCGATGTCCGCCGATGAGCGCACGCAGTCGATCAATGCCGGGTTAACCGGCCTGAGCCGCCTGCTGCTGGCCGCCATCATTATCCTCTTCGGCCTGTTCGAGCAGACCATTGCCCTGTGCCTGACACTCGCCGCCGGGGTGCTGTTCATCAGCATGGCAATTGCCATCCTGTTCGCCTTCTTCGAGCGCACGGAGCTGATTGCCCGCACGCTCCTCGACATGTGGCTCGAGCTGTTCGTCCTGTCGCTCATCGTCGCCGTTCTCCAGGCGTTCATCGTCGGGCTGGTGACGGTCGGGGCGCGCACGCTCAACCCGACCCTGACGCTGGGCGCGTCCACCATCGGCGCGATTGTCATGGCCGTGCTGCTCCTCAAGGCCATCGGCGCCATCTGGGACGCGCTCAACCGCATGTTCAAAGCCATGTCGCAGCAGGTGGGCGGCGGCCTCCAGTCGCCCGCCGAAGCGGGTGTATCGGCAGCAGGCGCGGCGGCAGGGCTTGCGCTGACGGTTGCCACCGCCGGGGCAGGCGCGGCGATCGCGGCAGGCGCGGGCGCGGGCCTGGCGCAGGTGGCAGGCAGCGCGCTCTCCGGCATGGACACGCTGTACTCGGCCTCGGCGCTGGGCAGCTTCGTCCTGCCCGATGAGTCGCCGCTCAAGGGTACTGCCCAGGGGTTCTACGAGGGTGCGCTTTCTCAGCGCATGATGGGGCCGCTCGGCGGGCTGTTTCTGGATGAAGGAGGATTCGGCGCTCAGCGCCCTCCCTCAGAAACACCTGCCGCGCCGGTCGCAGATCAGTCCAGGCCACCTGCGGCAGCGCCGGGTAGCGGGCAGGCTGCCACACCTCCTGCTGAGGCAGAAATCCGCCTTGACTCAGCCGGCCTGACGGGGCTGCGCGAGGCCGTATCCGCAGCCATGAGCCAGGCCATCCAGCGTGCGCCGCAGGGCGGCTACCCGACCCAGGAAGCGGCGCTCGAGGCCGTGCGGGAGGCGCTGGTGACAGTGCCACTCGCGGGCGCGCCGGGCGGCATGGCCGCAGGCGACCCGCGCCTGGGCGACTATCTCGACCGCCGCGCAGTGCCCATCGCCAGCCATATCCTGCTTACCACTTCTTCCGGGGCAGAAAGCCGGGGCGCGTCTCCGGCAGCCGCAGCCGGACAGGCGGATGAGACCCAGGTCAGCATGAAGACAGGGCGACTTCGCCGCCGCGAGCGACCGGACGCCGATGGCGAGCCATCCACGAGACTCTAAGGAGATGGATTGTGACAGATCACCAGATCACGGATACCCAAGTCATAACGGATGCACCTGCTCAGCCTTTTGACCCATTGGCGCTGACGCCGGAGACAGTTGACCTCAACCGCTTCTACACGCTCGACGAGCTTCAGGCCATGCCCGCCGGGGCGCTCGAAGAGCTGTGGCTGGCCTGCACCGACCGCCCCTTCTACGAGGCGGCGCTCAAGCAGGCGGTGGACGACACCTTTGGGCCGGATACGGTTGTGAGCGACATCGACCGCCTGAGCGTGATTGATGAGTGCCTCCTGTACTACACCGGCCAGCACCCGGACCTGCCCAGCCCTGCGCCGCGCATCCCGACGGTCCGCAAGCCGGATGGCATGATCGGCTGGTTCAAGGTCTCTGACCGCATCCGCGAGCGGCTGGCAGCCGGGCTGCCGGTTGAAGACGCCCGGCCTGCGGACAGGAAGCCCGGCTTGGCGCCGCGCATACTCCTGCTCATTGTTGGCGCAGCTCTCGTGGTGCTGTGCCTGGCTTTCGTCATCCTGCGCAGCGCGCTCGGAGGCAGGCGGCTGAGTGAGGCCGACCTGACCGCGACAGCAGCGGCGGCCACCGCGCAGGCCGGGCTGCCGTATGAGACCCCCACGCCGACACCGCTGGCGCTGGAGGACATCGACCGGCCCATCCGGGCAGGCGATGACCTGCGCAGCTACTACCCCGTGCTCCTGGAGCTGGTGCCTTCGGGTGGCCCGTCGCGCGTCTTTCCCGTCCAGCAGCGCGAAGTCGAGATCGCCGAATGGGCGTTTGCGGACGACCCGGATGTGGCCAGCGCTGTGCTGGGGCTGGTCATCCGCCCGGTGCTGGGCATCCCCTACACACCGGCCAGCGCTGAGTTTCTCGGCTCACTGGATGCAGGCGATGAAATCCGGCTGCGCATGAGCACCGGCCAGTTGCTCACCTTCCAGGTCACCGGCTCGGAGCGGGTGAGCCGGCAGGAAGTGTCGATCTTCGATCAGTCCGAACCGGGCATCGTCGTCGTCCTCCTCGGGGATCTGGCGCCCGACCGGCTGGTCGTCTACGGGGAATACCTCCCTGAGCAGGAAGCGCCGGAGCTATCTGCTCAGACCGGTGACAGGGTGTCTGAAGGGGCAGCGGCTGCGCTGGGCGACAGGGTGGCCCTCTCTGTGCTGGGCACAACCACCAGCAGCGGCCCGTCTTTGTCTCCTGTGCCCTCCGAGTGGCTCTACCTGCTCATTGACCTGGACATCCAGGCGCTGGCGCGCTTTGGCGCGGGGAGTCTGGGGCTGGAGCTGATTGATGCCACCGGCGCACGATACGCACCGGTGGCAGTGGACAGCGCCATCCTGCGCTATCCACCCTTCCAGCCCACCACGCTTGAGGCCGGGCAGTCGCTGCGCACTACGGCGGCGTTTCTCGTGTCGCGCAGCCTGGCAGACCCGGCGCTGCGGGCGCAGGTGGGGGACGCAGCCGCGGACTTCACGCTGGCCTACGAGCCGCCCGGAGGCCTGACCGTCTCAAACCTGGATGTGGTCATCCTGGAGATGAAGACCGAGGGCACGCCAGCCCGTCCGGGCGACCTGGTCGTCAGCGTCCGGCTGTTCAACCCGCACGAGCAGCCTATCATCGTGCTGGCCTCCGACGTGGTCGCCGTGTTCTCGCCCGTGGTGCTGGATGGCGCCTTCCCTATCGGCCCCCTCGTGCAGGCCGGTGGTGAGCTGCCGCTCGTTGTCGAGCCGGGGCAGGCGCTGGATGTCGAGCTGCGCTTCGACTGGAATGGCGACCCGTTCGTCGGGCTTGAGATTGGGGGGTACGAGTTTATCGCAACCCTGCGATAAACCTTCATCGCGGTTCTGCGATGAACCCAGGGGCATAGAAGGGGGGTGATGCCTGACAGGGATCGTTGTGTCCAGAACACCACCGAAAAGGTGGACGCAGTTAAAGTGAAACAGAAAGGACAAACCCTATTGGATGCAGTACAGAACTTCATTCAGGACATCGAGACGACGCTGCTTGCCATCTCCGGCTCGATCGCGGTCATCGGAGTGCTCGGGCTGGCCTTCATGTACCTGGGGTCATCGCTGCCGCTGGTCTCCACGTGGAAGCAGGACCATCCCAAAGCCTTCAACGACGTGACCCTGGGGTTGATCTTTCTGGTCATCGCGTCAAGCGGCGGGGTAGCAGCGCTTCTCGGTACCTGAGCGATGAGGAGGCGATGGCGTTCTTCTCCTGAACGCGAGGGCGCCATCCCTCCCCACCACCTGTAAGTATAGGAGAGATGTGAGAAAAGTGACAGCCTGGCAGCGTTCCAACATTGTGGAAAGACATGAAAAGGGCATTGGCTCCATCAGCTTCAAGCGCCTGCTGGTCGCCGGGCTGACCGGCGCGCTCGTCGCCCTGGCCGGCGGGCGGATGGTGGGCTTCTTCCCTGCCTGCCTGAGCGCGGGTGTGGTGCTGTGCCTGGTGCTTATCATCACCCACCCGCTCGAAGGCATGCCGCTGTTCGTCTTCGCCCTGCGCAGTCTGCGCGGGCTCCTGACCGCTGCGGCAGTGCGCCACGAGAGCGGTTCGCTCTCGCTCGCCGGGCAGGCGCTCAGAGTTTCACCTGAGGAAGGCATCCTTCACGCTGACACCGTGTACGATGCGGCATGGGAAGATGAGGAGCAGGAAGACCTGCTCGATGCGGACTGGGAGTACCTGGGGGGCTTTGGCGACGCCGGGGGCGAGGGATTGTCAGCAGCCGAGAACCCCTTCCGCAAGGAAAAGGCATGATGCAGACGACCATATCCCACCTTCCAGGCCCGGCAGCCGCGCTGCCGCTCGGCGGGCGGCGGCTCCGGCCCTCAAGCTTCCTGATTGAGCCGTTTGACCTCTTCCTGCACGGCGAGGAGCAGGCGCTGCTGGCGCTGCAGAACCGCTTTGCCGCCTTTCTGCGTGCGCTGGATGGCCCGGCCCGCTTTGTGACCTGGCACATGCCCACGAGCTTACGCCCGCTGATTGACTGGACGGTGACGCAGGCCGCCCGCACCTCTAACCCCTGGCGCACCTCGATCCTGATGGAATACCGCCAGTGGTATGAGGAGCTCGAGCGCGGCGGCGACTTCCAGCAGGCGCTGTGCGGGCTGGCAACTTGGTCGGAAGACAGCTCCGCCGCCCAGGCTACGAGCCTTGCTGCCTCAGCCGCCATCGGCACGCGCGTCGTCCAGGGCCAGTGGCCGCCGCTTGTGCGCGGCACCTACCACCTCAAGGCCTCGCCTGTCTGGCACCTTGAGCCGGTCGGGAGGCCCGGCGGCAGGCCGCTGGTGTCGATCCTCTCAAGCTACGCCTTCCGCAGCGTCGAGTGGACGTTCTTCAGGCCCATGGCGCTGCTGTTCACGCTTGGCATCCCCATTGCGGTGGCCGTGGACATCCCCAGGACCTGGGAAGGGCATGATGCGGTGGCGAAACTCGAAAGTGTCATCACCGCCATGCAGGCGCACCTGGTCACCAGCCGGACGCTTGATACCGGCAGCCAGCGGCAGATTGCCGACTGCTCGGCGGCGCTCTCAGAGATCCACTCCGGCCAGGCGCTGCACGACGTGCAGGTCAGGGTCGCCATTGCTGCCGATGACCCGGTCACCCTCAAAGAGCGCGTCGACGAGGTGCGCAAGCGCATGAAGCCGTTTGTAGGGCTGCGCGTCGAGGTGGGCGGCGGCCAGGTCAAAGGCGCGCGGTACTTCTCGACCGAGCCTACCGCGCGTCTGGATGCCAGACCCACCACCTGGCCGATGACCTCGCCCACGCTTGCGCTGGCGCTGGGGTTTCTGGGCATCCGCAAGCTAGAACCGCGACCGGGCATCATCCGGGGGATGAGCGCCGGGGGCTGGCCTTACATCTACGATGACTGGGAAACAAGCCAGGGCAAGAAGGCAGTGCACGAGTGCTGGGTGGGGACGACCGGCTCGGACAAGACCTTTGCCCTGAACTGCTACCTCGCGCGCTCGCTCGCGCACTATGGCATCCCGTTCGACCTGCTAGAGCCGATGGGTCATGGCCGGATGCTGGCCTCCGCCTTCAATATCCAGGCGCACTCCCTGAGCGCCCGGCGCACCAGCCTGAACCCGCACGACCCGGTCTACCCTAGAGTGGGCGAGCAGATCGCCCACGTCATCCGGCTGTATGAGACCTTCCTCCAGCGGCCTCTGGGAGGCGACCCGACCGGCAACCTCCAGTCGTCGCTGCTCTCGCAGGCTCTGTACCGCCATTACCAGGGTAAGGACCTGACCACGATGAGGCCCGGTGAAGCGCCGCTCATCGAGGACGTGGCCGGCACGCTGGCGACGCTGGGCGACACGCCCCGCGTCCGGGAGATTGCGAGGGAGTTTGCCGAGGAGATAGCCGGCCTCGCCACCGGCTCCGGCCCCTACGGGCACTTCCTGAACGGGTACACCAACGTCGACTTCTCGATTGCCGGAGAAGAGCAGCCGCGCATCTTCACCTTCGAGGAGATGGAGGAGGACGAGGTGCTGATCGCCATCGCCTACACTCAGGTGCTGGCGGCGCTCATGCGTACGGCGCTCTCGAACGACTCGCCCCGTATCATCGCCGTGGACGAGGTCTACCGCATGATGCGCCACCCATCGCTTTTGAAGTTCCTCATCAACGCGGTCAAGACGCTGCGCACGCGGCGCAAGAAGGTGATCGTCATCGACCAGCAGATGCGCATCTTCGTCTCCGACCCGCAGGCGCGGCTGCTGTTTGAGAACTGCCCCATCCGTGTCATCTTCGCCCAGCGCGGCGGCGAGGATGTGTTCGCCCATGACCCGGCCTTCGCTCACTACACCGGCCAGCACCGCCGGATCATCGCCGGGCTGCAGCGCTTCCAGTACCTGATGGAGACCGATGAGGGCATCTTCTATCTGGACAGCGCTGCCAGCCGCGCCGAGAAGTTCCGTTATGGACATTCATAGATGGGATTGGAGACATGTGATGCCCGCTGAAATGAGTAAAGCCGACACTTACATTGACCACGAGCTGCCCGTCGCCGAGCGCTACCGCTGGTGGGGGGTGTACCTCATCCGCGAGAAGCGGCGGCTTCAAGCGATTGCGGATGCAATCGCCAATTGCCATGAAGCGGTGCAGGCTGAAGAGGCTGCTGCCGCGCTGAAACCGCAGACAGCCCCGCTGCCTGAACCGCAAACTGCTGATGAAGCGATGACCATGCCGGGCACCCAGATGCCGGATGAGCTGCTCACCCACCTGGACGCTGAGCTTGAGGAAGTGGACACCACCGGCGAGGTTGGAGAGAGTCAGCGGCAGCGCAGGACGGGTGTGCTGCTGGGCAGGCCGAAGGACAGCCGAGGCATAGAAGAGGATTAGCCGCCATGCTGCACTGGCTGTTCACCACCTACCGGGAGAGCGCTGCGCTGTTTGTGACTGTTCCCCTGCTTGTTGGTGGGCTGGTCATGCCGCTGGTTTCCGCCTACGCGCTCGGTCAGCCCGGCAAGAAGGTCGCCCGGCTCGGGATGGGCCATCGCGAGCGCCGCCTGATGGCTGCCACACTGCTGGTTGTAGCGCTGGCTGCCATGCACCTGCTGCTGCTCACCGGCGGCGGGCTGGCAGTCGAGCGCGCCCCTTCGCTCATTCAGCCCTGGCCGTTTCACCTGCTGGTTGGGCCGCCGGGGGTTGACCTCCCCCGCCTGCTCATCGCTGCCGGGTTTCTTGCGGTGGGAGGCGGCCTGGCCGCGCTGGGTGTCTACACCCAGATCCAGGATGGCGGCAGACTGAGGGAACTGGTCAACCGGCTGCGCGACCCGCTGCGCGTTCGCGAGGAGCTGGGCTCGGCCCACTTCTGCTATCCGGGCGACTTCGTCCGCCTGCAGAAGCCGAAGGGGGAGTATGAGCTGCGCCTGCTCGGCTCCTTCTACGGCAAGCGCGGGCGCGGCGACGAATCCAAACGCTTCTACCGCCTCGACCGGGGGCCGAACCGCAACAATCAGTGGCCGTGGATTGCGCTGAGCGTGGAAGACCAGGCGCGGGGTCTGTGCCTGATCGGCCCGCCCGGCACCGGCAAGTCGCAGGCGGGCATCCTGCCCATCACCGCCGACGCGATGCGCGGGGGCCAGTCGCTCATCGTCCTCGACCCGCAGGGGGAGCTTGAACCCTGCCTGCTCGACTACGCCCGCGTCACCGGCCATCTCGTCATCCGCCATGACCCGACCGACGACACGCTCCCCAGGTTCAACCTGGCCTATGGGGTCGAGAACGTCAGCGACGCCCAGGCCATCGCCGGCGTGCTTGTTGGCCGGGGCAACGGCGGGCACGAGGACTTCTGGACGAAGTCCGCCCGCAACCTGCTGGCCGCCTGCCTGCTGCGCTTTGACAGTTTGGGCGACATTATCCGGGCCTTTGACGACCTGCATGCGCTGGCTCAGACGCTGATGGCGCATGACGATGGCGCGGCCAACCTGGCGCGGGCTTTCGCCGCCGGGGTGAAGGTCAACGACCGCAGCGCGCCGGGCGTATTGGCTACGCTGCAAGCTTCCACCCTGAGCGCCTGGGCGGAGCAGACGGTGCAGGCGGCAACCAGCGCCACCGACTTCAGCGCTGACCTGCTCATCGAGCAGCCCACGCTGCTCATCCTGCGCTGTCCGGGGCGCTACATGCGGGTCTACGGGCCGTATCTGGGCGCAGTCTTGCAGCGCCTGATGCTTGACCTTGACACTAAAGGCGAGCAGTCGCCCGGCGGCGCGCTCCCACGACCGGTCAAGATTGTGATTGATGAGTTCCCGTTGATGGGTCACCTGGGTGGGATTGTGGAAGCTGTGAACCTGTTCCGCAAGCGGCACATCTCCGTCGTCATCGCTGCCCAGACGCTGTCGCAGTTCGACCTGATCTATGGCAGGGCCGGGGCTGAGGCGCTCATCGCGGGCATGGGGACGCAGGTCTTCTTCGGCTCGTGTGACGCCGCCACTGCCCGCTTTGTCAGCCAGTCGCTGGGCAGGTCAACCGAGCAGGTTCACAGCAAAACCAGGCGGCCGGATGGTATGCCTTACGAGCCGCAACTCAGGCAGCGCGACCTCATGTCGATTGAGGAGGTGATCACCCCACCGGAAGGTAACTGCACCATCATCCACCGCTATGCAACGACGACTTATGCCACGCAGGTGGTTCTGCTGGCTGCCCTCACCTACATGTTCCAGCGTGAGGACTGGCAGCAGGCCACCGGGCAGGCGCAGGGCGTCGAGCCGCTGCTGATGGAACAGCCCCTGTTCAGGCGGCGGGAAGCGGCAGGTGGTTCAGCAGCAGACGGAACAGCGGTAGATGAAAACAGGCTCAAGACCAGAAGAGGAAGATACTGAAACCAGCGATGTGAGGAGGGATTTATGGCTTATCCAGGCAGGAGCCGCGTGTCGTCGGTCAAAACTCCACGCGGCTCCGCAGACCCAGTGCGGCACACCGGGCGCAGCGTCATTGTACAACGCGCTGCTCATCCCAGGCAAGATAAACCGGGTTCTCAACCTGCCGGGGAAAGGCTATACTACGCATGACCGAGTATGTCTTTTCCAACGGCAGACTGATCATCCGGCGTGACGCCACACTCAAATCCGGCAGGTGGCAGCCCCATGCGCTGAAACCGGCGTTCATGGTGCTGGAGCCGCTGCCACCAGAGACGCCATCCAGCGATCCGGCAGACGACCGGCCAGAGGAGGGAGAAGACGATGAGCAGGAAGACATCTGACCAAGCAGACGCTCATTCCGGGCAGGAGCTGCCCCTGCGGGTTGCCATCTATGCCCGCTTTTCTTCCGAGATGCAGAACGAGATCTCCATCGAAGACCAGATCACCCGCTGCCGGGAGGAGATCGCCCGGCGCGGCTGGCGGGTGGCGGGCATCTACACCGACAGCGCCCGCTCCGGCTGGAGCCTTGACCGTGAAGGCTTCCAGGAGCTGCGCACCGCTGCCGAGCACGGCAAGTTCGATGCCATCATGTTCTGGAAGTTCGACCGGCTGGCGCGTGACCACAACCACATCGTCATGATCAAGGCGCTGCTTCGTCACCAGTGCGGGCTGAAGCTGTTCTGCGTCGAAGGGGTCAGCCAGGATGACGACGACTCGCCCTACGGCGCGCTGGTTGAGCAGATGATTGCGGTCTTTGCCGCCTTCTACTCCCACAATCTATCGAGCGATACCCGCCGCGCCAAGCACGCTCGCGCCCTGCGGGGCGAGTTCAACGGCAGCGTCCCTCCGCTGGGCTACATCCTGGTCACCCGGGCGCGGGCCACACCGGAGCAGCCTGCCGGTCTGCACATCGATCCGGAGATTGCGCCGATCGTCGTCGAGGCGTTTGAGCGCTATGCCACCGGCGCGCACAGCGACCGCACTATCGCCGAGTGGCTGAATGGGCAGCCTGCCATCCGGCGCTACTGCGAAAGCAGGAAGCCCATCGGCAAGGAGATGGTGCGCGACCTGCTCCAGAACCAGACCTACACCGGGCGTGTGGCTTATTCGGAGACAGTCTATGCAGGCGCGTCACTTGGACAGCGCCGGAAGTCGCGCCGCAACCACATCGAGTGGTACGAGGGCAGGCACGAAGCCATCATCAGCGACGAGCTGTTCCAGGCCTGCCAGGCAGTCCGCGAGCGGCTGGCCTGCACCCACAAAACAACAAGCCAGTCGCATACCTATATCCTGCCCGACCGCGTGTTCTGCGGGCACTGCATCGCGCGCGGGGATGGCAACCTGGCCGACCCCAACTATGGCAAGATGCGCATCCAGTGGCAGGACCCCAAGAATGCCGCCATCTACCGCTGCATCGCCCGCGACCGGGGTTATGGGGACTGTGAGCAGAGCATTGTCTATGAAGAACGGGTGCTCAGCATGGTCATTGAGATGATCTCCCGGCTCAATGTGCCCTGTGATGCCAGGGAGCGCATCGACATGCTCGTGCGCAGCAGACCCTCCAACCAGCAGGCGCTGGAGCAACTGGCTGAGCTTGAGGAGCAGCAGCGCCGGGTGCAGTTCAGCTGGGAGCACGGCAGGCTGCTGCCGGAGGAGTACCTGGCGCGCACCAGCCAGCTGGAGCGCGAGATTGCATCGATGCGACCTTTGGACTATGATAGACTGGAAGAAGCGGCTGATCTCATTACTTACTTCAAGAGCTACTGGGACCAGTGCGCAGAGGTGGACAACCCCGTGGAGGCACGGCAGCAGCTGATGGCGAAGATGGTTGACCGGGTGTTTGTGTATGACGACAGGGTGATCGCAATCGCGCTGCATCCTGACTTCGGCGTGGTGCTTGACATCCCGGAAGCCGCACCTACCGAAGTATTAGCCGCTGTTTCCGCCGCCTCGCATTATGCGCCTGTCAGGGAAAACGAAGGTGCGAGCGCAGATAACTACGCTCGCACCCAGCACGGGAGCGACGGGCTTGGAACCCTCGGCGGCTACGTGATTTTTGGGCGGAAAACGGACTATCGCCGCTGCGTCGAAACCATCTTCAGTTTCAAGCAAGCGGCGTAGGATGGGAGGAAACCAGACAATGGCTCTCGATATTCGCCCACTTACGCAAGAACAGCGTCAAGCTGCGCGCCAGGCCGCGCGTCAAGCCATTGTGCGTTCGATTGGTCCGCGCCCGACGCGAGAGCAATTTGCCCATCACACGGTCAGCAAATATCCGCGGACTGTGACCCGGCTCATCAGCATCCTGTGTATTGTCTTGCTGCTGGCCGCCTTCACGCCTTCCGCCATTCGGCTCTATGTGATTGGCTCTCAGACCTTCGGCCAGGCGGTTGACAACACGATGGCGATGACTGCCGTTGGACTGGCGACAGTGCTGTCGGCTGAGGTCGGGCAAGTCGTGTTTTCGCTGGCTTTGGCGACCCTAGGCACGTCGCGGTCATCTCGCAGGCTCCTGTACGCTTCGATGGCGATCTCCACAGTCCTTGCCCTAACGGGGAACATTCAAATCGCGCTTCCCGGTCATACAAGAAGCCCCTTTGCCTGG
>FWPU01006392.1_pt1 | contig 23653 bp, 24 predicted proteins | sample 2228361 | NCBI WGS metagenome assembly FWPU01 (sample SAMEA103939777, study PRJEB20133) | metagenome
AGCCCGCCTGCCCCCCCATCCCACCCGCGGGCGACCACCTCGCGCCCGCAAAGATTCCAGGCTCCACGGCAGCGTCCTCACCCGCCGTCCCCCCCTCGCCCCGGCTCGCCCGCCAGGACCACCACCCGCGCCAGAGGCACGTCCAGGGCCGCCTCCACCGCCTCGGCTAGCCGCAGCCGCACCACGGGATCGGACGCGCCCGGCGCCACCACCAGCACTCCCAGCACCTCCGGGCGCCTCGTCCCGGCCAGGGCCGGGCCCGCCGTCCCCGCCTGCACCACCCGCTCACTCTCCTCCACCTGTTCGGAGGTGCGGTCGCGGCCGCCCTGTTCGCTCTCCCTGGTGACGGTCCGCTGCCGCACGTGATCGCTGGCGTATCTGCGCTCGGGAGTGCCGGCCAGGGCCACGCTCACCCGCACCCTCCCGGCGCCCGCCACCGCCGAGAGGACGGCGGCCAGCCGCTCCTCCGTCTCCCGCTCCAGCCGCGTCAGCTCCTCCTCCCCCGCCGGGCGCATCTCTGCGGCCGGCGCCGGTCCCGGCGCCGGCCGCGCCGCCAGGAGCAGCACGAGACCGGCCAGGGCCAGCAGGAGGAGGGCGCGGGTGCCGCGCCACCTCTCCTCGCGCAGGAGGGGCAGGTCCGGCAGGAACCACCCCTTCCCGCCCCGCTCCCGGGCCTCACTCTCCACCGGTAACCCCTCCCCCGTTTCCCTCCCCGCTCCGCCCGCCGCCCAACCCGTCCTCGCCGCCGGGCCCGGCGGGTTCCCTCACCCTCACCCGCACCCGGTCGGCCGGCAGCCCCAATTCCCGCCGCACCGCCTCCCGCACCGCGGGGACATCCACGGCGCTGCCGCTCTCCGGCTCCGCCTCGACGACCGCCTCCACGATCCGCGCGTAGTCGGGCCGGCCCGGATCCTCGGCCACCCGCACCGCCACGGCGGCCTTGCCCACGCCCGGCACCTCCTCCACCACCTCCCGCACCCGGACGGCGGCCCGGTGCCGGAAGGCGTCCAGCACAAGCCCTCGCTGCACCTCCCGGAGACGCTCGACGGCGGAGCCGTCGCCCAGGCCCGCGGCGGGCGACCCCAGGGTCGCCTCCCAGTCAAAGCCGGTCCGCACCAGGCCCAGGGCGGGCTGGAGAACGGTCAGCAGGACAAGGAGGCCCACCACCGTCTCGGCGTACCGGCGCAGATCGCTGCGCGGCAGCAGCGCCTCGGCCAGGCCGGCCAGGACGACCAGCAGCACGAGCTGCCGTACCCACTGCTCCACCCCTTCACCCCCGCACCAGGCCGCCCGCCGTCAAAAGGGAACCCAGGCCCAGGAAAAAGAGCACGGCCACGGCGCCCACCGCCACGGCGATCAGGGTCAGCGTCCCGGCGAGTCCCTCGAGACAGGCGGCCACCTCGCCGCCTCCCAGGGGCTGGACCGCCACGGCACCCAGCCGGTAGGCCAGAGCTAGCGCCAGGATCTTGAGGATGGGAAGGGCGGCCAGGATGAAGACGGCGGTCAGACCCACAAGCCCCAGGCTCTGCCGCAGGAGAAGGGAGGAGGTGGCCACGAGTTCCGCGGCGTCGGCGAACATGCCCCCCACCACGGGGATCAGGTTCTTGGCCAGAAAGCGGGCCGTGCGCAGCCCGACGCCGTCCGCCAGGGAGGCGGCCACGCCCAGCACGGTGCACACCCCCAGGAAGGCCGAGAGGACGACGCCCAAACCCACCAGCGCCAACTGGCGCAGGAAGCGCGCCAGACCGTCCAGCCTCACGCCGCCGGCGAAGCGCGCCACCAGCTCCACCACGGCGGCCACCAGAAGGAGCGGAAGCACCCCGCGCTCCACGGCCATTCCCCCCAGGTTGACGGCCCCCACCACGAAGGGATGGAGAAGGCCGGCCGCCCCGGCGGCGCCCCCGGCCGCGGCCAGTCCCAGGAGAAGGGGCAGGGTCGCCAGCAGGAGGGAGACCATGGCCTGCACCGCCCCCTGGGCCGTGGACACGGCCTGTTGAAACCCCGCCATGGCCAGGCCGAAGAGGGCCAGGAGGAGGACGCCGTGGGCCGTGCGCGCGACGGCGGCGTCGCTCATGATGCCGCCGGTGCCGGCCAGCATGGCCGCCAGGACGGCCAGCGCCAGGATGCCCGCCAGGAAACTCAGCTGCTCCCGGAACTGGCCGGCAAAGTAGCGCCCGAGGCCGGTCGCCACCTCGCCCGGTTGCCGCCAAAAGGCGAGGGGAGCGTCGGGCTGGCGCGGCACCTCCAGGGCCGGCAGATACGGTCCCGCCGCGTCGTTCACCCGGCGCACCGCCTCCTCCAACCCCCGCGCGTCCAGGGCTTCCAGTTGCAGCCGGGCGGCGTCGGCGAGGGCCCGCTCCGGCTCGTCCCAGGGCGGCGACGTCGCCGCCACGGCCGCCGCCACCGGCGGCGAAGCCGCCAGGAGAACGGCCGTGAGGGCTGCCGCCAGGGTCGCCGCCGCCCGGCCCCTCACCCCGCCCGTCCCTCCAGGAGCCGCACCACCGTGTCCAGGACGGCGGTGAAGATCGGCACCGCCAGGGAGAGGATGACCACCTTGCCGGCCAACTGGATCTTGGCGGCGATGGCCCCCTCGCCCGCGTCCCGGGCCACGTGGGCGGCGAACTCGGCCAGGTACGCCACGCCCAGCACCTTGAGGATCAACACCAGGTACTGGTGGCTCACATTGGCCCGCAGCGCCACCTCCTGGAGGAGCCCCACCACCGACGCCACCTTGCCCAGGATCAAGCTGAAGAGGTACAGGCCGGCGGCGGCCGCCAGCACGGCCGCCAACTCGGGGCGCTGCGGCCGCAGGAGGGCCAGCAGCACCACCAACAGAAGACCCGCTCCCACCACGCGCAGGAGGTCCAAGAGCCATCAACCCCGTCCGCCTCAGAGCTGGAACATGGCCCGCACCGCGTCGAAGAGCTGCCCCACCAGGCGGACCACCATGAAGAGGACAATGCTCACCCCGCCCACCGTAACGAGCCAGGCCAGCTCCTCCCGTCCCGCCTGCCGCAGGATGGCGTGGACGGCCACCACCAGGATGCCGATACCGGCCATCTGCCAGAGAACGTCCGTCGTCACCGCACCGCCCTCCCCTAGGTCTTCCCGCGACCCTAAAGGGCCAGGACCACCACCAAGAGGCCGCCGAGGAAGCCGAGGTAGGCCGCCATCCGCGCCCGCGCCGCCGCCTCCCGCTCCGCCCCCGTCCGGGCCGCGGCCAGCCGCTCCTGGCAAAGGCGGACGTGGCGCAATTGGTCCTCCCGGAAGGAGGCGCCGAGGCGGTGGCCCAGCGCCAGGAGGATGTCTCTGTCCTGGGCCAGGAGGGCCGAGGCCCCGTAGGCACGCGCCACGGCCTCGTGCCAGGCGCGCGCGGCGGGCCGCCCGGCCCCCAGGCCGCTCGCGCAGGTTGCGAAGAGCACGCGGGCCGGTCCGCTCAGGCTGCCGGCCACCCGCCGGCAGGCCTCCTCCAGGGGAAGGCCGGCGTAATCCACCTCGGTGGCCAGGAGCTGGAGGGCCGTCTCCAGGGCCAGCAATTGCCGGGGGCGGGCCGCGATGTCCCGGGCGGCCGCGGCGCCCAGGGCTCCCAGACCTCCCACCACGAGCCCGGCACCCAGGATCCCGGCCTCCGTCACGCCCTCATCCCGCCCTCACTGCTCCGGCCGGCAGCGGACGCCCCTCTCCGTCCCACACGCCGGCCACCGCCCCGGGGGCCGGACGCCGGACCAGATGCACGAGCCTGCCAAAGGCCCCTGACGCCACCAGTTCCCGCAGGGACGGCCGCCGAAGGAGTTCCTGAAGGGAGCCGGCGTGGGCGGAGGCCACCACCGCCACGCCGCAGCGAAGAAGATCGTCCACCGCGGCCGCGTCCTCGCGCCGGCCCAACTCGTCGGTGACAACCACCTCCGGGTTCATGGCGCGCAGGACCATCTCCACCCCGGCGGGGCGCGGGCACCCCGTCAGGATGTCGGTGCGGGGCCCCAGGTCGAAGGCGGGGGGGTACCCTCCGGCCAGCTCGAGCCGCTCGTCCAGCACCGCCACCCGCCGGGGCGCCAGTCCCGCCTCCGGGGCCCCGCGGGACACGAGGCGGGACAGATCGCGGAGGAGGGTGGTCTTGCCGGCCCCCGGCGCCGAAAAGACAAGGGTGCTGAGGAGACGCCTCTTCTCCACCAGCAGGGGCAGCAGGGCGGCGGCCGCACCCGGGACGCTCCTGGCCAGCCGCAGGTTGAGGGAGGTGATCTGCCGGAGGGTGCGGACGCGGCCGCCCTCGGCGACGGCCCGGCCGCAGATGCCCAACCGGTGTCCGCCGGGGAGAGTAAGGAAGCCCTGGCGCAGCTCCTCCTCGCAGGCGTAGAGGGAGCTGCCGGAGGCCCGGGCCAGGGTCTCCTCCAGGTCCCCCTCGGTGACGGGACGCCCCTCCTCCAACAGGAACTCACCCCGCGGGGTCACCACTCCCACGGGACGCCCCAGGCGTAGGCGGATCTCCTCCCAGGGGGGAGGCACCCGCCTTTCGGAACCAAGATGCTCCAGCAACCAGAGCGGGAGAATGTCTCGCACACCCGTGGGAAGCGCCGCCAGGGACACCCGTCTCACCGGAGGCCGGCCTTCATCGTCCGGAGAGAAAAACCTGGGCCACCGGCCACCCAGCTCATCCTTATGAGCCTGTCAGAGGGGCCATGCCTGCCGCCGGGCCGGTTACCTTCACCCCCGGCCGGGACCGGTTGGGCCCTCTCCTGGCCCTCCGCGACACCCCCGCGGAGGGTTGGCACGGCTGTCCCAGGCGGACCTCAGCGGTGCAGGTCCATCCGCAGGAGATCCGAGAGCTTGGCCACAAACTCGGAGTTGGTGGGCTTGCGCCGCTCTCCCCGCAGGGAGAAACCGAAGAACTCCGTGAGCTGCTGGCGGTTCCCGCGGGCGCAGGCCACCTCGATGGCGTGCCGAATGGCCCTCTCCACGCGGGTCGGCGTGGTGTTGTGGCGCACGGCCAGCGAGGGGTATAGATCCTTGGTGATGGCGCTCAGGCACTCTGGGCGTTGCACGGCCGTCACGATGGCGTCCCGGACGTACTGGTAACCGCGGACGTGGGCGGGCACACCCAAATTGTGCAAGAGATTGGTGACCTCCACCTCCAGGTTGCGGGTGGCCAGCGGCGAAACCCGCGGCTCGCGATCGCCGCGGGCCATCTGCCGGATGCGCTTGGCCAAGGTCTCCAGGCTGAAGGGCTTGAGGACGAAGTAGTCGGCCCCCAGTTGCATGGCGCGGCTCGTCACCTGCTCGTGCCCAAAGGCCGTCAGGACTATGACCCGCGGCTTGCCGTTGCGCTCCGGGCGGCCGTTTTGCCCGCCCGGCTGCCCGGTCAGGTGCTCGAGGACACCGATGCCGTCCACGTGCGGCATGATCAGGTCCAGGATCACCACGTCGGGATGAACGTGGGCGATGAGCTCCACCGCCTCCGCTCCCGTGTGGGCCACGCCGGCCAACGCCATGTCGGGCTGATTGCGGATGAACTCGCCCAGCACCTCGCAAAAGTCCCGATTGTCGTCGGCCACCAAGACCTTGATAGGCCTTTCCCCACCCTGCACCGAACTCGACCTCCACGGCGGGGCCCCCGCCTCGTTTCCGCGCGCGTACGATTTACGGTAGCGAGTGCGGGAAATCCTTTTGGATAAATTCAATCACTTGCCGCAAGTTTCGACAACATGCGTTTTGCCGCGGGGCTTCTCTCAAGCAGGAATTGCCTCTTGCCGCCGGGTTTCAGCCTACAGGCGACGCGGACCGGCGGGCGCCGGCAAACCGCCCGGCGGCGCCGCACCTGGTCCCGGCGGAAACAGATCCTGCAGCATGCGGTCCGCGAAGACCCCATAACCCCGGGTGGGATCGTGCACGAAGACGTGGGTCACGGCGCCCACCAACCGGCCGTCCTGGAGAAGGGGACTGCCGCTCATGCCCTGGACAATCCCGCCGGTCTCGAGGAGCAGGCGCCGATCGGTGACCCGCACGATCATGCCCTTTTCGTCCCGCGCGTCAAAGGGAAAGACCCGCTCGATCTCCACGGCGAAAGGCTCCGGCATCTCTCCCCGCAGCACGGTCCACATGACGGCCGGTCCGGGACGAACCTCGCTGGCCGCCGCCACCGGCACGGGGGTGCTTCCCGACAGCCGTTCCTCCAGTTGCCCGAAGAGTCCGTGCGGGGTGTTTCTCTCGATCCTGCCGAGGACGCGCCGCGGCTCCAGGAACACCCCCACCTTCTCCCCCGGTACGCCCGGCCGGCCCGGCCGCACCCCCGCCACGGCCGCCCCGACCACGAGGCCCTTCCGCACTTCGTAGGGACGCCCCCCGCCGTCGGCCACCATGTGACCGAGGGCCGCGAACCGCCCCGTCTGCGGCTCGTAGAAGGTCATGGTGCCCACGCCGCTCTGTCCGTCGCGGATCCAGAGACCGATGAGGCAGCGGCCGCGCAGCCGGTCGCGGCGGCAAGGCACCTCGGTGCTGAAGACCCTCGGCCCGCGGCGCAGGCGGAGCGTGACCCGGCCGTCATCGCGCACCCCCGCCGCGATGAGCCGCGCCGCTTCCTCCTTGTCCGTCACAGGCCGCCCGTCCACCGCCAGCAGGGTGTCTCCCTCCTGGACACCGGCCCTGGCGGCGGGACTGTAGGGACGCCCCTCGCTCGCCAGCACCGGTTCCGCCCGGGCCACCACCACCCCCTCGGGCTCGATGATGATGCCCACCGTCTGACCGGAGGGGACCACCCGGACGGAGGGGACCACCTCCACCGTGACGCGCCGCACTGGAAAGAGGCGGAAAAGCCCGACCTCCAGCTCATGCCGGCCGGCGGCCAGAGGCTCGATGGCGAGGCGGGGCTCCCGGAGGCGCACCCACCGCTGGCGGGACAGGAGGCCACCGTTGATGCGGAAGGTGCCGTCCCGGTCGGAACGGAGATAGAAGGGGAACCCCAGCCGGCGGGCCAGCTCGTGAGGCGCGCCCTGGGCCAGCCGGAGACGGTAGGGCAGATCCGCCAAGGGACGCAAAGGCGAGGATGCCACGGCGGTCAAAAGCACAGCCGCTCCGGCCAGGACCGCCAGGCGGCGCCCGGCCGGACGGCCGGCGCCGACCTCCTTGGGACTCCGCACCGCGGCTCACCTCCCGAGGGGACGCCCGCGGAGGCGCCCCCGACGACTTGCCGTTGCCTCCGTCGGCCGATAACGTGCCGCCGCGGATATTGCCATATGCTGGGAAACGGTACGGACGGATAATGGCAATTGCTAGGAAACAGTCCAGCACGCCGCGCGCGGCGGACGCCTCGAGCTCAGGCGCCGCGCACGGAGCCGGCCCAGGCCATCAGCTCGCGGGCATGGGCCAGGGAGGCCTCGCCGTGCCCTCCAGCCAGAAGCCTCTCCACCTCGCGCGCCCGTTCCTCCCCTTCCAGGGGAAGCACGGCGGCCACGGTGCGCCCGCGGCGCTCTTCCTTTACGACGGCGTAATGCCTGTCGGCCAAGGCCGCCACGGGGGCCAGGTGGGTCACGCAAAGCACCTGGGAGTTGCCGGCAAGACGCGCCAGGCGCAGCGCCACGGCCCGGGCGGCCCTTCCGCCTACGCCGGCGTCCACCTCGTCGAAGACGAAGGTCCGCTCTCCGCGCGCCTGGAGACCGCACAGGGCCAGGAAGAGCCGCGAGGCCTCCCCGCCCGAGGCGACCCTCGCCAGCGGTTGCAGAGGCTCACCGGGGTTCGCGCTGAAGAGGAGTTCCACTCGGTCCACCCCCGTCTCGTCCCAGGCGACCATCTCGCCGTCCAGCTCCAGTCCGTCTCCGCCGGCGCCCGCGGGGCGGCGGCCCAGCTCCACGGAACACCTGGCCCCCTCGAGGCTCAGTTCCGCCAGATCCGCCGCCAGCCTGGCCTCCAGGGCGCGGGCGGCGGCGGCGCGGGCCGCCGAGAGGCGCCCGGCCGTCTCGGCCAGAGCTGCGCGCAGCCGTTCCTCCTCCGCAGCCAGAGCCTCCAGGTCGGCGTCGGCGCCGGCCAGGGCGTCGGCCTCCGCGACAGCCCGTTCGCGGTGGGCCAACACGTCCTCCAGAGTGGGACCGTATTTCCGCTTGAGCCGCGCCAGGGTCTCCGCCCTCTCGGCCACCCGGTCCCGCTCGCGGGGATCGTAGTCGAGGGTGTCCAAATACCGGTCGAGGCGGCGGGCCAGTTCCTCCACCTGCCAGACGGAGGCCCGCAGCCCCTCGGCCTCCGGCCCCAGCCCGGCGTCCAGGACAGCCGCCTCGCCCAGAGCCGCGGCCGCCGCCGCCAGGAGGTCCCGCGCTCCCGGCGCCCGGTCGTCTTCCGTCCCCGCCAGGCACGCCCGCGCCCGGTCCAGAGCCTCCCGGAGGCGGCCGGCGTTGGCGAAAACCTGCAGCCGCCGCGCCAGCTCCGCGTCCTCGCCGGGCCGCGGGGAGGCGGCCTCGATCTCGGCCACCTGAAAGCGCAGGAGATCCAGCCGCTGCAGGCGCTCCGCCTCCGTTCGCCGAAGTCGCCGGCGCCGTCCCCCCACCTCCCGCAGCCGACCCGCCAGGGCGGCCACCTCCGCCCGCAGAGCCAGGGCCTCCTCCCCGGCAAAGACGTCCAGAAACTCCACGTGCTCAGCGGAGCGGTAGAGCCGCTGGAAGTCGTGCTGACCCGCCATCTCGACCAGGTGGGCCGCCAGGGCGCGCACAGTTCCGGCCGCGGCCGGGTGGCCGTTGACCCGCGCCAGGCTGCGGCCGGAGCGTTGCACCTCCCGGGAGAAGACGAGCACGTCGTCGTCGGTCGCCGCCAGTCCGGCCGCGCGGGCGGCGGCCAGCGCCAGGCCGGCCGGCGCCGGGGCGAAGACGGCCTCCACGCGGGCCGCGTCGGCGCCGGCCCGCACCACGGCGGCCTCCGCCCGCCCCCCCAGGGCCAGCGCCAGGGCGTCCACCAGGAGGGACTTGCCGGCCCCCGTCTCCCCCGTCACCACGTTGAGGCCGGCCCCGAGGACGAGCACGGCTTCCTCGAAAAGGGCCAGGTTTTGCACCCGCAGTTCCACGAGCATTGCTCCGACCTCCCGGGGGCGCCTCCCCCCACCCGCGCCGCCGGTGGCGCGCTTCCGTGATGGCGGCATCCGTTGCCTGTATCTCTTCCGGCCTCGGTTGCGGCAGTAAACCCTTGGCCGGGCGGAGCGGCCCGACCCGCCCCGTCAGCCTAAGAGCTCGCCCAGCCGCGCCAGGAAGCGGTCCACCGCCTCCTTGGGCCGCACCACGATGAAGACGGTGCGCTCGCCGGCCAGGGTGCCGATGACCTCCTCCGCCCGGAGGAGGTCAATGGCCTCGGCCACGCTCTGGGCCGTGGCGGGGAGGGTGTGGATCACCACGATGTTCTCGCTGGCGTCGTAGCCCGTCACCGACTCCCGCAGGATGCGCAGCAGGCGCTCGGCGTAAGCTCCGCCCCCCGGCTCCTCCGGCAGGGCGTAGCGGTAGTGGCCGTCGCCCACCGGCACCTTCACGAGTTTCATCTCCTTGATATCCCGCGACACGGTGGCCTGGGTCACTTCGATGCCCTGGCTGCGCAATCGCTCCACCAACTCCTCCTGGGTGGAGATGACCTCGTTGCGGATGATTTGCATGATCCGCACCTGGCGCCGGGACTTGTCCGGCATGGCGCCTCCCCCCTCCCGCGCCCGCGCGCCCGCGGCGCCGGGCCGCCCCCCATCCCGCGCGCCCGCGGCGCCGGGCCTCACACCTCCTGAGCCCACTCGCCGCGCCCGCCCTCGCGCAGCTTGTGGCGCATGACGGCGTAAAAGTCCCATCCCGGCCGGCGGACGAAGCGGGCCTCCACCCGGGCGGCCGTCACCCGCACCTCCTCGCCCTGGCGGAGACCCAGCCGCTCCTGGCCGTCCACCGTCACGGCCGCCTCGGCCTGGCAACGCTCCACCGTGATGGCCACCGTCTCCCGGTTGGAGATGACGGTGGGCCGCGCGTAGAAGGTGTGGGGGCAGATGGGCGTGATCAGCTGGGCCGGCAAGTGCGGCGCGATGATGGGGCCGCCGGCGGCCAGCGAATAGGCCGTGGAACCGGTGGGCGTGGCCACGATGACCCCGTCGGCCGGATACCGGCCGAGAAGGCTCCCGCCCACCCGCACGCCGAGGATGCCCAAACGGGCGTAGGGGCCCACCGACACCACCACGTCGTTGAGGGCGAGGTGGCGGCCCAGCCGGGGTTGGCCGGCCACCGTTACCTCCAGCATGGTCCGCCGGTCCTCCACATACCGCCCGTCCAGGAAATCGGGCAGGAGGCCGTAGACGCTCTCCGCCTCCACCTCGGTGAGGAAGCCCAGACGTCCCAGGTTTATACCGAGGAGGGGTATTCCCAGAGGGGCCAGGGAGCGGGCGGCACGCAGCAGGGTGCCGTCACCCCCCAGGACCACGCAGAAGGCCACCCGGCCCTCCCAGGCAGCGAGGGGAACCGCCGGCAGGCCGTCGGCGTCGGGCAGCCCTGCGGCCGCCTCCGGCGGCACCACCACCTCCACCCCCCGTCCCCCGAGCCACCGAGCCAGGTCGCCCGCAAGGCGGCGCGCCTCCTCCTTTTCCAGGTTCGGCAGAAGGCCGACGCGCACGACCGCACCTCCGCCAAGGGCCGCCGGACCCGCCGCTCCCCCGGCCGGTGAACCGCCGGCCGCGCCGGCGGCGCACCGCGGCACCGGGCCGTTCCTGCGGGGAAGACTAGGCCGGGGCTAGCACCTGCTCCCGGGTAAGGTTGAGGAGCCCGCCCGCCAGGAGGATCCTGGCCTCCCGGGTCGTCAGGTCATGCCGGGCGGAAAGCTCCCGCCCGGTCGTCTCGTCCACCACCCGCACCTCGCGCCCCCCCTCACCCGCGGCGAAAGCCGTCAGGGCGGCCCGCACGTCGGGGAGGAGGAGCCGGTGGCCCGGCTCGAGGAGCGCGTAGGCTTCCTCGCCGATGAGGAGAGGCACGATGCCGAAGTTGATCAGGTTGGCCCGGTGGATGCGGGCGAAGGAGCGGGCCAGCACCGCCTTGAGGCCCAGGTGCATGGGCGCCAGGGCGGCGTGCTCGCGGCTCGATCCCTGCCCGTAGTTGACCCCTCCCACCACGAAGCCGCCGCCGGCCTCCCTGATGCGGCGCACGAATTCGGGGTCCACCTTGTGGAACACGTACTCGGCGATGGCGGGGATGTTGGAGCGGAGCGGCAGGATCCTGGCCCCGGCCGGCAGGATGTGGTCCGTGGTGATGTTGTCGCCGAGCCTGAGAAGCACCGGCCCCGCCAGGGAGTCCTCCAGGGGCCCGCGGCGCGGGAGCGGCTTTATGTTGGGCCCGCGGACTATCTCCACCTCGTCCGGGTTCTCGGACGGCGGGATGATGCCGGCGTCGTCCACCTCGAAGCGCTCGGGCAGCTCGATCTCGGGATACTCGCCCAGCTCCCGCGGGTCGGTGATGACGCCCGTCAGCGCGCAGGCGGCCGCCGTCTCGGGGCTGGCCAGGTACACCCTGGCATCCGGGGTCCCGCTCCGCCCCTCGAAGTTGCGGTTGAAGGTGCGGACCGACACTCCCCCCGAGGGCGGCGCCTGGCCCATGCCGATGCAGGGGCCGCAGGCCGATTCAAGGATCCTGGCCCCGGCGGCGATGAGGTCGGCCAGGGCACCCGCCCGCGCCACCATGGTCAGCACCTGGCGCGAGCCGGGCGCCACCACCAGGCTCACCCGCGGGTGGACCCGCCTGCCGCGCAGGATGGCGGCCACGCGCATGAGGTCCACATAGGAGGAGTTGGTGCAGCTCCCGACGGCCACCTGGTCCACAGGGGTGCCGGCCACCTCCCGCACCGGTACCACCTTGTCCGGGCTGTGGGGACGGGCGATCATGGGCTCCAGGCCGTCGAGATCAATGTCCAGCACCTCGTCGTAGTCGGCGTCGGGGTCCGCCTCCAGGGGAACCCAGTCGCCCTCGCGCCCCTGGGCGCGGAGGAAGGCCCGCGTCACCTCGTCGCTCGGGAAGACGGAGGTGGTGGCGCCGAGCTCGGCCCCCATGTTGGTCAGGGTGGCGCGCTCGGGCACGCTGAGCCACCGGATCCCGTCCCCCGAGTATTCGATGATCTTGCCGAAACCGCCCTTCACCGTGAGGCGGCGGAGGATCTCCAGGATAACGTCCTTGGCGCTAACCCAGGGGCGCAGGCGGCCGCGCAGGCGCACGTTGAGGATCCGCGGCATGGTGAAGTGGAAGGGACCGCCCGCCATGGCCACGGCCACGTCGAGGCCGCCCGCGCCGATGGCCAGCATCCCCATCCCGCCGGCCGTGGGTGTGTGGCTGTCGGAACCGAGGAGGGTCTGGCCCGGGGCGGCGAAGCGCTCGAGGTGTACCTGGTGGCAGATGCCGTTGCCCGGCCGGGAGAAGACGATGCCGTATTTGGCCGCCACGCTCTGGAGGTAACGGTGGTCGTCGGCGTTCTCAAAACCTGTCTGGAGCATGTTGTGGTCCACGTAGCTCACGGAGAGCCTCGTCCGCACGCGGGGGACACCCAGGGCCTCAAACTGCAGATACGCCATGGTGCCCGTGGCGTCCTGAGTCAGGGTCTGGTCGACACGAATGGCGATCTCCCGCCCCGGCGCCGTCTCGCCCTCCACCAGGTGCTGCCGGATGAGCTTTTGCGCCACCCCCAGGCCCATGCGCCCACCACCCCTATACACAGCCTGAATAATCATAAATCAAGGTTGGCCGATCCGCATCCTCGCCGATAGGGTCGCGGCTTTTCACTCCCTCTCCAGCCGGGCCGGAAGGGGGAGGGCGCTCCGGGGAAGGGAGGCGCCGCGGCTCGTCCACCCGGCCCGGGACTGGCACCGACCGCGGCGGCGGCGCATTACCTGCCAGTGCGGCCCGGCGCCTGCCGCCTTACCTTCTGGTGTGGGGCTGGGAGCGCCGGCAGGCCGAGGGGGTGTCCCGACATGGCGCAGGAAATCCGACCCACGGTGATCCGCCCGCCCGGCCTCCGGGCCCTGGCCGGCCAGAAGCAGTTCTCCGGCTCCGCGCTGGCGGCGGCCGTGGCCCGGGGCGACGAGGCGGTGCTGGCCCGGGCCGAGGACGGTTCGGTGGCCGTGGCCGTGGCGCACCGGGGCGAGGTGGCCATCGCCGTGGCCGAGAACCGTTCCACGGCCTTCGCCTCCTCCTGGCAGGGCGGCAGCGCCCTCGCCCTGGCCTCGGGCGAGGCCGAGGCGACGGCCCAGGCCTTCGGCGCCAGCGACGCCCTCGCCTCCGCGCGCCGCGTCTTCGGCGAGCAGCAGGAACTCCTTCTCTCCCTCTGGGTGCCGCCGGACGGGGAAGCGGCCGCCATCGCCGGCGGCCGGGTGGGAACCCTCGTGGACTGCCTGGCCGTCGGACCCGAGGGCTTCGAGCCCTCCGCCCTAGAGGGGGCCGAAGCTGGCCGGGAGGGCGGCGGTGAAGGTGTCGGCCGGGAAACCCCCGGCGGGAAAGGCGGGAAAGGCGCCTCCCCCAAGGGCGCCTCCTCCCCGCCGCGGCGCCCGCTCTATGTAACGCGCCGCCGCGTCCACCCGGCCGACCCGGGCGAGGCCGGCGGCTGGCCCGCCGTGAGCGCCATCGTGCGGGAGATGGAGGAGATCCTGCAAAAGTTCGAGACCTCCCCCAACCGCGAGGCCGCCATCGAACTCAAGGCCACCGTGGCCCTCATCCTGGCCGCCGTCACCGCCTAACGGCGGCGGGCGGGCGGCGCCTCGCCGGGTCCCCTCTGGTAGGGCACGGGGATGAACTGGACGGTGGGCCGGCGCGCCCCCGGCTGCGGGTACAGGTCCATGAGAGCGTAAACCTCCCGCGGCAGGTTGCAGTTGATCCGCAGACCCAGGTTGCGGAGCTGGTCGCAGGTGATGGGGTAATCGTGGGTCCACTTGCCGTGGGTGAGGACCCGCGCCACCCGCTCGGCCTCCTCGGCGTCCATCTTGTCCCGGATGAGGTCGTGCACCACGGTGAAGACCTGCTCCAGGGCCTTCTCCGCCACGTCTTTCAGAATGAGGGTGCCGTCCTCCACCTTGTCGGCCCCCTTCTCCTCCACCGCCTTGATGATGGAGACGGCCGGCCACTGGCCCACCTGCGGGTCCACCGGGCCCAGGACGGCGTTCTCGTCCATGACGATCTCGTCGGCCGCCAGGGCGATGAGGGTGCCGCCCGACATGGCATAGTGGGGGACGAAGACGGTGACCTTGGCCGGGTGCTTTTGGATGGCGCGGGCGATCTGCTCGGCGGCCAGGACGAGGCCCCCGGGCGTGTGGAGGAGCAGGTCAATGGGCATGTCGTCGGGGGTCAGGCGGATAGCCCGCAGCACCTCCTCCGAATCCTCGATGTTGATGTACCGCGTGAGGGGGATCCCGAGGAAGCTCAGCCCCTCCTGACGGTGGATCATGGTGATAACGCGGGAGCCGCGCTGCCGCTCGATCTCGCGGATGAGCCGAAGCCGCACCAGGGCGAGCCGCCTCTGCTCGAAGACGGGGATCATGGTCCAGAGGATGAAGAGGAGCCAGAGCCAGCTCAGGATGTCCAAGACGCCCTATCCCCCTCCGCTTGCGCGCGGAGCCGCTCGAACTCACCGGCGCAAACCCCTAACCGCCGTCCGGAGCTAGGATACCAGATCGCGCCACCCGGGGCGGGCGGCATGTCTCCCTCTCCTACGCGCGGGCTTCGATCCTCTCCGCCACGGCGGCACCGAACTCCGACGTCCTCACCGGCCGCACGCCCTCCAGGCCCCGGGCCAGGTCGTAGGTGACGACGCGGTCGGCTATGGCGGCTTCCACCCCCCGCACCACGAGGTCGGCGGCCTCCGTCCAGCCCAGGTGCTCAAACATCATGGCCCCCGAGAGGATGAGGGAGCACGGATTCACCACATCCTGCCCCGCGTACTTGGGCGCCGTACCGTGGGTGGCCTCGAAGACAGCGTAGCCGTCACCCACGTTGCCCCCCGGCGCCATGCCGAGGCCGCCCACCGCGGCAGCCAGCGCATCCGAGATGTAGTCACCGTTCAGGTTGGGGGTGGCCAGCACGTCGTAATCCTCCGGCCGCAGGAGCACCTGCTGGAACATGTTGTCCGCGATGCGGTCCTTGATGACGAGTTTCCCCGCCGGCGCCGCACCCTCGTACCGCTCCGCCACCTCCGCCTCGGTGACCACGGCTTCGCCGAACTCCTCCGCCGCCTCGTAGGCCCACTGGCGGAAGGCTCCCTCCGTGTACTTCATGATGTTCCCCTTGTGCATGACGGTCACGCTCCGCCGCCCGCGGGCCAGGGCGTAACGGACGGCCAGGCGCACCAGGCGCTTGGTACCGAAGGGGCTCATGGGCTTCACCCCGATCCCGCTGTCCTCCCGCACCTCGGCGCCGAGCTCCTCCCGCAAAAAGGCGATGATGCGCCGCGCCGCCGCCGAGCCGGCCGGCCACTCGAGGCCGGCGTACACGTCCTCCGTGTTCTCGCGGAAGACCACCATGTCCACCCGCTCCGGATGGCGGAGGGGGCTTGGCACGCCGCGAAACCACCGGACCGGCCTGACGCAGGCGTAGAGGTCGAGGGCCTGGCGGAGCGTCACGTTGAGGCTCCGGATGCCTCCCCCCACGGGCGTGGTGAGGGGACCCTTGATGGCCACGCGGTGGCGCTTGATTGCCTCGAGCGTCTGCAGGGGCAGCCACTCGCCCGTCTCGCGCTGGGCCTTCTCCCCCGCCAGGACCTCGAGCCACTCGATCCTCCGCGCGCCCCCGTAGGCCCGCTCCACGGCCGCGTCCAGGACCGGCCGCGCCGCCCGCCAGATGTCGGGGCCGGTCCCGTCCCCCTCGATGAAAGGGATAACCGGCCGCTCCGGCACCACGAGCCGGCCCGTCTCCGCCTCGTAGGCGATGACGCCGTTGCCCTCTTCTCCCCGCGTTGCCGCCACCCGCCCCAACCTCCTTCCGCTCCCGCCCGCGGCCGGCGACCGGCTCCCGCTCCCTGGGCAGCCCGCCGGCCGCCGCGGGTCCAGCCCGCCGCGCGTGGTGGGTCGCACCCCGCTGGGCGCGGCGGGTCCCAGCCCGCCGGGCGCCGCCCGTTGCAGGCACCCCTCAGTCTCGCATGAATCCGGCCTCCAGGAGGGCAAGCCGCATCTCCCGTCGCTCCTCCTCGCCCAGCGGCCGGAGCGGCGCCCGCACCTCGCATCCGAAGTAACCCAGGAGATCCATGGCCGCCTTGATGCCGGCCACGCCGTGGCGGCCGCTCACCGCCCCCGCCGCGGCAAGGAGCCGCCGGTGCAATTCCTCCCCCCGCTCCCGGTCGCCGGCCAGCGCCGCCTGATACAACTCAACCGTCTCCCACGGGAGGAAGCCGGCCTCGCCCAGGATGGCCCCCGCCGCCCCCGCCAGGAGGCCGGGCCAGAAGGTGCTCACGGCCCCGGCCAGCACGGCGAAGCCGCCTTTCCGGCGGCCGCCGGCGCGCGGCGGCTCCCCGGGCTGGCCCCCCGCCACGCGCGCCGCGTCCAGGTAGGCCTGGAGTTGCGCCATGTCACCTGAGCTGTCCTTGATGCCCAGCACATTCTCATGCTCGGCCAGCTCGGCCACCAGGTCGGCCGGCACGGCCACGCCCGCATGGGAAGGGATGTTGTAGAGGATCACGGGCACGGGCGAGTCCTCGGCCAGCATCCGGAAATGGTGATCGAGCGCCAGCGCGTCCATGGCGGGGCGAAAATAGAAGGGCGGCACCAACATGACGGCGCCAGCTCCTGCGCGCGCCAGCTCCCGCGCCAGCCGCACGGCCCTTCGGGTTTCGAGCTCCCCGACACCCCCCACCACCAGCCGCCCCGGCGCCGCCTCCTCGGCCACCGCGTCCACCACGGCAAGTTTCTCGTCCCATTCGAGGTGCGGAAACTCCCCCGTGGATCCGAGGGCCACATAGCCCGCCAGCGGCGCGGCGTTATAGGCGCGCACGTTGTGGCGCAAGAGATCCAGGGCCACCCGCCCCTCCTCGAAGGGTGTCGCCAGAGCGGGATAGACCCCTGCCAGCGAAGGACTCGCCATGTCCGTCCCTCCCGCCGCCAGCCACCGATCCTATCAAAAGGGCCGGTCAAAGCCAAAGTCGCCCCGCCGGCACCCCGCGCCGCACCCCCGCCCTCGGCCTCCGCCGCCGCGGGCACGCCGTTGCGCGGGAGAGCCCGGATTCAGCTCAGGGCCGACCAGGCAAAGCGCGCCTCCACCTCGTCCACCAGGGATCCGACCTCGCCCGCCTCCGCGTCCACTTCCGGGAGGTCGGGGAGCACCAGGAGGATCGGGCAGCCCGTCAGGCGCGGCAGCCATTGCAGGTTCGTGCGAGCCGCCAGGTCGGGTTCCGAGGGATAGCGGTTGACGGCCACACCGAGGATGGTCAAACCGCGTCGCCGCGCCTCCTCCACGGTGAGCAGGGTGTGATTGAGGGTCCCGAGGCCCGGCCGGGCGACTATCAGGAGAGGAAGCCCGAGCTCCGCCGCCAAGTCGGCCACCAGGAAGAAGCCGCGGTTCACCGCCTCCGCCGCTCCCTCCCCGCCGGCACCGCCACCCGCGCCGGCGCCCCCCGGCGGCGCAGCCGCGGCTCGGCTTACCCTGCGCCCCGCCGCCAGAGGCACGCCGAGCCCGCCCACCCCTTCCACCACCAGGAACTCGTGGCGGCGGCCGAGCTCCCTCCCCGCCGCCCGCACCGCGCCGAGGTTCACCGTACCGGCGCCCAGCTCCGCGGCCACGGCCGGCGCCACGGGCGGCTCCAGGCACACGGGGGTGATCAGCGCCGGCGGGTCACCGACGCCCGCCGCCCGGGCGAGGAAGCCGCCGTCGCCCCAGCCGGCATCCCGGGCCGCGGGCGCCACGCCGGTCTGCACGGGCTTGAAGACGCCGCAGTCCACGCCCCGCCTCCGGAGGGCGCCGGCGAGCCCGGCCGCCACCACCGTCTTGCCTACGCCCGTGTCCGTCCCGGTCACGAAGACGCCGTGGCAGACGGGGCGCCGGCCCGAGGCCGCAGGCCGCCCCGACGGGCCGCCTCTCCGGCCGGGCGCGCGCCCCGGCGACAGGCTCGCCTCCACCCGGAGCGGCTCCCTCACTGTTTGCCGCAGGTGTTGACCCCGAAGAGCCGGTAGAGCGGGCAGAAGCCCACGACCACGGTGGCCAGGAGGATGATGCCCGCCACCCCGACCACCGTGGCCGCCGTGCCCTTGAGGCCGCCAAGCCCGGCGAAGCCGACCAGCACCAGGATGAGCCCGAGGATGCCGCGCACCACCCGGTCGGCCTTGCCCACGTTGCACTTCATCGCCCCGTCACCCCCTCGGTGGCCGTCCTCGCCTCCATGGTACCCCGCCCGGTACCCGAGCGCGAGAGACAAAAGGCTTAGCCCGTCCGGGCGGTCGCCCGCGCGCGGGCGAAGGCGGCCACCGCCTCCTCGAGGTCACCGTCGGCGTGGGCGGCGCTCACCGACAGGCGCAGGCGCGCCGTGCCGGGCGGCACCGCCGGGGGGCGGACGGCCGGCGCGTAGACCCCCTGCTCCCGCAAGGCGGCCGCCAGGGCCACCGCCGCCGCCGGGTCCCCCACGAGGACGGGGATGATGGGCGTCTCCCCCTCCGGCACCCGGTAGCCGAGGCCGCGCAGGGTCGAGCGCAGCCGCGCGGCCAGGGCGAGCGCCCGCTCCCGCCGCCAGGATTCGCGCCGCGCCACCGCCAGGGCCGCCCGCGCTGCCGCGGCCAGGGCCGGCGCGAGCCCCGTGCTGAAGACATACCCCCGCGCGCGGTTGACCAGGTGCTCGACCAGCGTGCGGCTCCCGGCCACGAATCCCCCCTGGGCGCCCAGGGCCTTGCTCAGGGTGCCCATTTGCGCCGGCACCCGCCCCCTGACGCCCTGGTGGGCCGCGGTGCCCGCTCCGTCCGGCCCGAGCACCCCGGTGCCGTGGGCGTCGTCCACCACGAGCCAGGCCCCGTGCCGCTCGCCCACCTCGGCCAGGGCCGGCAGCGGCGCCAGGTCCCCGTCCATGCTGAAGACGCCGTCCGTCACCACCAGGGCCCGCCGGTGCCGGCTACGCCGCCGCCGCAGAAGCCCCTCCAGGTGCTCGGGGTCGGCGTGTCGGTAAACGTACAGCTCCGCGCGGCTCAGGCGCGCCCCGTCCACGAGGCTCGCGTGGCAGAGGCGGTCGAGGAAGACGGCGTCTCCCGGCCCGGCCAGGGCCGGCAGGAGCGAGACGTTGGCCTGGAAGCCGGAGGGGAAGAGGAGCGCCGCCTCGGCCCCCTTCCACGCGGCCAGCTCGCGCTCAAGGGCCGCCGCCTCCCCGCCGTAGCCGCAGATGAGGGGCGAGCCGCCGCTGCCCACGGCCCGCTCCAGGGCAGCCGCAGCCGCGGCCCGCACCTCCGGGTGGGAGGCAAGCCCGAGGTAGTCGTTGCTGGCGAGGCTCAGGAGCCAGCGCCCATCCGGCCCGCGGAGCCGGGGCGCGGGCGCCCCGCCTTCCCAGGCCACCCGCCGCCGGAGCAGGCCCCGCCGCGCCAGCGCCTCCAGCTCCGCCGCCAGCTCGGCGTCCAACCGGCATTCCCCCTAGGCGGCGCCGAGCCCGGCCAGCGTCTCCCGCAGGGCGCGCCCGAGGATGGCGAGCATGTCCGAGAGCTCGGCTTCCGTGGAAGCGAGGGGCGGCAGGAAGACCACCACGTCGCCGAGGGGCCGCGTGATCATCCCGAGCTCCCGGCACCGCCGGCACACCCGGTGGCCCACCCGCCAGCCGTCCGGGAAGGGCTCCTTGCTGGCCCTGTCCCGCACCACCTCGATGCCCACCATGAGCCCGCGCTGCCGCACCTCGCCCACCCCCGGCGCCTCTGCCAGCTCCGCGAGCCGCCGGGACACAAGGGCCGTTTTGCGGGGAAGCCCCTCCAGCACCCGGTCGCGCTCGAAGATGGCAAGGCTCGCCAGGGCGGCGGCGCAGCCGAGCTGGTTGGCCGTGTACGAGTGGCCGTGATAGAAGGTGCGGTGCTCGCCCTCCTCGCCCAGGAAGGCGGCGAACACCTCCTCCGTCACGAGGGTGGCGGCCAGGGGGAGGTAGCCGCCCGTCAGCCCCTTGGCCACGCACATGAGGTCGGGCGAGACCCCCTCGTGCTCGCAGGCGAACATGCGCCCCGTCCGCCCGCAGCCCGTGGCCACCTCGTCGGCGATGAAGAGGACGCCGTGCCTCCGGCAGGCCTCCCACGCGCGGCGGAGGAAGCCCGGAGGCATGGTGATCATGCCGGCCGCCGCCTGGACCAGGGGTTCGACGATGACCGCCGCCAGGCGCTCGGCGTGCTCCGCCACCAGGCGCTCGAAGGCGGCCGCGCAGGCGAGCCCGCACCCGCCCCTCGCCCGCCCCCCCTCCTCCCCGCCCCCGGGTTCCTCTCCAGGCTGGCCGGCGCCGCGGCCAGGCCGCACCTCGTGGTGGAAGGGGCTCTCCTCGTAAGGGAAGCCGAGGGGGCAGCGGTAGCAGTAAGGCGACGGCGCCGTCACCGTCTCGAAGAGCAGGGGCGCGAAGGCGGCGTGGAAGAGGTCGATGCCGCCCACGCTCACGGCGCCGACGGTATCCCCGTGGTAGGCGTTCTGGAGCTTGAGGAAGAGGCGCTTCTCCGGCCGCCCGAGGTGGCGCCAGTACAGGAAGGCCATCTTGAGGGCGATTTCGACGGCGGTGGAACCGTTGTCGGAGTAAAAGACGCGGGCGAGCCCAGGCGGCGCCAGAGCCGCCAGGCGCTCCGCCAGCAGGGAGGCCGGCACGCCGGCGAGCCCGAGGGCCGTGGAGTGGGCCACGCGCCCGAGCTGCGCCCGCACGGCGGCGTCGATCTCGGGGCGCCGGTGGCCGTGCACGTTCACCCACAGGGAGGCGTTGCCGTCGTAGTACCAGCGCCCCGCCGCGTCGCGGAGCCGCACCCCCTCCCCCTCCACGATAACCAGCGGCTCCTCCGCGAGCCATTGCCGCATGGGGGTGAAGGGGTGCCAGATGTACCGGCGGTCCAGCTCCGCCGCCCGCAGCTCTTCCGCCGCCTCCCGCGCCTCCTCCGCCAGCACCGGCCACCCCTCCCGCCACGCTAATTCGCGCCCCCCGCCCGCGGCTCCTCCCCGCCCCCGTCCCCCACCGCCGGCCGCCGACTCCTCAGGAGACGCCGGCTAGCGCCGGCGCGGGCTCTGATTCATACATTGCGGATCGCAGGGGTGGACAGCGGTGGGCGCTGAGATCGCCGGCAAGAATAGAGTGCAAAATCCCGGCTTCGAATGGAGCGAAGGGGGCGCCACCTTCCCTGAGGCGTGGCTTCCTTTGGGCGGCGACGCGGCCACCCAGTGGATCTGGTCGACGGAGAACGCCGTGGAGGGAGTGCGCACCATCAAGGTCGTCAATCCCTCCTTCACCGCCAACGTGACAGGGGCCATCACCCACCCCGCCGCCTCCTTTCCGGTGGCCCTCTCCGATCTCTGGGTGCTTGAAGCCTTCATGATGACGGACTCGCCCGGCAAGGAACTGAGGCTGATCCTCGTCCTGCTCGACTCCGCCGGCAACCCGGTGGGGGAAAGGCACCTTAAGTTCGTCTCCTCCGCCTCCATGCGGCGGTACGCCGGGATTGTCCAGGTGCCCGTGGCCGCGGCCGCGGGCCAGGTCGCCGTCGGCATGCACGACACGGGCACCCTCTGGGCCGACTATGTAAGCGCCCGCCGCGTCTTCCCCAACGAGCCCGAGCTGCGCCGGGAGATCATCGCCGACGAGGGCCGGATGTTCACGGCGAACACGGGGCTCATCACCGTGCCCGGCGGGTCGCTGGGCGTGGGACGCCTGGAGAATCCCCTTGGTTCCGGTCGCATGATCTACGTGGAGAGGGTGGACTTCTCCACCACCGCCAGCACCGTGTACACCTGAGGTTTTGGCCGCACGGCCGTCGGTCTGACGGCGGGCACCGTGTTGAACGTCAACCGGCGTTTCGCCGACGGCTTCGGCTCCGCCCTCTTCCTGCAAGGAGTGGTCCCCGCGGCGAACGTGAGCGGGGGCACCATCGTAACTTCCCAGCGCTTCCCGACCGGCAACTTCACCATCGAGTACGGCGGCGCCCTCACCCTGGCGCCCGGGCAGAGCTGGACCTCCGCCTGGGATTACAAAACCAGCGGTGAGGCCACTTTTCGCTTCATCTGGTGGGAGGAGCCGGCGCCGTAGGAGCCGGGCCCCCGGCTTCGCGCCGGCCCGCCCCAAACCCGGGGCCCGAGGCGAGGCGGTCGAGGGCCGCGGCGGCCGCGCCCTCCGCCAAGGCGCGCCGCGCCGCCGTCACGGCTTCCGCCAGGGGTCCCCCCCGCCCTCCGGCGTAGATCGCCAGGGCCGCTCCCGCCAGCACGGCGTCGCGTGCCGCCGCTGGCTCGCCCAGGCGCAGCACCCGCTCCGTCATCTCCGCCGACCGTGCCACGCGCGCCGCCAGGTCGCCCTGAGCCCGCAGATCCTCCTCGGCGAAGACCAGGCCCAGCTCGCGGGCATCCACGTGGAACTGCCGCACCGCGCCGGCCTCGCCGCCCGGCCATTCCACCACCAGCATCCGGCCGGGCCGCGGAAAGGCCATCCCTTCAAGCCCCATGACGGCCACGACCCGCCGGAAGCCGGCGCCGCGCGCCGCCGCGCGGCAGAGGCGCTCGCCGAAGGGCGCGTGGGCGAAGCTGCCGAGGTGGGAGGCCGCGCCCAGCGGGTTCGCCAGCGGCTCCACGGTGTTTATGAAGCTCCGCTTGCCCAGGGCGCGCCGCTCGGGAAGAAGGAAGTGCAGGCGCGGGTGAAAGGCGGCCTGCTCCAGCACCGCGAAGCCGTGCCGCGCCAGAAGAGCCAGCGCCTCCTCCGCCGCGGCCGGCAGCGCGATCCCCAGGGCCCGCGCCACCGCCACCGGCGTAACCCCCTCCTTGGTGGGCACCCCCTCGGCGCCGTGGAGCACCACCGGCTGCCCCGCCGCCGCGGCCACGATGCCCGCCGCCACCCCGAGGTGCAGGGTGCGGGCGTGCCCGTCGTAGTTCCCCGCCCAGTCGAGGAAGCCTGCGGCACCCGGCTCAGCGCCCGCCGCCGTCGAGCCCCCGGCGGCCCCACCCGCCGGGCCGGCCTCCGCACCGCCGGCCGCCGCCTGAGCCGCGCCTCCCGCCGGCCAGGCCAGCGTCTCCCGCACCGCCGCCGCGAAGCCTGCCATCTCCTCGGCCGTTTCGCCCTTCCAACGCATGGCCATGAGGAAGGCGCCCAGGGTCACCGGGTGCCACCGCCGGTCCAGGATGGCCAGCATGGCCTCCCGCGCCTCCACGAAGTTCAGGTCCCGCGTCCCGCGCGGCCCGGTGCCGACCACCGCCAGAAGGTCGGCAAGGTCCATGCCCCTTCCCGCCCCGCCCACCGCTCCGCCACCTCGCCGCCTCAGGCTAGACGGTGCTGGCAGTGATGTCAACCAGCCGCCCTGCCCTGAACCGGGACCCGGCAGACCTCGCGTTAGCGACTATGTGGGTTTGTCCGGTCCAGGGGGAACACCGGAAACCATCTCGCGCCCTATTCACGACGACAAGGAGGTAGATGGGTTGAAATAGAGACGGTATGGAGCCCGTCGCACAAACCCAGCTATGCAGCCAGGGATCAGGGCACTGGATGAAGAATACCACCCCGGGGGAGAACACGACGACGGGGTGAGCCGATG
>FWPU01006394.1_pt1 | contig 23648 bp, 24 predicted proteins | sample 2228361 | NCBI WGS metagenome assembly FWPU01 (sample SAMEA103939777, study PRJEB20133) | metagenome
GATTGTCTGTACGCCAGAAGAGGCGATTGACTGCTTCATGCGGACCAGGATGGATGCCCTGGCTATCGGCAATTATCTGGTGACTAAAGAGCATACGGAGGATTGAACATGGATTGGTCTAGAAAAGCCGTTTTAGTTACCGGCGGAGCCTCATTCATTGGCTCTCACCTTGTCGACGCACTGCTCGAACGTGGCGCTGCCAGAGTTCGCGTCGTGGACGATCTGAGTAGTGGGCGGGTGGAGAACATCCAGGCTCACCTTGATCGAGGCGCTGTTGAATTCATTGAAGGGGATTTGCGCGACCAGGAGCTTACCCGGCGCGCCGTGCAGGGCATGGATGTTGTGTTTCACCTGGCGGCTGCTCATGGAGGACGGGGGTACGTCGATCTCCATCAGGCTGACTGTGCCAATAACCTGGCCCTGGATGGCATTGTGTTTATGGCATGCCGGGACGCGGGAGTCGAGAAGGTTGTCTATGCTTCGTCAGGTTGTGTCTACCCAAATTTCAAACAGGCCGACCCTAACGAGATCCTTTATCTGACTGAGGATATGGTAGGGCCTCCTTATGATGCTGATAACATGTACGGCTGGGCCAAACTGATGGGAGAAATGACGCTTAAAGCATACTCTGATGAATGGGGCATGAAGACGGCCTCCTGTCGCTACTTTACCGTCTACGGCGAACGAGGAGTCGAGAACCATGCCGTGATAGCCATGATCGCACGCGCTTTTATCAAACAGAACCCGTTTGTGGTCTGGGGGACTGGCGAGCAAATCCGCAACTGGACCTATGTGGGCGACATTGTCTCCGGCACCATTCTGGCTGCGGAAAAGATCGATGACGGCACAGCAGTGAATCTGGGTACGATGGAAAGAACCAGGGTCATCGATGCCGCCAAAGAAGTGCTTCGTTACACAGGACACGATGCCGAGATTGAACTTCACCCTGAAATGCCTACGGGTCCCTACAACCGTGTGGCTTCTAATGAGCTTGCAGGGAAATTGCTTGATTGGGAACCCAAGGTGAAGTTTATGGATGGCCTACATCGTACTATTGACTGGTACTATTCGACGAAACAACGTGAAAAGGTAGCCAGCTATTTTGAGCATATACTCACCGAGCGTTAGCCGGCAACGTTGTGCTGTGATCAAGTTAGACACTGTCTAACCACAATTGGAAAAATGGCAGGGGGGCTATGAGCTTTCAGCGTTTCCGTCGCGTCCGATCCTGGCTTCGAGCAAATGCTATGCCAGGGGTCTATCGTTTTACAGAGCGTTTCGGATTTCATATATACCCTGTGCACTACTATAGCCCTTTACCCAGTATACGTGAGTTAAAGGAGAATCCGGCGCTATGGAGTGGTAGAAGTGAGTTAGGGGGTATCGATATGCGTTTGGAGGCTCAACTGCAACTGGTAGATACCCTATCTCAATGGCAGACGGAATGCGAAGAGGCTGTGCCCAATTATGCCAGCTTAGTTTCTGATCAGTCGCTTGGAGCTGGTTATGGTGAGATTGAAGCTCTAATCTTGCATGCGATGATCCGTTACCTTCGGCCTAGGCGGATTATTGAGGTTGGTTCAGGTTATTCGACCTATGTGAGCAGCCAGGCTCTCAACTTGAATGCCAACTCCGGTGAATTGATTTGTATTGAGCCTTACCCCTATGAAGAGCTTCAGAAACTGCAGGGCGTATCACAGTTGATACCGCAAAAAGTGCAGGCAGTCCCACGTTCCTTCTTCAGACAGTTGGATGAAAATGATATCCTTTTCATCGACTCCAGCCACATTGTCAAGGTTGGGAGTGATGTGGTCTATCTTTTCCTGGAAGTGCTGCCAGTCTTACGTCCAGGGGTCGTCGTGCATGTGCACGATATAGGTTTTCCTTACTGGCGAATGCAACCACTCGCTTGCTTAGAAGACACACTATTTGCTAACGAAGTTTTCCTGGTCCAGGCCTTTCTTGCATTCAATGACGTATTTCAGATTCTACTGTGCTCCAGCTTTTTGCATTTCGACCATCCTGAAGTCCTTAAGGGCTTATTCCCTCGCTACGATCCAGCATCACATATGCCATCGTCCCTATGGCTGCAAAGGGTGAAGTGATAATGGCTTTCGAGCTGTAATCGGGTGTATTGGCGATGGCTCGCATACTTCTACATACTCTGGTTTTTGCTCCAGATGGTGTTTCCACCTCAACACTGCTCTCGGAACTGATGCAAGACCTGCAAGCGCATGGCCATGAGATTACAGTCCTGACTGCGCGACCGCATTACAATCGTGATGAAGACGCTGAAGCCAGACAGCCGTTGCATCGACGGCTGTTCGGCCTTTACTATGTGAGCGATCATCACGGCATGCGCGTGATCCACGTTTATATTCCACGCAAGGGCGAGAGGGTAGGGGGGCGGCTCCGCGACTATCTCATCTTTCACCTGCTCAGTCTGTTCTTAGGCATATTTCTGCTCGGACGCCAAGACTTGGTCATGGCCCCCTCCCCGCCGCTGTCTATTGGGGTAATCGGCTGGCTGTTAGCCAAGCTAAAGGGAGCGCATTTCATCTACAATGTGCGGGAGCTTTATCCTGCCCTGGCTGAGCAAATGGGTTTGATAACACGTTCCTCCTGGCTGTATCGTGTTCTGGCCTGGATGGAACGCTTTGTCTATACCCGTTCGTGGGTGGTCGTGGTAATCTGTGAATACTTTCGGCGCTACATTATCGAGTTAGGATTTGCCTCGGAAAAAGTAATCAACATCCCCGACTTTGTAGACATCGATTTTGTGCGTCCCTTGCCGAAAGACAACCCCCTGGCCCGTAAATTGGGGTTGGTTGACAAATACGTGGTGCTTTACGCCGGAAACATTGGCATGACGCAAAGCTTTGATACTATTCTGGATGTCATGGAACGTGTCCTGGACACGCCGGATATCCATTTCCTGCTGGTGGGTGATGGCGCACGCCGTTCTTATGTTGAGGAACAGATAGCCAGGCGTGGCCTGTCAAACGTCACGCTGTTGCCGTATCAGCCGCGCCACCTGGTTCCTGATATATATGCGACGGGAGATATCGGGTTGGTGCCCCTGATGGCGGGAACTGCTCACACAACCATCCCCTCTAAAATCTACACGATCCTGGCGAGCGGGCGTCCGGCCTTGGTGTCTGCAGATGTCGATTCTGAGCTAGCACATATCGTTGAACAAGCACAATGTGGACTGGCAGTGCCACCAGACGATCCTGTCGCTCTTGAAGCTGGGATTCGCGAGGCCTACGCTAACCAGGACCGCTTCCGGATGTACGGGGCAAATGGCCGCAAGTTCGTTGAAGCACACTTCTCGCGGCGCGCTGTGAATGCGCAGTTCCAGGCTCTCCTGGAAAGACTGATTGTGGAACGTGCGGGCTAATGAGTGAACAGGTTGCCCTCGTTACAGGGGCCACCGGCGCGATCGGCCCCTCTTTAGTAAATCACCTGCTCAACAATGGATATGCCGTCCGAAGCTACAGCTTAAGCCGCCCTGCATCGGATTTGTTCGATGGCAGCAAGGTTATCAGCTTCCAGGGAGACATCACCGACGGTGCCGCGTTGGGGGAGGCTCTCGCCGGGGTGGACGTGGTATTTCATCTCGCGGCGTTGCTCCACATCGAGAACCCCGCCCAGGATATGGCGCCTCGCTACCGACTGGTCAATGTCGACGGTTCGCGAATCGTGGCCGAGGAGGCCGCGAAGGCAGGCGTACGCCGCCTGGTCTACTTCAGCACGGTGAAGGTGTACGGCATTTGCCAACGGGAGCCTGTGACGGAGCTTCATCCCACCAATCCTAAGACGATCTACGCCCAGACTAAACTGGAAGGTGAGCGAGCCGTTCGTGCTGTGGAGGGGCTGGAGACTGTAGTATTACGCCTGTCTGCGGTCTACGGACCTCGCCTCAGGGGATCGTGGGCTCGCCTGGTGAGGGCCATACAGCGGGGATGGTTCCTGCCCATTGGGAATCTGCAAAATGTGCATAGTTTGACCTACGTCAGCGATGTAGCTCGTGCGGCGCAGTTGGCTGCCGAGCATCCAGGCGTGGCGGGCGGCATTTACAATGTGGTCGGACATGAGACTCCCACGATGCGGGAGGTCTTGGAGGCGATCTACGGCCTGTCGGGTGGACGCCTCCCCGCAATGAGGATTCCCGCCCGGCTGGCATTGCTGAGCGCTCATGTGGCAGAAAAGGGCATGGCACTTGCTAACCGGCGCTCGCCAGTCACGCCTGATTCTGTGCGTCAACTCATTCAGGACGAAGCGTATTCAGGAGCCGCGCTGCGAAGTCTGGGTTTTGATACGTCGGTGTCTTTGGAAGAGGGCTGGCGCCAGGTTTGTGCTGGGTTAAAGGGGGGAGCGGCTTGACGGCAAATTTCCGTTATTGGGAGAGACAACCCACTATCCAACAATTAACGTTAGCTTTCATTTTGAGTTTGTCCATCAGCCTCTCCATTGTTCACACAAGCATCAACACACTCAGCGAGAATGCGCTCGGCGGCCTTGTAGACACGGAGGCCTATGTTGCCTCGTACTATGGCGAGGAAGTGTATGGTCATTGGCGCTACCGTGTTGTCACAATTGGGCTGGCTCGCTTGATTCCTGACGCCGTAGAATCCCTGCTCCAGCGCGATCCTACCCCGTATCGACGGGCCCATATTCATTTTGCTTTTGTAAACCTGGGTTTTCTCACGCTGAGTGGAGTGCTACTTTACGACTATTTGCGTAGCTTTGTTGAGGGTATTTGGCTGGCGATGATAGGGGTGGCCATCTTTCTGACCAGCCGCGTAAATGTGCAGGGTGCAGGTGCTCCCATGGTTGATCCCGGCTCGTTTTTCTTTTTGTTGATGGGAGCCTGGGCAATTCTCAAGCGGCGGCCAATATGGCTATTTGTGGCAATGACAATCGGTGTGTTTACTAAGGAGACAACACTCTTGTTGTGGCCATTGCTCTGGTTGGCCGCTATTTCGTGGAAACAAAAGGCGCTATACTCACTTGTTCTACTGCCTGGCACGATTGGTTATATGCTTTTTCGGTTTTGGCTTTTCCCAGACCCGAGTGGAGGAAGTTTTTTCAGCGTCGAGTTGGCAGGCAGAGCTTTCGACCAATTAAAGACATTTGTTGATCCTAATGGGCTGGTCGACTGGATATCCTCCTTTAACCTGTTCTGGATTCCGGCTCTCTATGCTATAGTCCGACGGCTTACACCGTCTGTACTTCGAGGTTGGTTGTGGTTCATCCCTATAGTCGCTGTAATGATTCTTTTCCTGGGCGGAAATCTGGGGCGGATCTTGTTTTTGACTTTCCCGGTAGTTATTCCCCTGGCTTTGATCGGGATGCGGGAGTGGCTGGCCCCAGCAGGCGGCTCAGCGGCCCCTGTTGAGAAACTCGACCCCGGAGAGTCTCAAGAGCGGTAACGGCGACTGCCAGGGAGATAAACAGGGCTGTGATAGCGAGGAGTGCCACCAGCGTCGCCATCTCATCTCCGGCATAGTAAAACAAACCACCCATTGCACTAACCACAGCCAGCAGACTGTAAAGCCCCGTAACCTGCCCGTGCGAGTAACCCATTCTCACCAGGCGCTGATAGAGGTGCGAGCAGTGCGCTGTCAGGATGTTCTCCCCCTTTAGCGCGCGGCGGGCCATCGTGAAGGTCGCATCGAAGGCGAACGGCGCGACGAAGAGAACCCCCGTCACCAGGAGGCGGGGGTTCTCTATTTGGCTGAAAGCTAAAACCGGCAGCGCAGCCAGCGAGAAGCCCAGGAACGTGCTACCCACATCCCCCATGAAAATCCGTGCAGGGGGAATATTCAGGAGCAGGAACCCCAGGCTGGTCGCAGCCATCAAGCCAGACAGCAGGGCCGGCGTTGCCTGCCTTTCCATCAGCAACAGAAAGCACCATGCCCCGCCGGTAACCAGCGCCTGTATCCCGGCCAGCCCATCAATGCCGTCCATAAAGTTGTAGATATTGGTCAGACTCACGATCCAGAGTACGCTCGGCAGCAAGGCCACCCCTGTTCCAAGGGACAATACTCCCAGAAACGGGAGATACACCTGGGTGATGGCTCCGCCAGCCAGCACAAGTGCCACGGCGACGCCTGCCTGAATAGTCAACCGGGTTTTGATAGGGAGATTGTAGCAATCGTCCCTCCAGCCCACGGCAGCGATGGATGCGCTGGCAAGGACAAAAACAAGGCCTACCCCAACAGGTACGTCCGGACTGCCTGCCAAGAGGTGGGTGGTCATGGTGCCCAGGCTTACCAATGCAATTCCGAGTCCACCGCCTTTGGGCGTGGGGAGGCTATGTGAGCTGCGTTCGTTGGGGATGTCCAGCAACGCATGGCGAAGCGCCCAGCGGTGCACGAGGATAACAACGCCAAAGCTAAGCAGGCAGCTTAGTCCGAGTGCGCCGAGCAGACCTGGCACGTCCATATCCCCCTCCAGGCAATTCCAGAAAGGCAGGCCGTAGCTTGCCCCGTAATGTATTAATTTGATCGCTTCTGAAAAAACTGCCGCCATGCCCTCATCGGTGCGCCACCAATTTGTCGGATCAAAACTGCTCTGCGAAGCCACAAACGCGACTTCGGCCCCTTCCGGCGCCAAGGCCCGACGCAACATACAAACGGCCCGTCTGCTGTGAATCCAGTCCGTGACCAGCAGCACACGGTGGATGTCGGCTCCCTGGACAAAACTCAAAACCTGTTGCGTGTCTTCTGCGGTGCTCGTGGTCGCCAGCAGTGTGATCGCGTCGGAGGGCACGCCTTGTGAAAGGGCAGCCTGCCTGGCGAGGTCTGCCTCCTGCAGGTAAGGGTTTGTCTCTCCTGGGTTGTGGCCTGTGATGATGAGGCGCGGGGCGAGGTCTTGCTCAAAGAGTGTGATGCCCGTGCCGACGCGGGTCAACGTGCTGCCGCCGAGCACAACGATGGCGTCACCGGGCTGGACTGTTTCCGGAGCGCTAAGCCACCCTCCTACGCGAGGCCCCCACCAATCCGGAGTGATGGCCAGGAGGAGGGCCAGTCCTGTGATGAGCACCGCCCCAAGCAGGGTGGAAGCCCCAAGGTAGGTCAGGAAGCGTCTGTTCACGGAAGCACTGTCCGTTCAAGCCGTGGGCGGGAAGGCCAGCCCATATGATAGACGCTTGTTTCAATATTAGCAAACGTAACTCCTGTAGTCTGGGGTGTTGTTGTTCGTTTTGCACGAATTAGAGTTATAGATGGCTTGACACGGGGGACGAGAGCGGTACTGCTGGCAACGTTGGCTACAAGTGTGGATATGTCTGGTCAGGAGCCAGTTTTCGTCAGAGTGTGCTGCTGGCCAGTCGGGTTCCTGGTCGTTGTTGACATCGACTCAGGAGCTTAGCCACTCACTCGAATCCCTGAAGCCCGAAGTTGCGGTCAGTCTTCAGAGCGAGCGCCTGTCCGATCCCCACCCACGGGCCTGGAGGGCGGTCAGCAGGGCCAGCGCACGACGCTCGCCGACGGTGAGGGCGGATTCGGCCAGGGCCGACAATTGAAGGGCGGTCGGCGGCGTGATATTCTGATAACACAAGGGGAACGCTTCGGCGTTCTGTGATGCGCCCTCGCCGGGGCCAGCGGCGGGGGCGCTATTGATTCCAGAGGCAAGCATTTTGCAGCACGTACCGGCACGTGCTATCCTGGGCAAAACTGAGATTGAGGGGGAGTCCATGCCGATCAGCGAGGAAAACCAACGGCTAACGGTTACTCTGCCGCGCGAGGGGTATCGCCGGATCGCGGAACTGGCGAAGCAGCGCGGCATGAGTCTTTCTAACTTTGTGCGGCTGGCCCTGGAGGAGGCGGCCAGGCGAGACGGCGTCGAGGTCGATTTGCGCGTCAGCATGGGCGGGGATCGAACGGGCGGGCGTTCTGAAGGCTGACCGCAATCTCCAGGCCCAGGATTCGGGCGGGAGGCGAGTCCCTTGAGCTGCTCTCGCCAATGATCGGGACTTCGACGGCCAACGGCATATCCTGGTGGGGGGGCGGCCTGCCTGCCGGTCGACCGTTGCCAAAGCATTCTGTGATACAATTCGTCTGAAAAAGGCTGCCCGGTGGCCAGGATGGCTCAGGCCGGGCTGGCGTCGCGCGATGCGGCGGTGAACAACCAGGCGGAAAAACATCGTTGTCGTAGGTGGCTGGAAATGAATGACGCACACCTGTTGGAAGAGCTGCGAAACATTCCTTCGCTGCAACACATCACCCAGGAGCGCCTGCAACGCCTGGCCTCGGTTATGGTGCGCCGCCAGTACAGCCAGGGCGAAATCATCTTTCTGGAGGGCGACCCCGGCGCTGGCATCTGGTTCATCGTCAAGGGGCGCGTGCGCATCATCAAACAGTCCTTGCAGGGCCGCACCCAGGCGTTGTGCCTGGCCTCCGCCGGAAAGTGCTTTGGGGGATGCCCGTTATTTGACGGCGATACCAACCCAGCCACCGCCCAGGCGGTAGACGATGTAACGGTGCTGGTCCTGCCGCGAGACCAGCTACAGCACCTCGTGCACGAAGACCCCCCGCTGGTATCCGCCTTGTTCCAGGTGTTCAGCAGCCGGTTCGCGCACCTGGCCCGCCTGAGCGAGGGCCTGGGAGCCTGGACGGTGACCACACGCATCAACGATTGCCTGCTCGTTTACGCGGACTGGGGCGAGGCCCGGCCTTCATTGGCCGTGACCCACGAACGGCTGGCGACGCTGGCCGGCACCGTGCGTGAGGTGGTCACGCGCCATCTGTCGCGCCTGGAGAGAGAGGGGGTTCTTCAGCAGGAACCCGGTCGGATTGTGTTGCTGAAGCCAGAGGCTCTCAACACCCACTGCCTTGCCAGCGGGCCTAGCCAGCCTTCCACCTGACCGAATCGCCGCCGACATCTCCGAAAAACCACACGCTGCCGTGACTGCCAGGGATGTGACTTGGGTTACAGCGCCGCTGTGGCCGTCTCTGATAAGCTGAAAAAGTGATCAGCGAGACGGGGAAAACCGCCGTGACCATAACCCCGCAGATGCTCCGGGCAATACCTGCGCTCGGCAAGTTATCCGCAGGAACACTTGAGCGTCTGGCGCAGGTGGCTAGCGTTGTCAGCCTCCAACGCGGTGAGGTGCTCTTTCGCCATGGCGACCCGCCGAGCGGCCTGTATGCCCTGCTGGACGGCTACGTCAAGCTCTACCGGCAATCCAACGACAGGGCACAAATCCTTTTCATTTTACAGACCGGCGAGTGCTTTGGGGCCACCTCACTGCCGGACGGCTCACCCTGCCCATGCACGGCGCAGGCGATCACCCCGGCAAAGGCCATCTACATCGCGCCGACCGCGCTGAGCCAGCTCTTTGAGACGAACACAGATTTGCTGGTCGCGCTGCTGGAACTCGTCTCCAGCCGGGTGAAGCAGCTTGCAGGGCTGGTACACGACCTCGCCTTTCGCGACGTGGCGACGCGCCTGGCGCGCGTCCTGCTGGCCCGCGCAGAGGCCGAGGGCCAGTTGGCCGAAGACGGCCTCCACATCCAGCGCATCCTGTCCCAGCAGGAGATGGCCGCGATGGTCGGCACGTCGCGCGAGGTGGTCTACCGAGCCTGCAAGCAGTTTGAGCGGCAGGGGTTGATCCACCTCTCGCGCCGGGAGATCGTCATACTCGACCCGGCACGACTCTCCGAGATCGCCAGCCAGGAGACTCGCTAGGGCAACAGGCTGCGCGCGTCCCGGAATTCCTCGCTGTTTGCCCCCACCTGGTTCCCCCAAATGTGACTTGAGTCACACCGCAGGCGTTGCACTTCCGGCATACTGGAAGTGGCGTTTGTGCCTTTTCGAGCGATCTACTTTGTGCGCTGTGAAAGCAGAACGGGCACAGATGCCTGCCACCGATGTGCTTTCTTACAGAACCGGGAGGGCAACCATGAAACGGCTCATTATGCGACGCGACGTTGCGCTGGTGGGGATCCTTGCGGTCATCGCCGCGCTGGTCATCGGCACGATCCAGCCCTGGTCCGGCGCAAACGCCCAGGGCACGGACTGGCAGGCCATCGCCCAGGAGCGCGGCCTGACCGAGGAGGACCTGCGCGCCGCCGTGATGACGTACACGCCCAGCGGCATGCTGGACGAGTACATCATGTTTGCGTCTGGCGGGCACGGCGGGCAGGTGCTGGTCATTGGCCTGCCGTCCATGCGCCTGCTGCGCACCATCGGGGTCTTCACCCCCGAACCCTGGCAGGGCTACGGATACGGGGCCGGGGAGGAGGTGCTGGCCGGCGGGAACCTGGGAGACCAGGAAGTGCGGTGGGGCGATGCGCATCACCCGGCGCTCAGCGAAACCAACGGCGAATACGACGGCCAGTTCCTCTTCATCAACGACAAAGCCAACGGGCGCATTGCGGTCATCGACCTGCGCGACTTCGAGACCAAGCAGATCATCAACAACCCGCTGTACCTCAACGACCACGGTGGCGCGTTCGTCACCCCGAACACCGAGTACGTCATCGAGGGCGGGCAGTACGCAATGCCGCTGGGCGGGGGGTATGCGCCGCTCAGCGAGTACGAGGAAGCCTACCGGGGCATGGTGACCTTCTGGGCCTTCGACCGCGAGGCAGGCCGCATCGACACGGAGCGGTCCTTTGCGCTGGAGCTGCCGCCCTACTGGCAGGACCTCTGCGACGCGGGCAAGCTGGTATCGGACGGCTGGATCTTCTGCAACTCGTTCAACACCGAGCTGGCGACTGGCGGCATCGAGTCGGGCAACCCGCCCTTTGAGGCAGGGGCCAGCCGCAACACGACCGACTACCTGCACATCATCAACCTGGAAGCCGCCGTCGCGGTCTACGAGTCCGGCCAGACGGTGGAGATCGAGGGGATGCCAGTCATCCCGCTGGACGTGGCCGTAGCCAACGACCTGCTGTTCTTCACGCCCGAACCGCGCAGCCCGCACGGGGTGGACGTGGCGCCGGGCGGCGATTACATCGTCATCTCCGGCAAGCTCGACCCCCACGTGACGATCTACAGCTTCCAGCGCATTCTGGACGCCATTGCCGCCGGGCCGACCGAGACCGACGCCTACGGCGTGCCGATCCTGGCGCTGGAGGACGTGATGGAGGCGCAGGTGGAGGTGGGGCTGGGGCCGCTGCACACGCAGTTCGACGACCAGGGTTACGCCTACACCAGCCTGTTCCTTGACACCGCCGTGGCGCGCTGGAGCATCGGCGCGGAGGGCTACCGCCCGCAGGATGGCTGGACGTTGCAAGGCACGATCCCGGTGCAGTACAACATCGGCCACCTGGCGGTCGCGGAGGGCGACACGGTGTCGCCAGACGGGCGCTACCTGGTGGCGCTTAACAAGTGGTCGGTGGACCGCTTCATCAACCTGGGGCCGCTGCTGCCGCAGAACTTCCAGCTCATCGACATCAGCCAGCCGGGCGACCAGATGCAGTTGCTCTACGACATGCCGATCACGGCTGCCGAGCCGCATTACGCGCAGATCATCCGCGCCGACCGCCTCAACCCCTGGGAGGTCTACCCCGAAATCGGCTGGGACCCGCTGGCGCAGGCGGTTGACCCGAACGCGGTCATGCCGGGCACGGAGGGGGTCCAGCGCGACGGGAACAACGTCACCGTGCGCATGACGGCGGTGCGCAGCCACTTCACGCCGGAGCACGTCGAGATCCAGGCGGGCGACCATGTGACGTGGACCATCACCAACATCGAGCGCGCCCGCGACGCCACGCACGGCTTCGCCATCCCCTACTACGGCATCAACCTGAGCCTGGAGCCGGGCGAGACGGTCACATTCGAGTTCGAGGCGACGGAGCCGGGCGTCTTTAGCTGGTACTGCACGGAATTCTGCTCGGCGCTGCACCTGGAAATGGCGGGCTACATGCTCATCCAACCGCAATAGCCCCGCCCAACGGGCCAGGGGCGGCCTTTTTTGCCGCCGCCCCTGGCGTTTCTCCAACCTGCCGGGCTGGCTGCCTGGCGGCAATCGCCTTGCGCGGGACGAGATGGGCAGGTCCGTTGGCTGGCAGGCACACCGTCGCCCCCCATAACTCACGAGGAATGACAGGCTATGACTGTTGACCGTGTACAAGCGTCACTGATGGGCAGTTTTGAAGGGGCCGAGAGGACGATGTTTGGGCACAGACTGCTGCGCTGGCTGCCGGGGGTGCTCTTCTGCCTGGCCGCCGCGCTGCTGGCGATTTCCATCGCGTTTCCCTACTGGAACATGACCCTGCTTGCGCCGCAATACCCAGGGGGGCTGTACGTGCGCGTTTTTGTCAACCGCATGACGGGCGACGACGACCCGCTGCTGGACGAAGTGCGCGAGATCGACGGCCTGAACCATTACATCGGCATGCGCCCGCTGGACGAAGCCGCTCGATTCGAGCGCTCTATTGCCATCCCGGCCATCCTTATCTTCGCCGGGATGCTGGTGGCGGCGGCGGTGTGGCGGCGCAGGTGGTCCTGGCTGCTGGCCGTGCCGCCGCTGCTGTTCCCGGTGGTTTTCCTGGCCGACCTAGCCTACTGGCTCAACGAGTTCGGGCAGAACCTCGATCCCTACGCGCCCCTGTCCAGCGCCATCCAGCCGTTCACGCCGCCACTGGTGGGCGAGGGGGTGGTGGGGCAGTTCCGCACCCTGGCCGCCGTGGACGTGGGCTGGTATCTGGCCGCCGGGGCCTCGCTGCTGATCCTGGCCGGGATCGGGGTGACCGTTGTCAATGAGCGGCGGCGCAGCGGCTCGCAAGGTACAGAGGATTAGGATGTTGGTCCGACGATTCCTGTGGTGGCCGGTGGCGCTGTGCGCGCTCCTGGCGGCGATGCCGGTCCAGGCGCAGGGTGGGGCGCGCCTGGTGGTCTCGCCCGATGGGCCGTACACGTCCATCGCGGATGCCCTGGCGGAGGCCGGTCCGGGGGATACCATCGAGGTGCGGGGCGGCGTGTACCCGGCCCCGCTGGAGATCGCCACCGCCGGGGTCACGCTGTATGGCGTGGACAACCCGGTCATCGATGGGGGTGGCGAGGGCAGCCTGGTGATCATCGCCGCGCCGGACGTGACCTTCCGGGGCTTCACCGTGCGCAACAGCGGCCACACGCTCCACCACGAGGACACCGGCATCATCGCCCAGGCTCCCCGCGCCCTGATCGCCGACAACGTGCTGGAGGACGTGCTGTTCGGCATCTACTTCGCCAACGCCGATGACGGGGTGGCGCGCAACAACGTGGTGCGCGGGCTGGACCTGGACATGCCGCTGCGCGGCGACGGCATCCGGGTGTGGTACAGCAGGGGGGTCACGCTGGCGGACAACACAGTCACCCACACACGGGATACGCTGATCTGGTTCGCGGAGGACATCACGATTGCGGGCAACACGTTCGCCGCCAACCGCTACGGGCTGCACTTCATGTATTCCAGCGGCGCGCTGGTCGAGGGCAACACCTTTCGGGACAACTCGGTTGGCGCGTACCTGATGTACTCCGACGGCCTGGTGCTGCGCCACAACGTCATCGCCTACAACCGGGGGCCGAGCGGGCATGGGGTGGCCCTGAAAGACATGGACGACGTGACGGCCACCGATAACCTCTTCGTCGGCAACCGGACCGGCCTGTTCCTGGACAACTCGCCCTTCTCGGTGGAGCAGTTCAATCGCTTTGAGGGCAACGTCCTCGCCTACAACGACGTCGGCGTGGTGGGGCTGCCGGCGGTCTCCCGCAACGTCTTTCGCGGCAACAGCTTCCTGGACAACCTGCAACAGACGGGCACGCACGGGCGGGGCACGTTGCAGGGCAACATCTGGACTGAGGGCGGGCAGGGCAACTACTGGAGCGACTACGTGGGCTACGACGCCGACGCGGACGGCATCGGCGACCTGCCGTATCGGGCGGAGGAGTTGTTCGAAAGCCTGGCCGACGCCTACCCTGTGCTGCGGCTGTTCACCTTCAGCCCGGCGGCGCAGGCCATCGACTTCGCGGCGGCGGCCTTCCCGGCCCTGCGGCCCGAACCCCGGCTGGTCGATACGGCCCCCCTGACGGTTTACGCGCTCCCGGCGCAGCTTGCCCCGGCGGGGAGGGCGGTTGACGGGGCCTTCCTGTTGACCAGCGCCGCGCTCATAGGCGCGGGCGTGGGTATTCCGCTGGTGGCGGTGGGCCGACCGCGCCGGGCGCTGCCCGCCCGCCAGACAGGGGAGGCAGCATCATGATGATCCACGTTGAGAAGCTGACCAAACGCTACGGCGCGGTGAAGGCGCTGGATGACGTGTCGTTCACGGTGCAGGCTGGCGAGGCCGTGGCCCTGACCGGCGCGAACGGCGCCGGCAAAACGACCGCGCTGCGCTGCCTGCTGGGCGTGGTCGCGTTCGCCGGGCGGGTGACGGTCAACGGCTGCGACGCCGGGCGGCAGGGCAAAGCCGTGCGCGCAGCGACCGGCTACGTGCCGCAGGAGGCGGCCCTCCACGACCTGCCCGCGCGCGAGGCGCTGGCCTTCTACGCCCGGCTGAAGAAAGCGCCCCCGGCGCGCATCCCCGACGTGCTCGAACGGGTCGGGCTGGCAAAACATGCGGAGAAGCACGTCCATGCCCTCTCCGGGGGCATGAAGCAGCGGCTGGTGCTGGCCGCAGCCCTGCTGGCCGACCCGCCCCTGCTGCTGCTGGACGAGCCAACCGCCAACCTGGACGCCCAGGCCCGCCAGGAATTCCTGCGTCTGGTCAAGGCGCTCAACCAGGCCGGCAAGACGGTGGTCTTCTCTTCGCACCGGCTGGACGAGGTGACGGCGCTGGCGGACCGGGTGCTGGTGCTGGAGGGCGGACGCCTGACCCGCGACTGCGCGCCGCACGACCTGGCGCGGGAGGCCGCAGCGCAGCAATGGCTGCGCATCGACATCCCGCCCGCGCAGCGTGAGCAGGCGGCGCAGGCCCTGGTCGGGGCGGGCTTCACGGCCATGCCCAACGGACAGGCGCTCTACGTCCACGTTGGCGCGGCCAGCAAGATGGCGCCGCTCTCCGTGCTGGCAGCGGCGCGGATCACGGTCACCGATTTCGACGTGGTAGAAGACGCGCGTCCGGGCGCGGGAGGGATGACACGTGATTGACCCGGCAACGGTGTGGACGATTGCCCGGCAGGAGCTGCGCGACGCGCTGCGCAACCGCTGGTTTGTGCTGTACACGGTCGCCTTTGGCGGGCTGGCGCTGGCGCTCTCGGCGCTGGCGAACCCCGGCGGCGGCCTGGCGGGCCTGGCCGGGTACGGGCGCACGGCGGCCAGCCTGGTCAACCTGGTGCTGCTCTTTGTGCCGTTGGTCGGGCTGACGCTGGGGGGAGCCAACCTGGCCGGCGAGCAAGAGACGGGGGTGCTGGCCTACCTGCTGGCGCAGCCGGTGACGCGCGCCGAGGTGTTGCTGGGGAAATACGCCGGCCTGGCCCTCTCGATCCTGGCGTCGCTGGCGCTGGGGTTCGGGCTGGCGGGCGGCTTCCTGGCGCTGCGCGGGCAGGGCGGCAACCCCGGCGGCTATGTGCTGACGGTCCTGCTGGCCTGGCTGTTGGGGCTGGCCATGCTCGGCCTGGGGATGCTGGTCTCGGCGGTGGTCCGCCGCACGTCGGCGGCGGTCGGCACAGCCCTCTTCCTGTGGCTGTTGCTGGTCTTCGTCGGCGACCTGGGCATTATGGGCACGGCGATCCTCACCCGGCTTCCCATCGCGGCGGTGTTCGCGCTGGCCGCGCTCAACCCGCTGCAATTGTTCAAGATGGCGGCCATTCTGACCATCCAGGCCAACCTGGAGGTGTTGGGACCGGCGGGAATCTTCGCCGCTGATCAATTCGGCGCGGCGCTTTTGCCCGTGATGCTGGCCGGTCTGGCGGTGTGGATCCTCATCCCGCTGGCCGGTGCGCTGTTTGCCTTTGCTCGACAGGAGCATACCGAACCCAGGAGACGAAGCGCGTGAAGACGAGACTGTTTACCTTAGTGTTGGTGGCCCTGGCCGTCGCCGCCTGTGGGCAGGCAGCCGCCCAGATTCCGGTGCTCGACGACCTGATGATCGAGCTGGCCGTTGAACCCCACCCGCCGGCTGTAGGCGAGGCAACGCTCGTGATCACCGTGACCGATGCGGACGGCGCGCCGGTGGAGGGGGCCATGGTGGCCGTGCACGGCGACATGGACCACGCAGGGATGGAGCCGGTGGACGGCGAGAGCGACGAAGGCGCGCAGGGCGTCTACCGGGTGCCCTTCACCTGGACGATGGGCGGCGGGTGGATTCTGGACGTGACGGTAACCCTGCCCGACAACCGGGGCAGGGCCACGGAACGGTTTGAGGTATTTGTGGAGGCCGTCTCCAGCGACAGCATCCTCAACCAATCCGTGGGGGATGGCGCGACGCAGCACGACGCCGGTGGCGGTGACTCGATGGAGATGGAGATGGGTGGAGGCGATGCCAGCTCACACGAGCGCGATGACGGCAGCGAATAGGTTCTGACGAGGACAAAGCGATGAGAGAACAGCAGTCACCCGGCGCGGCCTGGCCAAGCCGGGTGGATCGAGTGAGTCAAGTTGGTGGGGATCGCGGGTGCATACTCGTGTTATTGGGCATTGGCGCGTTCCTGCTGCTGATGATACTGCCGCCGGCGATGTTGATCGGATACGTGTCGCTGCAAGCGGGGGCAGGGGAAGCGGCGGTCTCTGACACCGGGCCACAGGCCACCCCCACAGCGGCGGCTGAGGTAGCCCCAGCCCCGACCGAAGCCGCACCGGCCAGCGCGGCGGAACCGACCGTGTCGCCCACACTCTCCGCCTATGCGGAGGCGGTGCAGGCAGCCAGCGGGGACGTGGCGGCCTATGCGCCAGAGGTGGTTGCCGCCGGGGAGACGGCGTTCGCCTCGCTGTGCGCGGCCTGCCACGGGGCGGACGCGCGCGGGCTGCCCAACCTGGGGCTTGACCTGGTGGAGAGCGCGTTCGTCCGCAGCCTGAGCGACACCGAGCTGCGGCAGTTCATCATCATGGGGCGGCCCATCTGGGACCCGGCCAACACGACCGGCGTGGACATGCCGCCCAGGGGCGGCAACCCGGCGCTGAGCAACGAGGACATCCTGGCCATCATCGCCTACATCCGCAGCCTGGCCGCCTCCCAATAGCCCCTGCCACTGAGGGGGCCGAGACGGCCTAAGCGGCGACGGCGAAGCGCAAAATCTGGACCGCCTGGGCCAACCGGCTCAGGCGCATGGTTTCCTGCGGGGTGTGAATGGCCTCCATGCCCAGGCCGAAGACGACGCATTGCAGCCCTTTGCTGTTGAGCGGGTTGGCGTCGCCGCCGCCGTAGGTGGCGACCAGCGCAGGCTCAACGCCGGCCTGGAGGCAGGCCCGGCGGAACAGGCGGACGCAGGCGGCGTCGTCCGGCACGCAGTAGCCCGGATAAAGCTCCTCCCATTCGACCGCCGCCCCGGCGCGGCGGGCCTGAGCCTGCTCCATCGCCACCGAGGCAATCCGGGCCTTCAGCCGGTCCAGCTCATCGCGCCGCAGGCTGCGCGCTTCCCCGACCAGGCGGGCGCGATCCGGCACGACGTTGATGGGGCCGCCGCCCTCGATGCGGCCCAAGTTGGCGATGCTGTGCTCATCCAGCCTGCCGGTGGGCAGCGCCGCCGCAATGGCGCCGATGACCTGCACGGCGTTGACGCCGTCCTCCGGGTTGAGGGCGGCGTGGGCGGCCCGCCCTGCGACGTCGATGTAGAAGCGCAGCTTGTGCGGGGCCTGCCGGATGGCAACGCCGACCGGGGTGTCGCCGTCCAGGTTGAAGCCGGTGCGCGCCCTCAGTCGCCGCACGTCGAAGTGCCTGGCCCCGCGCGCGCCCTGCTCCTCCTGCACGGTGAAGAGAATCTCCAGCGGACGGGTCCCGGCCGGGTTGCTGACGGCGTGGTGCATCAGCTCCAGGGCGACGGCGACCCCGGCCTTGTCGTCGCCGCCCAGGATAGACCGGCCCCCGGTGTGTACAACGTCGCCATCCACGACTACGGGAACCTGGCCGTCCACCAGGGTGGGCGGCACGGTGTCCAGGTGGGCGGCCAGCAAGAGCGGCTCGCCGCTGCCGGGCGTGCGGACCAGCAGATTGCCGGTATCCGACCCCAGTACCGGCCCGGCGTCGTCCTCCTCGAGCGGCAGGCCCAGGGCGGCTGCCCGCCGGCGGATATAGGCGGCCACCCGTCCCTCGTGGCCTGATGGGCTGGGCAGGCGGCAGAGGTCGATGAAGGTCTGGGAGAGGCGGTCAGGCGGGGGCATGGGGATTCTCCCAGGGGGGCAGCAGCCGGCGCGCCTCGGTGTCCACCACCCCCTTATCTGTGAATTTGTAGTAGGGGCTGACGCTCAGGGCCAGGATCGAGAGCATGAGGAAGGGGCGCTGGTGGGTCATCCCGGCGGCCCGCAGCGCGGCCTGGACGCTGGCGAGGCCGCCCGCCACCTGCCGGACGGGTTCGTCGCTCAGCAGCCCGAAGAGGGGGAGCGGCAGCCGGGCCAGCACTTCCTCCCCGCGCGCCACCGCCAGGCCGCCCCCCTGGGCATGGACGGCGTTGGCGGCCACGGCCATCGACCGCGCCTCCCGCCCCACGACCAGGAGATTGTGGCTGTCGTGGGCCAGGCTGGAGGCGAACGCGCCGTGGTTCAGGTTGGCGTGCTTCAGCACGCCCACCGTGCGCGAAGGCCCCTCCCGCGCGAAGACGGCGACCAGGTCCAGGCCGTCGCCTTCCTGAAACAGGGCGTATCCCTCCTCCAGGGAAACCGGGACCTGCTCCAGGCGGGTCAGGGTGTTGCGGTCGTTATCCAGCGCGACGGCGTTGGCCTGCACCTGGGCCGCCGGACGGTCCCCGGGGTCGAGCCGGAAGTCCGCCGGGGAGAAGGGACCGGGCACCGGCGGAGAGGGTGGGGGGGGCGGCTGCTGGCCCGCTTGCGGCCTGGTGAGCGCCCCGCCCGCCGCCACCTGCCGCCCGGCCACGTAGACCTCCGCCGGAGGGAAGGCCGCCAGCCCGTCCATCACCAGGAAGTCCGCCCGGTAACCGGGGGCGATGGCCCCCATGTCGTGGAGGCCCAGGTAACGGGCCGGGCGCAGGCTGGCCGAGGCCAGCGCCTCCAGGGGCGGGAGGCCCGCCTCCACGGCCAGGGCCACGATGCGGTTGAGGTGACCGCCGACCAGCAGCGACGGCTCCACGTCGTCGGTCACCAGGAGGATGGCCGAGCGGTCGGGCAGGCCGTTGACGGCGGCGATGTTCTGCGGCGTGATGGACTTGGCCTGGAGCATGACGGCCACGCCTTTGCTCACCTGCTCCAGCAGCTTCTCCGGAGTCGTCAGCGTGTGGTCCGAGGTGATCCCGTGCGCCAGGTAGCGGGAGAGCGGCATGCCCCGCAGCGTGGGGATGTGCCCTTCCAGGCGCAGCCCGGCCCGGCGGGCCGCCTCCACCATGGGCGGCAGGCGGTCGTTGTGGCCCAGCAGGCCCTGGTAGTCCATCACCTCGCCCAGCGCGATCACCGACGGCTCGGCGGCCAGCCGCCCCACCACGTCGGCGTGGAACACGGCGCTCGTCCATTCCAGCTCCGGGGCGGTGGCGGGCACGCAGCTCGGAATGGCGGTGAAGACCCGCAGGTCAAGCCCCTGCGAGGCCGCGATCATCCAGCGCACGCCGGCCTCGCCGGCCACGTTGGCCACCTCGTGCGGGTCGGCCAGCACGGCGGTGGTGCCAAAGGGCAGCACGGCCTCCGCGAAGCGGCGCGGGGTGACCAGGCTCGACTCGATGTGCATGTGCGCGTCCAGCAGGCCCGGCACCAGGTAGCGCCCGTCCAGGTCCAGCGTGCGGCGGGCGCGCAGGTCGGGGGGCGGGGGGCCGCCCTCCACGAAGAGGAAACGCCCGGCGGCCACCCCGACCCAGCCGACGAAGGTACGCAGCCGGAAGAGGTCGGCGATCCGGGCGTTGTGCAGCAGCAGGTCGAGTTCCATCGTCATTTACCCTCGCCCGCCAGCAATTGCACGGCCCGCAGGGCGATGGCGATGGCCCTGCGCTCTCCCTGCCGGAAGAGGGCCTCTTTCTCGGCCAGGGTGGGCTGCACGGGCAGCCAGATGTTGGAATCGGTGGCGACGATACCGCCGACGCGCACGTGGCGGCACGTCCCGACGATGAAGAGGGCCGCCGCCTCCTGCTCCGCCGCCTCCACCCCGCTGGCGGTCAGCAGCTCGTTGAGGGCCTGGTCCTGCACGTAGTAGGCGTCGCGGGTGAAGGCGATTCCCACGCGGTAAGCGTCCCCCTCCAGCTCCCGCGCCGCCGCGATCAGGGCGTTGGTGACAGCCAGGTCGGCCACGGCGGGGAATTCCGGCGGCAGGTAGGCCCTGGAGGTGCCCTCGCCGCGAAAGGCTGCCGTCAGGACGATGGGCGTGCCGATGGGCGTTTGCGGCTGCCGCCCGCCCGCCGACCCGACCCGGATGAAGGTATCTGCGCCGACGTTGGCCAGCTCCTCCAGCGCAATGGAGGCCGACGGCCCGCCGATGCCCGTCGAGCACACGCTGACCGGGACGCCGCCGGTGCTGCCGGTGTAGACCACGTATTCGCGGTTCTGGGCGATGCGCCTGGCCCCGTCCATCTGTTGGGCGATGCGCTCGGCGCGGCCCGGATCGCCGGGCAGCAGGACGTAGCGGGCCACGTCGCCGGGGACACAGCGGATGTGCTTTTGCACTTCGGGTTTGCCTGTCGTCATGTATTTCTGCTTTCTCTCCTCGCAAGCAGCGCACAGGAAGCAGGCGTGCGCCCGCCTGTGAGCCGCGGTCACAGCCAGTGGCGGCAGGCCGCTTCAGCCGCGCGGCGTGATCACCAGGTTTTCCGGCGGGCTGCTCAGGTAAACGTCCCCCAGATCGGTGCGGGGGTGCTCCTCCGGCAGGATCACGTTGAAGCGGCCCAGCGCCGTATCGATGAAATACTGCGTGGTGTTGCCCTGAAAGGTGTAGAAGTCGTAACGCCCCGCGATGCGGTTCGGCCCCGGCTCCGTGGCCAGCCGGACGTTGTTGGGCCGGAAGAACACCTGGACCGCCTCCTGCGGGCGCACCTCGCGGCCTTCGGGGAGGGCTGCGGTGAGGGTGATCGCCCCGGCTTGCAGGCAGGCGCGGCGATCCTCCACGGCGGTCACCTGGGCCTCAAAGTGGTTGTCGAAGCCCATGAACTCGGCCACGAAGGCGGTTGCCGGGCGGTGGTAGATCTCCTGGGGCGTGCCTTCCTGCTCGATGTGGCCCTGGTTCATCACCACGATGCGGTCGGAGAGGCTGAGGGCCTCCGCCTGGTCGTGGGTGACGTAGAGCATGGTGATGCCCAGCTCCTGCTGCAAGCGGCGCAGCTCGGCGCGCATCTCCAGCCGCAGCTTGGCGTCCAGGTTGGAGAGCGGCTCGTCCAGCAGCAGCAGGTGCGGCTCGATTACGATGGCGCGGGCCAGGGCCACGCGCTGCTGCTGCCCGCCGGAGAGCTGCGAGGGCAGGCGGTCCTCGAAGCCCGCCATGCCGACCAGGCTCAACGCCCGTGGCACGCGCTCTTTGATCTGCGCACGGGGGACGCGGCGCATCTTCAGGCCGAAGGCCACGTTGTCGAAGACGCTGAGGTGGGGGAACAGGGCGTAGTTCTGAAAGACCAGCCCGATGTTGCGCCTGTGCGGCGGCACGCGGGAGTAGTCCCTGCCGCCGATATAGACCCTGCCGCGCAGCGGCTCGATGAAGCCGGCCACCGTGCGCAGCGTGGTCGTCTTGCCGCAGCCGCTCGGCCCCAGCAGGGAGACCAGCTTGCCGCGCTCCACCGACAGGTTGTAATCCGTCAGGACGGGCTTGCTCTTTTCGTAGGCAACGGCCAGGTTTTCCAGTCTGAGAAATGACATGCCGTATCTTCCCGCTTTAAATCTGGACGGAGATGTTGAGGACCCGCTCCATGCCCTGGATGATCAGCACGGTCAGCGCGATCAGGATGGTGGAGAGCGCGGCGATGGTCGGGTCGAAGTAGTATTCCATGTACAGCATCATCTGGATGGGCAGGGTCGCCACGCCGGGGCCGGTGAGGAAGAGCGAGATGGGCACGTTGTTGAAGGAGGTGATGAAGGCCAGGATGAAGGCGGCCACGATGCCGGCCCGCACGTTGGGCAGGACGACCAGCAGGAAGCTCCTGAGCCGGGAAGCGCCCAGGCTCTGGGCGGCCTCCTCCAGGGACGGGTCCAGGTTGCGGAGGCTGCCAGAGACCACGCGCACCGTATAGGGGAACAGGATGGCCGTGTGCCCCAGGTAGAGGCCCAGCAGGACCGGCATGCCGCTGACCAGCACGAAGAAGCGCAGCAGGGCCAGCCCCACCACCAGCCCCGGCACGATGGCCGGGGAGGAAAAGAGCACCTCCAGCGCGTCCTTGCCGGGGAATTGAAAGCGCACCAGCGTGTAGGCCGCCGGGATGCCCATGACCAGGGCGGTGACCGTCCCGGCGATGGCCACTTGCAGGCTGGTCTCGAAGGCGTCGCGGAACATGCGCACCTGGAAGACCTTCTGGAACCAGGCCAGCGAGAAGCCCTCCGGCGGGAAGGCCAGGGTGGACTGCGCCCCGAAGGAGGCGATGAAGATGATGAGGAACGGCCCCAGCAGGAACAGCAGCACCAGGTAAAGGATCAGGTTGATCGTGCGTCGTTGGCGTCTCATGCGACCCTCGGTCGGAACAGGCGCAGGATGCGGTTGACGATCAGGGTGGTGATCACCATGGCGACGGCGACCACGGTCGCGCTCTGCCAGTCCATGAGGACCATGGCCCGCTGGTAGAGCAGGGTGGAGAGCATCAGCACGCGGGTCCCGCCCAGGATGGCGGGCGTCACGTAGGCCGTGATGCAGCCGGTGAAGACCAGCGTCCCGCCCAGGATCAGCCCGTCGGCGGAGAGGGGCAGGACGACGCGCAGGAAGGTGACCAGGCGGTTGGCCCCCAGGCTCTGGGCGGCCTCCTCCAGCTCCGGGCGGATGTTCTCCATGGCGCTCACCAGGGAGAGGACCATCAGCGGCAGGAAGAGGTGCAGCAGGCCCAAGATGATGGCCGTCTCGGTGTAGAGGAGGCGCAGGGGGCGCTCCGTAAGCCCGATGAATTCCAGCGTCCGGTTGACCAGGCCCAGCCGCCCCAGGATGACCAGCCAGGTGTAGGTGCGGGCGACCGGGTTGGTCATCAGGGGCAGGATGATCAGGGACATCATGAGCGCCCTGCGCCCGGCCCGCATGCGGGAGATGGCATAGGCCGCCGGGTAGCCGACCAGTGCCGCGATGGCGGTCACCAGCGCGGCCAGCCGGAGGGTCCGCAGGAAAACCGACTGCACGACGGCATCCTGGGCGAAGTCGACGTAGCGGCTCAGGCTGATGGCCCCGTTTTCCCCTTGCAGGGTGCTGAAGAAGACGAAGGCGAGCGGCAGCACGAAGAGCAGCACCAGAAAGGCGAGGGCCGGCGTGATGAGCAGGGCGATGGCACGGGTCTGTCCGAATTGTCTCATGCGTGCGTCTCACGGATGGTGGAGGGGGGATAGGCCCGAACGGCCCATCCCCCGCTGCCAACTTACTGGGCCAGGATGGCGTTCCAGCGGTTGATCCACTCCTCCAGGTGTTGGGCGGCGAAGGCCTCGTCGATGAAGACGAGGGAGCCGATGATCT
>FWPU01001482.1_pt1 | contig 23644 bp, 20 predicted proteins | sample 2228361 | NCBI WGS metagenome assembly FWPU01 (sample SAMEA103939777, study PRJEB20133) | metagenome
TAGCGGCGCGCACGGTGGCATGACCTACTTTGCGTCCCGGGCGCTCGGCACCGGCCTCCGCCCCCGCCTGTGGCGGGTGGCGCGAACGGTCCTGGTGCCGGCGGCGGCGGTGGTGGCCCGCGACCCCGCCGGCCGGCCGGCCTACCGCGGCTTCCGGCTCACCGAAGGCGAGCTGGCGGCCGGCATCGCCGCCGCCGGCCTTCGCGTCGGCGCCCGCGACGAGCGCCCCGACTCCCCCTACCGCTACGCTCGAGAAGTCTTCCTGCGGTTGGAGCGGCCGCCGTGACGGCCGCCGCCGTCGCCCTGTACGCCGTCCTCCTGGCTGCAGCGGTGGCCGCCGTGTGGCGGCGGCCGGTGGTGGCTCTGTACCTGTTCCTCGTCGGGCTGGCGGCGCACAACCTGGTCCTGGCCCTCCTGTACGGGGCTGGGGTACGCGGAGCTGCGCTGGACGGGATCCAGGCCTGGAAGGAGGTCCTGCTGGCGACGGCGGCGGCCCGGGTGGGCGTGGAAGCCGTGCGCGCCCGTCGCCTCCCCTTCCGGCCCGGGCCGGCCGATTGGTTGGCCGTCGCCTTCGCCGCTCTGGCCTGCCTGTATGCCCTGCTTCCCCAAGGGGCGCTGGGCGGCCAGGCGGGGGCGACGGCCATCCTCTACGGCCTCCGCCACGCCCTCGTGCCGGTGGTGGCCTACCTCCTGGGGCGGTCGCTGATCCTGGGGGCGGCGCATCTGAAGCGGCTGGGCTGGACTCTCCTCGGCCTCGCCGCCGCTCTGGCCGCAGGCGGTCTCATCGAGGAGTACACGGTGTCGGTGGAGTGGTGGCGGAGCTCGGGCGCCGTGGGCTACTTCCGCCACGAGCTCGGTTTCGACTACCACGGGCCGGGGGGGCTTCCCGATAACTTCGCCTTCAACACCCAAGACGGGCTCTTCCGCCGGCTTACGGCCAGCTTCATCAGCCCTCTCGCCACCGCCTTCACCCTTACCGTGGCCCTCCTTCTCGTGGGGGTGCCGTGGCGGGCGCGGCGGCTCCGCCCTCTTGTCGCCCTCCTCGCCGCCCTGGCTTTCGCCGGCCTCCTCTTCACCTTGTCTCGCTCCTCCCTCATCGCCCTCGCCGTGGGGCTGGTCGTACTGGGCGGGTCGGTGCGGAGGCCGTGGCCGGCGGCGGCGACGGCGGCGGTGGTGGTGGCGGCCGGGGTCGGCTTCGCCTACGCCTTCACCGCCGTCGCTCCCACGACCCACTTCCTTCCCGAGGATCTCGCCTACCAGGAAGAGCAGGCCCGCCTCAAGGGAGGGCTGCCGGAGGGAACCTCTCTCGCGTTGAACCCGGGCGAGCCCTCCCTGCGCAGCCACTGGAACGCCCTCCGCGACGGCATCGAGACGGTGGCCCGCCACCCGCAGGGGTACGGGCTCGGCAACGCCGGCGCCACCGCCTCCCGCTTCCGAGTCGAGCTCAAGGCGGGGGAGTCCAACTACACGGAGACGGCGGTGGAGACGGGCGTGGCGGGGGCGCTCGTCCTCATCGGCTGGAACCTGACCCTCTTGGCCGGGCTCGTGCGCTCGGCCCGTCGTCTTTCCCGTTCGAGGCCCGGGAGGTGGTCCCGGCAGGAGAACGAGGCCGTGGAAAGGTGGGCTACAGCCGGGGTGGCAGCGGCGTTGGCGGCGGTGCTCGTCCTGGCCGTTCAAACCGATGCCTACGGGGTTCCCTGGCTCGCTTACTCCCTGTGGTGGATGGCCGGGGCGCTGCTGGCGCCGGCTCCCAGGGGGGTGCTCGCCGGCCGCCTGTCGGCGGCGGCGGCCGTGCCCGACCGGCCTCTCAGCGACGGCTCCGTGGTTTTCCCTCCCCGCCGTGCGGGCGGGTACGGATGCGCCCCCCCCCGCCGGGCTGTCACCATGGCCTGCCGACGACCGCAAGGAGGCTCCATGATCGCCATCGACCCTGCCACCACCGTGGCCGAGCTCGTCATCGAGCGGCCCTCCCGGGCCCGGGTGCTGGAGGAGCTCGGCCTCGACTACTGCTGCAGCGGTAAGCAGCCCCTGGCAGAGGCCTGCTCGGCCCGGGGGCTGGATGTAGCCGCGGTGGTCGCCGCTCTCGAGGCCGAGGCGGACGAGGAGGAGGAGGTGGGGGAGCCCGACTGGTCGCGGGTCTCCCTGACCGAGCTCTGCGACCACATCGTGGCCGAGCACCACGCCTTCCTGCGCCGGGAGCTTCCCCGGCTGGCCGATCTGCTCGACCGAGTGGAGCGGGCGCACGGCTCCCAGCTCTCCCAGCTGGCCGAGGTGAGGGAGGTGCTCGGCGGCCTCCGGGCGGAGCTGGAGGAGCACATGGCCAAGGAGGAGGAGGTGCTCTTTCCCGCCTGCCGGGCCATCGCCGCCGGCGCCCTGCCGCCTCCCTTCCTGGCGGCGGCCATCGGGATGATGGAGGACGACCACGCCCAGGCCGCGGCGGCGCTGGAGCGCCTGCGCGCCCTCACGGGCGGCTACGACCTGACCCAGGCGCTGTGCAACACCCATCGGGCCACCTGGGACGGGCTCCGGGAGCTGGAGCTCGACCTCCATCGCCACATCCACGAAGAGAACAACATCCTCTTCCCCCGCGCTCTCGAGGCGCTGTCGGAAGGACGGTGACGGGCGAGACCCGGGCCGGCCGCCCCGCCCCCCGGCTCCTCGTCACCTCGTACCTGGTCGGCGCTCTCGTCTGGTGGCTCGTAGCGGCGGTCGCCTCGCTGTGGGCACTGCCGGAGCTGGCGCGGGGGGCGGTAGCCGGGCAGACGGCCCTGCTCGCCGTCCACCTGCTCGGCCTCGGCTTCCTGCCCTTGGCCGTAGTGGGAGCCTCTCTCCACGTCCTCCCGCTCCTCCTCCGCACCCGGGCCTCGCCGGGGCGGGGCTGGCTGGCCCTGCCCCTGCTCCTCGCCGGTCCGCTCTTGGCCTGGGGGATCTCCCGGGGCCAGATCGCCCTGGCCAGGCCGGCGGCGGCGGCGGTCGTCTCGGCTCTGGCCGTGGTGGGTTACGAGGTGGCGGTGGTCGTGGCTGGGGCGCCCCGGGACCGTGTCCTCCTTGCCGGCCGCCTGGGGGTGACGCTGGCTCTGGCGCACGCCGCCCTGGCGCTGGCAGTCGGCGCTGCCCTCCTCGAGCGGCCGGGCGGGGAGCTTGTGGGAGCCGGGTTCGGGCGCGGCATGCTTGTCCACCTCCACCTGGCCGCGGTGGGCTGGCTCACCCTGCTCATCCTGGCCGTGGGCAGGACCCTGGCTCCCATGCTCGCCCTCGCCCCGGCGGCGCCCAGACGGCGGTTGCCGGCGGAGGAGGTGGGGCTGGCCGTGGGGCTGTGGGTCTTGGTGGCGGGACTCTTGGCCGGCTGGGAGCTCTTGTCGGCGGCGGGCGGAGGGTTGGTGGTGGCGGCGCTGGCACGGTTCGGCTTGCTCCTTGCCCGGGTGACCCGCGGTCACCGTGGGCAGGGCATGGAAGGGCCCCTCGGTCACTTCCTGGTCGGCCTGCTCTTCCTCGCCCAAGCGGCGGCTCTCGGTCTAGCCATGCTGCTGGGATGGGAAGCGATCCCCCGGCGTCTTGCCGCCTACGCTCTCTTGTTGCTCGTCGGTTGGGCGGCAGGGGTCACCGTCGGCCACGCCGGCAAGCTCCTCGCTCTCTCTCTGTGGAGCGGCTGGCCGCCTGGGCCCCGGCCCCGCCAGGAGGCCCTCTATCCCCGCCGGCTGTGGGGGTGGGAGGTCGCTCTCTTCGCCTCCGGCATCGAGGTTGCCAGCGTCGCCCTCCTCGTGGGGTCGCCGGGGCCGGCGGCGGTGGGCGCCGCCCTCCTCGTCGGCTCCGCCGGCCTTGCCCTGGCCGGCGCCCTCGTCACCCTGGCCGGGCTGCGGCTTCGGCCGGAGCGGCACCCGGAAGCCTTCCCCGGCCGGGCGAACGGCCGGCGGCAGCGGCGCGGGCGACGGCCGCCCTGGTACACCTGGCGGCCGTGAGAGAGCCCATCGATGCGGGGGTGGGGGTAGGGCACGTTCACCTCAAAGTGGCCGATCTCGACCGCGCCCTCCGCCTCTACCGGGACGTACTCGGCTTCCAGGTCATGCTGCGCCTGAGCGACGGAGCCGCCTTCCTGTCCGCCGGCGGCTACCACCACCACGTGGGCCTCAACACCTGGGAGAGCCGGGGAGGCACACCGCCTCCGCCGGGCCACACCGGCCTCTACCACGTGGCCTTCCGCTTCCCCGACCGCCGGGCTCTGGCCCGGGCGGTGAGGCGGGTACTCGAGGTGGGGGTGCCCCTGGAGGGGGCTGCCGACCACGGCGTCAGCGAGGCCGTGTACTTGGGCGACCCGGACGGGAACGGCATCGAGCTCTACTGCGACCGGCCCCGGGAGGCCTGGCCGCGGCCGCCGGAGGGGGGCGGGGCGGCCATGTTCGTCGCTCCCCTCGACCTGGCCGCCCAGCTGGCAGAGGCACCCTGACCGTGGGCCGGCTCCGGGTCGACGACCAGGGTGAGGCCCTCCACGGCCTGCACCCGCACCCGCTCGCCCACCTCCGCGCCCTGCTCGCAGCGGGCCTGCCACAGCTCCCCGGCCAGCCGTACCCGGCCCAGCGGCCGGCAGGCATCGACCACCCGGCCGCGGGCGCCGACCAGGCTCTCCGGCCCCACCCGCGGCCGGCCGCGCCGGGAGTACCAGATGCCGCCGGCGCAGGATGCTACCTCCCACACGGCCGCCGCCACCACCGCCACTCCGCTCCAGGGCCAGGGAAGGAGGAAGAGAGCCAGCAGGATGGCAATAAGAAGGGCCACGCCACCTCCTCGCCGGCCCAGTCGGGCCGGCATACGCTATACCTACCACGAGGCCTATGGCCAAGACCGTCAAGCAGCTCGAGCAGGTAACCATCCGCTTCGCCGGCGACTCGGGCGACGGGATGCAGCTCACCGGCGCCCAGTTCGCCAACGAGACCGCCCTCCTGGGCAACGATCTCTCCACCTTGCCCGACTTCCCGGCCGAGATCCGGGCGCCGGCGGGCTCCTTGCCCGGGGTGTCCGGCTTCCAGATCCACTTCGCCGACCACGACATCCTCACCCCGGGAGACCAGCCGGACGTGCTCGTGGCCATGAACCCCGCCGCCCTCCGCACCAACATCACCGATCTCCGCAAGGGCGGCACCGTCATCGCCAACCGGGACGCCTTCAACGACAAGAACCTCCAGAAGGCGGGGTACACGTCCAATCCCCTGGAGGACGGCTCCCTCCAGGAGTACAAGGTGCACGCGCTCCCCCTCACCTCGATGACGGTGGAGGCCCTGAAGGGGCTGGAGGGAGTGACCCCGCGCGAGGCCGAGCGCTCCAAGAACTTCTTCGCCCTCGGCCTCATGTCCTGGCTGTACGGCCGTCCCATCGATACCACCCTCGACTTCATCCGGGCCAAGTTCGCCAGAAGGCCGGAGCTGGTGGAGGCGAACACCCGCGCCTTCAAGGCCGGCTACCACTACGGCGAGACGAGCGAGGATTTCGTCGTCCAGTACGAGGTCAAGCCGGCCCGCCTGGCCCCCGGGGTCTACCGCAACATCACCGGCAACCAGGCCCTGTCGCTGGGCCTGATCGCCGCCAGCGTCCGCTCCGGGCTGCCCCTGTTTCTGGGCGCCTATCCCATCACTCCGGCCTCGTCGATCCTGGAGGAGCTGGCCCGCCACAAGCAGTTCGGCATCCGCACCTTCCAGGCCGAGGACGAGATTGCCGCCGCCGGGGCCGCCCTGGGGGCCTCCTTCGGAGGCGCTCTGGGGGTGTGCACCTCGGCGGGCCCGGGCATCGTCCTCAAGTCGGAGACGGTAGGGCTGGCGGTCATGCTGGAGCTGCCGCTGGTGGTGGTGGACGTGCAGCGGGCCGGCCCCTCCACCGGCATGCCCACCAAGCCCGAGCAGGCCGACCTGCTCATGGTCCTGTTCGGGCGCAACTCCGAGTCGCCGGTACCCGTGCTTGCCTGCTCCACTCCCGCGAGCTGCTTCGCCATGGCCCTCGAGGCCTGCCGGATCGCCCTCAAGTACCGCACCCCCGTGTACCTCCTGTCGGACGCCTACCTGGCCAACGGCGCCGAGCCGTGGCTCATCCCCGACGTGGAGTCCCTGCCCGACCTGCGGGTCGAGTTCGCCCAGCGCCCCAACGCCGAGGGAGGGCGCTTCCACCCCTACCGGCGTGATCCCCACACCCTGGCTCGGGCCTGGGCGCTTCCCGGGACGCCGGGTCTCGAGCACCGCATCGGCGGTCTAGAGAAGGAGGACGTCACCGGCAACGTCTCCTACGACCCGGACAACCACGACCGGATGGTGCGCCTGCGAGCTCAGAAGGTGGCCGGCATCGCCGCCGACATCCCCCCTCTCCGGGTGGACGACCCGGACGGCGACGCCCGCCTGCTCGTCCTCGGCTGGGGCAGTACCTTTGGCTCCATCGCCGCCGCCGTCCGCCGGGTGCGACGGTCCGGGGGCAAGGTGGCCCACGCCCACCTCCACCACCTCAACCCCTTCCCTGGCAACACGGGTGAGGTGCTCCACCGCTACGAGCGGGTGCTGGTGCCGGAGATGAACCTGGGCCAGCTCCTGAAGCTGGTGCGGGCCGAGTTCCTCGTGGACGCCGTGGGCTACAACCGTGTCCGCGGCGTCCCCTTCCGCTCCAGCGAGCTGGCGGAAGCTATCGAGGCGCTGCTGTGAGCGAAGGCGACGGCAGGGTCGCTCTGACCGCCAAGGACTTCAAGTCCGACCAAGAGGTACGCTGGTGCCCGGGTTGCGGCGACTACGCCATCCTGGCCTCGGTCCAGCAGGTCATGCCCGAGCTGGGATTGCCCCGGGAGCGGATCGTGTTCGTGTCGGGGATCGGCTGCGCCGCCCGCTTCCCCTACTACATGGAGACCTACGGTATGCACTCCATCCACGGGCGGGCGCCGGCCATCGCCACCGGCTTGGCTGCGTCCCGGCGGGACCTGTCCGTGTGGGTGGTGACGGGAGACGGGGACGCCCTCTCCATCGGCGGCAACCACCTCATCCACGCCCTCCGCCGCAACGTCAACCTCAAGATCCTTCTCTTCAACAACCAGGTGTACGGGCTCACCAAGGGCCAGTACTCGCCTACCAGTCCCCGCGGCCAGCGCACCGGCTCCACCCCCATGGGCTCCATTGACCAGCCTTTTAACCCGTTGGGGGTGGCCATCGGGGCGGAGGCCACCTTCGTCGCTCGGGCCATCGACACCGACCGCAGGCACCTCATGGAGGTCCTCAGGCGGGCTGCCGGCCACCGCGGCGCCGCCTTCGTGGAGATCCTCCAGAACTGCAACATCTACAACGACGGCGCCTTCGACGCCGTGCGCGAGCACGAGGAGAACCGCATCTACCTCCGCCACGGGGAGCCGGTGCGGTTCGGGGCGGAGGGCGAGCGAGGCGTGCGGGTGAGGGAGGACGGCTCGGCTGAGATCGTGGACGTGGCTGAGGTGGGGGAGGAGGCTCTCCTCGTCCACGACGAGCAGCACCGCGAGCCCAGCCTGGCCTTCGCCCTCAGCCGGCTCACCCTCCAGGCGACCGGGGTGGCTCCGGTGGGGGTATTCCGAGCCGTCCAGCAGCCGGTGTACGACGACCTCCTCACCGACCAGATCGAGCGGGCGGTAGCCGAGCGGGGCCCAGGCGACTTGACCGCCCTCCTCCACGCCGGCGACGTGTGGACGGTGTCCGCGTAGCCGCCGGGTAGCTGCCCAGCCTAGCGCGGGCTAGGGGCCGCGAACACCGCTTGGCGCAGGCGCCCGCCTGCCGGCTCGGCGGCCAGGACGATCACCGACACCGCTTTTCCACCCGTGTAGGACACGGACACGTAGTCGCCCAGCATGAGTCCCGAGGTGGTGCGGGCGATCCAGTCCAGGCGCATGGACTGGGCGTTGAGGCGCCGGGGCCGGGTCCAGGTCCGCCCTCCGTCCGGGGAGGATATGGAGAAGACGTCGATGCCGGGGCAGGAACGCGAGCGGGAGCAGCCGCGGGGGAGGGCGTGGTAGACGAGGGTGAGGCGGCCGCGGTCGCCCCCGCTTTCCGGGTCGGCGCCCAGCCCTGGTAGAAACTGATCCACGCCGCCTCCGGCCGGGGCCACCGCCACCGGGCCCGACCAGGAGAGGCCGTCCGGGGAGCTGGCGAAGAGGATGCGGTTGGCCAGGCACCGGTCGACGGGCAGGCAGCTCTGCCAGGCGGCCACGAGCCGCCCGGAGGCGTCTACGTCCACCACCGGCAGGGCGAACGCCCGCACCCCCGGGATGGAGGCGAGGGCGAGCCGGGCGACGGTCACCGGCGGCTGGAAGCTCCTTGCTCCGTCCCGGGAGCGAACGGCCACGATCTCGCTGGCGTAGGGGGAGCCGGGGGCGGCGAAGTGGGTGTAGACGACGACGAGGGTGCCGTCGGGCAGGGCCGCAGGTTGGGCGCCGTTGACGTCCAGTCCCCGGGGAGCGATCGGGGAGGTAGGGGCAGGAGGGCTCCAGGTGAGGCCGCCGTCGTCGGAGAAGCGGGTGACGATCTGGCGGCCAGGGCCGTCCAGGTAGGAGAGGTAGCAGCGGCCGCGGAAGGGGCTCTGGGGCCCGTTGTCGCAGGTGATCCACTCCTTGTCCAGGGATCCCGGGGGTCCCTCGGCAGCGACTGCGGGCATCTCCCAGGAGAGGCCGTCCCGGGAGCGGCTGACGAGGAGACGAGACGCGTCGTCGGCGAGGGCCAGGGTGCTTGCCAGCCACACCCCGTGGGCGGCGTCGTAGGCGGCCACAGGGTCGCTGGCCCGGAGGTGTGCCCCGGGAGGGGTGGTCTCGGCGGTGACGCCGGGGAGGAGGCCGGAGCGCCACCGGCGGCCGGCGTCCCGGGAGGTGGCAAAGCCGATGGCGGCCGCCCCGCCCCCCTCCATGCGTCCTACCTGGAACACGGTGACGACGACGTCTCCCCAGGCAAAGCTGTCCGGCTCTGCCTGGGTGGCGTGCTGGGCTCCCTCCAAGCGGGTGGTGTCCCAGGAGAGCTGGCGCGCCACCAGCTCGCAGTCGCCTGCCACCCGATCCTGGAGCTCGGCGTTGACGAGGTCGCGGCCGCGGCCGCACCGCACGGAGTCGCGACTCTGGTCGGCGTGGGCGGCCAGCCTGTCCTGGCCGGCGCCGCCGTCGAGCAGATCGCGGCCGTCGCCCCCGATGAGGAGGTCGTTGCCCGCCAAGCCGAGGAGGACGTCGTCGCCGGCCCGCCCGTCCACCACGTCGGGCCCGGCGGTGCCGAGCAGCCGGTCTCTTCCCTCCGTGCCGGTGATGGCGGCAGCCGAAGCGATACCGGCCACGGCCAGCGCAGCCAGACATGCGACGACGGGAAGGCGTACCGACAGGAGGGGGACGGCTCCTGAAGGAGTGGTGGTCACGAGCGGCCGAGAAGCCCGGCGAGATCGAGCCCGGGACGCTCGATGCGGGTGAGAGCGGCCAGGCAGGCAAGGAGGGTGACGGAGCCTCCCACGACGAAGGCGAGAAGGGTGCCGCCGGTGGCGGCCAGCCAGCCGGCGAGGAGCCCCCCCACCGGCTGACCGCCGTTGAAGGCGTAGTAGTAGAGGCCGACGACCCGCCCGCGCAGCGGGTCGGGAGACTCGAGCTGGAGGGTGGCGTTGGCGGTGGCGCTCCACAGCGTGAAGCTGAAGCCGGCGGCGGCGAGGAGGATGGCTGCCGCCGGCAGGGAGCGCTCCGGCGCCAGCACCACCTCGGCCAGGCCGAAGGCGGTCACGGCGAGCAAGAAGGTGCCCATGCTGGCCCGGGCCAGGACGGCGGCGGTCAGCGCTCCCACCAACGCTCCCGCTCCGAAGCAGGCAGACAGGATGCCGAAAGTCTCCGCTCCCGACGCCAGCGTCTCCTTCGCCAGCACCGGTAAGAGGACGTTGAAGTTGAAGGCGAAGGTGCTGGTGACGAGGACGAGGATGAGGACGACGCTCATCCGCGGAGCGCCGGCGACGTAGCGCAGCGCCTCCCACGCCCCCCGCACCAGCGTGGGACGGCTGTCGCCCCGGTCGAGGGGGACGAGCTCCCGGCGCCGGATGGCCGCCAGGGCCGCCAGCACGGCGACGAAGGTGGCGGCGTTGGCGGCGAAGCAGGGCCCGGGGCCGGCCAGGGCGACCACCGCTCCGCCCAGGGCGGGCCCCACCACCCGAGCGCCGTTGAAGAGGCTCGAGTTCAGGGCGACGGCGTTCGGCAGCTCCCTCGGCCCCACCATCTGGTAGGTGAGGGCCTGCCGGGCAGGAGCGTCAAGGACGAGGACGGTGCCGCGCAAGGCGGCGACGGCGTAGACGTGCCAGGGCTCCACCAGGCCGAGCAGGGTGAGCGCAGCCAAGGCTGCCGCCAGCCCCATGGAGGCAGCTTGGGTGGCCATGACCAGCCGCCGTGCCTCGGCGCGGTCGACGAGAACGCCGGCGAGCAGCCCGAGAGCGCTGAAGGGGAGAAACTGGCACAGGGCCAGCACTCCCACCGCCAGCGGCGAGCCGGTGAGCTCGAGGACGAGCCAGGCGGTGGCGATGTTCTGCATCCAGGTGCCCGTGACCGACACCACCTGGCCGGCGAAGAAGAGGCGGTAGTTGCGGTGGCGGAGGCTGGCGAAGGCGCGACGGTTGAGACGCAGGAAGATGGCCCTCATCGCTCCTCCCGGAGCAGCGAGGCCAGGGGAGCGACGGCCGCCTCCACTGCCGCCAGCTCGTCTTCCGACAAGCGTCGCAGCCGTGCCGCCAGCCAGGCCGTGCGCCGAGAGCGCACCAGGCGGAGGACCCGCTCGCCCTCGTCGGTCACCTCCAGTCCCACCCGACGCCGGTCGCCGCTGCGAGCCGGCCCTCTGCGGACGAGACCGGCCTGCTCCAACCGGTCGAGGGAGCGGCACACGGAGGCCGGGGCGATCCCCTCCAGGTCGGCCAGCTCGCGGACGCCGATGCCCGGCCTATCCCGGACGGCGACGAGGAGGGACACCTGCCCGCCGGTCACGCCCAGGGGGTGCACCTCCCGCCGTAGCTGCCTGGCCAGATGAAGCAGCACCGGCCGCAGGCGGTTGGCCACAGACAACGGATCGGCTGCCAGAGTCGGGGCGGTCACCGGATCGTTAGCTAGGCTAACAAATCGGTGCTGGCCGCGGCGGGGGAGGGGAGGGGCTACGGCGGGACGGAGGTACCGCCGGAGCAGGGGGGAAGCCCGGGCTGGGGCCTTAGCCGGAGCCGTTCGATGCTCGCGGGCTGGGCGGCTGGAGGAGCGAGAAGTCGGCGCTGTTGTCGTCGGTGTCCCGCCCGTCCGGTAGGCGACCGGCGCTTGCTCCCGGGCTGTCCACCGTCGGGGGGGCGGGGGCTGGGGCGGTCTCCACGAAGGCGTTGGTGGCCGTCCCGTAGCCCACCGAGTCCACCAGCGTCCCCGCCGGGTCGCGGAGACCGATGCCTCCGCCGCTGGCGGCGAGGCCGTTCGAGAAGGACTGGTCGGGTCCGGCCGCGCCGGCGTAGCCGCTCCCTGCGAGGAGGTAGAAGGCGCCGGGGGCGAGTACTGTCCCCTGGGGAAGGGTGGCCAAGGTGGTGTCAGTGGTTCCGGATGCCGACCGGTAGACGACCTTGAAGCCGGAGACGTCGGCGGGAGCCGTGCCCGCGTTGACGAGCTCCACGAACTCGTTGGCGGCGGCGCCGGCAGACCCGGTCATGAGCTCGTTGATCCGAACCCGGGCCTCGCCGCCTCCGCCGCCCGTCTCACCGCCTTTGTCGCCGCCGCCCCCGCCGCCGCTCGGCGGAGAGCAGGTGAGGACGGCACGGCCTTGGTCGTCGTAGGCGAGGGCCACCTCCCCCGAGCCCCCATTGCAGGGGAGCCCAGCCAGCCCTTCCAGCGAGGCGAGCCCCCCTCCGGCGGGTCCCTGAGGGCCGGGCGGTCCCGGAGGTCCCGCGGGCCCCTGCGGCCCCGGCAGGCCCTGAGGGCCAGGCGGTCCCTCAGGGCCCTGAGGCCCCTCCGGGCCCTCCGGCCCCTGCGGTCCCGGCGGGCCGGGAGGACCCTGCGGCCCCGTCGCTCCCTGCGGCCCCGGAGGTCCCTGGGCGTTCCAGGAGATGGGCCGCTCGCTCGGGCGGCAGCGGCCGTCGGCTCTCACCAGGCGAAGGAGCCCCGCCCGCTTCTTGGCGCAGGCGTGGATGACCTGAAGCTGGAGGTCTTGCTGCGCCCTGTCGCCGCCGGCGAGCGCTCCGGCGGCGACGAGCGCGGCCGCGGCCGCGACCAAGGCGAGGAGCCTCCAGCGCCTTGCCGTCGTCCGTTCCATCGCGCGTCTCCTTTCCTCGTATCGGGAGGAGGACACGGGTAGCTCCTCGACCGGCCCAGCGGAAGGCTGCGCCGGCCAATCGCAACGCCATCGGCACACGGACGCGACGATCGGCCCGCTTCGATCCTAAGGAGCGCCGGCTCTGTGCCGAAAGTGCCTCCGTCCCTTTTCCGGGAGCCTCTTGGCGGCTATGCTCGTTGACGGATTCGACAACGAGACCAACGAGCGAACGGATGGGGGAACGAGAAAGGAATGCGAAGACCATGGGACGGGCCAAGGAGAGCTTGACAAGACCGAGACGACGGGCAGCGGCATGGGGCTTGATCGGGCTCGTCGCCGGCTGTGTCGTCGCCCTGCTTCTCGCCGCCGGGGCCGCTCCTCACCGCTTCGGTGGCTCTCGGGCCGCCGAGCTTCCCGGACCGTTCCTCGAGGCCTCCCACCTGCCGCCCCTGCTGCGGCTGCCCGGGGAGACGGCCGAGCTCCGCTACGACATCTACTGCCCACCTCCGGGGGAGGACATCGATAGCGGTGCTGCCTGCGACGCCGGCGGCACGGTGCTCGCCCGGGCGGGGACGGCGGGGCCGTTCCGCCCCTTCCCGTTGGAGCTCGATCCCGGCGCCGTCGAGGGAAGGTACGTGGTCCGGCTCCCCCGGGAGATGGCGGCCGCCCGCAGCGGGCTCTCCTACTACGCCCTCCTCCGCGACGAGGCCAGGGGAGCGGCGATCACGGTTCCGGCCGGAGGAGCGCAGGCCCCCCAGCGGAGCCTGCTCCTGGAGCGGCCCATCGCGGTGGAGCTGGGCGCCCACCCCTTCGAAGCCACGCGCCCGGCCGACGCGCGGGTGGTCCAAGCCCGGTGGGGAGACGGACCGGAGGAGGTGGGCCTGGAGCCCGGCCCGACCGCTCATCCCATCGGCGGAGCCTCCTTCGACGTGACCCCGTCGGGAACCGTGACCGTGCTGGACGAGGCGCACCGACGGCTCTTGCGCTGGCTGCCGGGCGCAAAGCGGCCGGAGGCGATCCCGGTGGCCGTCAACGGCACCATTGCCGATCTGGCGGTGGCGGAGGACGGATCGGCGTATGTCCTCGAGACCACGACCGCCGGCGGCGCAGCCCCGGTTGTCCGAGTCTTCGCTCCCAACGGGCGGTTGCGGGCAACGGCACCCGTCCCCGACCGCACTGCGTCTCAGATCCGGCTCGCTCCCGAGGGGCCCGTCGTGCTCCAGTATCCGTCCGGCCAGTGGATGCCTGTCGAGCGCGGTGGGCTGTCTCTGGAGCCGGCCGAGCAAGTCGCTCGCGGCCGGGCCGGACGGCCTCTTCCGGGAGGGCGGGAGGTGGTCGTCTTTCGCACCGGCAACGAGGTGCGGGTAGCGCTGACGGCGTCCGCAGGCACCCTCCGCGGCTGGCGGATCACCAGCGCTACCCCCCTGGGCGAGGTGCAGCTGGCGGAGCCCTTCGGCAGCGGTGTCGCCTTGGTGGTGCGGGTGTACGAGGAGGGTCGGGACGAGTTCGTAGCCCTGGTGGTCGACGGTAGGGGCCTCGTGCGCCGCCTCGCCCTCGAGTCTGCCGACTGGGCCGAGACGGCGCCTCTGTCGCGCTTCCGTCTGGTCGGATCGTCTCTGTACCAGCTCGGCTCGACGCCCAAGGGCCTGTTCGTCGACCGCCACGACCTGGGAGCGAGGCCGTGACCGGGCTGTCTCCCGCCCGCCTTGCCGCTGCCTGCTTCCTCGTGGCGTTCCTGGTCACGGCCGCCTCCGCCTGGGGCTACCACACCCGGTTTGTGGCCGCGAGCTGCAACTGGAACGATCCCCAGCCAACCTCCTACTTCACCCGCGATGGGTCCATCACCGTGGCCCTGCGGGCGCGCTACGAGGGGTACCAGTGGGGCGGCGGGTGCTGGAACGACAACAACGTCGACGACTCGCCAGGCGATCCGCCCGGGGACCCCAACACGGGAGGCGAAGGGGGCGACTGCTCGGGCTTCACCTTCAAGGTGTGGCGCGAGTCGCTGAACGAGGCCGACGCGGGAGCCTACCAGTGGAACATGCTCCGGGCCGTCCACGGCCCCTACACCGCCGACAGCTTCAAGGCGGGAGCAGGAGCGCCCAACGTCACCTATCCCAAGTCCGGTCTGATCAAGATGGACGCCCTGGCCTCGAGCACCCACATCGGCATGATCTACGCCCGCAACCCGGACGGCACCGACCAGATCGTCGAAGCCAAGGGAGAGGCCTACGGGACCAACATCTGGGTCAGGACCTATCGGGGAAGCTCGAGCTACAGCGGTGTCCGTCGGCTGGGTTGGAGCGCGTGATCTCCTAGTGGTATCCGGGCTCATCGCCGCCCTGGCGGGGATGGCCGGCTGCGGCGGACGCTCGACCCCGGATCGCCTGCTCGGGGGATCGCCGCCCTCCCCGCTCCCTGCTCGGCTGGAGGGTGTCCGCGGCCCCGCCCTGCTCACAGCCTCTTGGACGGCTCCGGCCGGTCGGGCGAGGGAGCTGGCCTCGTGCCTGGCTGAGATGGGGGGCGGTCGGGCCCAGGGGCCGGCAGTCGTGCGCGTGGGGGTTAGCGGGCGTACGATCACTGCTCTGGAACGGGGCGGACGCCGTCTGCTCGGGTGCGATCGGGCAGCTCGGCTGGGGGAGGGAGGCCGGCGCTGGTGCGGAACGCCGGTGGGCAAGCTCCACGCTGGACGGCTGGCCGACCCCCGGCTCAGCATCGGCTGCCGGTCTGAGCAGGGGCGGGCGGTGGGCTTCGCCTGGATCGAGCTGCCGCCGCGGGCCCGATATCTGGTGGCGCAGCAGGAGGGCTACGCCGAGGTCTACGAGCCGGAAGGGGGCCTGCCCGTGCGGGTGACGACGGACGACGTGCAGACGGAGGGGGCGCTGGCCACCTTCCACCTGTCGGCCCATGACGCCCGCGGCCGGCTCCTGCGGCGGTGGACGCTGGAGGCACGGGTGGCCGGCTGAGCGGGCAGGGGCTCAGGGGTAGCGGCGCGGACCCGGCCCGTCCGGGACGAGGTGACCGAGAAGGCGACGGTTACGTGCGATCAGCCCGTAGGCCCGATCGAGAGCGGGCTCTACCCGCCCAGCCACTCTCGCCAGCGTCGGCGCCCCCAGGGCCTCGACGATGGCCGCCGCCGCCTTCCCTCCCGCCACCATGCTGCCCTCCGGCGAGGCGAGGCGCCAGGCGGCCCAGCGCTCCTCGGGAGGAAGCCCGGTCAAGAGCGACATCGCTCTCTCATCGTCCAAGGACAGGAAGGCGAGCCGACCCCGTCGGTCGAGGCGGGCGACGACCCGCGCCGCCCAGCGGCAGAACCGTCACCCGCCGTCGTAGAGGAGAACCGGCCGCGCCGGGCTCTCCCTCACCATTCCTCGAGCCGGCGACGGAGAGCCGAGGCCCCCCCGGCGAAGAGAGGATCGCCGAGGACGGCCGCTCCCATCTCGTTTGCCTCCCGCACCACCGCCTCGTGCTCACGCTCGAGCCCGCTGCGGGCGAGGAGAAGGGCGGCCCGAGCTCGGCCTCCCCACTCGGCGACGGCGGCCGGCCCGGCCCCCGGCGGAGCGGTGGCAAAGACGCGGGGAAGGGCGCGGAGGCGGACGGAGGCGCGGCGCGCCGTCTCCTCCAGCTCGGGCACCTCCCTCTCGGCCGCCGAGCGCTCTTCTTCCAACGTCTCGATGAGACGCTCCACCCGCTCCAGCGTTCGCTGGGCGGCGGCCACCGCCCGGCGGGCCTCGGCCGCTGCCTGCTCCGCCTCGGCTTGCTCCCTCTCCCTGCCCCGCTGTCGAGCCTGGGCGAGCGCCTCCTCGGCGGCCTGCTCCTCCCGGTGGCGGCGCTCCACGTCGGCGACCGCCTCCTTCCTTCGCCGGGCGAGGTCGGCCCGCCGGCCCGGATAGGCGGCGAGAAGCGTGTGAAGCTCGGCAGCCCGGGCCCGGATGGCCTCGGCCTCCTCTGTCAGCGCAGCCAACTCGGCCGTGGCTGCCGCCAGAGCCTGATCGCGGGCCTCCAGGGAGCGGGCGATGTCGAGGGCACTCTCCACGGACCCATTCTGCCGTCAGGGCCGAGGGCGGAAGGCCTCCTCCACCCTCGGCCGGAAGGCGCGGGGGTCGATGGCGGGGAAGCGGTAGAGCTGGGGCCCGATCTGCCGGAAGTGGGCGAGCGTGCGCTTGGGCTCGATCAACCTGCGCTCGAGCATTTTCTCCACAGCGTGAGGATACGGGGAAGCGCCTGCCCCAGCCGCTCAGACGGAAGACGGCACGTCCAGCAGCGCCAGGAAGGCACGGGCGTCGTCGAGCATGGAGAGGTTGTTGAAGAGGACGTACACCGGGCAGCGCCCCTTCCGCAGGGACGACCGGCAACGCTCGTACAGCGCCTGGAGGTCGGCGTCGGTGTAGCGGTATCGGTAGCCGCCGATGCCGTGCAGTCGGTAGTACGCGACGGCGCCGGCCGTCTCCTGGGCCAGGAAGGGATCGACGCCGTGGACGAGCTCGAGCTCGCGGCAGAGCTCGGCCACCACCTCTGCCGGCCAGGGCCCACGGGGCTCCCACACGAACGCGATGCCGTTCCGCTCCACCGATCCGAAGAACCGCCGCAGGTGCTGGATGGCCTGATCGCTCGGTGGGAAGCTGGGCGGGGACTGGAAGAGGCAGGCCGATGCCTGGAGGGCTCTCGCCACCTCCAGCGTCCGCCGCCAGGCGTCCGCGACCTCCCTGGTCGGCCGGAAGCAGCCGTAGGCCTCCCGGGATCCCGACAGGGGCTCCCGTAGCCGCCGGTAGGTGGGGCTGGAGGGAGGGTGGGTAATGAGTTGCCAGGCCTTGAGGCAGAACTGGAATCCCGAGGGCGCTTCCGACCGCCAACGGCGCGCCACCTCCAACGATGGCGGCTGGTAGAAGGTCTGCTGGATCTCCACTACCGAGAGCTCGGCGAAGTAGCGAGCTCGCGCCACCGGGAACCCGCAGCAGCCGACGAGGATATCGGGAGCCGGAGACACGGCGCTTGTAGCCCCACTCTAGAGCTCACCCGATGGAAGGGGAAGCCCCTTGCTTCCAGGTCGCTGCTCGCTGCTTCCCCGTCGCCGGCAGCCGCCGGCGCGGTGGGGATCCCGTCCAGCACGGGAGCGCGAGCGACCTTCTCGTCCAAGCACCGCTGCCGGCGGCTCCTCGGCGAGAAGCCGCTCCAGCGCGCTGCGGCCTAGGGCCCGCAGGCGGGCGTGCCCGGCCGCTCGGTCACGTCGATCGCCTTCGACTTCGTCACGGACTTGCCGTTCTTCGTGGCCGTGATCCGGACCGTGTAGCGCCCGTAGCTCGAGATCCCGAAGGAGAGCGTGCCGTGCGCGGTCGGCGCATTCTCCTCGGGCAGCCGGAGCGTCCCCCGCACGGTCGAGCCGTCGGGGCCTGTGAGCTCGACCTCGAGCGTCGAGCCGGGCGTCCCCGTGATGGTCGCGCAGATGAACGATCTCCCCGGTCCCTCGTGGTCGTAGGCGAGCGAGAAGTCCAGATTCGGCGCCGGCGCCTCCGGCAGGCTCGTGTAGAGCTGCGGGTGCGTCCACTCGCCCGTGCGGGCGAGATCGAGCGAGGCGCCGAGCTCGTACGAGCGGGCGAGCATGTGGGCGAGGAGGCTGCCGCCGGCCGCCCGCGCCGTAGCCACCTCCTGCGCCGACGCCAGGAACTTCTCCATCCCGGCGAGGTTCGCGTTCGTGAACTCGCCGCGGTTCGGGTTCGTCCCGGTCCTCGTCTGCGGCTCGAAGTCGCGGGTCGGGTACTGGGTACCGAGGTAGCTCCACGAGACCTCGTCGGCCGCGGACGACGTCTCCAGCACGAGCAGGTTCTTGCGCCCGCGCAGCTCGGGCAGGAAGCGGCCCGAGTAGCAAGCGTCGATCTTGATCTTGAACGTGATCTTCGGGTGGTCGCGCATGATCCGGCGGAGCGTGATCGCGTCCACGACCGGCTGCGTCCCGTTCGCCTCCTTCTCGTCGCTCGTGACGGCGGGCACCCCCCGCTCGAACCCGTGGCCGCTGATGTAGATGAAGACGTCCTTGCACCTCTCCGTCTGGACGAGGTGGCGGACGTTCGCGCGCAGGTGGCTCCCGTAGGTGCGGCCGCCCCGGCGCGGGTTCTGCGCCCAGAACGAGCGGATGCCGACGCGCCGCGCGAACGCGTGCATCCCCACGAAGTCCTGCGCGAACTGCGGGTCGCGGGTGAGCCCGATCGTGATCATGCAGTCGTCCTTGAACGCGCTCTTGGGCACGGCGAGCGGAGCGAGCGGCCGCGTCGACTGCGCCTTCCGGAGCGCGAACGCCCCGGGGGGCAGGTTCGTGTAGACGCGGAAGCGGGCCCCCGCGTAGGCCGCGCGCGTGCGCAGGAAGGGCGGCTTTCTGCCGTCGATCTCGGGGTACCAGCGCAGGTTCCGGAGCTGGAGCAGGGCGCCGTTCGCGTCGTCCACCAGCAGCAGCCGGCTCGGGTGCTGGAAGCGCGCGAACGGGCGCAAGTCGGCCCAGAAGAGCCACGCGCGGCGGCCGACCTGACGCGGGCGCGGCGTCTTCGCGCTCGCGGTCGCGGGCCCGGCCTCGCCGAGCCGCTGCGTCGCCTTCAGCGGCGCGGGCAAGCCGAAGACGACGACGGGGCCGGTCTCCTCGGACGGCTTCAGCGTCTCGAGCGCGATCCGCGTCGCCTCGTCCCGCGTGAGAGCGAGCGCGGCGGACGGGCCGGCCAGGAGGACGGCGAGGCCGAGCGTGACGAGGAGCACCAGCCGCCGCACGCGGCGATCCTACCACTCGCGGGCGACCGCGCCCGGGGCGTGTCCGGAAAGTCGGCACGTGCGGTCCCGTCGGGATCCTTGTTCTCAGCGGGAGCGACGGGACTCGAACCCGCGACCTCCGGCGTGACAGGCCGGCGTTCTAACCAGCTGAACTACGCCCCCGGGGCGAGGCACAGTGTATCCCAGCCCTGGTCGGGCCAGGACCGAAGCTGCGGTCGAGGTCAGGCGAGCACGTCCAGAGCGACCAAGGGCCGGCGGAAGGGGGTGGCCACGTACACCCCGGCCGCCTTCTCCCGCGCCTCGGCTACCAGCTCCCGGGCATGCCGCATGCCCAGCGAGGCCGCCTCCGGCCCCGCGTCCCGCAGGGCCTCCTGGAGCGCGTCGGGAACGACGATGCCGGGCACCTCATTGTGAAGGCGGAGGGCGAGCCGGTAGGAGGTGAGCGGAAACACGCCCACCAGCACCGGCACCGGCCAGGAACCCCCCAGCCGTTCTCGGAACCGGTCCAGATGGGCGAGGTCGAAGAGGATCTGGGTCATGGCGAACTGGGCTCCCGCTTCCACCTTGCGCCGGAAGCGCTCCACCTCCCAGTCCAGGTCGTCGGCGGTGGGGTTCACGGCCACGCCCACGAAGAAGGCGGTGGGGGCGTCGATGGGCTTGCCGCTATAGCTCTCGCCCGCGTTGAGTCGGGCCATGAGCTGGGTGAGGCCGACGGCATCCACCTCGTAGACGCCGCGGGCGCCCGGGTAGTCACCTACCTCGGGCGGATCGCCGGTGATGGCGAGGACGTTCCTCACCCCCTCCGCGTGGCCGCCGAGGAGGAGAGCCTCGAGACCCATGATGGAGTAGTCGCGCGTGGTCAGGTGGGGGATTGTCTCGATGCCAACCTGGCGCTCGATAGCGGCGGCCATCATCATGGCCGACAGCTTGGCGCTGGCGGTGGCGTTGTCGTTGATGTCCACGTACTCTGCCAAGCCCGACTCCTTGATCGCTCGGGCCGCCTCTAGCAGCCCCGTGTAGTCGCCGCCCAGGGGCGGGTCGACCTGCACCGATACCACGAAGCGTCCTTGCCGGAGGTCGCGGGCCAGGGACGTCTCGGCCCGCTCCAGTGCCGCCGCGGCGACCGCCAGGCGGCGCTCGACCACGATCAGCGGTGACGAGGGCCGGCGCTCCTCGTCCAAGGCCCGGCGGATGGTGGCGATCTCGGTGGGGGTGGTACCGCAGCAGCCACCCACCAGCCGTGCTCCCAGGCTGCGCGCCTGGGCCGTGAACTCGGCGAAGTAGTCGGGGCTGGCATGGGGGTAGATGATGCGGCCGCCGGCGAGGCTGGCGAGGCCGATGTTGGGGAGAGCTGCCAAGGGGGTGTCGCCGTCCTGCATCTGCTCCAGGGCGGCCAGGGCGGCCTGGGGGCCGGCGCCGTGGTTGGCGCCCATGGCCTCCACCCCCAGAGCGCGCAGCCGGGCCGCGGCCTCGGCGGCGCCGACCCCGGCCAGGGTCTCCCCCTCCTCGTCGAAGCTGAGGAGGGCCACCACCGGTAGGGACGACACCGATCGCACCGCCCGGACGGCCGTCTCCAGCTCGTCCAGGTCGTAGAAGGTCTCCACCATGAAGAGGTCGACGCCCCGTCCCTCGAGGAGAGAGGCTTGCTCCGCGAACACCGCTGCCCGCTCCTCCTCGGCATCGCCGACGTCGCCCAGGGGGCCGATGGAGCCGGCGATGAACACCTCCTGCCCCGACACCTCGCGCGCCTCCCGGGCCAGCTTGACGGCCCTGCTGTTGATGGCCTCCACATCCTCCTCCAGGTAGTGCTGGGCCAGCTTGCGGCGGTTGGCGCCGAAGGTGTTGGTCTCGATGAGCTGGGCGCCGGCCTTGATGAACCCCAGATGGAGGGCGAGCACGCTCTCAGGGGCGCGCAGGTTGGCCTCCTCGGGACAGCGGAGCCGGGGAACGGCGCTGGCGACGAGGACCCCCATACCTCCATCGCAGCAGAGAGGAGGGCCGCTGGACAGGCGGTCGAGGAGACGGCCGGTCATGCCGTCACTCTAAAGGCGGCGGGGAGGGGCGCCGATAGACACGGCGAACTCCTGTGCGCGCCGGGGGACTAACGGCAGAGCTTCCTGCGGCACGGAGGACGAGCGGCGGGCTTCGGCCCGCCGCTTCCGCTCCTGTAGCCGCTGTCTGTCCGCGGGCAGGGTCGTTGGGAGCCTTGCGTCGGTCAAAAGTGTGCTTCACAAACGGCCGCATTCCTGTGTAAGATCCGGCCCCCAACAGGTGAGCCGGAGGAGAGGTTGCCGGCTCTTTTGCGTGTCTAGGTAGGTCAATCCCGTCCCGCCCAGCGCGAGAAAGCCGAGGTAGCGTGCTCACCGTAGACATCTCCCTTCCCGACATGGAGGAACTCCACAAGCTCGTCCAGGAGGGCTTGGAGAAGGGGTTCCTGACGTACGACGAGATCGTGCAAGGGCTCGAGGAGGTAGAGCTCACCAAGGAGCAGGTCGAGGACTTCTACACATACCTCATCGACCACGGGATCGAGCTGGTCGAGGGGGAGCAGCACAAGCACCCGCCTCACGAGCCGCCGGTGGTGGCCGGGGACGACAAGACGGCCCCTAAGCTCGACCTGTCGGTAGAGCCGTCGCTGGACTCGCTTCGTCTCTATCTGCGCGAGATCGGCAAGGTGCCCCTCCTCACCGCCGATCAAGAGGTGTACCTGGCCAAGCGGATCGAGCGCGGCGACATGGAGGCGAAGAGGCAGATGATCGAGGCCAACCTGAGGCTGGTCGTCTCCATCGCCAAGAGCTACCTGGGCCGGGGGCTCTCCTTCCTCGATCTCATCCAGGAAGGATCCCTAGGGCTGATTCGGGCAGTAGAGAAGTTCGACTACCGCAAGGGGTACAAGTTCTCCACCTACGCCACGTGGTGGATTCGCCAGGCGGTCACCCGGGCGATCGCCGACAAGGCCCGCACCATTCGCATTCCCGTGCACATGGTGGAGAAGCTGAACAAGGTGGTTCATGTCGAGCGTCAGCTCGTCCAGCGGCTGGGCCGGGAGCCGCGCCCGGACGAGATCGCGGCCGAGCTGGACATGACCACCGAGGAGGTGCGGGAGGTGCTGCGGATGGCCCAGCAGCCGGTGTCCCTGGAGAAGCCCATCGGCGAGGACGAGGAGTCCGAGCTGGGGGACTTCGTCCAGGATGATCAGGCCGAGTCGCCGTTCGACTCGGCCTCGTTGTCTCTGCGCCGGGAGGACATCGAGCGGGCCCTGGAGTCGCTCCCCGAGCGCGAGCGCAAGGTCATCGAGCTGCGCTACGGCCTGAACGGGGAGCCGCCCTGCACGCTGGAGGAGGTGGGACGGGCCTTCGGCGTCACCCGCGAGCGCATCCGCCAGATCGAGAACAACACCCTCAAGAAACTGGAGACCCTACCCGAGGCTCAGGGCCTGAAAGACTGCCTATGAGGAGGGGGTAGGCGGGGAAGCCAGGGGTTCCCCCGCCCCAAAGGCGTCTCCCCGTCAGATACGGGAAGAACCGCGCCTCCGCTCCGCACCTGCCCGCACTCTGTCGGCGGAGAAGCCGCACGGCGGATCCGTCCTTCCGCCGATGGGAACGCTCGCCCGCACATCGACACTATCCTTCGTCAACACGCCGCAAGGAGGCGCACGATGAAGGGAAAGATCACCTTGACACGGCTTCTCGAGGCGGGCGGCATCCTGTCGGCGGTGGTGCTGGTGGCGTTCGGGATCACCGCCATCGTTCTCGGAGCGGACGGTCGCTCCACGGTCAAGTCCAACCTGGCTCAGGAGTACATCGTCGGCTCGCCCGACATGACCCCGGCCGGCATCGCTCCCGCGGTCGAGGAGATTCGGGCAGCCCAGGAGAAGCTGGCCGCGGCCCGAGCCAAGGCGGGTGCGGAGCCCATCGACTTCACCGAGGTGAAGGCACCCTCGTGCTCCGTGGCCGGGAAGCTCGTGAACAACGGCGACCGGGCCCGCTGCTTCGCGGAGTACATGCGCATCCACGCGCTCGAGTCGACCAACGGCCTCGTCTACGCCCAGATGGGCCGGTACCTGGCCAAGCCGGACGCCCCGCTCAAGGTCACCGATTTCAACGGCGGCACCAGCGATCCCAAGTACGCCGTCACCGACCCCAAGACGGGTCAGCCGGTGTCCAACGGGGCCCGCAACCTGTGGGTGACGGAGACGGCTCTCGCCTCTGCCCTCAACCTCGCCTACACGGCCGAGCAGGTGTCCATCTTCGGCATCGTGGTCGGCGTGGCGCTGCTCCTGTCCGGGATCGGGTTCGGCATCCTGGCGGTGGCGGCCCTCCACCGCCGCGTCCAGGCGGAGGCCAAGGAGCGGGCCGAGGCCGGCCTCACTCCCACCACCGCCCACTGACTCTTCCTGTCGCCGAGCGGGAGACGGCTCTATGCCGTCTCCCGCCGGCCAGGGCAGCCGTAGTCGAAGACGGCGCGATCCGGCCGGTAAGTCGGTCGCGGCCGGGGCGGCGCATGCGCGCCTCGACCGTCCGATCCAGACTCATCGTCCCTGCGGCCCCGCCAGCTCCCCCAGCGCCCGGCTGACGCACACCCTCACCATCCGCTTGCGGTAGCCGGGGGTGAGGCCGGTGTTGGCCATG
>FWPU01006395.1_pt1 | contig 23642 bp, 14 predicted proteins | sample 2228361 | NCBI WGS metagenome assembly FWPU01 (sample SAMEA103939777, study PRJEB20133) | metagenome
CAGGTGTCCAAAATGTCTCTGCGTCACTTGGGCCGGACAAGTGTGCCGCTAAACGTCACTCAATGTGAGGTTTAGGCGCAGGCGCTGCGCGGTGCCAAAAAGCCCCTATTCGCCTGGAAAAGTGCCCCTGACCGCCCCAAAAACGGGCTGCTTTATGCAACTAGGGGGCAAAGACAAGAGTTGCGGGCGGCAATTATCAAGTCTGCACTCGGCGATCCACTGCACGGCGGCTTGGCGGACGCGCGGATCGGCATCGGCCAACAATCGTGCGGCCGTGCTCGCGGCGTGGCTGCCCTGTTCTCGCAGCGCTATGGCGGCCGCCAGCCGCAGGTCCGCATCGCCAGACTGCGCGAGGCCTGCCAAGCGGCTGGGGCTCGCCGACCGCGCGAGAGCATCGATGCCGGCTCGACGCACAAAGGGATCCGGGTCGCGGCAGGCAGACATGAACCGGTCCAGGTGCGGTTCGCCTTCAAGCCGGCGCAACAGGGCCGCCCGGACCGCCGGATGTTCTTCGGTTTCTAGCAATCGGGGCGGATCGAGAAACCGCTCGGGGGCCCGCTCCGCCACGGCCTCTCTCAGGCTTTCGCAAGGGTCGTGCGCCGCCTGCGCGAAGATTGTCTGGCGGGCGACCTCGTTCAACTCGCCGGCCAGGGCTGCTTCAAGCAGGAACATGCGGCTTTCCGGGGCCGGCGTCTCCTGCCAAACCTCGGCAACTTTGCTGGGATCTTGACCCGCTGCCGCAAGCTTGCGCCTCGCCATCCAGCGACGCTCTTCCGGAGAACCGAGCCAATATCCGGTCCTGGCTCTGGTGTTCGCCGCGGCCGGCCCGCGCGCGCGCACGCGCCACAGCCTTCCCTTACCGTGCAGCTCGTACGACTTATCGACCCAGTCGCTAACCACAAGAGCCCCATCGGGCAACACGGCAATTCCCACGGGTCTGAAGTTCTCTCCCCCCAGAACGAACGGCTCGGCCTGAGAGGTAAAGCTTGCACCGCGCCGCTGGAGCCTGAAGCGGTCCAGCCGGTGATCGCCCCAACTCGTGACCAGTATCGCCTCCTGGTAGTCTTCGGGCAGGCTGCGGTGCGCGTAATACACCAGTCCGGAGGGCGCCTCGCCGGTTCCGGCGGTCATGGGCAACGTACCCGGCAGTTCTCCGTTCCATGCAGTAAACGGGTGCAGCCCCTTGCGGCCGTTGCGATAGCGGTAGCCGTAATCGCCACCTGCGACAATGTGCAGCAACCTACAGGGCGGCCGCGAGTCAGGATCGTTGTCCACGGCAAATAGGTGTCCCAGTCCGTCGAACGTAATATGAAACGGATTCCAGAAGCCGGTTGCCACCCGCTCCAGCCGGCTGCCGTCGGCACGCATGCGGAAGATGCTCCCGCCTTCGCCGCCGCCGATGAGCGTGGTCCCATCACTCGCCACCAAGGCGTAAGGCTCCCCCAGGTTCTCTCCAAGACCGAAATAGACCCAGCCCTGGGCGTCGAAGGCGAAGCCTGCCAGGCCGTTGTGCGGGTAATTGCCAGCCGTTTCAAGGCGCACGATCACCTGAGATTCGTCCCCCGTTTGCCGGCCCTGAGCACGCTTCAGCCGCCATACCTCGCTGCGAGTGGCCAGGTAGAGCGATCCATCCGAGTGCAAGCCGATGCCCATAGTGGCCGACGTGCCCTCGAACCACGTGGCAACATCGTCCACGCGGCCGTCCAGGTCGGCATCTGTGAACACGCGGATGCGGTCGGCGGGGGGGCCCGTGTAATCGGCCGGGCGGAAGTGCGTGTGGCTCTCGATGACGAAGATACGGCCGTGCTGATCGGCCGCCACGCCCACGGGCGTTACCAGGTCCGGCTCGGCTGCGAGCAATTCGATTTCGAGCCGCTCGTCGAGCACCCTCGGATGCTCGACCTCGGCGGCGCCTAATTTTTCTTGACCCCAGGCGTGCACGAGGGCCAGCAGGTACACAACCAGGACGAGCTGGCCACGTGCGTACATGATACGCGGCATAGGGCGGTCTCCGTGGGCGGTTTTGGTGCCCAGGATAACCAGAGGCAGGGTCACGGTGCAAAGGCCGTGGTGGCGGAAGGTTGCTGTTGGGAGCGGGCGGGGGGCGTATGCGCCCGCGCTGAAGTTGGCCGGGCCTAAAAGGGCGGCATGCTGCCGCAGGGGCGAGGTGGGTTCAGGCCGAGTCGGCCGTTACGGTGCGTAGGCGGCCGCTGCATTGGTCGAGGATCTGCCTGGCTACTTGGTTGGGGTTATATCCGCCGGGCAGCCGGACCAGCGGTTTGCCGTAGCGGTCGCAGAATTGTTTCACGTCGCCGTAGGAATGGCTGGACCAGCGGATGGCCAGCAGCACGACGGCCACGTCTGGGCGGGCCACGTGAGACTCGAAGCCTTCAAGCGACTGGTGTTCGCGTGTTTCGATCCAGTCCAGCTTTTTGAGCCGCAAGGCCGCGAGCAGAGCGCGCTCTGCGGCGGGCCGGCGGTCGCCGCCGATGAGCACTACGGTGCGTCCTGCGAGCAACTCGGCGGCTTGCTGCACCTCGGGCGAAGGTGTGGTGGTCTCGGGCGATTCTTCGGCCTCTTCGCGCGTTGCGAGGTAGCGGTCGATTTCACGCCACACGAGGCGCAGGCCTGGCGAGAAGAGATCTTCTTCGGGAAGCAGGTCGGCCAGCGGGAGCAGGATCTGGCGCAGCTCGACACTGCTGGGCGGCATACCCTCGTCAATCAGCTCGTCTACTGCTTCGGAGATACGTCGCCAGTCGTGCTCGTGATTGGCGTGCGCGGGATGCTTGAGGATGAGCGAAGCATGGTAGCGCATCCGCTTCAGGCGGTCTTGCTGTCGCCGCACAACCTGCTGCGATTCTTCGACCTGCTCGCGGACACGCTCGAGCCTGGCTGCTATGTCGCCCCAGGTGGTGGGATCTGCGATGTCGTCAGCGCGCATGTAACGCTTGACAAACAGTCTCATCTCCGCCGCCGTCTGCCGCAGCCACTGGTAGACCTTCATCTGGTCGGGGTCCGGCTGGGCATCCAAGGCTGCCACGGCGGCACGCAGGGCAGATTGCGCCTCGGCAGCTAGATGCATGGCCTGAGAAACCAATTCGGTCGGCGCTGCGCCCGGCGGCACCGCGCGGCGAAGAACGTTAGCTGCCAAGGCCAGCGTTTCGAAGCAGCCGGCCAAGTCTTCGTAGCGTGCCAGGTTCTCTGGTTCTGGAGCGTGAGGGTTGTTCATCCACAGGTAGCATTCGGGAAGCTCCCGAGCGCGTGCAATGATCTCGCGGTCTCGTGGGGCGATCACGGTGCGGTGATCCACCCCTTCGGCCAGCAGCCGGCGCCGTTCGCCGGCCCAGCGGGCACCCTCGGCCTTGAGCCGGGCGCGGAGTTCCACCAGTTCTAGGTCGGGAACTGTGTCCGGAGCCCGCTGGGCGTAGGACTCTGGCAGCTCGACGGTGGGCTCGCTAGCCTGGCCGATATGGAATTTGAGCTGCTCGATCGCCACCGAGGCCGGCACGAACTCGGCCTGCGCGGGCTGCGGCTCGCCTTGTGCAGCCGGCGGCTCGTGCGTCGCAGGCTCCAATGCGATTTGTCCAGGAGGCGGTATTGCCCCGGGTGCGTTCACCGCGGCGGCCAGTATCGCTGCGTTCGCTGTGGTTGCGGGAATGTACCCCGGATAAGAGGCATCAGCTTGCGCTCTTGGCGCGGCCACTGCGAATAGTCTGCCCAAGGCAGCCGCCAGTCGGGTGATCTGCTGTTGCAGTTCCGGATCCGAAGCGGCCATATGGTGCAGGCGCTCTGCGATGCCGGCCAGGGCCGCAAACAGCTCAACGGCGGGATGAGGGGGGGATGGGGTGTCGTCGGGCATGGTTAGTGACGGTTTGCGACGATCGCGGACATGCTGAGTAGCGGGGCAGAAGACGTCTGGTCGGGCATCATCCTAGTGACGTATGCCCTCTAGATGTCTGCGACAGACGAAGGATGGTACTGACCTGTGACGACTCCCGTACCTTGAGCATGCTGGGCTACCACCGCCCAAGGACTTGGCACGCACGGTGCAGGTGAAGCGATCTGATATTTGCGGGGGGACGAGGGCAACCTTGCACATCGGTGCGACATCCGTATCGAACTGCGGCCCATTGGTTCCGACTTGCTCCGGCCATCTGGACCTTGATGGTCAGAGGCGAGATCCAACCTAACAACTTTCAGGCGGCTCGTAAACGCGAAAACGTTCACAGCAGCCAGCCATCGGCATAGGCCTCCCAGCCCCACGAGCAGGGTCGCCACAAAAGGACGCATGGTTCAACCGGGCGGCGGAGCGCGCGCGGCAGGTTCCTCGGCCCCACTAAGGGCATTCTCGGCTGAGACGACGGGGCTCTCTCCCATGCGAGGCATGAGTACCTGCTTGCGAAAGCGTTCGCCCGCCCGCCGTTCGTACCACAAGTAGGCGGCCAAGGCCGCAACGGCCGCCACAAGCACGCTCGCGGCCACGGCGGCCGCCGGGCCGCGTTCCACGGCGGGAGGAGCAACCAGCACCGGTTCAAGCCCGATCAGCAGTGGCGCCACCTGCCTGCGGCGCGGACCGGCTCCGCCTGCCGGTTCGCCGCGCGACACAAAGCCCCACGACTTGAAGAATACGCCGGCAACGCGAACCGTCTCCGAAAGCCGCTCGCCAGCGGCCAGACCAGCCGGCAGGCTGCGCACGCAGAACACCAACGGGTTGCCTTGCGAGTCGGGCGGATAAACCTCCAGTTCGTAATAGTGGTCGATCCGCAGTCGCTGCACGATGTCGGCATCCTCGACCCTCACGAGCAGCGCACGCCGCAGCACGCCGGTAACCGCCACCAGTCTCCCCTGTTGTTGGTCCGGGTGATTGAACAGCTCGACCATCGAAGGCTCGGCATCCGCCTGTTGCAAGAGCTTGCGCGGCGTGGTCCGCGCTAGGGCCGCCAGAAGCTGGTAGAAACACTCGCGGTCCTGGTCGCCCAGGTTCAGACTGCGCTCGTTTGCCAGCCTCTCATGCTTGGGAGCGTCTCGGGCCAGCCGCGGGTTCCACACCCGAACGTCGTCCCAGAGGCCCGCATCAAAGCCCAGCTCGCCTAGCAGGCCGTCCCGATACCAACGCACGCGCTGGCAGGCCAGCACCGCTTGCTCGCCCTCTGGCCCCGGCACGGCTTTGAGGAATACGCCATCGCACTCGGCGCGCGCGTCGAGCGCCGGTTGGTCCAACCACGCTTTCGGCACGCGCAAGGCAAGACACTTGGCCGTACCCGCGGCTCCTTCGAGCCGCAACGTGCAGGCGTAATACTCTTTGAACGCAAACCGCTGCTGCACTTCGGGAATGATGGGCACGCGTTCGACGGCCGTTACGCGACCCCTTACCCGGATAATCTGCCCCTGCGATGGCTCGGGGTCGGCCATCATGCTGGGCAGGTCCGAAGCCGGCCGCTGCCAGGCATGGATCTGCGCCGCCGTAAAGCGGCGCAAGGCGAACAACACTCGCCAGACGGCCTCCTGTTCGTCCGCCACCAACGGCCGGCCCGAACGGAGGCTGCGGAAGTGGCTGTTGCTCACCCCCAACAACTCCAACAGCGGCCGTGGACCATCGAGCGGCCGAGCTTGGTGTGCCTGCACCCGCTCGATAGGTCTAGGTTGATCGGGAGTCTGCGCCTGAACCCGACCCGGCAAAGCTGCCCGAGTCGCCAGACCGCCCTCGCCAGGCTCCGCCCAGCCGCCGCAAGCCAGGAGGATACAGCCGCCGACCACCGACAGCCGGCCTGACAGGCCAGCTTTTCGCCCCTCTCGGTTGGCACACGCAGGCGCTAGTGCTCCCCGGCGCTCGCCTCGCAACACCTTACTCTCGCACGTCATGAGACCTGGGCTCGGCTTGTGCAAGTTGCTGCAAAAACGCGCGCGGGTCTCGCGCGGTCTCGCCAGAATCTGCTTGTTCACTGTTAGAGGCAGCAAGCCGGAATCGCGTCGTCCTACCCGGGCCCGTCCAGAACCGTACAAGCAGAACAACGAGCAGCAGGCCGATCAACGAGGTGCCCAGAATCGCCAGCATTGGTTTCCAGTGAGCGTCGCCCGCTTGCAGGTTGTGCCCCCTCGCCGTGGCCGGTTGCCACTGCAACGACCTGGCCAACAGCAGCGGGGCCGATCGCAGGCCGCTTGCTGCCCGGTAGGGCCAACGCTTGAAGAACACGGCATGCGCGGCGGCCTGCTCGTCAAGATGCATGCCTTCAGGAAAACCCCGCGGCAGCTCGGCCAGGTAGATCACCACCGGCTCGCTTAGATCCGCCGGCTCCAGCCAGATTTGGTACAGGCTTTCAATGCCCAGTTCATTCTGGGCTGCCTGGAGGCGCAAGGCACGTCGCACACGGCCCGCCAGCGTGACCAGCTCCCCCCGGTACGCCTGCGGCTGCTGGAACAATTGCGTATATGCCACGGGGCCGCTTGATTGCTCGGCCAACTTCTCGAGCGGCGTCTCGCGCAGCGCCTCCAGCACGCCGAAGAACGCCTTATTCTCGGCGGGACGCAGCGGGGTATCATCGCGCACGTCTTGCCACACGTCTGCCGGAACGCCGCCAAAGAGACGCCTTTGAGGCCGTATCCGCATGGGCCCACCCTCGGCCGTGGCGGCCGGCCCGGAGGTTGCGTTGGCGGCGACACGCTGCTCGGCGACGGGTGGAGCCAATCCCGGCTCGCGGCCCATCTGGTATAGAACCACCCCGGCCACCGCGGCCATAAACCCCAGAGAAAGCGAGCGGCGCAGCTCTGAAGGATACGGTAGGCGTGGGTTTCGCTGTCGCCACCTGCGATGAAAGTCCAACATGCAGGATTCCGGTGTCCTATAGCGCATGGCCCCTGTGAGCACGGGGAGGCAAGCACTGGAGCCAAACGGGCACACTCGCCGGGCCGAACGAGCGCTGGTCCGCGGGCAAGCCCTTGGCCGCCGCGCGGCGAGCGGCTTCGGCCCTGCGCTTTCCATTCTATCCCCAGCCGCCGCACGGCAACAAGTTGCATGACAAGGGCAGGCAGCGGGCTATATTAGTTGCCTGTGCCCCATTTCGACGCTACACTCGACGTGAAACGGGTTCAAACAGTGCCATGCCACGACAGGCGGCTCCGGAACACGCTTGTCTGCCGCCGCGTGCCGCTGATCGCGGTTCACGGGTTCACCACCACCGGGGCCGTTGGTCGTGCTAGACGTGCCGCGCCGCAGAGCCGCTCTTCATGGACGTGATTTGAGGTCTCTTATGCTTTTTCCCCGCTCCGTGCCGATACGGTGCCTGCTGCTGGCTTGCATTTGGGCTTGCGCCGCGGGTGTTGCCATTCTTGCGCACGCCCAGGACGAAGAGGGAGACGAGCCCGGCCCCCGCACGCGCTTCGAGCAGTTTCTAACCGCCCTGCGGGATCGCGGTTACTTCGACACCGCGCTGCAATTCCTCGCCGACATGCGTGCCAGCCGCATGGTCAGCGAGAGCCAACGGCAAATGATCCCCTACGAAGAGGCGGTGACGCTGCTGAACATGGCGCGCGTGGAGCGCGAGTTCGTGCAGAAGACCCGCCAGCTCGACCAGGCCAAGGAGCGGTTCGAACAGTTCATCGCGGCGCAGCCGAACCATCCGTTGGCGTCTGGGGCCGGCACGCAATTGGGCAACATCCTGGTCGAGCGTGCCCGCATGCTGCTCGATCAGGCCGCGCGCCCCTCGCAGGCACAGCAGAAAGACGAACTCACCCAGCAGGCACGCAGCCTCTTCAAGCAAGCCGAGGAGGTGTTCAACCAGGCCGAGGCCCGTTTCGACTCGAAGTTGAAAGAGTTTCCCAAAGTCATCGACCGCAAGGATCCCCAGTACGCCGCCCGCGAGCAGGTGCGGCAGGATTTGATCCTCGCGCGCCTGTTCGCGGCGGGGGTGTTGTTCGAGGCATCACGGGCCTACCCTGCTGGCTCGCCGGAGGCCACGCAGCTTATCCAACAAGCTGCCGACAGGTACGAGAAGGTTTATGAGCGTTATCGCACGCGGTTGGCGGGGCTGCGGGCGCGGGTGAAACAGGGGCAGTGCTACCAGGAGCTGGGCGACACGAAGCGTGCGGTGGGATACTACAACGAAGTGGCTGCGCAGCCGGACGAGTCTCCGCCGGTCCGTGCTTTGAAGGCGATGGCCACGCGGTTGATGTTGGAGTGTTACCTGCACGAGAGCGAAAAGAAATACGAAGCGGCGGTCACGCTGGGTGGCGAGTGGCTGGCCGCTGCTAAAGGAGACGACGACCGGCTGCCTGATGGGCTGGGGGTGCGGTACCTCACGGCGCGGGCCATGAAGTTGTTTGCCGACACGCTGAACAAGCCTGCCGACGCCAACCGCAAGAAGCAGTTGCTGCGCGAGGCCCGCAACCACGCGAAGCTGGTGATGAGTTATCCCGGCCAATACAAAGACGAGGCCAAGGCGCTGTTCCGCCAGCTTGCCGGGTTGAGCGACGACGAAGCCGCCGCCGAGCCTGAGACGTTTGCCGAAGCGCGCGACATGGCGCGTGACGCCATCGAGGCCTGGCAGGCCGCCGAGGCCAGCATCAAGGCGGCCCCGGCCCTGGGAGACGAGGCGAACATCCCGCAATATCAAGAGCAATCTCGCTTGCAGTTGGAACGTGCCCAGCGGTACCTGGCCCTAGCGTATCGCTTGCGTGACAGCAAGACCTCGCTGGAAGACGTGAATGGCGTGCGCTACCTCTCGTGCTGGCTCTACTACCAGATGGGCCGCTACTATGACGCCGCCGTGTTAGGCGAGTTTCTTGCCCAGCGCTATCCGCAGTCTGCCGGTGCGCGGCACGGCGCTAAGATAGCCCTGGCCGCCTACCAGGTTTCCTACAACACGGCCCCGCTCGCGGCACGCGACTTCGACCGCCGCCGCCTGCGCGAACTGGCAGATCTGATTACCCGCCGCTGGCCGGGTGAGGCCGAGGCCGACGAGGCCTGGATGGTGCTGGTGCAGATCGCCGTCAAGGAGCGGCAGCTCGATCAAGCCTTGCAGTACCTGGAGCGGATACCCGCCAGCAGTGCCAATCGGGCGGAGGCCGAGCTGCGCACGGGCAACGCCATGTACGAAGAGTACCTGATCGCCAGCCGCAAGGAGGGGGAGGAGCGGCCCCCACAGGCTGAGTTGGACGCACTTGCGGCGCGTGCCCGCGAGACCTTGGAACAGGGCGTGCAGCGGTTGCGAGACCGGCTCGCCCCAGGAGATGAGGTGTCTCGCGTGCTGGCTGCGGCCACACTCTCCCTGGCGCAACTCTACGTAGGAACTGGAGACGCCGCCAAGGCGTTGGAAATGCTGCAAACGCCGAGCATTGGTCCATTGCAGCTTGTCACCAGCGGCCACCCCATAGCCAAGGAAGGGAATTACGCCGTTGAGACGTACAAGGTGGCGTTGCGTGCGTATGTAGGCATGCAACAGCTTGCCGAGGCAGAACAGGCGATGCAGGCATTGGAGTCTCTGGTTACCAGCGGTGGGGACGCCAGGGCTGCCGAGTCTCTTACTGCCATCTACATCGCCCTGGGCCGGGAACTTGAGGGCCAGCTCGAACGGCTGCGCAAGGCCAACGACACGACGGGCCTAGCGGCCGTGAGCCGGGGCTTCGAGTTGTTCCTGGAACGCATTGCCACGCGGCCCGGCAACACCTTCAACTCGCTCAACTGGGTCGCCGAGACCTTCTACCGCCTTGGAGCTGGCTACGACCCGGGCAGCCAGCCCGTGCCGGACCAGGCCCGCGGCTATTACGACAAGGCCTTCACGGCTGACCAGAACCTGTTGGCCGAGGCAAAACGCACAGACGGGTTTGCTAGCCCCGAAGCCCTCGTCGCCGTGCGCCTGCGCTCGGCCCGCTGCCTCCGCCGGCTCGGCCGATTTAGCGAAGCAACCAATCGACTGGCCGACCTCCTCAAGGAGAAACCCAACCTGCTAGACGCACAACGCGAGGCTTGCCTTACGTTTGAGGACCGAGGTGCGGAGGATCCACGCTACTTCTTGGCCGCCATCCAGGGCGCCCGCAAGCAAAAGACGTCGGACGGCCGAGAATCCAACCTAATTTGGGGCTGGAACGAACTCTCGGCCCGCCTCAGGGGGGACCCCAAGTTCTCGCAAGAGTATTTCGATGCACGCTACCACCTTGCTTGGTGCCGGTACCAGTACGCCATCAAGCAGAAAAGCTCCGAACGCCGCAGCCAGAGCCTGGCGCGCGCCGAAAAGGAGCTGACAGCCGTGTACCGCCTCAATCCAAACCTCTCCGGGCCCGACATGGTACGCAAATACGACGACCTCCTCCGCAGCATCCAAAAAGCCCGCGGCGCACCGGTCACGGGCCTGCCGCGGCTGGCCCCTGCCTCAGCCGCAAGCTAACGCACGTGAATTGCCAACCTCCGCATCGTCCATCCCTGTGTCGCCAATCTCCGTGTCGCCAATCTCCGTGTCGCCCAGCACCATCCGTTTTTCGCACAGCAACCAGTTCCAGACGACTGCCTTAGCATGTGAAGGCAATAAGGAGACTAGCATGTTCTCGCGGACCTACCGCGCGATCTGGCAGGCCGCCGCGGTGGCGGCCTGCATGGGCAGCTTCGCTCACGCCGCCGACACGGTGCGCAAGGTCGACGGCAAGAACGTATCTGGGGAGATCGTGCGCACCAGCGCCGTGGAGGTCGTCGTCTCTCGCAGCGGGGGCGTAGAAGAGAAGATCCCGGTGATCGAGATCGAGGAGATCCAGCTCGACCGCGAGCCGGCCCCCTTGCGCCAGGCACGCAACGACCTGCGCAACGGCAACTATCCACGCGTGCTGGAATCTCTCGACAAACTGCGGAGCGGCGGGCAGGATCGCCCGCTGATGCAGCAGGAGGCGCAGTTCTACCGTGCACTGGCCACGGCGCGCCTCGCCCTCGCCGGCACTGGCGATGCCAGGGCCGCCCTGGACCTGCTCGTCGATTTCATTAAACAAAACAAGGATAGCTGGCGGTTCATGCTGGCCAATGAGCTGGCGGGCGACTTGCTGGTTTCGCTCGACCGGCATGCCGAAGCGCTCGACTATTACGCAGAGCTGGAGAAGTCTCCTCACGCCGCACATCAAATGCGTGCCGGCGTCGCCCAGGGCCGGGCGCTCATCGTTCAGGGCAAGTTTGCCGAAGCCCTGCAAAAGTTCGAAAAAGTGCTGGCCATGCCCGCAGAGAACCTCGATAAACGCTCGGCCCAAGAACGCCTGGCGGCCACCCTGGGCAAAGCCCTCGTGCTGGCCGAAACAGGAGACGTGAACACAGCCGTGCAGTTGGTCGAAGAGGCGGTTGCCTCCCTCGATCCTGAGGACAACGACCTCAACGCCCAGGCCTACCTGACGCTGGGCACATGCTATCGCAAGAAAGGAGACAGCCGGGCGGCCGAGTGGGCCTTCCTGTGGGTCGACCTGATCTACTCAGCTAACCCGCAATATCATGCCCAGGCCCTGGCTAACCTCAAGGAGGTGTTTGCAGAGAATGGCAAGCCCGAGCGGGCCGCACAGGCCGAGAACGTGCTTAAGGAGCGCTATGGCAACACCAAGTGGGCTCGCGTCGGAACCGGATGACCCCAACTCGTCGGGTGCCGCCGCAGCGGACCGAGCATCCCACGGCGCGGTGCACGCACCCCGGCGAATCGTTTCTCAATTCAGGAGACCAGCATGCTCCCGTTTCGTCTAGCTCCCGGCGCCGCGCAGCGGTTCGCCGGCCTGGTTGTTCTAAGTTTTCTACTCGCATCGTGGGGCATCTCGCTCCATGTCTCCTCCGGTACGGCCTGGGCGCAAGCCGGAGACGAAGATCTAGAGAACGTGAAGGACGAAGAGGGCGCGGCCCCAGCCGCGGGCGATAGCGGCGGCGCCCCGGCACAACCGGCTCAGCCCCCGCAGCCCAAGGAACGCCTGTTGCAGTTCTACTTCAAGGCATTGGGCTGGTTCTACACCACGGCGTTCTTGCTGATTTCCTTCACCCTGGTGGCACTGGTGGTGATGAACATCCTCACGCTGCGGCGTTCGGCCGTGGTGCCGTTGCCGTTGGTCGAGGGCTTCGAGGCTCACCTCAACGAAAAGCGCTATCAGGAGGCGTACGACCTCGCCAAGAACGACGAGTCGTTCCTTGGCCACGTTCTCTCCGCCGGGCTGGGCAAGCTTTCGGCAGGCTACGCACAGGCCATCGAAGCCATGCAGGAGGTTGGCGAGGAAGAGACGATGAAGCTCGAACATCGCCTGAGCTACATCGCCCTGCTGGGTACGATCAGCCCCATGGTGGGCCTGCTGGGCACGGTCGATGGCATGGTGGCCTCGTTCCAGGTGATCGCCAACAGCGCCACCACGCCCAAGCCGTCCGAGCTGGCCAAGGGGATCTCGACGGCCCTGGTCACCACGCTGGTCGGGCTGTGGCTGGCGATTCCGGCCATTCTGGTGTTCGGTATCATGCGTAATCGCCTCGCTCGGCTGACGCTCGAGGTGGGCATCCTCAGCGAAGGCCTGATGAGCCGCTTCTCCAACGTCGGCCCCAAGAAGGCCTGACCAGGAGCCCTGACCGTGGCCAAGCGTAAGAAGTTCGACGTGTCGGCCGAGGGGGACATGACCCCCATGATCGACATGACGTTCCAGTTGATCGCCTTCTTCATGGTGCTCTTGAACTTTGGCGAGGCAGAGCATACCGAGGAGATCAAGCTGCCCAAGAGCGTGCTGGCCAAGCCGCCCGACGCCCCACTGGTCTCTCCCCTGGTGCTTAATCTCACAGACCAGGGCACGGTGCTGTTCAATGGCGAATACTTGCCCATCAAGGCGCTGCGGCAGCCGCTGGCGATCGAGAAGGCTTTGCTTCAGGCGAACAACAAGAGCCCGGCGGACGCGACCGTGGTGATTCGTGCCCATCGCGATACGCCGGCGGGCGTGGTCCAGGAGCTGATCCAGGAATGCCAGGATAACTCCTTCGAGCGCTTCGCCCTGCGCGTGCTGCAAAGCCAGGAGACCGAGCCATGAAGATCCGCAAGAGCGTGGCCGGCACCACCGACAAGGTGGAGATGCAGATGACGCCGATGATCGACATCGTGTTCCAGCTCCTGGTCTTCTTTGTGATGAGTTTCAAGATCGTGGAGGTGGAGGGGGACTTCAACATCAAGATGCCTGCGGCTGCGCCGAGCGCGGGGCCGCCACAGGATACGTTTGCGATGACCGTTCGCTTGGAAGCGGACAATCAGGGTCGGCTGGCTGGCATTCAACTGGGCGGCAAGCGCCTGACCAGCTTCCAGGCGCTGCACTTGGAGATTCGCAGCCTGATCGGAGACGACCGCGGCCCCGGCTCGTTTGCCGAGACAGCCGAGGTCGAACTCGATGCAGACTACAATCTCAAGTACGAGTACGTGGTTCATGCCATCACGGCCATCAGCGGCTACGTGGACGAACAGGGGAACGTGGTCAAGCTGATCGAGAAGCTCAAGTTCGCCCCGCCCAAGAAGCCCTCGTAGGTGAGACGCTATTCGGCGTGTCTGGACGTGGGGACTAAATCGCTGCACGCGCCGAGCAGCACGCGCCAGAGTGCAGGCATGACGTGCGGGTGGCGCGTCCATCTCGCTTTGCCCCGTTTTGGCGTGCCACGGATGCGTGCAGTTGCCGTTTACTGGTGTATTCCTGAAGTCGACGGCATCCGAACCTGCCTTTGGCGCGGTCGTAGTTGCCCGATGCTTGTGGCAGCCGCTCTGTTAGAGGTTTGGATGGTGCGCGTCCTTTGGGACGATCTTTACCGGGGCGAACGGTCTCGTGCGGACGCTGATCCTATTTATCGGCCGGTTTCGAAGACTTCCGTTCGTCCGCTATACAGACTCCACCTTCATACGCTCGGCATCTGATTTGGTAGAGCCTGCGCAGGGCACCGTGTATGACTGGTTTAGCTTGGCCGAAGGAGTTTAGGTGCGAGGCCTCTTGAATACCGCTGAAGAGCGGCTCTAACGGCTTGAGTCAAGCAGCATGGTCGAATGATGTCTCGTGGAGTTGCGACTTGCCAAACGTAAATAGTTCCGAGCGGCATGAGTGGTGGCAGCTTGTTCCGGTGCGTACGTGTTCTCAGCCGAGACTGATAATCCGTTCGCGGTGAGGTGAGCGGCCCGCTCCAGACGGGTGGCAGAGTATAACGCTGTAAGATGAAGGTACTGGAGGCTTCGCGTTTTGCCGCGAGTCGAACCCCCGATAATCGTTGTTGGGGCTGGCATTAATGGCGCGGCGGCGGCGCGGGAGCTGGCGGTGTGCGGGCTGACGGTCTGGGTGGTGGACAGCCGCGATATTTGCTTCGGCACCACGGCCTATTCGTCACGGCTCATACACGGCGGGCTCAGATACCTCGAATATGGCGATGTGCGCCTCGTTCGAGAATCGCTCGCTGAGCGCGGCCGCCTGCTGCGGCTGGCCCCCCAGTTCGTGCGTCCGCTGGAGCTGCTCGTGCCCATCGCCACGCGGCTGGGAGGCTGGCGGCAGGGGCTGCTGCGCCTCGCCGGCCGCGAACCGCGGCAAACCCGCCCGCGCGGATTATGGGCGGTGCGCGCCGGCCTCTTCGCCTATGACCTGCTCGCACGCGGCGGCGGCTTGCCGCGGCACAGGCTGCTTGCAAAACAAGAACTCGCCAAGCTCGCGATCCACCCGCGCTACGCCTGGGTGTGTCGCTTCTACGATGCCCAGGTTCCGTTCCCAGAGCGGCTGGTGCTGGCCTTGCTGGCAGATGCGCAGCAGGCCGCACGCGAGCAGGGCAACGACTTTCGAGTCTATACGTACAGCCGCGTGCGCCGCCGCGGCCCGTTGCTGTGCATCGAGCCGCAGATCGGGAGTCGAGAGGGCGTGGAGATCGAGCCGCTTGCCGTGGTCAACGCTACGGGCCCGTGGGTCGATGAGACGCTTTTGCAGCTCGACGTGCCGGCACAGCGTTTGATTGCGGGCACCAAGGGCAGCCACATCTTGACCGATCACCCAGCGCTGCGCGCCGCGCTTGGCGAGCGGGGCCTGTACGCCGAGGCGGCAGATGGCCGGCCGGTGTTCATTTTGCCCTTCGGCAAGTGGGTGCTTATCGGGACCACGGATCTGCCATACGAAGGCGACCCTGCCGAGGCACGTGCTACACAGGCCGAGTTGGACTATTTGATCGAGAGCGTCAACCACGTGCTGCCCGACGTGCGGCTTACGGCCGCCGATATTGACATGCACTATTGCGGCGTGCGGCCGTTGCGCGCAAGCGGCCGGTTCACTCCCGCTGCGCGCAGCCGGCGGCACTCGATCGAGGTTCATTGCGGCGTGCCGTGGCCGCTCGTTTCTCTGGTGGGGGGGAAGCTCACCACCTGCCGGGAGCTGGCGGCCGAGACTGCAAACTGCTTGCTGGCCGGTTTACAGCGACCACGCGTCGCCCATACCACAGATCGGCCCCTACCGGGAGCCCAAGGCTTTCCAACCACCGACGCCGCACTTTCCGACGCCTGGGAAAGCCTCGCGCGCCTGTATAACCTTCGGCTACAGCAGGTACGCTCCCTCTGGCAGTTGTACGGGACCCGTGCAGAGTCTGTTCTGGCCGCCGCACTGACGAGTGGCCCCGCCGAGCGGCCTGTCCCCATGCCGCCCACTGCGGCCGGCGATCAGGCTTCTGGCCAGGCAGCATGCGCTGCCGCGACGCCTGAGGCCACAGAGCGGCCTGCACAAGCGCCGGGCGATGGTCCCGCATCGCATGCCGCACAGAGCGCGGCGGCCTGCATCGCCGGCACACACTGGCCCGTGGCAGTGGTGCGGTGGATCATAGAACACGAATGGGCCTGCACCGTAAGCGATCTGGTTGAGCGGCGGCTGATGCTTCTATACGATCGAGGGCTGACGCAGGCCACGCTCGCCCACCTGGCCGCTTTGTTGGTGCAGGCGGGCCGCGTGCCTTCGGACGAAGCGGCCAGGCAGGTGGATGCGGCTCGTACCAGGTTGGCCGACCATTTTGGCAAGCGATTGGCACCATGACGCGGTACATACTGGCGCTCGACCAGGGGACGACTTCCAGCCGGGCGCTCGTCTTCGACCGCCAGGGGCGGGTGCGCGGCGGAGCGCAACAAGAATTCCCGCAGCTTCTGCCCAGGCCCGGGCACGTGGAGCACGATCCGGAGGCCATTTGGCAAACGCAATTAGAGGCGGCGCGGCGGGCGATGGCCGCCGCGCAGATCGGCCCCGAGCAGTTGGCTGCCGTGGGCATCGCCAATCAGCGAGAAACCACGATCTTATGGGAGCGTGCCAGCGGCCGCCCGGTGGCGAATGCCATTGTGTGGCAGAGCCGGATAACCGCAGGCATTTGCGAGCAGCTTCGGGCGGAAGGCGTGGGCGAACTCGTGCGATCGAAAACAGGCTTGTTGCTGGATCCGTATTTTTCTGGCACCAAGATCAAGTATCTGCTGGACACGATACCTGGCCTGCGCAGCCGTGCCGAGCAGGGCGAGGTGCTGTTCGGCACGGTCGACAGTTTCTTGATCTGGCGGCTCAGCGGCGGCCGGCTGCACATTACCGATTACAGCAACGCCAGCCGCACGCTGTTGTTCAACATCCACACGTTGCAGTGGGATGACGAACTGCTGCGAGTGCTGGACGTTCCGCGTGCGATGCTCCCGGAGGTGCGGCCTTCGAGCGAGGTGTATGGAGAGGTGGCAAGAGAGTGGCTGGGGGCGGGCGTACCGTTGGCCGGCTGCGCTGGGGACCAGCAGGCGGCTACTTTCGGCCAGGCATGCTTTGCCGCCGGCAGTGCCAAGAGCACGTACGGCACCGGCTGTTTTCTGTTGCTCAATACGGGCACGCGTCCGGTGGCCAGTGCACACGGCCTCTTGACCACCATTGGCTGGTGTGTCGGGGGTTCGGTGGTCTACTGCCTAGAAGGCTCGGTGTTCATTGCGGGCGCCGTGGTGCAATGGCTGCGAGACGGCTTGCAGCTTGTGCGAACAGCGGCAGAGATCGAGAGCCTAGCGGCCAGCGTGCCGCATACAGGGGGCGTCTACCTGGTGCCTGCTTTTGTCGGGCTTGGGGCGCCGCATTGGGATCCGCATGCACGCGGTGCTGTGCTTGGCATCACCCGCGGCACCACGGCAGCGCACCTGGCCAGGGCGGCGCTGGAGTCGATGGCTTACCAGACGCTCGACCTGGTCGAGGCCATGCAGCAAGACGCCGCACAGCCCCTAGCCGAGCTGAAGGTCGATGGGGGCGCCAGCAACAACAACTTGCTCATGCAGTTTGTAGCAGACGTGCTTGCCGTGCCCGTGCGCCGGCCCGCCGTAGCGGAGACCACAGCCCTAGGTGCGGCCTACCTGGCAGGGCTCGCCGTCGGCTACTGGGATGGGACGCCAGACGTAGAACGCAACTGGGCTTTGGACAGCGAATTTCGGCCGCGCATGCAGCCTGGCGAACGCAGCAGCCTGATCGCCGGTTGGCGAGACGCCGTTGCCCGCGTGCTCTACAAGCCGCAGGAGAGGGCCGTCGGCCAGTGAGCACTCCGCCAATTTACGATGTGGCTGTCATCGGCGGCGGCATCGTGGGTACGTCTGCTGCATGGGCGCTCGTAGAGCGCGGCGTGCGATCGCTGGTGCTGCTGGAGGCGGAGGGGCGTCTGGCGGCGCATCAGACGGGCAACAACAGCGGTGTCATCCACTCGGGTCTATACTACAAGCCAGGCAGCCTGAAAGCCCGGCTTTGCACCGCAGGCCGCGAGGCGCTGTATCTCTTTTGCCAGGAGCATGGCGTGGCCCATGAGCAGTGCGGCAAGCTCGTGGTGGCGGCCAGCCCAGATGAGCTGCCAAGGCTGCAAGAGCTGGCCCGCCGCGGAGAGCAGAATGGCTTGAACGGCCTGCGATTGCTTGCGGCCGAAGAGATTCAAGAGTACGAACCGCACTGCGTGGGTGCCGGCGCACTGTTTGTGCCGCAGACGGGGATCGTCGATTTTGTGCAGGTGACAGAAACGTATGCGCGGCTGGCCGAGCAGCGAGGGGCCGAAGTTCGCAAGGGCGTGTGCTTTTTGAGTTTGGCCGGCCGTGGCGGCCATCTCGTGCTGGAGACGACGGCCGGCCCGCTGCACACGCGGTTCCTCGTCAACTGCGCAGGTCTGCAAGCCGATCGCGTGGCACGCCGCTGCGGCGTGGATACAGGCGTGCAAATTGTGCCGTTCCGCGGCGAGTACTTCCAGCTTGTAACAGGGCGTGAGTCGCTGGTTCGGAACCTGATTTATCCGGTGCCCGACCCTCGGTTTCCCTTCTTGGGCGTGCATTTCACGCGCCTGGTGCACGGCGGCGTGGAGGCGGGTCCCAACGCCGTGTTGGCTCTCTCGCGCCATGGCTACGCGAAGACGAGTATTTCTTTGCGAGACACGATAGAGATGGCTCGCTACCCCGGCGTGTGGCGGATGGCCGCGCGCTATTGGAAGACGGGCCTGGCAGAGCAATGGAGGTCTTTGAGCAAGAGGGCCTTTGTACGTGCCTTGCAACGGCTGGTGCCCGAGGTGCGGGCATCGGATCTGGTGCCGGCAGGGGCGGGCGTGCGCGCCCAGGCCCTGGACCGCTCGGGCCGGCTAGTCGACGACTTCTGGATCGAACCGGCCGAGCGGATGATACATGTGCTCAATGCGCCATCGCCGGCCGCCACCGCCTCGCTGATGATCGGCAGGGAGATTGCAAATCGCGCCCTGGCACACTTCGATCTGCCTCGCCCAGCCGAGCGTCCCGGATGAAGGGCTCACGCCCACAACCGCCTAGGGCATCGGCGTGCTGGCACCGGCAAGACTTCGCCGCCGTCATCACGCTTGCAGCCGCGTAGGACATCGCGCGGCTGGCCTCCCGAGCACGCAGGGTGGTGGCATTACGCTCCTAACGGCACGTGCATCGCGCTTGTAGCCCGCCCAGAGGGGAACGTGGACGAAATGCGCTCGCCACGGCGAGTACATAGCTTTGGCAGGTCGGCGGCCGGCGCGCAAAGTCAACACTTTAACCTCGAAGCGAGCCGTGGTGCACCCGCGCAGCGGGCGTTGCCTTGCGGTGCCCCTCGGCAAGCGCACGCGGATCCGCGGCCAGATTGGTTAGAGGCGATCGTACCTAGCATCGAGCCGGCGGCGCATTTGGGCATACTCACCTGGTACCCGCCGCTGGGGACGCAGATTATGCTGTGCCGAATGATGGCGCATGATCGGCGCGGCGGTGGGTCTATGGCGTATCGAAGGGCGGTTACGTTTCGATGATCTGGCTTTACCTGTTCGAGGGCGGCCTTGGATTGATTGCCATTGGGCTGGGATGGTTGTTCGGCATCGATCCGGCGGGTGATGCGAATTGGAACTGGCGGGCCGTCGCCTGGGGCCTTGCCGGCACGTTGCCCATGGTTGGCATGCTGCCGCTGCTCGTACGCTCGAGCTGGCCGCCGCTTAAGCGGCTGGTGAACCTGATTGACGAAGTCGCTGTTCCCCTCCTGGGCCGCCGTTCTGTGTGGGAACTTGCGCTGCTCTCGTTGCTGGCCGGTGTGGGAGAAGAGCTGATGTTCCGTGGCCTGTTGCAAGGGGGGCTCGGGCGCCACCTGGGCGATGGCTGGGCGTTGGCTGCCGCCAGCGTGGTGTTTGGAATGTGCCACGCACTTACCCGTACCTACGCAGTGCTGGCCACGCTCATTGGCCTTTGGCTGGGCGGCCTATGGCTGCTGGCTGGCAACTTGGTGGCCCCCATGCTGGCGCACGCGTTGTACGACTTTTTCGCTTTGGTGTATCTGTTGCGCCTGCGCCGGTGAGCTATGGTTCAGGTAGCAGGCGAACCGAGCACAGACAGCGCCCATCCGTCGCCAGCCAGTAATTTCCCCCCCCCCCAACGTGCTGGGGACGGCCTGGCAGAGCTGTATTTCGCGCAGATTGTCGCACCAGCAAGGAATCCCATGCACCCGACGCGCTTGCGGAGCCAGGCATGACGGCAGAAGCTAGTTTGCCCATCCCCGCCCCGTGTGGCGGATCCGCGTCAGACGCACTTCCGGCCGGCACGGCATTCGTATACAAACCCGCTGCGGAGGCCATGTTGGCACCGACCTCTGACAAATCTGGCGGCACCGCCGCGCAAGCAGACGCCGACCCGAGCACCCGCGGCTCCGCCGGCCGTTTTGCGTTGCAATCGTTGCTGGCCGCCGGCGGACTGGGACAGGTGTGGCTGGCGATCGATCGCGAGCTGGATCGGCCGGTGGCCCTCAAGGAACTCAGGCCCGAACTTGCAGAGCATCCTGCCCGGCAGGCACGCTTTTGGAGAGAGGCCCGCATCACCGGCATCCTCGAACACCCAGGCGTCCCTCCCGTGTATGGTTTGGGGGTCGATGACCAGGGCCGTCCCTACTACGCTATGCGGCTCATCAGGGGAGAGAGCCTTGAGAAGGCCATCGCGCGGTATCACAGTACAGACGGCAATGCATGCGCGCTTGGGCGGGATCTGTCCCACGCGCGTTCCGTAGATCGGCCCATGCAACCGCAGGCCGAGGCCGGCCGGGAGTCCTCGCCAGACACCACGGCAGGCAGCCGCAGCCTTGCGTTGCGAGAGCTGGTAGGCCGAATGATCGACGTCTGCCACACCATCGAGTTTGCACATAGCCGCGGGTTCGTGCATCGCGATATCAAGCCCGCGAACATCATGCTGGGGGAATATGGGGAGACCATTGTGGTCGATTGGGGCCTTGCGCGGCCGATCGGCAAAGAAGACCCGCGCGATGCCGACACTGCGCGAGACAGAGGCGAGGTTTCTGCTCCCTCCGGCCATACGCCCACGCGGATGGGCGTTGCCCTCGGCACGCCGCAGTTTATGAGTCCGGAACAGGCGGCCGGGGCCCACGATCAGGTTGGCCCGGCCAGCGACGTGTACAGCTTGGGAGCCACGCTCTACATGCTTTTAACTGGCGTGCCGCCGTTCAACCTCTGCCGCGTAGCGGACATTCTGTACGCTGTGATCACGGGAGATCTCGTACCGCCACGCCAGGTTCGTCCAGAGATTCACCCCGCGCTGGAGGCTGTGTGTCTCAAGGCCATGGCATTGACGCCGGAGGCGCGTTATGCGTCGGCGCGTGCCCTGGCAGAGGACCTTCACCGTTGGCTGGCGGACGAGCCCGTCGCGGCATGGTGCGAGCCGTGGTCGCACCGGCTCTGGCGGCAGATGCGCAAGTATCGCCGTGCGAGCCTGGCAGTTGCAGCGCTGCTCCTCGTGGCGACGTGCCTATCGATTGCCGTCGCTTGTGTCGTTCACCAGGCGCGCATTTCAGCCGAAAAAGCTCACCGCGAACGAACCTGGACGCAGGTGGAGGCGCTTCGCTCGGCCTCGCCACAGGCGGTACCCCATCTGCTGCGAGCCATGCAGCCGTCCCGCGAGCAGTGGGAGCCTGCTGTACAAGCCTTGCTCCGCTCGCCGCGGCTTTCGCAGGGCGAACGAAGGCGTCTTGCCCTGGCTATGCTCGATGACCATCCGCAGGCCGTACGCTGGCTGGCGCGTCAAATGCTCCAGGTGCCGGAAGAAGACGAGTATCGGCTGCTACGCAGCGCATTAGAGCCGTACCGGGACCGCCTGGAGCCAGCATTGTGGAGGCTCGTTGTCGACAAGCACGCACCGTTGCGCATGAAGGTGCGCGCCGCGCGCTCGTTGGCAGTATTCGCCCCCGACTCCAGCCGCTGGCACGCAGCACAATTCGACCTGCTGGCTCGCGCCGCGGCGCAAACCCCGCTCGAAGATCTGCCCGCACTGCGCTATGAGCTGACGCCGCTAGCGCCCAAGTTGATTGCACCCATGCTGGCCCTGGCCGAACAGCCAAGCTTGCCGGCTGCACACCGCCAAGCTCTGCGGTGGATGCTTCTCGAGTGGGCACGCGAGCAGCCTGCACTGGCCGCGAGATTGCTGTGCCAGGTGGAACCGGCACACTTCGACGCGCTCTTGCGAAACGTGTCCGAAAAGTACCGCGGCGAACTCTGCACAAGGCTCGCATTCCTACTGAACACGCAAGCCCAGCCTGGCAACGACCGGGCACGCATTGCCCAAAGACGGCGGCAGGCCAAGGCAGCCATCGCCCTGCTGCGGCTAGGCGCACAACAGCAACTTGCGCCCCTCTGGGCCGCCACCGAGGATCGGGAGCTGGAATCTCAGTTCCTGGCCAACCTGCGCCGCTACGGCGCGCGCCCCGAGAATGTGTTGCCGCTTGCACACCACGCCAACACTGCCCCTGCCCGCCGCCTGTGGCTGCTCGCGCTTGGAGAGTTCGCCCTCGCAGAGCTGCCCGAGGAGTTCCGTGAACGCACGCTCGAGCGTGTGCGCTCCTTGTATGGCAGCGACCCCGATTCCGGCGTCCATGGCGCCTGCCATTGGCTGCTCAATGCCTGGGGCCTTAGACGCGAAGCCCTGGCACTCGAAGCCCGGCTCGCAGCTCAAGCTCCCGACACGCAGAACCAGTGGAAGGTGTGCAAGCCTGCGGACGTGCCCATGACTATGGTGCGCTTTCAGCCCGGAGAGTTCCAGATGGGCTCTCCCCTCGCTGAGCCGGGCCGCGATTGGCAGGAGCAGCCCCACCTCGTGCGGATTACCCGCGCCTTCTGGCTGTGCGACCGCCTGGTGACCCGCGGCGAGTTCGCCAGCTTTCTCCGCGCAACACAAGGCGACGCCCGTGCCGAAGAGTACGTGCGGTCCGTAGCCGGCTACGCCAGCGAAGATTGCGCGCCGGCTGTCATGGTCTCTTGGCACGATGCAGTGGCCTATTGCCGATGGCTCACAGCTCCCGCAGGAGAGAGCATCGCCCAATGCTACTTGCCCAAGGAAGGCGACGCCGCCGACTGGGAGTTCGATGCCGCCCGCGGCGGCTTCCGCCTGCCCACCGAGGCCGAATGGGAATATGCCTGCCGCAGCGGCACGAGCACAGCATATAGCTTTGGGAACGACCCCGCCCTACTGTGTCGGTACGGCTGGTACGACGCAAACGCCGCGGGCCAGGATCGGGCCGGGCGCGAACGCCGCCCCAACCCGCGAGGCATCGCCGGCATGCATGGTTGCACGTTGGAGTGGTGCCAGGACTGGTTCGGCGTTTACAGCCAAGATGCGCTGGTAGACCCGCTCGGACCGGCTACCGGCCAATGCCGCGTACTGCGAGCGGGCTCGTATCTCTCCAGCGCAGCGGCGGCGCGCTCGGCCGCCCGAACCCTTCTGCCACCGTGGTTTGCTGGACCGCTTACAGGTTTCCGCGTGGCGGCTACCGACCAATAGCGCAGGCAGGGTGCAGAGACAGGCGCAACCGTTTAGCAGCACCAGGGGGTGGGAGGTGTGACGGAAAGGTTAGGGCTGACTGGTGAAGGCCTGCGACAGTGAACGAGTGAGCCGCGTGATCTACGCGAGTAAAGTAGCGAGGGTTCCCTGGAAACTCTCCCCGTGTGCCACTGCTTGACGCAGTGCGTCAAGCAGTGCGATCGCGCCAAGCACGCTTGGCTTTGGAGTCCGCGAAGCACGCGCTCCCCCGTGTGCCACTGCTTGACGCTACGCGTCAAGCAGTGCGCCCTGCCAAACACGATTCCCTCTAGCACAGCACTGCTTGAATGCTCCCCCGTGTGCCACTGCTTGACGCTATGCGTCAAGCAGTGCGGCCCGCCATGC
>FWPU01006396.1_pt1 | contig 23641 bp, 19 predicted proteins | sample 2228361 | NCBI WGS metagenome assembly FWPU01 (sample SAMEA103939777, study PRJEB20133) | metagenome
GCAGCCGTTTTGAGAAAAGAAGACCGCTTCAACCGCGCAATCGGACCGGGGATTACCTTTACCGAACGAAAGGAATATCTGGAAGGCGATAAAGCCGTTGTAGATCTTCGCATTCAGAAAGGCAAAATTGGCCCGTTTCTCTCCGCTGGTGCACCCACAGGAATTGGCGATGACCAACCCGCCCGATTGGAAGTGCAGCAGCGCCAGCGCATGGAAACCCGTGCCCTGACTCGGGACAACATCGAACTGGTTCCCAAGATCATCGTCCATTTCAAAATTGATGCCCAGCCGGGTGAAGGCGGTAGTCAATATGGCTACCGGGCCTCTTCGGTGGAGAAAGCCATCCTGCGTCGGAACGTGGATGCCAACCTGCCGGAAGACACTCCCGACCGGCTGAATGACTGGCGCTGGCTGCCACCACGTCTGGCAGCCGATGTATGGAAAGAAACCCTGTCTCGCTTCCGTCTGGATGAATTGTTTCACAGCCGTACCGATCAACCCACCGCGCTCCAATCCATTCACACCATCATTCACCAAAGGCTGACCCAACCGCTGGTAGATGAACTGGATTTGTTTGGTAAGCCAACCGGTCAACAAGTGCCATCATTGGAATATCAAATGTTGCAGGAACGCGGCATTCGTGTTTTGAAAGTCGAAATCCGCGATCTGGAAATGCCGGAAGAAGTCGAAAAAGATCTGATCAAACGCTGGCAGACTTCGTGGTTAAATCAAGCCAGGAAGGAAAAGGAAATGATCGAAACCCAGCGTCAATACATCACTCGCGAAAGCCAGGAACAGGCCATTCACGACTTTTTCACCCAGGCGGTATCGCCTCTGGCAGAAGTTTGTTCCGACCAGGGTATAACGGTCAGAAGAGCTTTCCACCACCTCATACACTCTATCCTCAACCTCCTGGAACGCAATCCGCAGTCACAAACCAAATTGCAGCAGGAAATTGAGCAACTAACCCAGCTGGTCGAAATGTCCACTCCTGAAGAAAGCGAATGAGACGACCATCTTCTCCCTCATCGTTCGACTTCTCTCTTGATCGAATTCAGCGCTGGTTTGAAAAGCTGATCAGCCGCACTTTGCAACTCGATCAAACTACCTCAACCTTGCGCGGGTTGTTCGTGGCGGCCGTTTTCTTCGCCACCATCTTTCTCTACACCGCTGTTCGTCATCCCATAGGTCAACTGGGAACGGCTTTGCTAGGTTTGCTGGTGCCGGCGGTAGTTCCCGATGAGATGACCCCGATTGGATTCTTGTGGAACGCATTGGGAAAAACTTTCCTTTCACCGGATGTGGTTTTAACGACCATTGCGATTGGCTTACCATTCTTATTGGCATTAGAATTTTCGGCATTATACCAATCGGACATCTATGAAATCGCCAACACCTCCGTTTCCCGTCGTTTCATCCTTCAAGCAGCCTTTGCCATTCCGAAATATCAGACTCTTGAAATCAAAGAGGAAAAATTATCCGCCGAACAGCGCAAATCACCCTTCATTCAAATTGGCGGGCCGGGCATTGTTAAACCCAATCCGGAATTTGCTGTGGTCTTTGAGCGATTAGACGGAAATCCTCATTTTATCCGCGCTGGAATGAGCAAAAAAGACCGCACTTTACAGGGCTTTGAGCGTCTGCGCCGCATCATTGATGTGCGCGATCACACTTTCCATTACGAGAAAATAATCGGGCGAACAAAGGACGGCATCAAAATCGAAATTCAGGATGTCAACCTTCTATTTAGTATTTGGCGGCCAAGCGGAAATACCCCATTGAACAATCCTTATCCGGCTCATCTGCGCGATTTATACTGGCTCACCTATCAGCAGGTTGGTGAACACTGGACTCACGCAATGATCGAACTGGTCGAAGATCATTTGTTACGCTTTATTCAGAACCACACCATAAGCGAAATTCTATCAGCCGTGGGAGAACCCGAAATTCGCCGGCAGGTCGCCCTGGAAAGCACCATACACCGACTGGCTTACGGACAGCCTTTGCGCCGCCCGCTCCGCTTTATATACTCCTCCCAAATTCCTCAACCATTGCCGCCACCATCCTTTGTTCCCCGCCCACAGCTGAGTAACTTTTTCAAAAGCTTTACTCAGGAATTTCCACTGGCAGCCCGCCAGCGTGGATTGCGGTTGGAATGGATCAATGTGGGCACCTGGAATACAACCCACCCGATTCTTTTGGATCAGCACATCGAAGCCTGGCGTCTGACCAGCGAAAACAGGACTCGTTCCAGCCCACGCGTTCTCGAAGAAATTCGCAATCAGGCTCGTTTACAAACCTACCAGCGAATCATTCAACAGGATATTTTGCTCGCCATTGCACAACTCAGCCGGCAGGGCTACCAGCCCGATCAGATTTATTACGAGATGGTGCGTTATTTTGAAATCCAGGTCAGTAAAATCATTGCCGAATTAACCGCCGAGGGAAAGGCTATTCCGTCCAGATTAGACACAGCCAGACAATGCCTCCATACCGCCCTGAAAAATTTCCTTTCCAACAGCGGAGCAACATTTTTGTGAAATGGCGGAGATTGTTTGGTAGAATAAAAATCACCCTCACACCTCTTGTCAGCCCAAAAGGATAATTTCACGATGGACGTGGATAGCTTGAATCCTGAAAAACGGGTGCTTGTGATTGGCGCCGCCAGTTTGGATGTTTTGGGGCAGCCCATCGGGATGCCAGAACCCGGTACCTCTAATCCTTCTCACGTCCGTACATCCTTTGGGGGTGTTGCCCGCAATGTTGCAGAAAATCTTGCCCGCTTAGGCCAACCGGTCAGTCTTGTTTCCGCCGTCGGCAAAGATGATCTGGGGGCGCAGCTCCTTCATCATACCGCCTCCGCCGGAGTGGATGTCAGTCATTGTTTGCAGGTGAGCGATGCCAGCACTGCTGCGTACATTGCAATTCTGGACGAGAAAGGCAATCTCTACTATGGTCTGGACGACATGTCCATTCTCCGCCATGTTTCATCATCTTATCTGCGTTCTTTGGCGGATTTGTTTGCCAGGTCGGCTCTTGTTTTTGTGGATGCCAATCTCGCTCCGGCCACCCTCAGAACGGTTTTTTCACTGGTTAATCGATTCAACATCCCGGTCTGTGCAGATGCCACTTCCACACCGCTGGCAAAGCGATTGGAAACTCATCTTTCGCGCCTGTTTCTTCTGAATGCCAACCGCAGTGAAGCCTCAACCTTGCTGGACAACAGGATTGAAGTCAATGACATGACCAGCGCGTTAGCCGCAGCGCGTGAGTTTGTTCGGTTAGGTGTCGAGATCGCAGTGATCCCAATGGGTGAAGGGGGTGTCTGTTACGCCACATCGCAAACCTCTGGCCATATTCCGGCGGTACTGACCCGGATTGTGGATAGTATTGGTGCGGGAGATGCCCTGACTGCCACCACCCTCTTTGGTATCTTGAACGACATGGATATTGACGAAGCAATCCGCTTGGGGGTTACGGCTGCTTCGCTGACACTCACTCATCCCGGCGCGGTTGTCCCCAACCTGTCGCTGGAACTTCTTTATGACCGATTGATCATCTGAATGAATCCCACAAATTTCCTCGAAATTGCAAATCCCATACGTAAAGCCCTCTTCTCTGGCAAGCCGGTTGTTGCGCTGGAATCAGCCGTAATTACGCATGGATTACCATACCCGCACAATCAAGACTTGGCTATCCAGATGGAAGATACCATCCATCAACAAAACGCTGAACCGGCCACCATTGCTGTTTTGGATGGAAAAATCCGGGTTGGTTTGACCCGAGCTGAAATCGAGCGGCTGGCTCAAATGAAGCAATGTCGAAAAATCAGCCGGCGTGATTTTGGTATTGCCCTGGCGCGCGGCGAATGCGGCGGAACAACAGTTGCCGGAACACTGTTTGCCGCTCATCAAGCCGGGATTCGGGTATTTGCCACCGGTGGCATTGGCGGTGTGCATCGCAACGCCCCTTTTGATGTTTCCGCTGACCTTCACGAATTGAGCCGCACCCCCATGATTGTGGTTTGCGCTGGTGCCAAAGCCATTCTCGACCTGCCAGCCACACTGGAAGTATTGGAAACGTACGGCGTACCTGTGATTGGCTACAGAACGGAGGAATTTCCAGCTTTTTACTCCCGTCAATCTGGCTTAAAGGTCAACCATGTATGTCATCATGTCAGTGAAATTGCTCAGGTAGCACTTGCACATTGGGGAGCTGGTATCCATTCGGCGATTTTGGTGGCGAACCCTCCGCCTGCTGAACATAACCTGCCACCGGATGAAATCGAAACCCTCATCCAACAAGCCGTGCAAGAAGCAGAAAAAATGGGCATCCGTGGGTCGGCTGTAACCCCATATTTACTGGAAAAAGTCAATCAGCTCACCGGTGGGGCCAGTTTGCAAGTCAACCTGGAATTGCTATTGAACAACGGCCGTCTGGCAGCAGAGATTGCCCGGTCTCTTTCGGAGATAAGCAACCCCGCACCCCGTGTTTAGCCCCTCATTATCTGACTGGCGTGGAAGTCGGCCAGCGTGTATCGGTAGGGCGCGGGGTGCGCGTTACGGTTGGCGTCAGAGTGATGGTCGGTGTCCGTGATGCGGTAGGGGTAAGGGTAACCGTCCGGGTAAGAGTCGGGGTCTGAGTCAAGGTAATGGTACGGGTGAGGGTCGGGGTTGGTGTTCCGCTCGCCGTGGGTGTAGGGGAAGCGGTTCGCGAAGGTGTGGCGGTTGCAGTTGGTGTTGGCGGTTCTCCCACCACAGTAAACCTTCCAAACGATTTCCACTGCAAACCAATAAAAATCTGGACTTCATAATCCCCCGGCAGCCATTCACCGGCAGGCGGTTCACATTCCGAATAACCGTATCCACCAGTGCTGCCAGTCCATGGCTCGGTCAGGAAACACAAGATTTTATTGTCAGACATCCGCACCCATAATACAGACCATTGTCCGCCAGTGGTCATTTTGTCGTAACTAAAAGTGGCGTATAACTTTCCTACAGGATTTTGGAACTCGGTCTGCGGATCAACCGGTTGAAAATTATCGTCAATCCGTTTGGAGAGAATGACAGGACTGAAAACCGCCTCTGGATTAGGGGTAATGGTTGTTTCGATTTGAGCCGCAATTGCATCCGGTAAAACCGGTGTTGGGGATTCCAGTGGAGTTTCAGTAAGCGTTGGTGTCAGGGTTATTGTGGGAGTGAGAGAGATTGTGGGTGTCAGCGTGATCGTCGGAGTCAGGGTAATGGTCGGTGAAGGCGGAAAGATCTGGTACGCTACCGGCTCCGCATAGCGGTTGACCGCGAACGCAAATCCCCCAAGCAACACTGCCGTGAAAATGAACCGCCAACCACGCGAAACCATCTCGCGCCGCTTGCGAAAGTACAGCAAACGCTTGCCAGATTGAATGGTACGAACGCCGCTGATGATGCTGATCAGCACACCCAGCAGTAAGAGTAGAAATGTGGTTTGAACAGCGGTTCGTATGTCCAGATTCATAGGGATTTCCTGGTCGGATCAGCCACTATCCGTGATTATAGCATGAGTGAAACTTTTCCATCAAAAGCACCTTTCATTTATGAAAACCCATCACCAATTTCGTTGTCGCCAATTTTTAATTTAGGTAGAATAAACATTAATGCCGCTCGCTCCAGGTACTATCCTCAATAACCGCTACCGGATTGTATCCATCCTCGGTCAGGGTGGAATGGGTTCCGTCTATCAGGCGATGGACGAAAATTTGGGCATCGCGGTCGCGGTCAAGGAAAATCTGTTCCTGACGGATGAATATGCCCGCCAGTTTCAACGCGAAGCCAATATCCTCGCCAGTTTACGCCATCCCAACCTCCCCCGCGTAGGAGACTATTTCACGATACCGGGTCAGGGGCAGTACCTGATCATGGATTACATAGACGAGGAGGATTTACGCCAGCGCATTGAACGGTTGGGCACCCTGCCGGAAGATGAGGTTATCTTGATTGGGGTAGCCATCTGCGATGCCCTGCATTACCTCCACACCCGCACCCCCCCCATCATCCACCGCGACATCAAACCCGGTAACATCAAAATCACCCCCGAAGGACAGATTGCCCTCGTTGATTTTGGTTTGGCAAAGGTGATGAGCGGCAGCCAGCAAACGACAACCGGCGCCAGAGCCATGACACCCGGCTACTCTCCGCCGGAACAATACGGTACCGCCCCCACCGATGCCCGCACCGACATTTATTCGCTTGGCGCGACACTGTATGCCTGTCTGACCAGCACGATCCCAGAAGACGGCTTATCTCGTGCGACCGGTAAAGCCGATTTGACACCTGTGCGCGAATTTGCCCCCAAAACCTCTCGTAAACTGGCAGCCGTCATTGAAAAAGCGCTGGAAATTGATCCCAATGATCGCTACCAATCCGCGTTGGAATTCAAACAAGCCCTGCTCAATGCCAGCGAAATTGATCGTCCCCCGATCAGCCAGATCACTGTTACCCCACCACCTCTGGAAAAAATTCTCCCTTCCAGCGAGGCCATCCTATCTGAGGAAGACGAATCGCAACCAATGGCGGTGATGGATCCGATGCTGAAAAGGCGCACCTCCAAACCGGTTGCGCGCCGCAAACGAGCCAACGGATTGTTGCCGGTTTCCCTTCTGCTGGCCAGTGTGCTTACTGTCTTTTTCATCATTGAGCCAGGAGTTCCATTGGCACTGCGCAGCGCCCTGTTTCCTGCTTTGCCTTCTCCAACCCTGTTTATCAGTATGTCAGCCACTACCCAGCCGATTGGCTTTGTTCCCCCTCCCACAATCACACCTAGCGAGACGCCTGCTCCCTCGCCATCTTCAACCCCAACCCCTGAACCAACCGAGACCCCAACTCCCACCATTACCTTCAGTCCATCTCCAACGATGTTTGGAGGTAGCGGCCAAATTGCCTTTGCTTCGAATCGCACTGGTGTGATGCAAATCTGGTTGATGAACGCGGATGGCACCCAGCAGCGTCCAATTACCAATATGATGGACGGCGCCTGTCAACCCAGTTGGTCACCCGATGGGCAAAAAATAGCGTTCATCTCCCCCTGCGCCGGCCGACGTGACCAGTACGAAAATGCCAAAATCTACACGCTGGATTTGTCCATAAACAGCGATCCAATCCTTTTACCGCTGCCTGCCAGTCCCGCCTCGGATTACGATCCAGCCTGGTCACCAGACGGCAATCGGATTGCATTCACCTCGACCCGCGCCGGCAACCCGGATATTTACGTCTACAACTTCCTGGATGGCAGTCTTAAGCAATTGACCAATGAACGGTATGCCGAAAAACAGCCAGCCTGGTCACCGAGCGGGACTCAAATTGCCTATGTTCGGGAATTGGTGTATGGACAGGTGTGGGTTATGGCGGATAATGGTCAGTTTCAAACCCGTTTTTCCCTCAGTGGTGAAATTAATGATCTCTGGCCAAAATGGGTGCCGGACGGAACCATAATCCTGTACAGTCAGGTGAAGTCCGATGGCATTCCAAATTTGTTTGCCTTGCGTTATGAAGACCGCTTTACTACCCGTGCAGTCCGCATACCGCCAAAGGGTCAGCAAGACCCGGGTCCGGTTGCTCAGGTAAGTATCTCTCCCGATGGTAACTGGCTTGCCTTTGAGGGTTGGCCGGACGGACGCAACCATGATATTTACCTGATGACCATTAACGGCGCTAATCTCATTCGCCTAACCACCGACAAGGACTTTGACTTTGGTGCAGCCTGGCGCCCGCCGCTTACACCCTGAGGTCGTTTATTCGCCGATCAAAGAACGGTACCGCTCGGCAAATAAAGCCGGTGTACCGCCAGTATGCCAGAACAAGACGCGATCCTGCGGTGTAAAAAATCCAGTGCGAACAAGGTCTAACAATCCAGCGGCCGCCCGTCCGGTGTACACCGGGTCTAGCAGCAACCCCTCATACCTTGCAAACAGTCGAATGGCTTCAACTTCCTGCGGAGAAGGTATGCCGTAACCTTTTCCAAGATACTGGTCGTTAACCATCACCTCTTCCGGTTGACAATCCACCTTTAGCCCAACCCGTTCGGCTGATTCGTTCACCAATTCAGCCACACGCTGCTGCAACTCGGCTGCTGGATGATCAATACTGATACCCACTACCTTCCCCTTCCAGCCCGTCCTAAGAGCTCCCAGCACCAACCCCGCCTGCGTGCCTGCCGATGAAGTCGCCACGACAATCCAATCCACTTCTACTCCCTGGGACAAGAATTCTTCAAAAGCCGTCAAATATCCAACAGCCCCTACGGGAGTGGAAGCACCTAAAGGTATTAGAAAAGGTCTTTTACCCGCCGACCAGGCTTCTTCAAAGGCTTGTTGAAGAACCTGATCACGTTCCTCCATCCGACAATAGATGATTTCCGCTCCAAAAAGTTGATCCAATAACAAATTGCCGGAAGGCGGATTTTCCTTCTCCCCCGAAAGAACTAAAATGCACTCCAACCCAAAGCGGGCAGCCAGAGCAGCCGTCTGCCGGCAATGATTGGACTGCACCGCGCCAACCGTGATGAGGGTGCGCGCACCATTGGCCTGCGCTTCGGCCAGTACATATTCCAGTTTACGGATTTTATTTCCCCCTCCCGCTAACCCGGTCAGGTCGTCCCGTTTTACCCACAATTTAACCCCTCCAAGGGCTGCGCCAATCCGCGCCATAGGCTCAATCGGGGTGGGTAAGTGAGCAATTCGAACACGCGGTATCATAAACCAACCTCCTGGCGAGTTTGCTCCTGTCCGCGTCGGCGCATCCAATGCAGCAAACGCGGTAGAACTTGTAAATACAACCCGTACAACCAGGGGCGAGCCGGATAATCCCATGCACCAATGGTGCGGATTACCTCACCGCCCAAACCCTGCTTGAAGCGAAATACCCCCCACATACGATCCTGCTCATTGAATTCATCCGGTGCGCCCCACAAGTCGTAAATCCGGCAACCATGGGCTTTGGCACGACGCATTGCTTCCCATTGAAGGGGATAATTGGGCATTTTTTCGCGATGAAGATCACGCGACATACCATACAGGTACCACGCCCGGTCAGCAAAGAAAAATAATACCAACCCCGCTACCACTTCCCCCTCAACTTCTGCCAGCAGCACTTCGGCCATGCCCGCATCCAAAAATTTCCGCCAAACCGTTTGATAATAGGCTTCATTGCGAATAGCAAAACCATCCCGCAGCGAAGTTTCAGCATACATCCGGTAAAGTAGCGGCAAATCCTCAACACCTGCCAGGCGGACAGTAACACCTTTGCGCTGGGCAAGCCGTAAATTGTAGCGGGTTTTTTGTTTCATACGCGCCAGCCAATCTTCTTCGCTACCGGATAAATCCAGCCAGACGGTATTGCGAAATTGAATTTGGTCGCTGGAAAATCGCCACTTGCGTCGAACAAGCCATGTCACAACACGCTCGCCCAGCGGTTCATCCACTGAATCTTCGGTTTGAGGAATGCCCTTGCCAATCATCACCTCCGGATCCATCTTCAGAAAGATGGCACGACGCTGGCGAGCCATTTGCTCCAAATCGTTTATGACCCGAGTGCGCCAGTCTTCATCCTCCCAATCCAGCAATGGTCCGCGCGGGATATACATCACCCGCAGCCCTGTGGAAAAACCCCCCAGCCGCAGGCTGCGTTCTAAAACCAGCGCAGCTGCCCGTATGTTACCCGCTTCATCCCGCCAGACCTTTGGAAGAGGCGTCCAGCCAAAATGTGCTTTCACTTCCGCCCATTGGCGGGTTTGTAAAATATGAGCAGACGGCAATTCCCGAAGCAAATCGTTCCAGCGGGTTAGTTCCATTCGTGCGAAATCCCATTTTTCTTCATTACAACGAACCACTCAGCAACAGCCCGATCATGACCCGCGCCGGTCAAAGGAGAGGGCAATCGGTTCACATCAAAAAAATCAGCCTGGTCGGCCTCATTGCTTAAATTCAAACTTCCGCCGGTCAGATGTAAATGATAAACCAGCAATAAACCCTTGCCACGCGGGTCATCCTCAAAAAAATACGCACCGTGCAAAGCACCCGCCCGACCAATCAGCCCGGTTTCTTCAAAAAGCTCACGCTCAGCGGCGCGCGCGGGGTCTTCATCGGCTTCAACATAGCCGGCTGGCAAATACCAGCAGCCCCGCCAGGGGGATATCGCCCGCCGCACCAGCAGCAATCGGTGTTCCTCCACCACCAACGCAGCAGCGCTCACCTTCAACTGGGGGTAGTGAACCCATCCACAGTGCAGGCATACTTCTCGTTGCCGGTTTTCCAACCATGACCGGGTCAATTCCGAACCACATTGAAAACAAAACCCCATCTCCCTATCCCTCAATTTTCCGCCGGGCAACGAACTGTTGATAAACTGTATAAAGAAGCGGTTGATAAACTCGATCCCATGCACCAGCACTGCGACGTACCTTTCCCCCAAAGCCACGCTTGAAACGATATACACCCCACAAGCCATCCTCTCGCGCCGAAAACTGAGTTTCTAATACTTCTTCATCCTCATCTGGAATACCCCATAAATCATAAACCGTACAGCCGCGAGAAGCCGCCCAGCGCATTGCTTCCCATTGCAATAAATAAGTCGGCATCCGATGACGTTCCTCATTGGACGAAGCTCCATAAAAATACCAGGCCCTTTGCCCAAAGGCAAATGCCATCAAACCTGCCAAAGGAACTTGCTGATACTTAGCCACCAACAAAACGCACATCCCGTTTGGCGCAAATAAGTCATAGACCCGTTGATAATAGGCAAGTGAATGAACACCAAATCCATCCCGTTTACCCGTCGTGATCATCATTCGATAAAACAGATCTACATCGCTGGATCTTTCAACAACCACCTCCTTGCGTTGTGCAAGGCGGATATTGTAGCGTGTCTTTTGTTTCATCCGACTCAGCCAGTCTTCTTCACTACCCGTCAGGCTGATCTCTACTGTACGACGGGGTTGAACCGGCCTTGACGCAACCCAACCTGTAAATGAATCCCTTAACCGGCTATATTCTGGGTCATCTTCCCAGCAGTCCGGCTCAACTTTCAGAAACACAGCCCGCCGTTGGCGGCAGTGTTCATCCAATTCTCTCAACAGATTTACCCAATCAGACCCCAGTGGACCTTTGGGAAGATAAGCAATGGTCAAGCCAAGCGGTAGACGGCGGAATAAAACTTGAGCAGCAGCGGACTCATCGGCTAACCGCAAAGGTTGCCAGCCAAAAGCGGCCTTGAACTCGCCCCACTCGGCGGTTTGTAGCAGGTGCGCCGTTGGAAATCGTTCAAGCCAATTGCTCCATTGAACCGCATCCAATACAGTCATCAGATAATCGAAGTGATCTCCGGTGGAGGTGTACTTTGAATAACCGCGCCTGGAATATACTGATCAAGTAATTGGATAATTTCTTCGCTTGACCCTTCACGAGCAAGATTGATCAGTTCATCCACAAATTCCGCCAATCGCTCACTGCTGAGGGGTTCCGTGTTTTGGGAACGAAAGATATCCGGATGCTCGGTCGAGAGGAATTGAAAACCCTCATCCCACAGATCTTCGCTCAACTTTTCCCCCGGCCTTACACCGGTAAAAACAATTTCAATGTCCTTTCCCGGTTCTAAACCAGAGAGGCGGATTAAGTCTTCCGCCAGATCGAGAATACGCACCTGCTGCCCCATATTCAGTACAAAGGTTTCGGCTCCTTTGCTCATTCCAGCAGCCTGCAAAACAAGGTAAACAGCCTCCGGAATGGTCATGAAATAACGCTTCATGTCGGGATGGGTGATGGTAATTGGCCCGCCGCGGGCAATTTGTTGCTTAAAAATCGGCACGACGCTGCCACGACTGCCTAACACGTTACCAAAACGCACCACAGAAAACGCCCTACCTGTCCGTAAGGCCGCATCAATCACCACCATCTCCGCCACCCGCTTGGTAGCGCCCATCACATTCGCCGGACGTACTGCCTTATCCGAAGAAATCATGACCAGCCGCTCCACCCGGTGCTGAACGGCTAAATCCACCAGATTTCTGGTGCCGAGGATGTTATTGGTAACGGCTTCTTCCACATTGACTTCCATTAAAGAAACGTGTTTATGAGCCGCCGCATGAAAAACGATTTGCGGATGATACTGGCTGAAAACCTGATTCAGCCGCATTCGATCGCGCACATCGGCAATGACCGGGCGAATGGCCAGTGATGGAAAATGGTCTTTCAGCTCCAAAAGCCCTTCAAAGATGCTGTTCTCGCCATGACCGAGCATAATCAACTCGGCCGGATTGTACCGCGCGATTTGCCGGCACAATTCCCGTCCAATTGAGCCGCCAGCCCCCGTCACCAAAACCACCTTGTCGGCCAAAACTTCACCAATCCATTCCTCTTTAACACGGGTTGGTTGACGACGCAGCAAATCGGTAATATCCACTTCTCTCAACCGGCTGACGCTGACCTTTCCACCCAGCAATTCATATATCCCTGGCATGGTGCGGAAAGGTATCCCCTTTAACCGTGCTACATCGGCGACCATCCTCACCACCCGTCCCGGTGCGCTGGGTATGGCAATGATCACCTCATCTACCCGCAATTTTTCCAACCAGCGCGTCATCTCGTTGATTGTGCCGACCACCGGCACCCCGTGAATCTGCTGCCTTTGTTTGGTAGGGTTGTCATCCAGGAACCCAACCGGAATCAGATTCAATTGCGGGTTTTTCTGCAACTCTTTCACTACCAAAGCACCGGCATCCCCCGCCCCAACGATCAGGACGCGTCTGACTCTGCCAGCCTGCATTTCACCAAAGCGGCGGCGAGTTTCAGCCAGAAAACGAAAAGCAAAACGCAGACCACCAACCATCGCCAGCGAAAGCAGCCAATCTATCACGAATACCGAACGCAAGTAACCCGGCAGAAAACCGCGCGTGAAAAGGATTAGCATGACCACTGCTACAAGGATAGAGGCAGTCGTAACGGCAATCACGATCAACTTCAACTCCTCAACGCTGGCATACATCCACATCCGCCGGTATAGACCGAAAAAGTAATAAACCAATGGTTTGATTACCAGCGCAACGGCAATCATCCAGTAACCAAACGGCAAATAGGCAAAGAACAGACTGCCTAATTCAAAGCGAAGAATTAGCGCACCGATCACCGACAGGATGATCAGCGCTAAGTCGCCAATTAAAACATAACGATTGCGAATGTTGGGTTTATTTTTCATCCAGCTACTGACCCTTAAAACCGATCACCGTACCTACCGTACGGATGAGAATGAGAAAATCTAACAATAAGTTCCTGCGTTTGATGTAGTATAAATCAAACTCTAATTTGATGGCATTCATCTCCACATTTTCCGCATATCCAAAATTGACCTGCGCCCAACCAGTTAACCCCGGTTTGACAAACAGGCGCGCCCGATAAAATGGGATATGTTTTTGTAGCTCTTCAACCAATTCCGGCCTTTCCGAGCGCGGCCCGACCAGACTCATATCCCCACGCAATACATTGATAAATTGGGGTAATTCATCCAGATGGGTCTTGCGTAAAAAGCGGCCTACCCGTGTGGCACGGTCATCGTTCTTGCTGGCCGGACGAGCAACCCCGTCTTTTTCGGCATCCTGTCTCATCGTGCGAAATTTGATCATGTTATAGGGTCTTCCATTTTTGCCCAACCGCACCTGATAGTAGAAAATCGGGAAACCCGAGTCAACGATAATGAGAAGAGCAATCAAAGGGAATGACACCATCATCATAAGCGATCCAACCAATCCGCCAAAGATGTCCATCAACCGCTTTGCCAGTTCAAAAAAACCGCTGGCATGAACCTGATCCACAAAAGAACGCAACACCCAATCGGTTTGTAAAAAATAAATAGGAATGCGTCCCAATAATTCCTCATACATTGTGGGCATGGTCGTTACTTCAATGCCCTGCTCCTCCGCTTCCAGCAAGCGGCTGAACATTTGCGGATTCATCTCACCGGAGATGGCAAATACCAGATCTGTGACCTGATGTTCCTGCACCAGATCAAATAATTGTTCGTTCCCCCCAAGAATGGGATAGCCCATGACATTCCCCCCAATTTTCTCCGGGTCATCATCCACCAAACCAACCAGATAAAATGGCGGCGGCCAGATTTCCTTGATCACCCGCACCAGTTCAGTGCCAGCCCGCCCGGCACCGACAATCAACACCCGCCTCATGAACAGCGGAGTGGTAAATAATCGAATGTACAAAAACCGCCAGGCGAGCGTCAACAAATAGGCCGAAAGGATAAAGACCCCTACCCCGCGTCTGGGTAATGAATTCGGTTCCGAGATAAAAAAGATGAACAGGTAAAGCACCAGACTGATCCCCGCCGCAAGCGTAATCTCCTGTACAGTTTGGGTGCGGATGCTGGAACGACGCGGACTGTACGACTCGGACAACAGCAGCAACCAGATTACCGGTAAAAAGAAAAACCATAGCGGTACTCTTTCCTGTAAAAATGCCCAGGAAAAACGATACCATTCTGCACCCTGCGCCCAAAGGTAAAGGGAAAGCAAGAGCGAGATAATGGCTACCAGAAAATCCCCAAGGAAAAGGGTTGAGCGTCTTTCAGTCGGGCGCAGGCGAAGACCTTGGCGGGGTGAAAGCGGTTGTGTACCCATAAAATTAATTATCTCACGATTTCAGAGAGCGTAACATACTGACCAAAAAGCCCAATCCCCAACAAAAGTGCATGGTAGCAATAGCCAGCGGAATACCAATGATCATAAACCATTTACGTCTTTGCACCGCTGCCGGAATGGCAGATAAAATCAGTACCAGTCCATAAATGGCAAGCACTCCGCTCAGAATGAATCGGGCGGCATTCCAAAACAAGGAAATAACCAGCAACATAGAAACCCCTGCCACAAAAAGCGGCGGTAAGAATTGCCGCCAGCGCAGGGAGCGGGGATAACGCCGCAGCATGCGCCACTTCCAATAACCATATCGCCAGTACTGGTGTGCCAGCGAACGCAGATTCGGACGGGCGTAGTAAATGCTGCGAATCGCCGGATCAAAAAACACCCTGCCGCCATTTTGGCGAATGCGCGTATTGAATTCATAGTCCTCATTGGTCAACAGGGTTTCGTCAAAACCGCCAATTTTTTCAATCAAAGAGCGACGAAAGGCGCCAAACGGCACAGTGTCAACCTCTCCCATTTGATGACTATACCGATAGCGGGCGTCCCCAACCCCCAACGGGTTAGCGGCTGCCGCCGCTATCGAAAACCCCATCCAACTTTGGCTGCCGGGTTGAATGATCCACAAACCACCCACATTTTCCCCAACACCTTTATTCAGGTTCGAAACACTGCGTTCAACATAATCTTCGGCTGGTACGCAGTGAGCATCCAGCCTCAGGATGATTTCCCCTGCCGAAGCCTCGATTGCACGATTGAGCGCTGCCGGGATGATCCGTTTGGGATTATCAATGAGAACCACTTTGAGATCAGGATGCGATTGTTGAAAAACCGCAATCCGCTGACGGGTTTGATCCTCCGAACCACCATCTGCAATGATGACTTCCATCAGGTGGCGTGGATAGGTCTGGCGGTAGATAGCATCCAGAAGCAAGGAAATGGTTTTTTCCTCGTTGTAACAAGGGACAATGACCGAGACCGATTGAACCATTGGCTGGTTCACACTCTGGGAATGTTCAAGTTCCTGGGTCAACAGCAGGGGTCTTCCTCCGCCAATAATGCGATCACCTCAATCTCCACCGCCGCACCTTTGGGAAGCCCCGCCACTTGAACAGTTGAACGCGCCGGAGGTTCACCAGCGAAGAATTCTCCATAAATTGCGTTAACACGGGTAAAGTCATTCATATCGCGCAGGAAAATTGTGGTCTTGACCACTCGCTCAAAACTTGTACCGGCTGCTTCCAATAACGCATGGAGGTTTTTCATCACCTGTCGGGTTTCTGCTTCGACTCCCCCTGGCACCATTTCACCCGTTTGGGGATCAATGCCAATTTGCCCTGCGGTAAACAAAAAGTGCCCCCCCTTAACCGCCGCCGAATAAGGCCCAATGGGTTTGGGTGCTTGATCGGTTGTGACAACCTCTTTTCGACAACACTGCCTACTCATAACCTGCCTCCCATGAGGATTTTGGTGATGTCATTTTAAGCCATGTTTGGGTTAAGGTAAAGTGTAAATTCACTGAGCATTAATAGATTTAGACGGCGATGCATGGATCGCCGTCTTGATTCGTTGATCCAGAAAGGATTTAATAATGCAAATCCTTGGGGTTTGCTGAAACTCGTTTACGAAAGACCCAGTAGCTCCAGCCCTGATACAGTAAAACCAGCGGAACAAAAATCAGTGCCACGATAGTCATGGTTTGTAACGTCGTTGGACCGGATGCGCTGTTGTAAATCGTCAGGCTGAAATTTGGGCTGAGGCTGGAAACCAGTACACGCGGGTACAAGATTAGGAAGATGGTAGCCGTCGAAAGGATGATTGCCAGAGTATTACTGGCAAACGCCCAGCCATCCCGCCCCTGACGAATAAACCAGCCAGCAGCCAGCAAAGCCAGTACTGCCCCAATCGGCACCGGGCCGGGGTTAACTCCTAATCTCTCTAAAATATCCGTAAATAAATACGTAGCAATCGTGGCTGCAACCAGTGCTACCGTTGTACCGATCCAGATGCGGCTTGCCGCACGGCGAGCCATGCTGGCGATTGGCTCTTCGGTTTTTAATGAAAGGAAGATAGCTCCTTGCAGTAAAAACCCAAATAGTGTCACCAATCCGCCGAGGATAGAATACACATTGATTAAGTCCCAAAAGCCGCCAACATAATACTTCTGAGCATCAATGGGGACGCCTCGAATGAAATTGGCAAATGCCACCCCCCAAAGCAGGGAAGGAACGAAACTGCCCACACAGGCTGCCCAGTCCCAAAACTTACGCCACAGGGGATTTTCATCTTTGGAACGAAATTCCAGAGCAATTCCCCGCACAATCAGACCGATCAACATCAAAAATAACGCCAGATAAAACCCACTGAACAGCGTGGCATACCAATTCGGAAAAGCGGCAAACATCGCTCCACCGGCGGTGATCAACCACACCTCATTGCCATCCCAATGCGGCCCTATTGTGTTCAGTATCATTCTTCGCTGCGTATCATTCTTTCCCAGGAAAGGTAACAGCATCCCTACCCCTAAATCAAAACCCTCCAGCACAAAATAACCCACAAACAATACCCCAATTAAGATGAACCAAAGTGTATTCAGATCCATCTCGTCCTCCTCATTCCCAATAGGTCTGCTCTTCCACCGTGCGCGGTTTGGGTAACTCTGCTTCGGCTCCGGCAATGGCGTATTTACGCAACAAGTAGATATCCGCCACCATCAACAATCCATATACAATCGTAAATCCAAGAAGTGTAGTGATGACCATGCCCGGGGTTAAATTAGGAGAAACGGCATCCGCTGTTCGCAATTTTCCGTAAACAACCCACGGCTGCCTGCCCATTTCCGTCAATAGCCAGCCGAAGATATTGGCAAGATAAGGTAGTGCCATAGCGGGGAGAAAAAGATTCAACCAGCGTGTTTCAGCATTGAGTTGATTGCGCAACACCCGATACAACGCATAAGCCGCAAAAGCCAGCATCAAAAAGCCGCTTCCGACCATAATGCGAAATGACCAGTAACTCACACCAATGGGGGGAATATAATTGCCCGGCCCGTACTTTTGTTCATATTCTTTTTGCAGGTCAAGAATTCCCTTTACTTCACCATCCAACCGATTATAAGCGAGCAAACTAAGTACGCGCGGAATGCGGAGAGAAATCTCCTCCTGCATGGTTTCCTGATCTACCACCGAGAAAACCGAGAAAGAAGCGGGATTTTCGGTATTCAACAGGGCTTCCGCAGCGGCTATCTTCATCGGCTGCAACTTTACCATTTGTTGCGCCTGATTATGTCCAATTAGAATCACCATCAGAATGGACAGGCTGCCAAATACGGTTGCCAGTTGGAAGGAGGGCTTGAAGACATCCTCCTGTTTTCGGCGCAGCAAGTGGTAGGCACTGATGCCCATCACAAAGAAAGCCGCCGTGGTGAACCCTGAAAACACGGTATGCGGGAATTGTCCCCAAACATAAGGATTGGTCAACAGGGCTGAAAACTGCTGCATCACCAATCGCCCGCCTTCTTCTGCATAACCGAACGGTGATAGCATAAACGAATTGGCGACCAGAATCCAAAACGCCGAAAGGTTCGAAGAGACCGCCCCCAGCCAGATTGCGACTGCATGCAATGATTTGGAGAGGCGATCCCACCCGAAAATCCAGACGCCCAAAAAGGTCGATTCGATAAAAAAGGCGAGCAACGCCTCAATGGCTAAGGGAGCACCAAAGATATCCCCCACAAAACGAGAATATTCGGACCAATTCATCCCAAACTGAAATTCCTGGACAATACCGGTCACTACCCCCATAGCAAAGTTGATGATAAATAATTTGCCCCAAAATTTGGTCATACGTTTGTACCTTTCGCTACCGGTACGCACATAAATTGTTTCCATGATAGCTACCAGAACCGAAAGCCCCAGGGTAAGCGGTACAAAGAAGAAATGATACACGGAGGTAATGGCAAACTGCCATTGGGAAAGGATGGTTACAGGAGAATTCATATCAACAATCCTCTTGAGGTTAATCTCAAAATTTCACAAAAAAAGTGCGTATTGTCCACTTAATAGTTTATGATGCTCACGACGCCCCTGCTACGGTCAAATTTCCTGAATTGACCGGTTCAAATGTCACCCCACCGATCACCCCATCTGCATCCTCTATCATCTCCTCCTGAGTGACAACCTTTCAGGCTGTTGGCAAGGAGAAATAAAAGGTGCTTCCCTGATTTACCTCACTTTCCGCCCAGATGCGTCCGGAGTGAGCTTCCACCGTATGGCGGGCAATCGAAAGCCCCAGACCAGTTCCCCCGCCGGAACGGGACTGGTCTGCTTTGTAAAATCGCTCAAAAATTCGGGAAAGAGCAGCCGGCTCGATCCCCACACCGGTATCCTGGACGGAGAAAATCACTTGCCCGGCCTCTTTCCACGTTCGGGCTACAATTTTTCCCCCGGCTGGTGTAAATTTGATGGCATTATGCAGCAGGTTGACCAGCACCTGTTCGATGCGCTCTGCATCGGCAAGTACATTCGGCAGGTCTTCCGCACATTCCTGGTCAAGGATCAGGCCTGCCCGTTCCGCCTGTAGTTGCATTCGCTCCACTGCTCGCGCTACCAACTCATTCGGTGGAACTGGTTTGAGATTGAACGGGACTTTGCCCGATTCAATGCGAGAAAGTTCCAGCAACTCTCGTACCAGCTGGGTCATATTATCAATTTCGTTTTCCATTTTTTGTAAAAATCGCCGCGCCGCTGGTGGATCTTCGAGTGCGCCTTCTTGCAGGGTTTCGGTCAAGGCTTTCAGGGAAGCCAGGGGTGTGCGCAATTCGTGTGACACATTACTGATAAAATCTCTGCGCACCACTTCTAACCGACGCACGCGGGTCAGGTCCTGAAAGACCAGCAGCGTATTTTCGGGCAACAATGGGTCAAGTGGTGTGGCAATTCCTTGAAGGAATAAACGCTCAGGCGAAGTTTCAATGGTGGCAATCTGCTGGCGTTTGGTTTTAACACAGGTTTTCCAGAGTTCGACAAATGTATGCTGACGCACTACCTCCACGAGGGAATGCCCCAACGCGCGGCTCGAGTCCATATTAAATATCCGTTCTGCGGCCGGGTTGATTAAAGTCACCAAGCCTTCTCCATCCACAATCAGGATGGCATCGTTCATGTTTTGTAATACGGCATCCAGTTTGCTGCGTTCTTCGCGGTATCCCTCAATCTGCTCACTCAGTCTTCTGGCTATACGCACAAACGCCTGACTCAACACCCCAATCTCATCTTTGCGGTAGGTTGGCAATTCGATGTTGAAATTGCCAATTCCCAGCCTCGAAACCTCACGGGTCAACTGGCGGAGGGGTGTAATCGTCTGACTGGCGGCAAGAAATGCCAGAAAAATCGTCAAACCAATGGTCAGCAGAGCGCTCCCAAGAATGGTGTTCCTCAATTCCAGTAAATCCGATTGGATTTTCTCAATCGAACTGGCTAGCCGCACGACCCCCAGCGGTACGCCGTTTTCATCAACCCGCAGAGCGAGATAATACAACCGCTGACGAACCGTATCGCTAAATCGTATTGCCGTACCTTCCCCCTGCGAGAGGGCTTGCTGTACTTCTGGACGGTTCAGGTGATTCTCAACCTGATCAGGGTCTCGACCTGATTCACCGATGACCCGCCCGTCCGGCAGGATGATCGTCACCCGAACACCGGTAATCCCCGCATAATCATTGACCAAATCATTCAACTTCGGATTAATTTGACCATCCCGTAAATATCCAACCACATCACGCGCGATTAAGTCGGCTTCCGTGCGCAGAGTGGTGCGTAAATTCTCGTAATAAGTCCGCTCCATGAATTGGTAAGCATACAGGCTAACCCCCCCCACTGACAGGATAATCAGCAGGATGAAGGGAATTGCCAAACGCCACAACAAAGAGCGTTTCATCGTCCGCTTTATCCCTCAAAGCGATATCCCGCTCCTCGCACCGTTACAATTCGGGTGGGCTGAGCAGGATGATCTTCAATTTTTTCTCTCAGCCATCGTATGTGAACATCCACTGTGCGGCTATCACCAATATAATCCCAACCCCATACCCTTTCGAGAATAAACTCACGCGAAAGAACCTGGCCGCGATGCTGAGCCAGAAAGAACAGCAATTCATACTCTTTGGGTTTTAGTGGTACAACCTGCTCATTCAGGCGCACCTCGCGGCGGGTTATATCAATGACGAGATTGCCGAAAGTCATTAACTGTGATGGTGTACCTGCTTCAAGTGCGGTTTGACTGAATTCTTCCCGCATCAGCCGCACCCGCCGCAGCATGGCTTTCACTCGTGCCAGCAGTTCTCGCATGCTAAACGGTTTGGTCAGGTAATCATCTGCTCCAACTTCCAGTCCCACCACCCGGTCAATCTCGTCATCCCTGGCGGTAAGCATTAAAACCGGTGTAGTCATTTCCTGACGTAAAATCCGGCAAACTTCAAAACCATCAATTCCCGGAAGCATAATATCCAGAATGATTAAATCGGGATGTAATTTACGGGCAGCATCCAACGCTTTGATGCCATCTCCGACGGCTTCAACCTCATAACCCTGCCGGGTTAAGTTGTAAGCCAAGGTTTCTTGCAAGGTTTGTTCATCTTCAACAATCAAGATTTTTTCCGGCATGGCTAAAACCTCATTTCCTCAATTATTTCAGCCAGACGCAGCGAGAATTGTTGCCGATTATAGCAGTTTTGTACCGCTTTTCTGCCAGCCAACCCCATCATTCTAGCCGTTTGCGGCTCTGCTGCCAGTTTTTGCACCGCTTTCGCCAGAGCCTCTGGATTCCCCGGTGGAACTGCAATTCCGGCTTGGTGAGTCTCAATCACCTCGCGAATTACTCCATCAATCGCCAGCACAACCGGTTTGCCAGCCGCCATATAATCAAACACTTTATTGGGGTAAGTTGTTTTATACCAATCCAGTGGCTTGAGAATTGCTAAACAGGCATCGGCAGCCGCTAAAATCTCGCCCATTTCCTTCTTTGCAACCGGCGGCATGAACTGAATGTTGGTTAATCCCATCTCTTTAGCCTGACGAATGAGGCGGGGTTTTTCTTTTCCATCCCCAACCAGCACAAATCGAATGTGCGATTCATCCCTCAATATTCTGGCGGTTTCAAGCACAACTTCCAGGTCATTGGAAAGTCCATGAGCCCCAGCGTATAAAGCGACAAATTCATCCCCCAATCCCCACTGCTGGCGAAACCGGATTCCATTCTGATGCTGGTCAAACATGTGGGGATCAGCTCCGTTGGGAACCAATTCTACCCAGCGCGCTCCACGGCTGGCAACATGCTCAATGAACCCCGGGGAATTGACTATTACTCGATCGGCATTTCGATAGAGGAATTGTTCCAACATCTCCGAAAGCCAAATCAGCACGGGGTTGCGCAGCACACCGGTTGCCACCGCGAACGCTGGCCATAAATCCCTTACTTCAAACAACAAGCGCACTCCCTTCAAACGCGCCACCAGCCAGGCAGTCACTCCCTGAAATATGGGCGGAGAAGTGCCCCAAACCAGATCCACCCTTCTAACAGACAAAGCGGCTAAGAACGAAGAAAACATGAAACTAAAAAAACTGATCAAACGATGGAAAAAACTTCTATGTAGAGCCGGGTAAGTATACGCTCTCAAAATAATGATGCCCGGTTCGGGTCGTTCGCGAGTTAACCATCGGGGTTTTTGCTGTCGAGTCTTTCCCGTCAGGTAAGAAACCGGGCTGGCAATAATCGTAACCTGATGACCACGCGAAACCAGAAAACGCGCCATTTCGTAATGCCGCGTTCCGCCAGCTTCGTCTAGCGAAGCAAATGCCTGATGAATCAACAAGATATGCATTGGTCTGATTTTATCTTAAAACATTCAGTCCGATGGTGTTCCTTAATGTGATTGTTCCAAAGTTGGTAACGGAGGTAGCTGAACAGGCAGGATGAGTGAATAGGCCGCTGGCATTATGCGGGGGTTATGCCATCAATTCAATCAGGCGCAAGCCACGGGGCAGGTTGTTCCCGGCCCAGACGATCAGGCGGCTGATGACAAAAGCGGAGTACTCGTGTTTGCAGCCACGAATCGAGCGCTCGCGCTCTTTGATTCACCAGCCAATGGCGCGTTCACAATCATCGTTGCTGCCATCTAAAATCTCACGGTTATCTTCATCTCTTCCAGTTTCGATAGAAAGTCAAGCGGGATCAGAAGTTCCAACGCTCCAGAAACAGATTACACATCCGGTAGACAACATCATGCTTTTTTGCCTATTCCTTGTTTGCGAGCATTTGCGTAACGGAGATAGATTCCTTCATGGCGTGATTGATCTTCCGGACGCCGCGAATGGATCATCTCTTGGAGTGCAGTCAAGTCCTCCAATACCTGATGAAAAATTATTCCAAGTCCATCCAAAGAATGATCCTGCCCCGCCCTTGATGATCGCCAAGAGTTCAGATACCATGGCATCCGTGGTTCGACCGACAGGACTCTTGCACACTTGCTGCGAGCGCCCGCTTTCATCGCAGACCTTCTTCCTGGTGTCCGCATCATCACTCGCCACCCCAGCGGCATCCACCGCATCCATAATCGGCCGCAGCCAGGCTTTCAGTTGCTCGGCATCCTCGCCGGGTAGTCCGTCAATGCTCAAACACCACCCCATTGACCGCATCAACCACGATCCCAATTATCACCCATTACCCCTTGCAGCGTACCCTGGTTCCATCTGCCCCAATCACCTCGGTCTTGCATCCACTCAACAACTCCTCTCGCTTTGGCCCGGGAATTTGCTCCGCTACCCTCTGAACCGCCCGGAACACACTCGTTTTTTTCCAATCCCCACTCCCAAACTGCTCAAGACGATTTCTACCGCCCCGTAACTTACCCCCAACCGCTACAGCATCACCGCCATCCCATTCACACCGCCAGGCTGTGACATCCGGATATTGTCCA
>FWPU01006397.1_pt1 | contig 23641 bp, 21 predicted proteins | sample 2228361 | NCBI WGS metagenome assembly FWPU01 (sample SAMEA103939777, study PRJEB20133) | metagenome
TTCTAAATATATATTTGCTTTATCCAATTGCCTTTCCATTTAAATATCTTTTAATAAATATTTTTATTCACTACAAATATTAATCTTTGTAAAACTATTTAATATAATTAAAAAATATGATTAAAATTATTAAATATTCTATCTCAAAATCATTTCTATAATTTTAGCAGCTTTTATAATATCATCTGTTGTAACATCCATATGAGTTACAGCTCTTATAATACCAACTTTTCCTGTCCCTAATAATAAGCCATTTTCTTTTGCCTTTAAAAGAAAGTTTTCGACACTCATATTCGTTACAGAAAACATTACGATATTTGTTTCTACGAGATCCAAATCAATTCTAATATTGTTGAGTTGGTATAAATAATGAGCAAGTTGTTTTGCTTTCAGGTGATCTTCTTTCAATCTTTGAATATTATTCTTAAGGGCATACAAACCAGCAGCAGCAATAATTCCAACCTGGCGCATTCCACCACCCCAAGCTTTACGAACACGATAAGCTTCTCTAATAAAATCTTTTGTCCCTGCTATAATTGAACCAATTGGCGCTCCCAGACCTTTTGAAAGACAACATGATATTGAATCAAAATATGAAGCATACTCAGCCGGTGAAATTCCGGTTTCAACAGAAGCATTCCAGATTCTGGCACCATCAAGGTGCATCGATAAATTATATTTTTTTGCAAGTTGAGCTATTGATTTGATATTTTCAATTGGATTAATTGTTCCTCCAGCTCGGTTGTGAGTATTTTCTATTTCAATTACTTTTGTTCTTGCCATATAATAAGCATCAATCGGTCTGATCAATGGTTCAATTTGTTCTGCTGTAAAAATTCCTTTTTTATCGCCATCAACTAAATTTAATTGTAAACCACTTAATGCTGCGGGCGAACCAGATTCGTATTGAAATATATGAGAATTTCTTTCACAAATTATTTCATCACCCGGCTGTGTTAGAACTTTCAAACAGATCTGATTACCCATTACACCGCTTGGAACGAATAGCGCAACCTCTTTCCCAAGCAATTCAGCTGCATATGTTTCAAGCTCGTTTGCTGTTGGATCTTCTTTGTAAACATCATCGCCCACTTCTGCTTCGTACATTGCACGTCTCATCCCTTCGGTAGGTTTTGTTACTGTGTCGCTCCTTAAATCAATAATTTTTTTCAAGTTAGACTCCTTATAATTTCTTTAACAGTTTTTTAATAAAATAAAGAATCAAAATTGTTAAAGACACAATTGAAGTTAACAAAGGAATAATCAAAGGATATTTAGTAAAAAAAGTAATTTCTTTTCGTAATTCTGCATAATCTACTAAAACATTTCTTGTGAAAAGTTTTGTTTGAGATATTGTTCTCCCCAGAGGATCAATAATACAACTAATACCACCATTGGCTGCTCTTATAACTGTTCGTCTGTTTTCAATAGCTCTTAAAGCTGCAAATTCTTTGTGCTGGAATGGGCCACTTGAATATCCATACCAGCTATCATTTGTGACAACAATCAAAAGTTCTGCTCCTTTTCGAACGAAATTCGATACAAAATCTGGATAAATTGATTCAAAGCATACCACACCAGCAACTTTGAAATTAAGTAAATCAAAAACTGTTTGTGATTTTCCAACATTCCAACTTGATATCCCTACTTCCCATTTAATTAATTCTCCAAGAAAAGGTAGATATTCCACAAAAGGTACTTTTTCTCCAAATGGTACTAATTTAATTTTTCTATACTTTTGTACATTACTTGAAAATGGTGAAAATAACAAAATAGAATTATAAGAAGTATATGCTACATTTCCATTTCTCAATCTTTTTGCATCTTTTGGTGCTTTTGATAAATCAAAATAAAAGTATGCATCGGGCATCCCTGTCATTAAATAAACATTGTTTGAATCAGTAAATTGACGAACCCTTTCAACTTCATATGGATAATTACCAGAAAGTAGATAGACCGGTAAAGCAGATTCTGGCCATACTATCAATTTTGCTCCTCTATCAACTGCTTTCTGTGAAATAGATAAATATAATTCTAATTGTCTATCTAAATCACCTTCTTCCCACTTATTCCAAGGATTTAAATTTGGCTGAACCAATCCTACTTTTATTCTCTTTTGTGAATGTTGATATGTGAATGTTTTATTCATACCATAAGCAACAGGTATTACAAAAAAAACTATAGCTATTAAAGCATATCTCAAACTGGTATTTTTATCATCTTTATAATTTTTAATAAACAAATAAAGAAAGATATTGATATAAAAAATCAGTAAAGAAATTCCATATGAGCCAATTATATCAGCAATCTGTATAAACCAATTAAAGTAGGCTAATGAATTAGCAAGAGCGAGCCATGGAAATCTTAAATCTGTAAGACTATAAGCATATTCAAACGACACCCAGAAAAGAGGCATTAGAAAAAGCGCTATATTTTTATCATATAATTTTTTGCATAAAAAATATAAAGTTGATGGAATTAAAAATATTGCTGGATTTATAAACATTAATAATATACCGGAAATCATCAAAAATGGATCTGCTTCTTTTGTCCAGCTTCCAACCCAATACAATGTTATCAAAGAAAAGAAAAAAATTGTAAAATACGTAAACCTATTTACAGAACTCAGTTTTTCTTTTTTTTCAATCACATATAGGTAAGGAATCAGTGAAAAAAAAATTAAGAAAGGTAAAGGAATTGGTGGAAAAGATATACCAAGTAAAATACCACTGATTAAACCTAATAATAATTCTTTCTTTTTATTTTTCTTTTGTTCAAGTGTCAATCTATCAAATAATTTAGTTATCATTTTTCTTCTTTCTCATATAATATCTTATCAAAAAATATGCAATAACAACAAGTGTAATCAACAATACAATATCAGAATAAGTTGAAAGATATTTATCGATTAATTCAATATTATTTCCTAAAAAAATTCCAAACATAATTAACAGAGTATTCCATAAGAAAGAACTTATCGTAGCATAAATAAATGTTCTAATTTGTTTCAATCTATGAAATCCAGCAAAAAAACTAACAATTGCTCGAGTTCCTGGTAAAAATCTATTTATCAGGATCAATTTATAACCATATTTATGAAACCACATATCTGCTTTTTCGAGTGCTTCTGGTTTAATTAGTCTTATTTTCCCATTACGTATTAATTTTTCACCAAGATTCTTGCCTACATAATACATCAATACGAAACCAATTCCACTTCCTGCACTTGTAATTAGAAGAATTGGAAAAAAACTTAAGGTAGAACTGGCTATTAATGTAGCACCCAAAACGACCGCGAAATCACTGGGCAGTGGTGGAACTATATTTTCAATAAATCCAAAAAGGAATAAGGCAAGATAAATTAAAGATGGATCAAGTGTACTTATAAATGATATTAAATTTTCGAGCATTAATTTTCTTTTTCTGTGAGTATAACAACAGCAAAGGCAGCTGCCCCTTCTTCCCTACCTACAAAACCAAGTTTTTCAGATGTTGTTGCTTTAACTGAAATTTGATTTTCATTAACCTTTAGGACATCGGAAATTTCTTTGATCATCATTTTAATGTATGGAGCAACTTTTGGTTTTTCTATTAAAATTGTCGCATCAAGATTATTAAGCACATAGCCATTTTTCTGAACCAAGTCGTAAGTTCGTTCCAGCAAAATCTTACTATCAATGTCTTTAAATTCTTCTTTTGAACTTGGGAAATGTTTACCAATATCACCAAGTGCTAGTGCACCTAACATTGCATCACATATTGCATGTAATAAAACATCTGCATCTGAATGTCCCTCTAGCCCAGTCTCATAAGGGATCACGACTCCGCCTAAAACAAGAATGCGGTCGCGTGAAAACGGATGGACGTCATATCCAAAGCCAATTCTATATTTTTGCATTAAAATCTTATCTCGAAAGTTTTAAATTCATTTTTTGCTTCACTCCATTTAATCGAAGCATTTTTTACATCAGCAGAAATTGGACCTACCTTAAGCCTATTATATAATTCTTCAATTAAATGGGGTTCTCCTTCAACTACCGTATATACTTCTCCTGTATATAAATTTTTTGTATAACCTTTTAATCCAAGATTTTGTGCATGCCTGTAAACAAAGTATCTAAAACCTACTCCCTGAACTATTCCATTTACAATTATTTCTGCTCTTTTAATGTTGTCCATTCTTGTTGTTGAAAAAATTTGAATAGACTGTATCAAAAATTTCGGATACTATTAATCCCAAAAAAATTAATGAGCTTCCTAACACAGCAAAATTACTGAATTTTTCGTTGAGTAAAAAGAATGCAAATATGGCTGCAAAAACAGGTTCAAATGAATAAATTATACCTGCTTTTGTAGGACTTACAACTTTTTGATACTTTGTTTGTAATCCAAAATTTACACATGTGGCAAGTAACGAAGTATACATTATTCCAATCCATAAATTTGTAGTTAAATTTATTCTATAAAACTCGAGTGAAGTAAAATGAAAAATTAGTGATGTTATGAATGAAAATATTGAAACCCCAATTAATTGAGAGAAAAACAATATCCAGAATTCGTGCTTTGGGGAAATTATATCCATATAAACAACATGCAAAGCAAAAAATAAAGCACATATTAAAGTAAGAATATCACCTATATTAAATGTATTTCCAAACTCCGTGATAAAATTTTTTATTGAATTACCTCCACTTGATAAAAATATAATACCTATAAAAACTAAAATGGTACCAATTATTGCACCTTTAGTTGGGATTTTTTTTTCGATCAAAAGTTGCAAAAACGGAATAATAACAACTAAAGAACCAGTTAAAAATCCTGATTTTGTTGCAGATGTATATTTAAGTCCAGCAGTTTGAAATAAAAATCCAAAGAAAAGAAAAGTCCCAAGAAATATTCCCGAAAGGAAGGTCTTTTTGTTAATTTTATATTTTTTTATTAACAAAAATAAAGAAACTAATAATGAAGAAATTGAAAATCGAATGGCAATAAATAACATTGAAGAAATATCATTAAGAGCTTCTTTAACTATCACGAATGTTCCACCCCAAATAATTGTCATCAATAACAATGCTCCTTCACCCAGGTAATGAGTTGATTTTTTTTCTTTACTTTTATTCATAATCTTTTGAGCATTAAATTCAGGATAGTTATTCTTCAGGTGGGACGTAACCAAAAGCTTTAAGTAGATTTGGTTTTGAACGCCACTTTTCTCTAACTTTTACAAACAATTCTAAATAAACTTCTCTTTGCAAAAATCTTTCGATCGATTCGCGGGATAATTTCCCAAGTTTTTTTATAAGTTCTCCATTTTTTCCAATAATAATTGGCTTCTGTGATTCTTTTTCAACAACGATAATTGCGCGGATATAATCTTTCCCTTTTCCTCGCTCTTTAAATTCTTCAATTACTACTTCAGTACTGTAAGGTACTTCTTCGTGATACATTTCAAATATTTTTTCACGAATTATCTCTGAAACAAAAAATCTTTCGTTCTCATCGCTAAGTTGATCATCAGGATAATATTTTGGATGTTCTGGTAAATACTCTACAATAGTATCTATTACAGATTGAAGGTTATAACCTTCTGTAGCAGAAATTGGAATGATTTTTTCAAAGAATTTTTTCTCGCTTAATGTATTAATCAAATTTTCTACTACATTTTGGTTGACCAAATCCACTTTGTTAATTAATAGAATTTTTTTGATTTTTTTATCTTTAAGTATCTCAAAAACCTTTTCATCAGACAAGGTTTTTTCACCGGTCGGATCACTATGTATATCGATCATAAATAAAATTAAATCTGCATCTTTTGCAGCAGCCACCACATATTCAAGCATTCTTTCCTGGAGTAAATACTCAGGATTTAGAATCCCCGGTGTATCCTGAAAAATTATCTGATATTCTTCTGTAGTAAGAATCCCAATTATTTTTTTTCTTGTTGTTTGTGGTTTATGAGTTGTAATTGATAATTTTTCTCCTACCAGCGCATTCATCAACGTTGATTTGCCAACATTCGGCTTCCCTATAATTGAAACAAATCCTGATTTTACAGCCATAATACTTACCTCCCAAATATTACTCAAATATATTAAAAATTATGAAGGGTATTACAAAAACATGAATAAAATTATACTAATATAATTTTACTCTTTTTGAAAAATAACTTAACAATGCTTTATCAAAAGTAGTTGTTGTATCTATAAGATTATATTCTATCCCTAAATTCAGACATTCAGCTTTCAAGTTGCTTAAAAATTCTCTCATTACATCCTGATATGATTTTTGTATTAAATAAGGTTGAGTAGCAATTTTATTGCTCGTTTCAATATCAATAAAGATAGAATCATTTTCAAAAGCAAAGTTTTTTTCAATTGGGTCAAGAATTTGAAAAATTATTATCTCATTTTTCTTATAGTGTATATGTTTTAATGTCATCATTATCGAATCAATTATATCCTTAACAGTTTGATTTTCAGAATAAACGTCAAAAAAATCTGAGATAATAATTGTCAAACCTCTTTTATTTATTTTATTAATAATAGGACTAATACTTTTTGATGTTAAAGTTACACCTGAAGGATTGACTTTCGTTAGATGAGTAAATATAGTTCTTAAATACACATTATTGGATTTTGGAGGAAGGTAAGCATGAACTTTATCAGAATAAATAGCCATTCCTACAGCATCCTGTTGATTAATCATAATATAACTCAAAGCTGCAGCAAGAGTAGTTGCATATTCAAGTTTTGTAATCTGAGAGGAATATTTAAAGTTCATCGAATTACTCGAATCAAGAAATATATGACAAATTAAATTTGTTTCTTCTTCAAATTGTTTGATAAAAAATTTTTCTCTTTTAGCATAAACTTTCCAGTCAAGATTTTTTAGAGGATCACCCTGCATATAAGGTCGATGTTCGCTAAATTCAACACTGAAGCCGTGGTATGGACTTCTGTGCAGACCTATCATAAATCCTTCAACAATCATTCGAGCTCTAAGCTCAATATTTTCTATTTTTGCTATTACAGAAGGATTAAGGAATGATTTTATATCTTTTGTTTTAATTGGCATTGGATTTCATTTTTCCTGTTAAAATTTCATCAGCAGGTTTACCAAGATTTTCAAGTTCCAGTTTCACGGATTGAGATAATTCGCTATTGGGATATTTCTTTAAAAACAATTCATAGTTAAACTTAGCAGAATCAAGTTGATTCAATTCATTAGCATATATAAATCCTGTGATAAACAAAGCTCTTTCAGCCTCTGGAGAATTTTTATACTGATTAAAAATTTTTTTGTAATAATTAATTGCAATTTTTACTGATTCATTTTTATCAATATTAGGTATTAATCCAGCATGATAAATTTTTGCTATTTCATAAATAGCCTGTGGAGTAAAATTACTTTCAGGGTATTCGCTCAAAAGTTCTTCCATCGTTTTCAAAGCAATGGAATAATTTTTTTCTTTTATGCTTTTTATCATTTCATTAAATAGTTCTTGATCGCTCATTGAACTGCAGTTAAAGAAAAATAGAGTTATTATTATTGTGAAGATTTTATAGTTCCATCTCATAGTTTACCCGGATAAATTTTATAATTTTTTTATTAAATATACAATCAAATTCTGTAGAGAAAAAATTTTAAAGGATAAGATTAAGAAAAAAAAGATTATGCATTTAAATACATTTTTAATGAATCACCACGTGAGTTGGAGATTTTTCTACCAATTGATTCGATCTGTAATTGAAGGCACGAGCGGCATGCTTTGGGGTCATCATTCATGCACTTCCTATTTGCGTAAATTTGATATTGTTCACGATAAGGAGAAGGCGTAAAATCTGGCATTATTACATTAGCACCTGCTTTTAACCCTTTTATACGTCCGTTTTCATCGATAGTAGCAAGTGCTGTTGTTGCAGGAATATGAACAGATTTCAATACAATTCTTGCAATTGCCATAGTTTTTAATGTTAATTCAACAGTAGCAGATTTTTTATTTCTATAGGGTGTAAAAGGGGATGGAATGAAAGGACCAAATGCAGCCATATCTAAATCAAGTTCTTTACACAATAGAATATCATCAGCAATATCTTCTATAGTCTGCATTGGTAAACCAATCAAATTTCCCGATCCAATCTGATAACCAAGTTTTTTCAGATATTTTAAATGTGTTATCCTTTCTTCTAACTGTTGATGTAGATGATAAACTGAATATAACTTAGGATTTGCTGTTTCATGCTTAAGTAAATATCTATCTGCCCCTGCGATTTTCCATTTTTGGTATTCATCAAAGCCTCTTTCGCCTAAACTCAAAGTGATTGCTACATCTGCAATTTGTTTAATGGAGTAAATTAAATAAGAAATTAAATCAGTATCGTAATAATTATCTTCCCCGGATTGTAATACAATGGTAAAAATCCCGGAATTGATAATTTGTTTTGCTGTATCAATTATTTCTTCTGGAGACATTCTATAGCGTTTCAATTCTTTGTTATCCGCTCTTAAACCACAGTAAAGACAATTCTGCTCGCAATGATTTGAAAAATCTATAATACCTCTAAGATGGACTTCATCTCCACAATATTTTGCTCTTACTTCATCAGCTCTATTATAAAGATTCTGTAAATCATTCTGGTCAGACAGATTAAGAAGATAAATTATTTCTTGTCTCGATAATTCTTCTTTGTATAAAATTTCTTTAAGATTCATCTTATAATAAGCTTATTTAATAAATTGTTAAAAGTAAACATCTCTTTCGCCCGTATCCACTCTTTCAAGCATCTTAATTGCTTTTATTTTAGTTGGTCCGCTTAACTTTTCAATTTCTTTATTAATGAAATCAATAGCAACTTTTTTCGTTTCATCAGAGGCATAATCAATAACATATTCTTTAAATGTAGAAAGAGCATTAGGAGAACACATAAAGTGGATCGTTCCTGATTTTGCAAACTCCATAAATCTATCTCCGGTTCTTTGAGAGCGATAGCATGCAGTGCAAAAACTTGGTAGAAATCCCAATTGACAACAATCCCTTACAACTTCATCTAAGGAACGATGGTCTCCAAGTTGAAATTGTTGCATTTCATATTCATTCATACTTTCTTGAGATTCACGATAGGCTCCTGGCGAGGTTCTGCTACCTGCACTTATTTGCGAAACACCAACATAAAACAATTCCCTACGTAGCTCGGGTCTTTCTCTGGTTGAAAGAATAATTCCGGTATAAGGTACAGCGAGTCTTAAAACTGCAACAATTTTCTTAAATGATAAATCATCTACAGCAAAAGGTGGTTTATGTGAAATTGGTGCATTTAATGCTGGTTCCAAACGCGGTACAGATATTGTATGAGGACCAATTCCATATTTTTCATCGAGATTAAAAGCATGACTCAACATAGCCAGGGTTTCAAATTTATAGTCTGTTAAACCAAATAGAGCTCCAATTCCAACATCGTCGATTCCCGCCTGAAGTGCCCGGTCCATTGCATAAAGTCTCCATGCAAAATCTTTTTTAGGACCATCAGGATGCATCTTTATATATGTTTCGTAGTGATAAGTCTCTTGGAAACATTGATAGGTACCAATACCAAAACTTTTAAGAACTTTAAATCCATCAACAGATAATGGTGCAGTATTAACATTTATTCTTCTTATATTACCACCGTTAATATGAACATCATACATTGTTCTGATTGCATTACCTATATAATCCAATGAAGAATTCTTCAGACTTTCACCTGCAACTAGCAAAATTCTTTTATGACCCTGTTTTACAAGGAATTCGGTTTCTTCTCTTATTTCATCAATTGTTAATGTTTTTCTTTTGAGTTCTTTATTATCTCTTCTGAAAGCACAATACAAACAGTTATTCACACATACATTAGTTACATACAAAGGAGCAAATAGAACTAGACGATTACCATAAATCTTTTCTTTAACTTCTTTAGCTGCCTGAAATAATTCTTCAAGTATTTCTTTATCTGTAATATTCAATAAAGCTGCACTCTCTCTTAATGTAATACCTTTACATTCTTTAGCTTTTTGAATTATATCTTTCTGTAAGTTTTTGTCTGATAAACCTTCATCTTTTATAAGAGAATAAATATATTCTTCATTTATGAATTCCATAGACACTCCAAGAATGTTTAAGTTATTCAAACAATAAATATACCATCAAAAAAATGTTAAATTAGTTCTAAAAATTATTTAGGGAGGAAATTTTTCTTAAAAAAGAGAATAAATTACTCAATTCTTTCTAAGTTGTAAGTAAATTTTAAGGGGGATTTATCTTACTGCACTTTCAGGTAGTTCAATTGTACTATTAGAAGAATTAATTATACATTTTATACCTAATGGTATAGTAATTTTTTCTTTAATATGTCCAAATCGAACGTTATATATTACAGGGATTCTCATTTTTTTAAAATAATCGAGTATAACTTCATTAAGTGTAAAGGATTTTTTGTCGGGGTCTGTTTCAAAGCAATTGATAAAATCTCCAAGAATAACACCTTTAATTTGATTAAAAACCTTTGCAAGTCTTAGCTGATTCAGCATTCTATCAATTCTATAAGGAGCTTCGTTTATATCTTCCAAAATTAATATTGAATCTTTAAGCTGTGGAAAATATTCGGTTCCCAATAAGGAAGTAAGCAATGTAAGATTACCACCAAGAATTTTACCCTGGTTTTTCCCCTTTGTTAAAACGTAAAATTTTTCTCCCTTTGGATTTTGAAGTTTTCCAATTTTTTTATTAGAGGTAATCATTCTCCAGAATAATTCTTCTGTAAATGGATCAATTTCATCTACAAAATCAACAGCAACCATAGGTCCTGAAAAAGTTATAAGTCCACATTTTGTAAAAAATGCCCACTGAAGTGCATTTATGTCACTACTGCCGACAAAAATTTTAGGATTATTCTGAATCAGTTTATAATCAATTTTATCCAGCAGGCGGGTTGAACCATATCCTCCGCGCAAAGTAAAAATTGCCTTAATATTTTTATTTTTAAACATATCATGTAGGTCTGCCAATCTCTCAGAATCTGTACCTGCAAGATAACCTTCCTGTTTACCTACATTTTTACCAATTTCGACTCTGTAACCAAGCTTTTCCAGGTAAGCAATTCCTCTATCAATAACTGACAAATCGTCTGGTAATGAGGCAGGTGATATAATTCCAATTACATCACCACTTTTTAATCTGTCTGGTTTTAATATGCCCATTAAAAAATTAAGTGAACTACTGTTAAATATAAAAAAAGTAAAATCTAAAGCAAAGAATTTTTTTATAAAATAGATTTTGAAAAAGGGAAAAAATTAATGTGATTAGTTTAAAAGAAATGAAAATTTTTAATCAATCGATTTACAAATTAATATTATGAAACGTACATAACATTAAAAGATTGGGAATCAAATAAAAGAATTTATTACCATTTAGTAGAATAAATTTAAAAGGTAATTGAGTCATTTTATATCAAATAATTGCGAGAGTTTTTTAAAGAATTGGTTCAAAGCAATTTAAAATATTTTCGTTAATGAAAAGAATTGGCATTTAAAATTGCAGTAAGACCTTTTGACTTAAAGCATAAAACTAACTAAATTTTAATTTTCAGAACTTTCTTTACTCTGAAGTTTCCGAAGTTTTTTTTTATGTGTAACAATTTTTGCCTCTACATAAAAGACCAAATCCTCAGCTATGTTAGTAGCATGATCAGCCAATCGTTCTATGTGGCGTGTTAAAACAATTAGATGAGCTGCAGGTTCAATTAAATTGTGATCTGATTGCATTTTAGAAACTAAAAATTTAAATGCATGTTTGTTAAGGTTGTCTACAATTTCATCATTTTTAATAACGGAATCCGCAAGCTGACTGTCGCCATAGATGAAAGAATCAATTGCATGTTTTAGCATTTGTCGAGCCTGTTTACCCATTTCGTTAATTTGAGCTTCTAAAATTAAAGATTTATACTCACTTATTTTCTTAACACGTTGAGCAATATTTACTGCAATATCACCACAGCGTTCCAGTTGATTATTAATCATCATAGCAGAAATAATAAATCTTAAATCTCCTGCAACGGGTTGAAAGAGTGCAAGGAGGTTTTCGCATTGTGCTTGTATTAAATTATCATAAGCATCCACTTCTATATCCCTGGATTTTACACCCTTGCATAGATCAATATTGCTTGTTTCGAGTGCAGTTATAGCACGCTCTACCTGCTCGTCTACAATAGAAGCCATTTTTATCAAATTAGTTTTAAGGTTTTCGATTTCTGCCATAAAGTGTTCTTGCATAAAAACTCCTTTTCTTAAATTAAATTAATTAACCAAATCTTCCACGGATATAATCTTCAGTTTCTTTAACATCCGGTGCAGTAAATAATTTAACTGTTTCAGCATATTCAACAAGATTTCCCATATAAAAAAATGCTGTATAATCACTTACTCTCGAAGCCTGCTGCATGTTATGTGTAACAATAATAATTGTATAATTATTCTTCAACTCAAAAATCAGGTTTTCGATTTTAGTTGTTGAGATTGGGTCTAAAGCACTTGCAGGTTCATCCATCAATAATACTTCTGGTTCAACTGCAATTGCACGAGCTATACAAAGTCTTTGTTGTTGTCCTCCACTTAAAGATAGTCCGCTTTTTTTGAGATTATCTTTTACTTCTTCCCATAATGCAGCTTTTCTTAAACTATTTTCTACTATTTCATCAAGTTGTTTTTTATTTCGAATACCGTTTATTTTTGGGCCATAAGCAACATTATCATAAATTGACATTGGGAAAGGATTTGATTTTTGAAATATCATACCTATCTTTTTTCTCAGCTCAACGACATCAATTCTTTCCTTGTAAATATTTCGTCCATCAAAAATTACATCTCCATCAATCTTTACGTTATCTATTAAATCATTCATTCTATTAAGGCATCTTAAAAATGTTGATTTCCCACAACCCGAAGGTCCTATTAATGCAGTTACTTTTTTTTCTTTAATATTAATGGATATATTATTCAATGCTTTTTGTTTGCCATAAAACAGATTCAGGTTATTAACTTTAATTTTATAATTATCCATAATCAACCAAATCTTCCTGAAATATATTCTTCAGTTTGTTTATTTAATGGATTAGTAAAAATATTTTTTGTGTCAGAAAATTCAATTAATCTTCCCATATAAAAAAAAGCTGTATAATCACTAACACGAGCTGCCTGTTGCATATTATGGGTAACAATAATTATTGTATAATCGTTCTTCAGTTCATAAATCAAATCTTCGATTTTTGTTGTAGCTATTGGGTCGAGAGCGCTCGTAGGTTCGTCCATCAAAATAACATCTGGATTTAGTGCTATTGTTCGGGCAATGCATAATCTTTGTTGTTGACCCCCAGATAAATTTGTACCGGAACGATGAAGACTATCTTTAACTTCTTCCCATAAACCAACTTTTTTCAAACAGATTTCAGCAATTTCATTTAATAATTTCTTATCCTTAATTCCATTATACTTTAATCCAGCAGTAACATTATTTAAAATTGACATCGTAGGAAATGGATTAGGTTTTTGGAAAACCATTCCAATATTTCTTCTTAAAATAACTGGATCAATATTTTTAATATCTATTCCATTATAAAAAATTTTACCGGTTATTGTCCCACCAATAACTTCGTGCATTCTATTGAGGGATCTTAAAAAGGTTGATTTCCCGCAACCCGAAGGTCCTATTATTGCAGTAACATTATTTTTTGGTATTGACATTGTAACATTGTCTAATGCTTTTATCTCATCAAAAAAAGCTGAAAGATTTTCTACCCTGATTATTTCTTCAATTTTCTTTTTTACAGGTTTTTGAATCTGTAAAATTTTAGTGATAACATCATTTTGAATCATATTAATCTATCTTGTATTTAGATTTTGTAATTATTCTAAAAATTATACTAAAAATCGAAATAAATAAGATTAAGACAAGAGCTGCCGTCCATGCCTGAGCGTTCCAATCTTCAAAAGGAGCTTTTGCATAATCGTAAATATAAACAGTCAAAGAAGCAATTGGCTGAAAAATATCTGTCGACCAGAATCGATTTCCCAGTGCAGTAAATAACAATGGAGCAGTTTCTCCTGCAGCACGCGATAAAGAAAGTAAAATTCCTGTTGCAATTCCTTTCCAGGCAGTCTTAAGTACAATAAATAAAGAAGTTTTCCATTTAGGAATACCCAATCCCAGTGCTGCTTCGCGGTAACTATGTGGCACTAATTTTATCATTTCTTCAGTTGTTCTTGTTACAGTTGGAATCATTAATATAGCTAATGCAACTCCACCAGCAAATGCTGTGAAATGTTTCATCGGAATTACTACCAGTGTATATGCTACCACACCAACTACAATTGAAGGAACACCACTCAACACATCTGTTAAAAATCTTAAAAGCATACCAAATTTATTATTACCAAATTCTGCCAAATAAATACCAGCAAGTATACCAATTGGCAAACCTATTAATCCCCCAAGGCCAACTAAAATCAATGTTCCTACAATTGCATTAGCCATCCCTCCTCCTTCCTCTCCAACTGGTTTAGGCATTGATATAAAGAAATCTATATCTAAATGTGAAATACCTTTAGAAACTGTATAATAAAAAATGAAAATAAGCGGTATAATTGCAACTAAAGTTGCAATAAAAGTAATATTCAATATGAAAAAACTCTTGAACTTACGATAGATTAATTTTCTTTTATAATTTAGACTCTTTTCCATCTTCTTTCCAGACTCCACACAAGTAATCTTGCCGATGCATTAATAATTATTGTTATTATGAAAAGTATTAAAGCCAGTTCTATTAAAGCACTAAGATAAAGTTCCGAAGTGGCTTCTGTAAATTCATTAGCAATTATACTTGCCATAGTATAAGCTGGATCGAATAAAGAAGATGAAATCAAAGGTCGATTACCGATAACCATTGTTACAGCCATCGTTTCTCCAATTGCTCTTCCGAGGCCAAGCATAGTTGCACCCAATATCCCAGATTTAGAATTAGCTAATACAATTTTAATAGCTTCCCATTTAGTTGCTCCCAAAGCATAAGTGGCTTCCCTTTGAATTGATGGTATTGATTTCATAATATCCCTTGATATTGAAGTTATAATTGGAAGAACCATAATAGACAAAATTATAGCTGCAGCGAGTATACTGAATCCATACATTGGTCCTTTGAAAAAAGGGAGTTCACCAACATTTTCATATAAAAAAGGTTGAACATCTGACCGTAGCCATGGTACAAGAACAAACATTCCCCACAATCCATAAACTATACTTGGTATTCCTGCAAGTAATTCTACCAAGAAAGAAAGTGGTTGCTCTAACCATCGAGGTGCAAGTTCAGATAAATAAATTGCTACAGCTATACTTAAAGGAACAGCAATTAAAAGCGCAAGAAAAGAAGAAACAATTGTACCAAAAATTGAAGGTAGTGCACCATAGATTTCTGCTACAGGGTCCCATGTTGTTTCAGTTAAAAATTTCCAGCCAAATTTTGTAATCGATAGCTTAGAATTTACGTACATTTCGTAACCCATAAGAATAGTCAACATGAAAACAATAATCGCAAAGAAAAGTGTAAGCTTCCCATAAATAAAATCGCCAATGTTAAATCTTGTTTTCTTCCCAGAGACATTTAAATTATCTTGCTTTAACTGATAATAAATTTCATAATAAGACTTATTTTGAAAAATTTCTTTCATATCATTTTACTACAATTGGTTTAGCATTTAGCGTAAGGGAACTGATTTTCTTCTGATTTATTTTAATTATCGATTTTGGAAGTGGAGCATAATATAGACCTTCAGCGTATGATTGACCTTTATCCATAGCCCATTTAAGAAATTTTACAAGTGCTTCTGCTTTAGATTTATCCTTCATATCTTTATACACAAGCAACCATGTAAAACCAGAAATTGGATAAGAATCTTTACCTTCTGCATCAGTAATCATAGCTCTTAGATCATCAGGAATATTTTTTGATGCACCGTCAGAAGCGGCAGTTACTGTTTTAAAATTCGCTTCAACGAAATATCCTGCTTTATTCTTTATCAATGCATAAGGTAAATTATTTTTAACCGCATAAGCTAATTCAATGTAACCTATAGCTCCTTCAGTTTGTTTTATTATACCTGTTACACCTTCATTTCCTTTACCACCAAGACCAATTGGCCAGTTAACGGAGGTATTATAACCGACTCTACTTGCCCATTCATTACTAACTTTTGAAAGATAATGAGTAAAAATAAAAGTTGTTCCGCTTCCATCTGAACGATGTACAACTATTATACTTTTTTTCGGTAGAGTTAAATCAGGATTTAAAGAAGCAATTCTTTTATCATTCCACATATAAATTTTTCCAAGAAATATATCTGCCAAAGTAGACCCATCTAATTTTATCGGTTTTTTAATGCCTGGTAAGTTATAACTTACAACTACAGCTCCTAAAACTGTTGGTATGTGAATTACTTCTGTACCTCTTTTTTGTTTTGCTTCTTTAAGTTGTTCATCACTCATTGGGCCATCGCTTGCACCAAAATCAACGGTTCCTTCAATGATCTGTTTAATTCCACCTCCACTTCCGATTGATTGATAATTAATTTGAACTCCTGTTAACTTTTTAAATTCATCAAACCATTTTGAATATATTACATAAGGGAAAGTTGCTCCAGCAGCGTTTAGTTGAACCTGAGCCTTATTTAACGAAACAATGTTCATTAATATTAAAAATAAATAAATCATTGTTTTACGCATTTTCTACTCCTTTTATTTATTAATATTCCCAGAAGAATGATATCCTTGGAACAATATCTTCATTGCAATTATCTTTATAAATTTTAATTTCACAATTTGGGCAAATATGTACCTTTGAATATGGTTTATAATCAAATGCCAGTATTACTAAGGAATAGTCATCAGATTTTATAATTGAATTATAATCAAAATAATCATATCGACTTACTAATGTAACCCTTTCGTTTAATTGATAAAAAGACCAAAAAGAAACACCATAAGTATTCAAATCTTCTAATGTATTTGTTTTATATCCATTATTTATTTTGCGAAATAGTGATTCAACACCTAAAGAAAAATTTTTATACTTATAATTAAAAAACAAAGAAAAAAGATAACCGTTAGTATATTTAATTGAATTAGTTGATTCGTCAAAAATTGAAGATAGTGTTGTAAAGTCATTATAAAAAGTAATTACAATATTATTTAACAAATAAAATTCCAAAAGTCCATAAATTCTTTTTTGATTATTATTTTCAGGTCCAGAATTTGCATTATTGCCAAATTTAATCCAGTATTTTATTTTGCCGTTGTTAATTATGTTACCTCTTAAATCGATCCCCATATCGCGGCTTGAAACAAGACCATTATAATCTAAAATAGTTTTTTCGATAAATCTATGATTCCATAGTTTTGTTGATACTTCAAAAGCAGGAGTAGGAGAAATACCAAAGTATAAATTTGAGCCATCAAAAAAATCAACCCATTCTAAAAAGGCATCTTTGACCCAAATATTCATTTTATTACCTGAGGAATTATTAATAAAAATATTATCTGCTTCAATTCGAAATCTTGAATTAAATTTTTCTGAAATAGTATAATCAGCTGTTATGAATATTCTTCGAAACTGAAAGCCATTCATTCCCTTTTGATTCTGATTATGAAATGACAAATTGTAATAATAATCGCCAAACATAAATCCACTAAATTTGGGTAAATTTTGGGCATGGATTAACGAGAAAAGTAATAAGAACACATTTATCAAGTAAAAATATTGTTTCATTAGCTCCTCTCTCATCCCCATAATAAAAAATTTAGATTAACAATATTAGTCAAATAATTTAAATCATTGTGTTAAAAAAATGTTAAATTTATGAGCGTCTCGTCGGGTTTGAAACGAGACGCTCGGGGTTTTGAGAGAGGAGAGAGTTACTTCAGATACATCATTTTTTTAGATATTGATTTGCCCTCAACATTTAATGTATAGAAGTAAATTCCAGTGGACAAATTTTTTGGTTCCCATTTAATATAATATATACCTGGCGTCTTAAATTCACTTAAAATATTTTCAATTTCTTCACCTAAAGAATTATATACTGACAATTTTACAAAGGATGGTTTTGCAACTACAAAACTAATTGTGGTGGATGGATTAAATGGATTAGGATAATTTTGATATAGAACATAATCAGAAGGAACAGATTCATTCTCATTAAAAGAGCTTACAACATTATAATCAGTATTTTGTGGATTATAATTAGCCCACCTTGTATCCCATCTTGTTGTATCTGGGTCAAAAGCTCCAATGTAAGAAACATTTTTAAAAAAGCTATCTCTTAATTTATCGTTATTGAAGTTTGCTCCTGAAGCAGAAATTGAATTTTTATACGGTACAGGATTAGGATTCTGTAAATTAAAAGGCTCAATTAAACCTGCACTATTAGCGCTATCCAGTGATTTATTCCCAAATTCGGTTGTGTTAAACCATTGTACGATATCAAAGTCAGATACATTTGTTGTTAAATTTTTTCCAGGTTGTGAACCAGCTATAATAGTATTTCGAATTTGTAAATCATTATTTTTAGCACCACTTGCAGAATTTTGACCATCGATTAATAATCCTACTGGATAACCAAGAATTATTGAGTTATAAATGGAAGTAAGGCTCGACCTTCTCAGATGAGCTCCCCTTTTAAAGTTTGGATTAAATTGGGTAAAATCTGGATTTGATAATGGACCTATTAAAGTAACATTTGAAAAGATTGGATGGGTTCTTGGTTCATTTAATGTACCTGTTCCATCATTATCTGATTCAAAGCCATTACTTCCGCTAATATCTGCAACATTAGGGTCTCTATAACCAAAGAGAAATTGACATTTTCCGTTGTAGCCAAAATCCACGTCAAAATCATCATCTACACCTTTGTATGCAATTAAATACTTTGTATTTACAGTTCCACCAAAAAATTCAAATGAATCATCACCACTATAACTCACCTGTATATTTTCTAAGATTGTTTTTCTTCCCACGCCTGCAAGTGTTAATCCATTAATCTCATTATCTGGTAGATAAGCAATTCCCGGGTATTCTATTCTAACATATCTTAAAACTCCACTGCTATCATCATCATTAGGATTACCTCCTCCACCATAAATTGTTCCAGTTCCTCCTTCAATAACAGCTGTACCACCCGGCACATTTATTCTTGCTTTACCAGCTATGATTATTCCACCCCAATCCCCTGGAGCTCTCTGGCCAATGGGTTCCTGACTTGTAAATACAATAGGTTTATCTGGTGTACCATTTGCAATTATTTTGGCCCCGCGATTAATTATTAATGTTCCTTTTGAAGATTTTTCCCCATAAATTATAGTACCTGCAGGAATAGTTAATGTTGCAGGTTCATTAACATTAACAAAACCTCTCAGTAAATATTTTTTATTGGCATTAAGTATTTTATCTGAATTAATATCTCCCTCTAAAATTTCATCGTAGATATTTTGTTGTGCAAATAATGTTGCTGAAGCAACGAAAAAAAATAATAGTAAATTAATTAGACTTTTTAACATTTTTCCTCCTTTATAATTTATAAGTTAAGTTTAATGAGATTGATGAATTACTATTATCCAATCTTGCTTTTTTATTCCCCTGCATAAATATTTTATCCTGAGCTAAGATATCTTTAGCACTAAATTTCAATTCCAGATTTTCTGTAATCATTTTATTTATGACAATGTCAATAACATCGCGTGGTTTTTCAACAATATCATCTTCATAATCAGTAGCAACTTCAATAATTCTGGCACCAATGCGATTATATAGAATGCTTAATGAAGTACCCAACTCTTGGGCATTATAGGTCAATCCAATATTAATTACATAGGGTGATTGCCCCTGAAGTGGTCTACCTTTTCTCGATATAGTTGATTCTGTAGCGCTAACAGAGACAGATGACTTTATTAATGTGAAATTTGAGTTGATAAAAAATCCAGATAGAATTTTACTTATGCGTGTAAGTGAAAGTCTATTTTCAAATTCGAAACCATAAATATTTGCATTATCTGCATTCATGAAAGTTCTTTCCGAACCCAATGCACTACCTGTAACAACGACCTGTTCGATTGCATCTTTAATCTCCTTATAAAAAAGTCCGAAAGAAAACAATTCTCCTATACCAGGATATGTTTCAAACCTAAAATCGTAGTTTTTAATTAAAGCTCTCTTTAATTCAGAATTACCTCTCAGGGATGTTTGCGTATAAAAATCAAAATATGCAAATGGAGCTAACTCTCGTAACTCCGGACGGTTTACTGTTTGAGTTGCACTTAATCTTATATTCGTAGTTTCAGTTAATTTATAAATAAAATTTATTGATGGAAGTACATCGATATTTTTTAGTTGAATAAACAGATCTTTCTGATCAGATATATCTCTTGATTTAATTTTCTGAACCGAATTTTCTATTCTTGCACCAATAATAATTTTAAGTACCTTATTAAAAAAATTCACATCATTATCAAACATTAAATAAGCAGCAAGGTAATCCTGGTCAGCATTATAATTATTTGTACCATTTAAATATTCCTGAATTGAAAATCCATTTTTTCTGTAATTATCGGGTGAAAATATTTGATTCAGAGGTAAGTAAAGTAGATTAAAATCTGTAAATCCATTACCAGGTGCATTTATAATAGTTCCAATTAGTCTTGAAGTGAAATCACGATTTTTACTTTCAAGACTAACCCCAAACTTAATTTTCGAAATTGAAAAAGGTAACAAAACATCCAGGTTTACTCCTTTTGTTATCTCATCAAGATTTGAATAAAACCTTCCTCCATTCTTCAGGTTAACTTGCGAGCCCAATAATGCAGCAAATTGACTATTACTTCCTAATTCCCTTGAATAGATTGCTCTTCTATAATCTGGCTCATTTCGATGTGCTTTTGAATTATAAATATTCCATCCAATCTGGATTTGATTAAAATTAGGGAAAAAATGCTCTCCAGATATTTGTCCAATATATACTTCACGTGAAATAAACCTAAAGGATGTTAATATTTGTTCAGAACCAGCATCTGTGTATTGTGCTCCTCTTAGTTGTGCTACTTCGTCATCAGATGAGTGACTGTATGTGTTTTTAAAACTAACTTTATGATAATTTGATATTTTATAACTCAGATTTAATATACCACCCCATAATGTAGAAAATACATTTTGCTCACCTGAATAACTGTATCTTGCTTCGCCACTTGATTCATACTCATTTCTTTCAAGACTTGTTTTATTAAAATTATTTTTATAAGTCAATGCAGTTATAAAACCAAATCTTGGGCCAAAAAGATTTATTCCATCTCCCAGAGAGACCATAAAACCATTATTTAATGGTGCTTTACGTTTTTGAATTGACCAATTATTTGGTAATGACTTAGCAAACTCTATTATTTGTTCTGGGGTATAATTCCCTTTATTCAAATCCGAAGGGATCGTAGAAGGAATACTTCTTGTACCATCATCAATTCCAAGAAAATCTAAGGATCCTCCTCTGTAGGTCATAAACTCCGAAAATGAATTATTTGAATAAGAAGCTGAAAGAGAAATATTTAATTTTAGTTTATCCGGGAAATCAATTGTATTTAGATTCACCATCCCCCCTGTAAAATTACCCGGTTTATCAGGAGTGTATGTTTTATCAATGATTGTATTATCAAGAAGGTTTGATGGAATGATATCAAAGGCAAATGATTTTTTATCTGGTTCTGTACTTGATAATGATGCATTATTAAGTCGAGCATCGCTATAACGTTCGCTTGCGCCACGAACAAAAATAAATTTGTTATCCACAATAGAAACGCCTGTAATCCTTTTTATTGCATCACTCGAAGTTGCATCAGGCGACTTTTTAATTTGTTCAGCACTAATCCCATCGCTTATTGAAATAGAATTTTTCTGTAAATTTAATAATGCAGCTTCGTAAGAACTTTGCAATTTCCCTACAATAACTACTTCTTCTACATTTATTGCTTCTGGCTTTAACGCAACATTAATTATTGTCTTCTCACCCTCCTTAACAATTACATTTGGAATTCTTGTCTTAGCATAAGATATATAACTTACAATCATCTCATAATTACCTGGCTCTAAGTTTGTAATGAGGAAGTTACCATCTATATCGCTTGCTGCTCCATAGTTTGTATTTAATAAAACTATATTTGCACCAATAATTGGCTCCCCTGTAGTTTCATCTATAATTTTACCACCGATTGAGCCCTTTATTTTGCTTTGTGAATAACTGACTATATTTATTGTAATGATGAAAATTAAAATGGTTTTCATTAGTGAAATAATGTTGTAAAACTTTTTCACTTCTCCTCCCATAATTAATTATGTTCACTCCAAACATAGATTACCAATATTAACTCAATGTTAAGCAAGTGTTAAGGAAAAGTTAAGTTTTTAAAGCTCTGTGTGTAGTTTTAAAATTTTTAAGACATGAGTTATAAGGAAAAGTCTATAAAATCATGGATCATAAATTTGATGTATCTGATCAAATTTGTAAATGAACGAAGATATGGCTTTTTAGCTTTTATTTTTAAGATAGTTTATTATTACTCATTTAAACACTTTTAATGTTATATAATTTAAAAAAGTTTTAAGAATTAACTTAATTTTTCAATGATTTCAATAAACGATCTGTATAATTTTGAAATAATTTATTACTTAAAATGGTAAATATGCATGAAAAGGTTTTAGAAATTTATTTTCAAATTTCTATTTGCATCATTCTATTATTAATTCTTTTCTATCCCATTCAATTAATTTACTTTTAATAAATTCAACTATTTGATGATGTTCTTCATTACCATTACCTAAAATATTAATTGGTTCTCCAAAGCAAATTTTTACTTCTTTTGCAGGATTAATTTTCCCAAAGTCTTTCAAATATTTACCATTACCCCATGCATCTGTTAAAATTGCTATTGGTATTATAGGTACATTATTTCTTTTTGCCAGTTTTATTCCAAGAGTATTAAACGATGCTGTATTTAAATATAAAGTTCTTGTTCTTTGAGGGAAAATAATAACAGATTTTCCTCTGGATAATCTTTCGCGTCCTTGATTTAATACAGCTATTAAATCTTCTCTTGGATTTTTTCTTGTCACTAAAATTGGATCCCTCGAAGCAGAAATAGGACCAAACAATGGAAAGTTTACTAGTTCTTCTTTCATAACAAAAACAATTTTCTTAACAGGGTGAATAACGCATGGGAATATAAATGTTTCTAAAACACTCATATGATTCGAAACGAAAACAACCGGGCCCTTAACTTTTCTTAAATTATCCATTCCATTAATATGGAATTTAATTCCTGTTTTCTCTAAACCCTTCATCATTTCACGAGAAGTAGAAATCCATTTTTCATCATCATAATTTCCTTTTAGAGCAAGACGATTACATTTAAAAACAATAGGAATCATTTGACAAAAGTAAAAGTAAATGGACGGAAACAATTTTTTTTTGATTTGGGTATTTGAAATATACTCGTCTTTATTAGCAATAAAATCAATCATATGCATTATTATTT
>FWPU01006398.1_pt1 | contig 23638 bp, 29 predicted proteins | sample 2228361 | NCBI WGS metagenome assembly FWPU01 (sample SAMEA103939777, study PRJEB20133) | metagenome
TCTTTTACTCTCTCTGAAGATACCTTCTCTTCTTTAACTCTCAGTATCAACTCAAGTGTCCTTAATAGTAAAAACGCTATGAAACATACTACAAAATGCCCCTTTATCCTCCTCTCTGTCCAGTGAAATACAGGTCTTACAGAAAGACTGCCCTTCATTATCATGAATGATTTTTAATAACTTATGAAGCAGAAAATCGATTCTTAAGGTCTCAACTGATAAAGTCAAAATAGAGTTTACCAAAAAATTTTCGCTTTCTCAAAAATAATCTCCTGAAAAATTTTTTAAATTGCAGAAATACTAACTACTGAAGAGGTTATCACATCTGAAGGTATTAACCTGAAGAGTATCTACCATAATGGAGAAAACAGTAATGAATGACTTATTTTAAAAACAAATGGAGACTATAGACTTTGCATCCTGACACTCTTTTGACAATTTTTTTGTACTCTGTTATTTTTTCATCATTAATCCTAACCTTCTGTTTTTATAAAATTTATATTTCTTCTGAGGCAATTCAATGTCTTGACATATTTTATTAAACATCGGATAATTTAATTATGTATACTATGCAGAGGATAAGTGAAAGAGTGCCATGCAGTGAGAAGGTTGAATTTTCTGTTAATGTGGTTGAATTGAAGGAATTAAAGAAGTTGAGACTCACAGGAATGATTATTGATAAGAGTAATTTTGGCTATGGGATGATTACAGAATATCCCCTTGAACCTGGTCATGTTATTGTTTTCCATCATGTAGAGAATTTAAATAAAGTTGGTGTCGTAAGGTGGATTAAGTCTCTGGATACAGGATACAGGGTAGGGATTCAACTTAGGTAGTTTCGATATAAAAAAATAAAAAGAGTTTTTCTGAAAAAATCTCTTTCTTTTTTTACTCCTAAGAAGTCCTTTTCAAGATATTGCAGGAAGCATCTTTTCTTCACCATCTACGAAACCTCTAAAGTGAGTTAAAACTATTCCGAAAGACTGAAAGATGACCCCCCTGAAGTTGAAACATGAGAAAAAGGTAAGAATCCCATTTCATAATTATTCTCCTCTCTGATATAATCCTATTGATGAACATGATATTGATGAAGGCAGCAAGATCATTGAGGGGTGAAATTACCCCACCTCCTGATAAGTCCATAACCCACAGGGCAATAATCTTTGCAGGGATTGCAAAGGGGAAGAGCATCATCAGGAATCCGCTGATGGCTGCTGACCCTTTGAGCACAATGAATGCAATGAAGATGCTCGGTGTAGAGATAGTAGATGATGGCGCCAGTTCTTCTCTAGTGGTAAATGGTGGAGGACTTCATAGTCTCAGTGAACCTGTAAATGTGATTGACTGTGGAAATTCAGGAACAACAGCAAGACTCCTCTCAGGTATCCTTGCAGGAAATCCATTTTTTTCTGTGCTCACAGGAGATGATTCTCTGAGAAAAAGACCGATGCGAAGGATCATTAAACCATTAAAGGAGATGGGTACATGGATTACAGGAAGGGATGGTGACAGTTATCTTCCTCTTGCAATAAAAGGTGGTTTCTTGAAACCAATAAAATATACTATGCCTGTGGCATCTGCACAGGTAAAGTCATGTATTATCCTTGCAGGTCTTTACGCTGATGGTATAACGACAGTAATAGAACCAGGGAAATCCCGTGACCATACAGAAAGGATGCTCAGGGCTATGGGTGCAGTAATAGATGCACAGAACGGTCAGGAGGTGATAAGGATACATGGAATGGCTAACAGAGAACTGAATCCTGTTGATATCGTTATTCCATCTGATTTTTCTTCTGCAGCATTCTTTATTGTTGGAGCATTGATCACACCTCATTCAGAGATACTCATAAGGAATACATGTGTGAATCCCACACGGACAGGACTCCTTGAGGTAATAAAAATGATGGGTGGAGAGGTTAAGCTCGAAAATCATAGAATTATTTCAGGCGAACCTGTTGCGGATATATATGTCAGAACAGCAGAAAGACTTAAAGGAGTGAAGATTCCTAAAAGTCTGATACCATCGATGATAGATGAGTTTCCTGTTCTCTGTATCCTCGCAACACAGGCAGAAGGCATTACAGAGATACACGGTGCGGATGAGTTAAGAGTGAAGGAGTCAGACAGGATAAAGGCTATGGCCACTGAATTGAGAATGATGGGAGTGGAGGTGGAGGAATTCCCTGATGGTATGGCAATAAAGGGCAGGGTTACTCTAAAAGGTTGTGTTGTTGAGAGTTACATGGATCACAGAATTGCTATGTCTTTTGCAGTGGCATCCCTTATTTCAGATGGAGAGACAGTTATAAATAATCCTGAGTGTGTTGAGATCTCATTTCCTACTTTCTTTGATCACCTTGACAGGTTAAAGAGATGACTCTCTGTGGTCATCGTGACCATGAAATAATAGCCATAGATGGTCCTGCAGGTGCAGGAAAGAGTACAGTCTCAAGGTTACTCGCAAAGGAATTGGGATACACATATATAGATTCAGGAGCACTTTACAGGGCTATAGCCCTTTATCTTAAGGAAGTTAATGCAATAAATCTTGATGGCAATGAACTTAAGGGAATTCTTCTAAATTGTGACATCAAATATGAAGATGGAGATATATATCTCATGGGAAGGACTGTGACCAATGAGATAAGGACTCCAGAGATAAGCGAGTTGACATCAGTGATCTCCACAAAAAAGGTCGTAAGGGATTTTATTACTGAGATCCAAAGAAGAATAGCTACTCGAGGAAATGCTGTTGTCGAGGGAAGGGATGCAGGAACCCATGTATTCCCTCGGGCAAAAAAATTCTTTCTTACCGCTTCTGTGGATGAACGAGCAAGAAGGAGATACCTTGAACTTACAGAAAAGGGGTACAAGGTAACTTTAGAAGAGATAAGGGAGTCAATTTGGAGAAGGGATGAAAGAGATTCCTCAAGAGAGATCGCACCATTGAAACCTGCTCCCGATGCTATAATTATAGATACATCTTTTATGAAACCATCTGAGGTTGTTGAGTTGATAAAGAGATATCTCTGTGAAGGATGAATCCCTGATGAAAGAGAGTAGGTATTGAAGTTAAATTAGAGAAAAGTGCAGGAGATCGGAAGAGAGAAGTTTAAAAAAAGATCTTTGAATCATAACTTTTTCTCTTCCATTTTTCATATCTTATGTTCTCAGTATGTTATACTCTTCTGCACTGATTCCATGAAGGAGATAACATGTTTTACCTTATATTGAGAAGATTGTGTTATATATTATTCAGGATTCTCTTCAGATTGAAGGTTCATGGTAAGAGAAATATTCCTCAAAGAGACGGGGTTATCATTGCATCAAACCATCTGAGTTATCTTGACCCTCCGCTTATAGGAGTCTCAATAAAGAGGAGGGCAACATTTATGGCAAAGGCAGGGTTATTCAAGATCCCTCTTTTAAATCTCATAATAAAAAGATATTCTATAAGAGTTGATCGTTCAACAACAAAGCCATCCACCTTAAAGAAGGCTGTCGAAGTGATAAAAAATGGAGGTGTTCTTGTTATATTCCCTGAGGGTGGAAGAAGTAAGGATGGTAATCTCATGAGTATTAAGAGGGGCATAGGTGTAATAGCAGGATTAACAGGTGCACCGGTTGTTCCTGCATTCATAAAGGGCAGTGAAAAGGCACTTCCTGTGGGAAGTAAATTCATAAGGTTTGCAAGGATAGAGGTCTTTTTTGGTAAGGTATTAAAAAAGATGCCAGAAGAAGGAAACAAAGAGTATGGTAAAAGGATTGTGAGAGACCTTATGGCTTCATTACATGGATTGAAGGAGATGCATTCAGGTGAAGATACTGAGGGCTAAAAAGGCAGGTTTTTGCTTCGGTGTGAAGAGGGCAGTGGATATCGCTCTTTCCACTCAGGAGATGGAGAAGAAAGGAGTTTACACCCTCGGTCCTATAATACACAATCCTCAGGTGGTTCAGAGACTCATGGATGCGGGTGTTAAACCCATTAATATAGATGATAAAGAGTTTCCTGATGATGTGAGGGTGGTAATTATAAGAACCCATGGTGTCACCAAGGAGGTATACGAAAGACTGAATAAATTGAATATAAAGATAATAGATGCCACATGCCCGTTTGTAAAAAAGGCTCAGCAATATGCTAAACTTTTAAACGATGAGGGTTATCAGGTTGTAATTCTTGGTGATGAAGAACATCCTGAGGTTAAGGGTATAAAGAGTTATACAGGAGACGATACGCTGATTATATCCGATCCAGAAAAAACAGGAAAATTCAAGAGTCGTATTGGTATAATAGTTCAGACCACCCAGCCAGTGGAGAAACTTGAGAGACTTGTTTCCATGTGCGTGGGTGAGGTGAAAGAGATGAAGGTTTATAATACAATATGTAACTCAACTGCACTGAGGCTTAAAGAGGCTGAGGAGATTGCGAAAAAAGTGGAATTGATGCTCGTTGTCGGTGGAAGAAATAGTGCAAATACCACACAACTTGCAACATTTATTAAATCTCTTGGTGTGAGTACATACCATATAGAGAGTGCAGATGAAATAGATGATAAATGGTTTGAGAATGTAAAATGCACAGGAGTTACTGCAGGTGCATCAACTCCTGACTGGATAATAGATGAGGTTATTGAAAGAATAAAAAAGATAAGCCATTAGCCAGTGGAATTGGTTCTCCTCTGGTGGTATGGCAAAATTAGTGGAGAGGTCTTATGGATAATAGGGAATTCGGGGATATGATTTCTGAAAGGTTTCTCACAATAACAGAAGGAGATATCCTTAAAGGAAGAATTATATCCGTCAAACATGATGGCGTTATAGTCGATATAGGATATAAATCCGAGGGCTTTATTCCCATCGAGGACTTCTCTGAGAAGGAACTCGCAAAACTCTCACCTGGTAAAGAGGTAGATGTGTATGTTCAGGAGATACTCGATGGAGAGGGGATGGTTATCCTTTCAAGAAAAAAGGCAAGGATGATTCAGGCATGGGGTATGATAGAGAATGCGATGAAGAATGGTTCTCCACTCAGGACTGTTATTACAGAGAAGGTGAAGGGAGGTTTCCTCGTAGATCTTTTAGGTGTTAAAGGGTTTCTTCCTCTTTCACATGTCGATCTACAGTATCCAAAGAATCCTGATGAATACCTTGGTAATGAATATGAATTTAAGGTTCTGAGTTTTGACAGGAAGAAGAATAGTTTTGTTGTTTCAAGAAAGGTGCTCCTTGAGGAAGAGAAAAAGAGACTTAAGGAGGAGACCTTAAAGAAGCTTGTCGAGGGGAACCTTATAAGGGGTAAGGTTAAGAATATTACTGATTATGGTGTCTTTGTGGATCTCGGAGGTATTGATGGTCTTTTACATGTATCTGATATATCATGGGGTAAGGTAACCCATCCATCCCAGTTTTTCAGAGAGGGGCAGACCATTGAGGTAATGGTATTAAAGTATGACAGAGAAAGCGGGAAGATAACTCTTGGATACAAGCAGAAGAGACCTGATCCATGGTTGAGGATTGAAAGCAGATACAAAATTGGTGAAAAGGTGAGAGGAAAAGTAACATCCGTTACAGATTACGGTATATTTGTTGAGATAGAGGAAGGTGTAGAGGGACTGGTTCATCTATCTGAACTCGTCTGGAGTGACAGGCAGAAACATCCTTCAAAGTATGCAGGTCCTGGTGATCATATAGATGTGGTGATTCTGGGTATCGATAAAGAAAAAAGGAGATTATCTCTGAGTCTTAAACTGGCAAAACCTAATCCATGGCAATTAATAGCAAAGAGGTATTCTCCTGGACAGAGGATTAATGTGAAGGTGGTGAGTTTTACTGATTTCGGTGCATTTGTTGAACTTCCTGAGGGAGTCGATGGTCTCATCCATATCTCTGACCTTTCGTGGACAAAGCATATAAGCCATCCTTCAGAGGTACTGAAGAAAGGTGAAAGGATAGAGGTTGTTGTGCTCAATGTACAGCCAGAAAAAGAGAAGATATCGCTTGGATTAAAACAACTCACAGAGGACCCTTGGATCAGATTGATTCCAGAAAGGTACAGGGTTGGCGATGAGGTTGATACAAAAGTAATAAAGGTCACTGAATTCGGAATATTCGTTGACATAGATTCTGTGGTTGAAGGTCTTGTGTATTCCTCAGAGATTCCCTCGGATTTTCCGATTAATGAGATAAAGCCGGGAGATCCTTTAAGGGTCAGGATAATAAAGGTTGATAGGGTTGAGAGAAAGATAGGTTTGAGCCTTAAGAATATCACTGATAAGATATCGGATAATGGAAGGACCCTTATTGAATCGAAGGGAAAGTGAGTCAAGATGAAGAAGATTATTCTCATAGTGTTTGTTATCTTTATATTCCTTATTTTCCTGAGCCTCCTTATAACCTTTTTAGGAAAGGGAGTAACTCACCGTGAAAGGATTGCTCTGATAAGGGTTGAAGGGCCTATATTTGATTCAAAGGATACTATCGATGAATTAAAAAGATATACCTCTGACCCATCAATAAAAGCCATCGTGATGAGGGTTGATAGTCCTGGAGGTGCAGTAGTTCCATCACAGGAGATATACGAGGAGGTTCTCAAGGCAAAAGATAAAAAGCCTGTAGTCGTCTCGATGGGCACTATTGCCGCATCAGGAGGTTATTACATCTCTGCACCTGCAACAAGGATTGTTGCGAACAAAGGAACACTCACAGGCTCAATAGGTGTGATAATGGAGATCCCGAATATCAAGGGTCTGATGGACAAGATGGGTATAAAGACAGAGGTTATAAAGAGTGGAAGGCACAAGGATCTAGCTTCCATCTTCAGGGAGATGAGACCAGAAGAAAGAGAGATCATACAGATGGTCCTTGATGATGTTCATGAACAGTTTATAGAGGCGGTGGCAAGGGGTAGGAATCTTCCTGTTGAAGATGTAAGAAGGATGGCTGATGGAAGGATCTTTACAGGAAGCCAAGCACTTAAACTTAAACTTATAGACATCCTTGGAAATCTCGAGGATGCGATAATGGAGGCAGGAAAACTTGCCGGCATTAAAGGCGAACCGGAGATTGTTACAAAAGAAGAGAAATTCAATCTCAGGTCACTCTTAAGAGGAGAGTTTCTACGAAAGATAATGGAAGAGTATTCAACAATAAAGATAAAATATATATTCACACCATAAACCCTAAGAAGGAGGTTTTATGACGAAGTCTGAATTAATAGAGAAACTTGTTGAGACAAATGAGGAATTTACAAAGTCACAGGTTGAACTTATCTTCAATACTGTATTTGAGAGCATTAAGGAGGCACTCATAAGGGGTGAAAGGGTTGAGGTGAGGGGATTCGGTAATTTTACAGTAAGGACTCGTAATCCCAGAAAGGCGAGGAATCCTAAAACAGGTGTGGATGTGGAACTCCCTGAAAGAAGGGCTGTGCACTTTAAAGCAGGCAAGGAACTTTTAGCCCTTCTCAATCCTTCGGAGTAATGTGAATGACCTTGAGAGAAGAGATTTTTTAAAAAAAGTTGTTAAGCATTTTTTTCTAATAATCAGTATACTCATCGTTACTCCATTTGCAGGATTCTTTAAATCAAAAAGATTAAAGGAAAGAAAAGAGGAAAATTTCTTTGTGACGGATGAGGATAACCTACCAAAAAGGGGAGTGAAGGCGTTTGAAGTGAAGTATCATAAAGGATCTTTGAGGATCTTCATTGTCAGATTTAATAATGAATTTATTGCATTATCTTCTGTATGTACACATCTTGGTTGTTCTGTAAGGTGGAGTAGAGAGAAGGGAGAATTTCTATGTCCTTGTCACGGTGGCAGATATTCCATCACAGGAAAGGTGATAGGTGGTCCTCCACCAGATGATCTACATCGCCTTCCTCTTAAATCTGTAAATGGTAAAATCTATGTAGTATTAAAGGTCTAGATGCTTAGTCTCTTTGAATGGCTCATAAAAAAATTAGGTCTTCATGAACCCCATAAGGGTTTTTTTGAAAGGCCTGTGCCAGAGAAACTTAGTTATTCATACTGTCTTGGTGGTGTTGCATTAACATGCATCTTGATATTATTTTTTACAGGACTCTTTCTTGCTCTTTATTATGTTCCTGATGAGAAAGAGGCATTTATGAGTGTCGAGAGGCTCCACAATGATATATTCATGGGAAAGGCATTGAGGGCAGTGCATAAATGGTCAGCTACAATTCTTATAATATCCATTATACTTCACGCCATGAGGGTATTCATAACAGGTTCTTACAGACCACCACGAGAGTTTAACTGGGTTGCGGGTGTCTTTTTATTTACATTATCAATGGCAGAAGGATTCACAGGATACCTACTTCCATGGGATCAGAAGGCTTACTGGGCAACACTGGTCGGCACAAATATCATTGGTAAGATTCCACTTATCGGGGGTTTTCTAAGAAGTGTTCTTCTTGGAGGAGATGAGATTTCTAGTCTCACATTGATAAGGTTTTATGCACTCCATGTAGTCTGGATACCATTATTTATGGCAGGTTTTTTATGGGCACACTTTCATATGATCAGAAAGACAGGTATCTCGAGGAGATTATGAAAAGATTCTATCCTGATTATCTTTTAGAAATTTTATTTTTTGTCTTTCTCACTGTCGAGATAGTCTTTATCCTTTCGATACTCTTTCCTCCTTCACTTGGCAGAGAGATAAATCCTGTCTCTCCTTACACTCCAGAGCCAGAATGGTATTTCTACTGGATATATGAACTCCTGAGATACTTTCCAAAAAAATTTATAACCCTTGGAGCATTCTACATACCACTTTTCATGTTTTTAGGGTTTCTCCTGATTCCATGGATTGATAGAAAAGCTGGCAGAGGAGTAACCCTCATTACAGGTTTTACCATATTTATCATCTTCCTTTTGCTCACCATACTCTCATTTATGAGAAGGATGAATCTGTTTTGAAGGCTGGATAAAATTTTATAAAATAGTATGATCTAATCCAGATGAGATTGAGGGTAGATTTTAAGGTAGAGAAGATACCGATAATCTATCGCCATCGCTTCATTGCCTTGATAAAGGAGGCACTTGAAAAGTCCGATACAACCTATAAAGAAAGCCTCTATCCTGACAAAAGCTCGGATCACTTAAAATCAGCCAAATTATTCTGCTTTAGCGTCTATATGCCTTCAGTCAAAACAGCCAAAAAAAGATCATCATTGACGAAGGTGTAGAGATCGAAGAGACTGTCTTTCATTTTCCTGAAAACAGCTACCTCTCTTTTTATATAAGCTCATCAGAATATCAATTTATGGTATGTCTCTTGACTTTATCAGTTAATTTTTCTAACCCATTGAAAAATAAGCATTCTTATTTTTAAAACCATCATCTTTTGCACAACATCTGTTACTACCATCTCCCTTAATGCCTCTTTTACTCTCTCTGAAGATACCTTCTCTTCTTTAACTCTCAGTATCAACTCAAGTGTCCTTAATAGTAAAAACGCTATGAAACATACTACAAAATGCCCCTTTATCCTCCTCTCTGTCCAGTGAAATACAGGTCTCATAGAAAGACTGCTCTTCATTATCCTGAATGATTTTTAATAACTTATGAAGCAGAAAATCGATTCTTGAGGTCTCAACTAAGAAAGTCAGGAGGAGATTGAAGATCGATATTTATGGCCATAGTTGGAAAAGTCAGGATAAGGGTTTAAGCTTTCTTAAGGTCACTATAGCATTTTTCATATCCTCTGGTATCTCTGATTCGAAATCCAGTTCCCTTCCTGTCACAGGATGTCTTAGTGACAGTGACATTGCATGTAGCATCTGCCTTGGAAATCTTATCTTTTCTTCTCCCTTTTCTATGAATGTCTTTCTGCCATATGTCCTGTCTCCACAGACAGGATGTCCTTTATATGCAAGGTGAACCCTGATTTGGTGTGTCCTTCCAGTCTCGAGTTGGATTTCAAGGAGTGTCGCAACATTGAATCTCTCGATTACCCTCCAGTGTGTTATGGCGGGTTTACCGCTCTTTGTCCTCACAGATATCTTTTTTCTGTTAGAGATTGCTCTACCAATGGGTGCGTATATAGTACCTTCATTATCTCTCAGGTCTCCACATACAATACATATGTATCTTCTTTTCAATGCCCTTTTTTTGAATATCTCAATGAGTCCATAATATGCCCTTTCACTTATAGCAAAGACCATAACACCTGATGTATCCTTGTCGAGTCTATGGACTACACCAGGTCTTAATGGACCTCCAACTGGTGCGAGTCTTTTTATATGGAAGAGGAGGGCATTGATGAGAGTGCCTGATGTGTGTCCAGGTCCAGGATATACGACCATTTGAGGAGGTTTGTCCACAATGACTATATCATCATCCCTGTAGAGTATTCTGATCGAAATATCCTCAGGAGATAAGGTCTCTTCATTAGTTTCAGTAGGTAGGGTTATATCTATACTTTCACCTATTTTTAGTCTTTTCGATGGTTTTACAGCATTGCCATTAACCTTTACAAAGCCATCTTCGATGAGTGCCTGGACTTTTGATCTTGTGAGATTCAGTCTTTCTTTAAGATATACATCGATCCTCTCATTTATAGATGTCTCATCAACTGATAATCTTATTGAGGTGGGTTCATTATTATTCGAAGGCATATCTGATATGTTTTATATCTTGTGAACTTTCAAGATTTATCGAGATCACGTCGAACCTCACAGGCATTTCTCTCTGTATTTTTCCGAGATAAGATAGAGCAAGTCTCTTTATCTTTTCTTGTTTTTCCTTTGTTACAGCCTCAAGAGGATGTCCGAATAGGTCAGTGCTTCTTGTCTTTACCTCGATGAATACGAGTGTGCCGTTTTCCTCTGCAATTATATCGACCTCACCGTATCTTGTCCTGTAATTTCTCTCCAGTATTTTGAATCCATTTCTTTTCAAATAATCAACAGCAATGCCTTCACCTTTCTTCCCAAGTTTCACATCTTTCCCTGAGTTTCTCCATAAATCCCGGAATATCTTCAATACCATATATTTCACCCCTTGATATCAATTTCAGGGTACTTCTCAATTCTTTGAATCTTTCCCATGTACCACTCAGATATTCCCCGAGTTTTCTCTGAAGTTCTTCACCCTTCATATCCCAGTCGAGGAGAAGAATCACTTCATCGAACCTTTCATGTATCTCTTCACTGAAGTCATAGATACTCTTTCCTCTGTGAAGTGTGATAATTTCACCTGTGAGACCGAGTTTCCTAAGAGCCTCTCTGTCGTTTTTACCCTCCACTATTACAGGGATTTTTTTATTAAGTTCAAGGAGTACCTCGAGTAAATTTTCTAATATCGAAAGTCTTTCTGAATCTTCTGTGACCATCAAAGTTAATTATTATTCAACAGCAATGAATGTCTCTGTTCTCGTGATCCCTTTTGTCTTCTTTCTTATATCTTTTAGGACCTTGTTGAAGATATCGTTTATATCCTTCGACTCAATGACAGCGCAGATGTCAAACTGTCCTGTTATCACATCCGCATAGACTACCCCTTTTGTTCCTCTTAAGATATCCCGTATTGTCCTCTCTTTTCCTGGAACCACATTTGCCAGTAGATAGACCCTTGCCATAAGTTCCTCCTTGTTTAATTTTAATTTATTACTTATGACCCCTGTTATTCTTTTCTATCTTCCATCATCTTCAATGCCTTTACTGCTATATCCTTTCTGTAGTGCATGCCATCGAAGTGTATGAGTTTTATTGTACTGTATGCCTTTTCTCTTGCCTCCTTTATATCCTTTCCCATTGCGGTTATTCCAAAAACCCTTCCACCCGAGGTGACAATCTCATTACTGTCATTGTATGCTGTTCCTGCATGGAAAACATATACATCCTTTATCTTCTTTACCTCATTGAGTCCTTTTATGACCTTACCTTTTTCGTACTTTCCAGGATATCCCATTGAAGCCACTACAACGCATACAGATGCCTGGGGTTTCCATTTTATCTCGATGGAGTCGAGGGACTTCTGGGTTATGGCGAGTCCTATCTTTACGAGATCCGTGTCTAGTCTTGTTAGTACAGGCTGGGTCTCCGGGTCTCCAAATCTGCAATTGAATTCAAGTACATATGGCTCGTTGTTCTTTATCATGAGTCCTGCATATATTATTCCTTTGTATTCAATACCTTCAAATCGGAGTCCATGAAGTAAGGGATTAAGGATCTTCTCTATTACCTTTTTCTGGACGGTCTTGTTTACATGAGGAGCAGGGCTATATGCACCCATACCACCTGTATTTGGACCCTCATCATTATCGAATACCCTTTTATGGTCCTGTGAACTGACCATCGGTACAATTGTCTTGCCATCGGTGAATGCCATGAATGATGCCTCTTCACCTTCAAGGTACTCTTCGATAACGACCCTATCTCCTGCATTTCCGAATATCTTCTCTTTCATGATGAGTCTTACTGCATCTATAGCCTCATCAACACTCTTACATACGAATACGCCTTTACCCTGAGCAAGACCATCTGCCTTCACGACTATGGGGGCGCTCTTTAATCGTATATATTCCTCTGCCCTTAGATATGATGTGAAGACCCTGTATTCTGCAGTTGGTATGTTGTATCTCTTCATAAAATCCTTTGCAAAGACTTTGCTCGACTCAAGCATTGAAGCAGACTGTGTTGGACCGACTATCTTTCTACCTTCCTTTTGGAAGAGATCCACTATTCCTCTCGAAAGGGGTTCTTCAGGTCCAACAAATGTAAGATCGATCCATTCATATTTGACGAAATCGATTAATGTGTCGAAGTTTTTTGTATCGATCTCGACACATTCAGCGATCTCTCGAATACCAGCATTTCCTGGCATGCAATATATCTTATCTACGATATCTGACTGTGCGAGTTTCCACACTATTGCATGTTCTCTCCCACCACCACCTATAACAAGGACCTTCATCTTTTATCCTCCGTTCTTTTTACTAACCAGTAGACAAATCCTATAACAAAGACGGTAGCTACAAGGTAGTATATGGTCTCTGGTTTTTCATGCTTTAATGTGGCTATCATGGTCTCCCTGATAGTCGTCACGAGTGCAACACCTATGAAGATACTTATCTGAAACTTTCCACCTCTAAGATGAGCAATCTCTGTGTTCATGAGTTCTATCACGACCCAAAGAATAAGGAGTGAACCCAAAGCTGTAATGATGCCTTTTTCGAGTTCTCCATAAAAGAGTTTCTGAACATCCGATATGAAGAGCCATATAACCCCGATTGTTAATCCTATCAAGGCAAGGATAAGAACAAGGTTCGTTGTATGGGAAAAACTTTCTGAAAAGTTTATAAGGGCATTCTTTATACGGAAAGCTGGCGAGTAGGTCTTTATCTCCTCCTCGATGTAGGCTGAGGTTATAATATCTAAATTTATATCGAGAATCTTATCTACTGAGATTATAGCCCTTATCCTTTCTTCAGGGTTATCTATATAATATTCATTTATTGTCGATATACAGAAATTTCTCATTATATTAATTGCACGGTTCATGAAATGGGCATCGACAGAAGCCTTTAAATGTCTCTGACCGATCTTTATAAGTCTCTCGTAGTATCTGCTATCGTAATTTCCTGAAAAAAGGTCAATAAACCACCTCTTCTGTGCTTCGAAGACATGGGTCTTTACAGATTCTTCTGTGAAGAATCGAGTCGCTTCCTTTGTCTTGAGTATCCATGCATGGAGTGACTCCATAGCCCTATCAGCTCTCTCCAACATAATATCCCTTAAAGCAAGGAGCCTTCTTTCATCTTCCTCCTTGAAATCATAATGCGCCTTTATTTCTCTGAAGGGTCTCATCTTAATGTCTGAAATGTCTTATGCCTGTAATAAGCATTGCCATTCCATGCTCATCAGCCGCTTTGATAACCTCATCATCCTTTAGTGAGCCACCTGGTTGTATTACAGCAGTCACTCCATACTCGTGGAGAACATCTATCCCATCCCTGAATGGAAAGAATCCATCAGAGGCAGCCACGCATCCTTTTACTGATTCCTGGGCATTTAGGGCACCAATCCTTGCAGAATATACCCTACTTGTCTGTCCTATTCCTATACCGACTGTCCTGTCTTTTCTCGCATAGACAATAGCATTTGATTTGACATGTTTACAAACCTTCCATGCGAATGATAGAGCCTCCAGTTCTTCAGGGGTTGGCTCACGCCTGGTTACAGATTTAAGACTCTTTACATCGACCATTCCTTTGTCCCATTCCTGAAGGAGGAATCCTCCCGCCACCCTTTTTATATCCCATCCATGAAGTGGAGTCTTTAGCTCAGGGAGTCTCAGGAGTCTTATATTGGGCTTTTTGCTGAAGACATGGAGGGCAGACTTCTCATATTCTGGTGCTATGATCACCTCGACGAATAATTTTATTATCTCCTCTGCAGCATCACCATCAAGGGGTCTGTTAAATGCAATGACTCCACCAAATGCAGAGACAGGATCTGTCTTACATGCCTTTATGTATGCCTCTTTTGGATTATTACCAATGGCAACACCACATGGATTATTGTGCTTTATTATCACACATGCTGGTTCATCGAATTCGAGGCAGAGCATGAGGGCTGAATGTGTATCAAGGTAGTTATTGAATGACATCTCCTTTCCCTGAAGAATCTCAACACGGGCAAGGCTTAATCCTCCCATGTCATCACTGTAAAATGCTGCCTTTTGGTGGGGATTTTCACCATATCTTAATGTTAAGACCTTCTTAATATTGAGCATAATGGTCTCTGGAAATTCTTCTTTGCTAGTCATTCTGGAAAAATATCCTGCGATTATTGAGTCATACCTTGCTGTATGCTGGAATACCTTTTTTGCGAGATTAAGTCTCGTTTCGTATGTAAGGTCACCTCCATTCCTCTTCATTTCTTCAATGATCGTGCTGTAATCATTAGGGTCGACGATAACAGCGACATCCTTAAAATTTTTCGATGCGGAGCGAAGCATTGCTGGACCACCTATATCTATGTTCTCTATCTCTTACTCCAGTGTGACATCGGGCTTCGATACAGTTGCCTCGAATGGATACAGATTCACAACCACCATATCTATAAGGCTTATGCCGTGTTTTTCGATCTCCTTCATATCATTGGGATTATCCCTTCTTGCAAGGAATCCACCATGAACCTTTGGATGTAGGGTCTTTAATCTGCCTTCAAGCATCTCAGGAAAGCCTGTATATTCGGATATCTCGATAACAGGCACACCAGCCTCTGAAAGGACTTTTTTTGTCCCACCGGTTGAGATAATCTCCACACCCATCGATACAAGAAATTTTGCAAATTCTACTACACCATTCTTATCCGAGACACTTATAAGAGCCCTTTTGATCTTTGCCATATCTTCCTCCTTATTGAGAATTTCTATGGATTCATAAGACTGTAGTATCTCTCATCTCCTATTATAATGTGGTCAAGAACATTTATGCCCACTATCCTGCCTGTCTCGATGAGTATCTCTGTTACCTTCCTGTCATCGGCACTCGGATAAGGATCTCCACTTGGATGGTTATGCACAAATATAACTGAGTTTGCTGATTCCCTTATTGCTTCCCTGAATGACTCTCTTGGGTGGATGATGGAATTTGTGAGAGTGCCTTCAGATATCTTGATATCCTTTATGAGTCTGTTTTTTGTATCCAAAAGTGCACAGTGGAATACCTCTTTTTTTAGTCCTTTAAATTTTGTGGCATAATACTCATATACATCCCTGGGACTGTTAAAACATATACCTCTCTGACGGGATTCCCTCAATAGTCTCCTGCCGAGTTCAAATGCTGCCTTTATCTGGGCTATCTTTGCCTTGCCGAGACCTGGTATCGTGAGCATTTCTTGAATCGAGGCGTCATTTATTCCATTCAGGTTTTCATATCTCTTTATTAATTCCATAGCGAGTTCTATCGCTGATTTGCCATTACCACCTGTTCTCAAAATAATAGCAAGCAGTTGTGCATCCGAGAGGGAATCACTTCCTGCACTCAGGAGCCTTTCTCTCGGTCTTTCAGATTCAGGCCATTCTTTGATTCTCTTAACAAACATCACTTTGATACAAAGTCCATCCAGAGGACATTAAAAAACTGAGAATGGTTATCAAGAAAATCCATCATAGTTCCTATAGGATTTTCATTTTTCAGATATCTCCTGAATTGTTTATCGATGAGTCCCATTATCTCTTCTTTTTGGGTAGCCTTGAATGGATATGCGCACGGAAGGATCTCGTATCTCTCGTCGAGATAAATTAATCTCGTTGCGAATATGTCTTTTTTTTTCAGGTCTTTCAGAGTGTTTGATCTGATATTATACTTATTGCCCAGCAGAAGGTCTTTCAGTATGAGGTTATCACCTGAGATATCATCAACTTCATATAGACTTATTCTACTATTTTTTGCCTTCGTTATGTATATAACATCTCCATCTTTATAATCCCCTTCCTTTTCGTAGAGGTCAATAAAACTCTGACCATATGCATTTTTATAATCGAACAGAAGATAGTCATTGAAATTCATTTCACCGATTTCAAGAAGAATACCGCTCAGGATCTCCTCAGGCCTTTCTTCTTCCCAGAAGACCTGATGGGCTTCCATTATTTCACTGGAATAGTGTTCGTATATAAACCTTGTGAGTCTTTCGAGAAAATCTATAAATGATTCCTTCTCAGTCATATTAGAGGACTCCTTTATAACTTATTAAACATTATAACATAATGGCATGCCTAAATTGCGAGGCATTTTAATGATGATGAAGGGATTTAGTGCTCCATGAAAGGATGTTTATATTGGATAGGATTTACAATAAAAAGAGTATATTTATGAAAGGAGTTCTTCAACAAATATTTCGGGTACAAAGTCTTCGAGGTCATTTATTCCCTCTCCAACACCTATAAGTTTAACAGGAATACCGAGTTCTTTCTTGATTGCAAATACAATCCCACCCTTTGATGTTCCATCGAGTTTTGTGAGAACTATACCTGTAATACCAATGGCTTCATTAAATAACCTTGCCTGCTGGAGTGCGTTCTGGCCCGTTGTGGCATCAATAACGAGGAGTGTTTCATGGGGTGCATCGGGTATCACCTTATGCATAACCCTTTTCACCTTCTTTAATTCCTCCATAAGCGGGGTCTTTGTATGGAGCCTGCCTGCTGTATCAACTATAACTATATCTGCCCCTCTTGCCTTTCCTGCATTTAATGCATCGAATGTAACTGCACCGGGATCAGAACCCATCTGGTGTTTTATGAGTGTTGCTCCTGTCCTTTCTGCCCATATTGCTAACTGGTCGAGTGCGCCTGCTCTGAAGGTATCGGAGGCTGATATGATGACGGATCTTCCCATTGATTTATATCTATGGGATAGTTTACCTATTGTTGTGGTCTTACCGACTCCATTGACACCAACGACCATTATAACTGTGGGAGGCTGATGGGAAAATCTTATCTCCTCTTTACTGCCAAGAATCCTTAACATCTCTTTTTTGATAATCTCTATTGGAGGTTTATCTTTTTCTTCCCTCACTCCTCTTTTCAATGCCTCAATGAGTTCCTCTGTCGCACGGGGACCAAGGTCTCCGAGCAACAGGGTCTCTTCTATCTCCTCGAGGGTATCTTTATCTATACCCCTGTGGAATATGGCATTGAGTTTTTCGGTGAACCCCTTTTTTGTCTTTTCGAGTCCTTTTTTCAGTCTATCTATTATTCCCATATTAACTCTCGCAGAGTATTATAATACATTATGCAGTCTTACAGTAAAGAAATCCTTAAAAGAATTGTCCTCAGAATCGATGGCGATAGAGATGAAAGATTTAATGAGTACATAAATCTTGCTCGTGAGGGTATTGGAGGTTTCATCATATTTGGGGGTGAAATCGAAAAGATCCGTAGTCTTATAAGTGAACTCCTGTCCATAAAAAACCTGATTATTTCATCAGATCTTGAATCTGGTGTTGGTTATCAGTTGAGAGGAGGGGTAAGGTTTCCATCCCAGATGGCATTCGGAATGGCATATATGAATGACCCTTCATGTATAAAGATCATAAGAGATGCCTATGATGTCATGAGTGATGAAGTACTCTACAGTGGAATAAATACTGTTTATGCACCTGTTTTAGATCTTGATACGAATCCAGAGAATCATATAATCTCAATAAGGGCATACGGCTCTGAGCCAGCAGTTTCAGCGAGACTCGGAAGGCTCATGGTCAATGTCTTCAATAGAAAGGGTATCAAACTCTGTGCTAAGCACTTTATAGGCCATGGAGATACATCTATGGACTCGCACCATACATTGCCATATTTTGAAAAATCACTGGAGAGTATGCTCGAAAATGAAATGGTTCCATTCAGGGAGGTTATAAATGCTGGCATACCGGCAATTATGATGGCGCATGTGGTTGTGAGATCTATAGACCCTCATATGCCTGCATCAATCTCAAGAAGGGTTGTTTCATTTTTGAGAGAGTCAGGTTTTCATGGCGTGTTATTTACAGATGCATTGAATATGTCTGCACTAAAGAATTATGGAGAGGTTATGGCGGCAAGATTTGCGCTTCAGGCAGGGATAGATTTTTTACTCCACCCGGTGAATCTATCAGAAGTTCTTGAAGGACTGAGGGATTTAAATATGGATAACTCTCGTATTGAGGTGTTTATGGATTCTCTGAGAGGGATAAAGATGGTTGAGGAGAGGCCAGATCCTGTTTATTCCCTCAAACTTGTCAAGGAGATTCAGAAGAGGGCTTTAAGGATTTCTGGTGAGCCCGGGGAGATCAAAGAGCCTTTCCTTGTTATACTCAATGATGAAAAAAATATGAAAAGAGGAGAGATATTGACAGAAAATTTAGGTATAAAGAAAAGGACATTAAAGGTTTGGGAGATGGAAGATATAAGATATATTCCTCCAGATTCAGACATTATTGTGTCTGTATTTTCTAGGCCTTCTGCCTTCAAAAAGGATAGAAGGGGAGAGATAAGGAGTATATTATCTCAACTCAAGGAAAGAACTCGATTTTTCATCTCCATGGGAGATCCGCATATATTTCATGGAATTCAGGGTCCGATACTGTATGCATATGATGACTCAGCTATCGCAGAGGAGATGGTGGTACAGTTTTTACTTGATAATGGCATAATTCGCCATTACAGTATTTGACACAATGGAATAACTATACTTTGTTATCGCTATAATTCCTACAGGTACATTGTCTGGAAATGATTTCATGATAATTTTACAAGCCTCTTCAAGGGTGTATCCATCTTCGACCAGTTTATAGACTCTCATAGATACCATCCTTTTTATAATCTCTTCACCTATTCCTGTTACTACAATTCCCCCATATTCACCTGCGTAGAAACCGCAACCGATAAGGGGTGTATCTCCAACTCTACCAAGAAGCATTAGAGAGGCACCACCTGTTGATGGGGTGGGCGATGGGGCTCGAACCCACAACCCCTGGAGCCACAGTCCAGTGCTCTGACCGGTTGAGCTACGCCCACCAACGCGCCTGGAGGGATTCGAACCCCCGACCCACTGCTTAGAAGGCAGTTGCTCTATCCTACTGAGCTACAGGCGCTAAGCACTGCAAAATCTGAGATTTTGTAGTAGAGTTTATTCCAACTTTATATTAGATACTACTATTCACTACAAAATTTACTGGTCGGGGCGAGTGGATTTGAACCACCGACCCCCTGCTCCCAAGGCAGGTGCGCTAACCGGGCTGCGCTACGCCCCGAAATTGTAAAAATCTCCATAAAGCAGATTATTTTGTCTTTAAATCTTCGATACTCTTTTTCTCTATCTGCTTTGTCATCTCCTCTCTATATGCCTTGAGTCTTTTTTCTATCTTCTGATCTTTAAGAGCAAGAATCTGTGCTGCAAGGATCGCAGCGTTTTTTGCTCCAGCCTTGCCAATGGCAACTGTTGCTACAGGTATTCCAGGTGGCATCTGGACAATACTCAAAAGTGAATCGAATCCATTGAGGGGAGAAGAATTCAATGGCACTCCAATCACTGGAATAATTGTGTGTGCTGCAATAAATCCTGGCAGATGTGCAGCCATACCCGCTCCTGCAATTATCACATTAACTCCATTCTTTTCAGCCTCCTTTACTAATCTCATCACCTTATCGGGAGTTCTATGGGCAGAGGCAATCTCAAACTTGTATGGAATACCAAGTTCATCGAGCATCTTTGCTGCCTCATTCATCGTTGGATAGTCAGAATCACTTCCTATGATTATTAATACACTCATATTGCCTCCTACTCCTTTTTTGCCTTTAATATTCTCTCTATTCCTGAAAGATCCTTTATCAATTCGATTTCAGTGAAACTATAAAATTTTGCCAGAGAGACTACATCTTTGTAAAGACCTTCTCCCAGTTCGAGAAATATAAGACCTGCTTCCTTTAGAAAGCGTGGTGACTCTCTTATGATCCTTCTGTAGTATATCATGCCGTCCTCTCCGCCATCCAATGCCTCATGAGGTTCCCAGTTCTTTACCTCAGGTTCAAGAAATGGAATTTCAGATGTCTTAATATATGGAGGATTCGCAACAATGGCATCGAATAATATATCTTTATCATAAAAAATTTCAAAAAGATCTGACCTCAAGAATTCTGTATTTCTTATACCATTTAATTCTTTATTTTCCATAGCACACAATATTGCGACTTCTGATATATCCACACCATAAACATATGAGTTTCTTAGCTCACGTGCTACCTGAAGGGCTATTGCTCCTGTGCCTGTGCAGAGGTCAAGTATTATTGGATTAACAATCTCTTTCATATTCTTTATCACCTCCAGTGCGAGTAACTCAGTTTCTGGCCTTGGTATCAGGACTCCATGCCTTACCTTTATCTTCAGACTAAGGAATTCTGTAATTCCAAGTATATACTGAAGTGGTTCTCTCTTACATCTCCTTTTGAGAATGGTATTCAGACTTTTGAGTTTTTCATCACTTATTTCAGGATTATCTCTGTAGATCGAGACCATATCCATACCGAATCTTTTAAGGATCTCGAGAGACTCTTTTTCTGGTTCTCTTATTTCTGAATCTCCAAGAACTGCCCTTGCCCTTTTAAGCCACTCAAGTGCTCGCAAGGTTTGCTTCTTTGAGTCTTTCTGTCTGGTAGTAAGTTATGAGATTATCTATGATCTCATCGAGATCACCATCGAGAATATCTGTGAGTCTATAAAGGGTAAGGCCAATCCTGTGGTCAGTAACCCTGTTTTGTGGGAAATTATATGTCCTGATTCTTTCGGATCTTTCTCCTGTTCCGACCTGCGATCGTCTTTCCTCTGACCTTTGAGCCTCCTGTCTTTCTCTTTCTATCTCATAAAGCCTTGCCCTCAATACCTTCATTGCCTTTTCCTTGTTCTTTATCTGAGATCTTTCATCCTGACACTGCACTATAATCCCAGTTGGTATGTGCACGATCCTTACTGCTGAATAAGCGGTATTCACACTCTGACCACCTGGTCCTGAAGAGCAGAATGTATCTATCCTTAAATCCTTTTCATCTATCTTTATATCCACCTCTTCAGCCTCAGGCAGTATGGCAACGGTTGCAGTTGAGGTATGAATCCTTCCTGATGCCTCTGTTACTGGTATTCTCTGAACCCTGTGTACACCACTTTCATATTTAAGTCTACTATAAACAGCCTTTCCCTGAATCAGGGCGATTATCTCTTTTATGCCTCCGAGACCAGTTGAATTTATATCTATGATCTCTATCTTCCATTTTTTTGACTCTGCATATCTTGAATACATCCTGAAGAGGTCTCCTGCAAAGAGTGCTGCTTCTTCTCCACCCGTGCCAGCCCTTATCTCGAGGATGACATTCTTTTCATCCCTCGGATCCTTTGGAAGGAGCATCATCTTCAGTTCCTTTTCGAGTTGGGGTTTTTTTTCTTTAAGTAAATTCAATTCATCCTGGGCAAGTTCTTTTATTTCACCATCTCCAGCTTTCAAAAGTTCTTCTGCCTCTTCAATCTCTTTCATGAGTTTTTTATATTCCCTGATCTTCTCGACAATAGGCATGAGTTCAGCCTGCTCTTTCGAATACCTCTGGTATAATTGCGAATCAGAAAGTATCTTCGGGTCTGTTAAGAGTGATGTGAGTTCCTCGTATCTTTCCTCTATGATGCTTAATCTTTCGAGCATGGGTCTTTAAGATTTAATCTCTTTTGAGAAAGAGATGGCTTCTTTAAGGGCAACCATGGCGACCTCTATCTGATTAGTGTCAGGCTCGGATGTGGTCAGTTTCTGCAGTAACATCCCTGGCAGGATGAGAAAATTTCCTATTAATGTATTACTCAGTCTTGCTGAGAGTCTTAATATCTCATAGGATAATCCTGCTATCAAAGGTATGAGTATTAGCCTTGAGATAAATTTATATAAAAATGGATATTCCTTTGGAATCATCGAAAATACAAGGATGCTTGTTATCATCACTATCATGAGAAAACTCGTTCCACACCTTGGATGTTCAGGACGATGTTTCTTAATAGTATCTATGTTAAGTGGCTCGTTCGACTCGAATGCATGTATTACCTTATGTTCAGCACCATGGTATTCGAATATTCTTCTCATATCCTTCCATAGCCTTACAACAAATATATAACCAAGAAATATTGCTATTCTCAAAATGCCATCAATAAGATTGAATAAGAATGTCCTTTCAAGAATCTGAGGAAAGAATCTGCCAGAGGCTTGAGTAACATAAACTGGTATGAGTATAAAGAGAAAGACCCCCAGTATCAGTGCAATCATAATGGATATGGTGACAGAGAGACTGTTCAGAGGTTTCTCTTCTTTACTTGATGCCTCAATAGCAGAAAACTCAAGTGCCTTGAGACCGAGTTTCAGGGTATCAAAGAGTATAAAACATCCTCTTATCATCGGAATCTTTGCAAGTGAGGTTCTTTTCTTCAGTGGTTCTTTCTTTATGCCTATTGTACCATCAGGTCTTCTCACAGCAACACTCCACCCATCAGGTGCCTTTATCATTACACCCTCTATTACAGCTTGACCACCCACATTGAACCCTTTCCCATGATTAATGAGAAATAAAAGAATAATCTGCCATTCTTCAAAAAGTCTTCTGTAATGAATCATATCTTTTGATATCTTCTTGATGAAAATGAGGATTACTTCTTCTTTGCGTATTTTTTCCTAAATTTCTCTACCTTGCCCTCCATATCGAGTATCTTCTCCTTTTTGCCTGTAAAGAATGGATGGCATTTTGAGCATATATCAACATGTATTAAAGGCTTTGTTGACCTTGTTATAAAGGTCTCTCCACATGCACATATAACCTTTGCTTCGTTATATTCAGGATGAATTCCTTTCTTCACTATCAACCTCCTTAAGTTTTTTATATTTTAACAGTTTTAGTTATCTTTTGGAAAGATAAAGGTCTCAGACATCCTTTCAAAAAAATATTTCAAAAATCTTTCTTTTATTGTAAGACATAACCTGAGAAGGTATATTCATATTTAAAGATCAAAATAAGGCCGTTCAATAACAGGGAAGATTTTTAAGTGATAGGACAGAGGAGAGATTAGAACAAACAAACAAGGCAATGGATGTGACAACTATAC
>FWPU01006399.1_pt1 | contig 23636 bp, 19 predicted proteins | sample 2228361 | NCBI WGS metagenome assembly FWPU01 (sample SAMEA103939777, study PRJEB20133) | metagenome
AGCGGACTCCTGTAAGAACAGGTCGTCCGTTTAAGGAACGCGTCAATATGGATACGCCTTTAATCAGTGGCCAACGTGTGATTGATACTTTCATGCCACAGGTAAAGGGTGGAACTGGTGCAATCCCCGGTGGATTTGGAACCGGCAAGTGTGTGACTGGTGAGACCCCCGTTCTTTTGGCTGATGGGAACACTGTCACAATCCACGAACTATATGAGAAGTCCTTTGAATCTGACAATGTGCTTGTTGAGGATTCAGAAGACGAGTCACTCATTCAGTTAAAGTCACCACTTAGAGTCTTATCTCTTGATGGAATTGAATACACATCTGCCAACGCAACGCACATCTACAGAGGAAAGACAAGACAGATTGTAGAGATAACAACAAGAACTGGACGAAAGTTGAGAGTCACTCCCATTCATCGGCTGTTTCAGTTCAATGGTGTGACAATTCAAGAGACCGAGGCCCAACGACTAAGAGTGGGTGACTATCTTGTGGTTCCAAGAAGGCTCCGAATACCCGGACGAATTGTGGCCTTCAATCCCTACGAAGTAGCGCCTGACCTACAGGCTGTTGACGCTAAGACAATCTATACAGATAGTCAATCAATAACCTTCAGATTTCCGTCATGTATGACAAAGGAACTTGCTGAGTGGCTTGGACTATTCCTATCAAGGGGACAGATGAACGACAATAATCCGGCAATTTATCTGTATAGCACATCGGAGGATATCCTGAAGAGATTTGAGGAATTGACATGGGCTGTTTTTGGTCTTAAGACCAGATTCGGCCAGGACCCTGTGAATCATACTCCCTACGTGTATATTCAGGATGCAAGTGTCTGGAGATTTGTGAATTATCTCCTCTATAATAATAGGGACGGCGCGACGTATAGTCTGCGGATACCATACTGTGTCAGGATCGCCCCCGAGGAGTATTTGATCTACTTCCTGGCCGGCTACTGTGCAGATGACCGTAGTCCATATTGCTATACACAAACTCTCAGTACGTCAAGTGAGTCGCTATATAGCGACTTGAGCTATCTCTTGACCCGTCTTGGAGTGCTGTTTCACTCGCGAAAAGAGAATGGAACATATATTGTCGATATTGATAACAAGTCTGCTGAGGATCTGTATCATAGATTATCCACAAATGGTGTATCTCCCCATTCTAATCCTAGTCTAATGTGAAGACATTATGTTGCTGGACATAAACAGCATCTCTCCTGCTTGAATATTCCATCAGTCGGAGGACAATTGCTGTCTACAGTTTTCGTAGGATTCAACGACTACTATGGACATAGTCTCAGTGAGGCTGGTACGGCAATAGATGCCTCTGATAATGTAACAGGTCCAAATGACCGAGAAATAATCAATAGACCTGTAGAACTCTCGGAAGACCTCTATTTTGATCCAATTCAGGAAATTGCCATCAAAGATTTTAACGGATATGTCTATGATCTGACTGTTGAAAGGACCCACAACTTTGTAGGCGGAATAACGCCTGCTACATTCCATAATACTGTGACACTACATCAGTTTGCCAAATGGGCTGATGCACAGGTCATTGTCTATGTTGGTTGTGGCGAACGTGGAAATGAGATGACTGAGGCACTTGAAGAGTGGCCTCAACTTAAAGACCCCAAGTCTGGTCGACCCCTGATGGAGCGGACCGTACTCATTGCAAACACATCGAACATGCCAGTGGCCGCAAGAGAGGCCTCAATCTATGTTGCTGTGACCATTGCTGAGTACTTCCGAGATCAGGGATTTGATGTGGCATTGATGGCAGACTCGACCTCACGGTGGGCGGAGGCATTGAGAGAGATCTCAGGTCGTCTTGGACAGCTTCCATCAGAGGAGGGATACCCAGCCTATCTGGGTTCTCGACTAGCACAGTTTTATGAACGCGGGGGACGGGTGCGTGTATTGGGTAGTGATGGCCGACTTGGCTCTGTGACTATCTGTGGTGCAGTATCGCCGCCTGGTGGTGACTTTTCAGAGCCGGTGACACAGGCAACTCTCAGAATTGTCAAGGTCTTTTGGGCATTAGATAAGGACCTTGCTGCACGAAGATTCTTCCCAGCCATTAATCCTCTCACAAGCTACTCTCTCTACGAGGGCAATCTCGAACAATGGTACAGGACTAATTTGGGTCCGGACTGGCCTGAAATTGTAAAGGAGGCCATGGCTATTCTTCAGAAGGATCAGGAGTTGCGAGAGATAGTTCAACTTGTTGGACCTGACGCGCTGCCCGAGTCTGAACGTGCCATACTTGAGGCTGCACGAATCATCAAAGAGGACTTTCTTACACAGAGTGCGCTTCATGAGATAGACACGTATTGTCCCATTCAAAAGACATATCGAATGTTAAAGGTGATCGTCACATTTGCTCACAAAATGATTGACGCCGTAAAACAGGATGCTCAAGTCAGAAGAATTCTCGAGTTTAGCGTTCTAGATAACATTGCCAGAATGAAGATTGCACCATGGGATAATTATGAAAAGACAATGGATTCAATCGAGAAAAAGATGAATAAAGAGTTTGAAATAATTCTCAGAGAACTTGCGGTGAGTCACCCTGCTGCCACTTCATTTCAGGCGTGAATATTTCTTAGAACTACATCTCTGTGAATGTTTGAGGTGATCTGTCCTGTCCATCTCTAACGAGTCTTTACTGACTCTGCATAGGCAGATCTGCAGATGTACTCGGTGTGCACTACATACAACCAGAAAGAATGCAGTACCTGGTGAGGGTGCCAACAATGCCATGGTCATGTTAATTGGCGAGGCCCCAGGTGTAACAGAGGACGCGACTGGTCGCCCATTTGTGGGAAGATCTGGTGAACTCCTGACGGCTATGCTCAATGAGATTGGGCTGAATCGTAATGACGTGTTCATAACATCAGTCCTCAAGTGTAGACCTCCAGAGAATCGTGCTCCAAATCAGACCGAGATTGACGCATGTCTACCATACTTGCTGCAACAGATTGAGATGATCAATCCACGAGTGATTGTTCTTCTGGGTAGTACTGCCGTGTCTGCCATCATCGGTCCATGGTCAATCTCTAATGCACATGGTCGTTTCGTCGAGTCCTCTGATCGTCTCTACTTCATCACTTACCATCCCGCAGCTGCACTTCGATTTCCACAGACTGCCAAGACAATGCGTGAGGATCTATTGGTATTGGCACAAGAACTCCATTTACATTGAATTCCCTTCACTCGAAGGCCTTTATGACTTCGGTGTAGTCACTCCACGGTTCATATTCTATAGTTCAGTCCTGTCCATGGTGGAGCATATATTCCTTGATCCAAGATAATATTTGGAGATGGTGATGCTGCTAGTACACAGCATATCGGTCCCACTTCAGCTACCAATCACTGACCCCTTCGAGAACTGGTTACATACAATGAGTGGTATACTCAATGTTGCTTATGCTTTCTCAATCCGTGGGTATATCATGCTCATAATTATTGGTATGACCCTATATGTCACGGGACTGAATGATCTATTCTCCAAATTTTTGGTGGTTGGAGGCACAGTGATCTCCATTATTGGTCCTCCACTAGTTCTATATATCGGCTCAATCGCACGAGTAGAAGGAATTACAGCTGAAAATGCAGATATGGCCTGGGCCTTTTTTCTAAGTTTCTCTGATATGGAGATTTTACGCATAATTTTTATCTTATGCAGTCTAGTGGTATCCCTCTGTATGCTGGTAGGTAGTATCCTCTACTTTACTCCCTCTAGTCCCGAATTGAAGACAAGAGGTCACTCATTAATTGTTCGAACATTCATCTGTGTGGCTGTATTCCTATTTCTACATATGATCATCGAGTGGTGAATCTTGTATAGGACACCCCACTATCATATTGATGAAGGCTTGACTCCATGTAGCAAGTCTTAAATCACCGCTGAATGTGGTTCTCAAGTCGGCCGCATAAACATCGTCAGGGCGTTCACACATGTCAAAGATGGCTTCAGTGTATTACCGTACTGTATCTGATGTCACAGGTCCTCTTTTGGTTGTAGAGAAAACCCACGATGTTGCATATAACGAAGTTGTCAAGATTCGTACACCGAATGGTGATTTCCGTACCGGTACTGTACTTGAAACCGGTCGCGGAAAGGCCATCATACAGGTCTTTGAGGGTACTAGTGGACTAGACACTGAACTGACTGCTGTGCGTTTCACGGGAGAGACACTGAAGATCCCGGTCTCCACTGAGATACTTGGACGTGTCCTTGATGGTTCTGGACGTCCACTTGATAATGGTCCTCCACTTACAGCAGAGGACAAGTGGGACATCTATGGATCCCCTATCAATCCCTATGCGCGGCAGTATCCACGCCAGCCCATTCAGACCGGTCTCTCGGTGGTTGATGGACTAAACACTCTTGTTCGCGGGCAGAAACTACCTATCTTCTCTGCATCTGGCCTGCCCCATAATCGTATTGCCGCACAGATCACCCGACAGGCAAAGATTCCTGGTGAGGAGTCCTCATTTGCAATTGTATTTGCAGCAATGGGCATCACGGCCACAGAGGCTCAATACTTCATCAACTCTTTCGAAGAGACTGGTGCACTTGAACACACTGCACTGTTTCTCAATCTTGCAAATGACCCAGCCATCGAGAGGATCATCACTCCTCGTGTGGCACTCACTGCAGCAGAATATCTAGCATACCAGGCTGATATGCATGTTCTTGTGCTTCTTACTGATATGACTAACTATGCAGAGGCATTACGTGAGATCAGTGCTGCGCGATCCGAAGTACCGGGCCGCAGAGGCTATCCCGGTTATCTCTACACGGACCTGAGTCTGATCTACGAACGTGCAGGACGTATACATGGACGAAAAGGCACAATCACTCAGATGCCTATACTGTCAATGCCTCAGGATGACATGACTCATCCTATTCCTGATCTAACTGGATATATCACTGAAGGACAGCTCTTGTTATCAAGGTCACTGCACCGTCGCGGTATCTATCCTCCCATTGATCCCGGTCCCTCTCTCAGCAGGCTCATGAAGGAGGGTATTGGTGAGGGTATGACCCGTTTTGATCACAAAGAATTGCAGGCCCAGCTATACTATGCATATTCCGAGGGGCGTGATCTCCGTGACCTCGTTGCTGTCGTAGGTTCTGAGGCATTGACCGAGCGTGACCAGAAGTATCTTCACTTTGCAGACCGTTTTGAACATGAGTTTATCAGTCAAAGCGAGCATGAGGACCGTTCTTTCGAACAGACTCTTGATATCGGTTGGCGACTGTTATGTGAGTTTCCCGAACGTGAGTTAAAACGATGCGATCCTCAGACAATTTCATGGGCAAAGAACCGTGGCGTTTATACGGCGGAATAGCCTCTGTCATCAGAGGTATGTCCTTGGCAGAGTGAATACATATATGAATCACAGTGCGCCACGTGATACGTTAACTGTGGTATATTACGTATCTCTGTAGTTTCCTACCTATCTATTCCATACTTAAGATAGTGATCCGCTTCCTTCTTGCTACCAAAACTTCTCAGACCGTTCTCTTTAAGTTGTGTCTTTATCCGCCTTGCCTCAGTCTCGCTAATTTCTTGACGCTTGAGCATATAGTCTACAATCTCCATGGCCTGTTCAATATTGTCACAACGTCTGATGAAGTCTGTAATAGCCGGCGTGAAATGTTTCACTATCTTACGTGCAGTCTCCTTGGCATCAGATTCTGTTCCCATATCTCTTCTAATCTCCAATCTAACTGTACGCCCCTCTCTCAACTCCCTATTTAGTTTCGGATACATCTTTTCAAAGTCTTCATCATCACTCATCTTATCATCAACCTCAAGCGTCTTAATTTTGCATACCACATATTATCCGGGTGACCTTATAATATCTATCGTGGTACATATAATCTCCGTTTCTATGATTGAATTAATTGAATATTAACAAATCTATTGAAAGTATTATTAACAATACTAGGTTAACATATTTCATCAATTGTGTAAAACACTAGGGTTCTGTTTTTCCAGTGGATTCTATTATTGGAATGTCTGTCTATGGTACAAGACTCTCCTCAACTACTAATAAATGACCATGGCAGTGTCCCATCCCGTCTTCCATCTCCACAAGCAATGTCCTGAATAGAGATCCCCGTTTCTCTCTCCGCACGTCGCCACCCCCCAAGCCCACCATAACGAGATGCCAACTGAATCACTCTACTAAGAGATCTATCTCCGATAGAGAGCGCTGCCTGTACTTGGGCTTTTCTTGGATCAAACGACTCTATTTCAACACGCGGTACTCCTCTTAGTTCTGACTCAATTATCCTTCTCTTCTGACGAATGATATCTATACTCGGCTGTGGTTCTCTCTCAAGGCGCGTACCCGCCTTTGGTATAAACGGATTCGCACTCACTGTGATTCTCATACGTGACATCTTACTGATTCTACTTACCATTCCTGCTATGCTTTTGACATCGTCTTCTGTTTCGTCTGGAAGCCCTATTATGAAATAGAGTTTCAGTGCTTTCATGCCGCCCTGTGTGGCAATTTCTATTGCTCTCTCGATACTCTCATCTGACAGTCCTTTTCCGATTGACCATCTTAGTCTTTCCGAACCAGTTTCAGGTGCCAACGTCAGTGTCCGTTGTCCTCCTCTGACTAATGCATCGATCAACTCTCTAGAGACTGAGTCTGCTCTTAGAGATGGTGCAGACATTGCAAGACCTCTATTGACTGTCCATGTTGCCAACTGGACTAGATCATCCATGTCTCCCAGTGTAGGCCCAATCAGCGCGACTTTTTTCACAGGGGTCTCTGAGACGCCCCTCTCGATTATCTCCTGCAGTCTCTTAAGTGATCGTGTTCGCCTTGGTCTACAGATATGACCCACAAGACAGAACGCACATGCATGTCCACAGCCTCGCGTGACCTCTACAAGCAGCGCCCTGCCGAAGATGGGTTCGTGTATATCCCCTGTTGGCACATCAGGTATGATCTGTGCAGTGGGATGAAACGTTGAGTCAAGGTCACTGATGACCAGTCTTCTGACTGACTTTGGTTGCTGACTGGGAACATACACACCCTCTAGTTCACCTATTCGTTCCAACCCCTCTGCTCTGGATGATGAATCGACTAATGCATCAATAATATTATGAATAACTGACTCACCATCACCTAGCACGAATGCATCAATAAAGTCTGCAAATGGCTCTGGATTCGCCGTGACAACCGGTCCACCTACAATGACGATTGGATCATCAGGGCCTCGTTCATCTGACATTATCGGTATTTGGCCATGGTCCAGCATCTGAAGAAGATGTACTATGTCCTCCTCGTATGTCAAAGAGAATCCAACGATATGATTCTGTCTTAGAGGCCTTAGAGTCTCTACCGAGTGACTTGGTGAGGCAACATCAAATCTAAAGTATCTCTCACAGGAGGTGTCTTCCCTCTGATTAAGCAGTGAATAAAAGAGATGTATTGCAAGACTGGTCATCCCAGTCCGATATGTTGATGGATAGCATAGACCAAATTGTACGACGACATCTCTGAGATTCTTGACCTGTGAGTTTACTTCACGGAAACGAGTTTCCAATAGTTTCACATCTCACTTCTCTGGCCCTATGTCAATAATAGTCCTTGGTTGGTCCGTCATGACCATCTTATTCGGTCCCACATCACGGTCAATGATGACTCCAACGCCTGTTCTAGCACCCTGATGGATCACGACACCAGGTGCAATTGATGTCCCAATCCCTGTCTTTACAAAGTCACCAATTATCGCGCCCAGTTTACGCCTGCCTGAACTGACTCTCTGACCTTTTATTGTCACACAGATCGGTTTGTCGTCATGACGCAGGTTTGCAGTTATAGTTCCTGCACCAAAGTTGACCCTGCGTCCAATAATCGAGTCTCCAACGTATGAGAGATGTCCAATTGATGTGTCATCCATTATTATTGAGTTTTTGACCTCTACAGCATTACCAACCTTTACTCTCTTCCCCAACAATGTGGCTGGACGTATATAACAGTTCGGACCCACTACGGAACCCTGTGAGATATACACTGGTCCCTCTATGTAGGAACCACTTCTGATAATCGCGTCTTGTTCAACTACTACGTTGCCCTTCAATACCGCTCCTTGTTCAACAGTACCCTCAATTCGTTTCTCTATTCTTCCAAGTAATCGTTCATTGGCTGCCAAAAGATCCCACGGTCTTCCAACATCTATCCACCACGATGGCAGAGTATACACTCCCACTCTGCGTTGTTCAATCAGCATCATTATTGAATCGGTGATCTCATACTCCCCTCTGACCGAGGGGCGTGTTCGTTCTATCGCATCCCATAGGACAGGTCCCACAACATAGACTCCCGCATTAACAAGATTACTTGTCAATTGGTCTGGCCGGGGTTTTTCGATCAGTCCTGTTGCAATACCATCCTTATGGGTCACAACTCCATAGGCAGTTGGATCCTCTACAGGTGTCACGGAGAGTATCACATCAAGCCTTGTCTTCTCATAGGTCTCGAATAGTCCAGTAAAGGTACCCGGACCAACAAGCAGATCTCCGTACATCAATAGAAGGGGTTCATCACCTCCAAAGTCCTTAGCATACAATGCAGCATCTGCAGTACCTCTTCTTTGTGGTTGTTCAACATATTGTATTCTCATGGGTCGCCAATCGACTGAGTCAATCTCTCTTCTGAGTAGTTCACCATGATAACCATGTATGACGAGGGTCTCATTAACACCTGCGTTTCTTAATGCTGCAAGCGTATGAAATATCATAGGACTGCCCGCAACAGGTAATAGATGCTTTGGTAGATTTGCCGTGAGGGGCAGCATCCGGGTTGATTCCCCCGCGGCAAGTAGAGCTGCTTTTCTAATCATTGTCTTTTATGACATGTTAATGACCCATTAAAGCATTTTCAAGTGGTGAAGGTCTTATTCACATTTATAATCCTTGACTGCGTGTCGCGGTGTGCTACCGCGACACGTCGATATTACCAGCGATATATTAATATATGATTTTTGTATAAAATTTATCTGCTTCTATGAGGCGTGACAGCATTGTCATGCTGCACAAGACTAAGATATAAGGAATTACCAAAAATGATGAGTGATGCGGAACTTCGTGAGGAACTCAAAGATCTGAAACTCACAAAGAGTCAGATGATTGTACTTGATATTCTACGAAATAGTGGTAGAGATGGTGTCACACCAAAGCAGTTACTCGATAAGGTGTCCTTTGCCCCGAGAACTGTCAGATATGCTCTACGTAAGCTCCTCAAGAAGAAGTTGATCAAGCGTGTTCCATGCCTACAGGACATGCGCCAGTGGATATATGTGCCCGCATAATCTCAAGACCATATGCGGGCCTTTTCACCATTCGAATCAGTTATGAGCACATTTGTTAATATTTACTGCTATAACAAAACAAGCTGTTCTTTATCAATCTTGGCGGAGCTGGCATGATGGAACCTGTAAAGATTCTAACAGGTGAACAGGCAATTGCGGCGTTTCATGCGTTGAGTGATGCGAGCCGTAGACGAATACTGCATGCACTCAGAGCTCGACGAATGACTACTTCAGAGCTTGTAGACTTTCTTGCTACACAAGAGCCCGACAAGGAACCCAAACCTCAGACTGTTCGATATCATCTAAAAGAACTTGAGCGTTGTGGGCTGATTCGACAAGATGGTTACGAGCCTGCAGGTAATGGTGATAGCCATATAATGCAAAAGATCTGGCGTGCAACAGCAGAGAGTATATTCATTGCAACAGGTGACATTGTAAGTCCACCTACAAATATTGACAGAGGTATTGAGCGCTCACTTGATATACTCAATACAATGAAACAACTTGGTTTTGCAATTCCATCTACACAGGAGATTGAGCATATAATCCAGAACTTTACAGAGTGGGGGCATCTGTGGATGTTGGGCAGGAAACAAGCACTTGACGTTCTGACATCCATTGCAGAGATAGACCCTGAGATATTTGTCACATTAAGAAGGATTCTCAGTATCATTTTGTTACCTGATAACGAATATGAACGATATTGGGAAGTGAGTCGTCTAGTATCTGACGCATTACGCAAGATGTATCGTTCGGGACATGGTGCAAATCCTGAGGTCTACTAGAATGTGGACTATTCGTTATTATCTTTGGTCTTATTTTCGTAACTGGGATACTCCATCGTGAGTATACGCCTTATACGTTCTGCAGTCTTTGGACCGACTCCTCTGACTCTCTTGAGTTCTTCTTCACTGGCTTGGAATACCCGCTGCAGTGTTCCAAACTCTTCGAGTATCCCTCTTGAGATTATGGTATCAATACCTGGAAATCCTGACAGAATATATTCCAGAGTCCGTGCATCTGCCGACTTGGTCTCTGGTGTTCGTGTTCGAATTGGTCTCTTAGCCTCGACCTGTTCCAGATGTGCAATTCTATAGAGAAGATTAGCAGTCTCCTCTGCGCTATGACTCCATATGATGGGAACTTGGATTTTGATAGCTATGGCTGCTAATGCACCATATATTGAGGTGGGATTCACTGCACGCAGTCCAATCAACTGATCTCCCTCTATGATCAATACGGGTCTTCTATAGGCAGCACGAAGTGCAGTCAGTTGAACAAACAGTCGCCCATCGATAAGCGACTGAACAAAGTCGCCCGTTTCTTTTCTCTCAACAGCCACCTCTTCTGAGGCTATATAGTCCCCAATCTGAAGTGTCTCTGTTGTGATCTCAACCCCAAGTCGAGTCAGTTCGCGTGCCACTGCAGTTGCCAGTTCTCTCGAATCGACTATTATTTTGATCTTCTCTCTATCTCTAGCAACGCTTGAATCGGTGCTCTGGGTCGATGATGTCTCGTCTTCCGACCCACTAAACTCTTCAAGACTCAACTGTTCAGCTGTCTTAGCAATGGTACTCTTCTCTGCCTCTTTCTTGCCAGAAGTTTCCCTTTCAGCGTCTTTCAATGCAGATGGCATTCTCTTCAACTTGCTGAACACACTCCAATAATAGAACTCATCATGAGTATTTCTGGCTACAAGAATGACGGATCGTCCTGGTAGTTTTCTGCCAGTCCTTCCTCTACGTTGAATAAACGGGACTACAGATGGTACACAGTCATAAAATACCACCAGATTGCATTCGGGAATGTCAAGTCCCTCCTCTCCAACCTGAGTTGCAACAAGTATATTGTATTCGTTGTTACGAAATGCATCAAGAACCTCTATCTGCTTCTTCTGTGTGAATCCCTTGTCTTGTCCTCTGGAACTCTGTCCAACAAAACGGCTCACACGCGCATCCTCAAGTTCTTCCAATGCTGTTGCGACCTCTATTGCAGTGTCTCTAAATCGTGTGAAAACTAGTATTCGCGAGTCCAGATTAGCTGACAATTGTTCGCTGACTATCTCAATTAACTCATCCACTTTTGGATGCCGAAACCCCTTGTCTATCAGGGACTGAAGCAGGTTCTCAAATTGTCTGAACTCTACTCTTGATATGAGGTCTTGTACTCCCTTTGATGCCTTCTTGTTGCGAGCCTCCTCATACATTCCTTGTACATAACGATAAGTTGGTTCAATTCCCTGAGTGCCTATGAAGTCAAGTAGGTGTTCTATACGCAGTGATGCAGTCAGATTTCGCATCAGAATGTATAGATGTCGTGGTGGCTTAGTATATGTACCAAGTTCTTTCCTGATCTCTAACTGAACTCTGAGGATCTCTTTCCTGCTGAGACGACGGGCATCAGGTAGTGAATATCCATAATTCAGCACGGGGGCAGTATACTCTCTGAGTAGGTCTCTGAGTATTTCTCGGAGTTCCTCTATCTGTGGCGGTAGCGTTACATAACGAACATAGTCCGTTATCGACACTACATAGGGCCGGACATCCTTGCTAGAGGTGGTCCTGACTTCAATATGTTTCAGACGCAGATTACTGCAGACTGTAGATATCTTTTCTGTGTCGTGACCGGGTGATGCAGTCAGTCCTAATGACAGTTGATGTTTTCCTTGTCGTTCGTACATCTCTGCAATGAAAGTATACGCATAGTCGCCCATTCCTCGATGTGCCTCATCGTATACAATGAGAACAACATCACTCAGCTCATATCTCATCTGAATCAGGTCATTCTGAACTGCCTGTGGTGTCATCACTATGACCTTTGCATTCATCCATGCACGTTGTCTATCCTCCGGTGAATCATGTCCTGTGAGTCGTACGATTAGATCCTCTTCAATATCCATAACGCGTCTGAGAAAACGTGCCTGCTGGTCTACCAATGGCCGTGAGGGCGCAAGGAACAGGACCTTTCCATCAGGATATTGAACAAGTTGTTTTGCAGCGACAAATGCCGCAATCACAGTCTTTCCAAGACCCGTGCTAAGAACAATCATGGTGCTCTGTTTGGATGCAACCTCTGCGAGTGCAATCTGGTAGTCTCTCTGCTCTACGGTGTCTCTCCTTATGAGTGGCATATCAACAAAGGCGACACCATCTGTCATCAGAGCACCTCCGATACTTGATCTTGTCACTTATTCTATAATACTCACGTGTAAAAAGCCTCTCTTAATATCATTAATTGAGTAGTAGCCATGACCGCAAAAGAGGATTTGCCATGTGTTGAGGCCGAACTCTATGAACTGAGTGTGCCTGGTAGACTGATTGGAAAAGAGGTCCTTGACAACAGAGCTCGCAGGATTGGTATTGTCCGAAGTATACGCATCGGGCTTCATCCCACCCGGTCAGAGCTTATTGTCAAAGGCGCAGAAGTGGAGTTCCCTGTCGACTTTTCAAAGGTTGAGACTGTAGGTACAGTTGTCCAACTCAATGCTGTTGTGAAAGACGCTGAAGAGATTGAAGTGCATGATGTGATAAGACTACAAAAGGAAGTCCTAGACGACATACGCGGTTATCTCGGCGTGCACTGACTGGATCTTCACACAATACAAAGCAGTTAATAATGTCAAGGGATACTCGCCTCTTGGAGCTGATACAATGGGTCTCACTGCCGAGCAACTGGCCCAGATGATAGACCATACGTTATTGAAGCCTGAGAGTACTCAAAATAAGATACAACAACTGTGTGAAGAGGCACTCTTGTATCGTTTTGCATCGGTCTGTATCAATCCAATACATACCGAATATGCTGCCGAACTACTACAGGGTTCTTCTGTGAAAGTCTGTGTAGTCATTGGATTTCCGCTTGGAGCCACACTTCCAGAGATCAAGGCACTTGAGACACGGGCGGTTATTGAACGTGGTGCACAAGAAGTGGATATGGTCATGAATGTTGGAGCTATGCGTGATCAGAACCTAGACCTGGTTCGGCGTGACATTGAGGGCGTAGTTGATGCAGCAGCTGGTATTCCAGTGAAGGTGATCTTAGAGACCGGATATCTCACTGATGAACAGAAACGGCAGGCCTGTCTAATCTGCAAGGATGCTCATGCTGCATTTGTCAAGACATCTACTGGCTTTGGTCCTATGGGTGCAACACCATATGATGTACGCCTGATGCGTGAGACTGTGGGACCATCAATTGGCGTAAAGGCTGCGGGCGGAATTAAGACGTTCAAGGATGCATTACGATTGATTGAGGCTGGTGCAGACCGCATTGGGTCTAGTTCGGGGGTGGCAATTGTGGAGGACTTCCGATGGGCACAGTATAGTGATGCGTGGAGCGTGCCAGACAAGCCTTGCTGGACGTGTCCGAGCCGTCATGCCAGTCTCAACAGTCTACCCAAGGAGGTATACCTCTACTATAAACAGAGATGTCTGACTTGTCCACATAGAGAATTAAACGTGTTTAACGATTAACGTGGTGACGATTATATGCCTGAAACAACAGCAGTAGGCTACTCTAATGCATCTGTATTGAGAGTTTCATTAGACCATATGACGGTGCGACATGACTCTCTCAATAAGGACATAGTATCTGACTTCATGGGGGGTCGAGGACTCGGAGTAAAACTGGTCTATGACTGTCTAAGTCCTAGAATTGATCCTCTTCATCATGACAACATTCTAGTCTTTGCAGTTGGTCCTGTGACTGCAACGGTTGTTCCTACTTCTGGACGATTGGAAGTTGTTACCAAGTCTCCTCTCACAGGTACGATTTTTGACTCAAATGTGGGTGGATATATCGGTGCGCATCTAAGACGAGCAGGATATGCAGCACTTGTGTTGGAAGGATCTGCTAAGAAGCCAGTCTACATCTGGATCAACGATGACCATGTCGAGATACGCGATGCGTCCTCTCTGTGGGGTATGAACACGTCTGCAGTCACAGATGCACTACTACATGAGACTGATGAACATGCACAGGTTGCCTGTATTGGTCCTGCAGGTGAGAATCTCATTAAGATAGCATCTATAATCACAGACAAACATCGAGCAGCGGGGCGTGGTGGGGTTGGTGCAGTCATGGGCTCTAAGCGAGTCAAGGCGGTAGTAGTATATTCATCTCGTGAGGTGGAAGTCAGTGATAGTCGGCGACTTGATGCTGCAGTCAAGAGGGCACGTCTTCTGATCAAGAAGAGTGCAGTCACTGACAAGTCGCTTCCGGTATATGGTACTGCAGTCCTTGTAAACCTAATCAATGAACATGGTATGTTGCCTACACATAACTTTCAGGAGGGTATATTTGAGGACGCTGAGGGTGTATCGGGTGAGAAACTCCTCGAACGTCTGTTTGTAAAGGGTTATCACTGCTATGGTTGTCCTATTGGTTGTGGTCGGATTGTCAATGTGAATGGTGAAGCAGTAGGTGGACCTGAGTATGAGACCATCTGGGCCTTGGGTCCCCAATGTGGCATCAATGACCTTGAATGGATTGCAGCTGCCAACCACAAGTGCAATCTTCTGGGAATTGATACAATCTCTGTAGGCAGTACTATTGGCTGTGCCATGGAACTTGTTCAGAGGGGTCATCTGAATGCAGAGTTATCTTTCGGTGTGCGTGATGGCCTGTTGGACCTCATCGAGGACATCGCTTATGGGCGAGGTCTGGGCGGAGAACTTGGACAGGGATCAAGGGTTTTAGCCGAACGCCATGGTCTGCCAGAGGTTGCAATGCAGGTCAAGGGACTGGAGATCCCAGCATATGATCCTCGCGGAGTCCAGGGACATGCTCTTGGATATGCCACTTCAAACAGGGGCGGTTGTCATCTACGTTCGTACATGATTGGCCCCGAGGTGCTTGGATCTCCTGTGCTTGTGGATCGTGACAAGACCGAGGGTAAGCCTGAACTTGTGATACTCTATCAGAATCTATCCGCAGCAATGGACTCGATGGTTGTCTGTAGGTTTACAAGTTTCGCATGGAGCGTTGATGACTATGCCGAACTGACAGCTGCATGTAGTGGTCTTCCTATTGATGGACATGCTCTACTGAAGATTGGAGAGAGAATATGGAATATAGAACGCCTATTTAACATCCGTGAGGGACTAACATCCAAGGATGACCGACTTCCACCCCGTTTCTCAACACCACTACCAGCCGGCGGTTCAAGGAATCGAACTGCTCGTGTGGATGAGATGCTACCAACATATTACACTCTTCGAGGGTGGGACAATAATGGTGTTCCCACACGAGAGAAATTAGCTCAACTTGGAATTGCATATACTCTATGACCATATGGAAACTGTCAAGTCTTAAACAGTCAACATCTTAATGGGGACTGATCCTACTGCCCGGCAAGCACTCACACAAGAGGCGGTTCAGACGAAATCATGCTCCATACTTTGCACCTATTCGTCTATATTGGTGTGACCAATGTAATGTACCACGCATCGCTAATACCGCTTGTTCAGTATGTGGCAAGATGCCACGAAGAGTCCCCCTGTCGCCACCTGGTGACCCATTTCCTGCCATGCGTGGTCATCTCAATGTTGCTATAGCAACAGTTGACCGACAATTTGGCGAGGGTGTTGGAACAAGACTATTACCCAGTGACAGACCGATATTGCTTAACAAGATTCCTGCCACAGATGCAATGTATGAGGTCATAGTTGACGGATACATTGTGGGGCGGCTTAGGTTCGAAGTCCCAGCACTTGAGTATGTGTTTGTTCCTACAATTGAGGGTGGTCGACGTATATCTCTCTGGAGTCAGTCCAAAGGGGTGCGATGCGATGACTCTGTGCTCCCATTTCTTGAGAAGGGTGCCAGTCTACTCGTTCCTGGGGTCGAATCAACTGACGCTTCAATTAAAATAGGTGATGAGGTCTGGTTATCTGAGTCCCACAATCTTGTCTTTGGTGTGGGTATTGCAAGAATGACTGGATCACAGATGATGCAAGAACCGAGAGGTCTTGCAGTCAAAGTACGTGAGTTTAAATCCCCTGGTCCGCCTCATATCAATTTGAAGACTGCATCATGGACTGATGTTGTCGAATCAAACGCGCGGGACCTTGCACAGATTGAAAACGAGGCGATGACATTTATCAGAGATGTCACAGCCAGAAAACGGCTTCCCACTATTGTTGGATTCAGTGGTGGGAAGGACTCTCTTGCCACATATCTTCTAGTTGAAAAGGCATTGGGCCAGAGTCCACCCGTATTCTTCATTAACACAGGCCTAGAACTGCCTGAGACTGTCAAATATGTTCGCAGATTTGCAAACAACCGTGGAGTTGATATCATTGGCGAAGACATGGGTGATCGTTTTTGGGAGGTCATACCAAGTTTTGGTCCGCCAGCACGTGATTTTCGGTGGTGTTGTAAAGTCCTGAAACTTGGTCCTGCTGCAAGTGCCATCGCAAAACGGTTTGAGGGCGATACGCTGACCTTTATGGGACAACGAAAACTAGAGTCCTTTCAACGCTCAATTGAACCACGCGTGACATCGAACGTATGGGTACCTGGACAACTATCTGCTAATCCCATTCAAGAGTGGAACGCCCTAGAGGTCTGGTTGTATATCTTTCAACAGGGTGCTGAGTTTAATCCACTCTATGGTTGCGGTCATCATCGAATGGGTTGTTATCTATGTCCTGCCTCTTCACTGGCTGACATCAAGAGCCTGGAAACGAGTCATCCAGAACTCTATGCACGGTGGATCAAAACTCTTCGTCAGTGGGCCCGTCAGCATAGTTTTCCACCAGAATGGGCAGACTTGGGTTTCTGGAGATGGAAGAACCTGCCACAGGGTCCTGCACAGCTGGCTAATAGACTGGGGATTGTCTTCCCCATCAGTAGAACGAGTCTTCCGCAGAGTCTTGTACTACGACTAGTAAAGGGGTTGTCCCCATGTGTGGCCTCTGGTTTTAGTATTGAGGGGCAGTTCAGTGTTGGAATCGACCTACAGCGGGTTAGTCAGCTGCTCCCAATATTTGGGCAGACACAGCTGTCTGAAGAACTTGGCGCAATCCGCATCCGATCTGGCGATAACAACATAATGCTATTTAGTTCAGGTTCAGTAGTTCTGAGAGGCCCCGGGGGCAAATCGTTAGAGGAACTAGTTCATCAACTTGAACGTGCAGTACGTCGAGCGCTCTTTTGTCAGGCCTGTGGATCATGCATTCCTCATTGCAGACAAGGTGCTTTGTTTATTGCCCCAGAGGGCAAGATCTCAGTAGACACATCTCGCTGTGTCAAATGTAGAGCATGTGACTCATGGCCATGCCCAACATATTTGAAATGAATCCTGTCAAATCCCATCTGAAATTATCAAGACGCCCCACGACTTTAGTGGTGAGTAATTGAAATTCAGGGCTTTGGTAATTAACAATCTCAAATTGTTAAGCCAATAACTTCTTGGAAAGAGTTATTACTTGTATCGGTTCTGCCTTCTAAGCCACCATCTATGTAATAAGGTGGTCACAAATGCTCACTGCAATCTCATATAAGATATACGAGTTACGAAGGTATCTAGTTCTTATTCTCGTGATCTCTATGTTTGCAATTCCCATTGGGGATGCGCTGGTGATTCAACGTGATCGAAACCGTAACGTGATGTATGGTGAGGCATTTTGGCTATATGGTTTTGAAGTCTATAACATGACGGATGCAGAACTTTTGAGCCGCCTACCTCCTGAGTGGGGTTTTAATGATACGGAACATAATCTGCCAGACTACCTTGGAAACATTACTTATGAATATCCTGTGTTCTGTATGATATTTTTTGCTATTGCAGTCTGGCTCTTTCCGGGTGTCAATGAACTTCAGAGTCTCTGGATAAATTTCCTTCTTGTATTGGTATTCAATCTGAATCTGGTCCTGATTGCTATACTATTTGGTGACAAGGTGTATACTACCAGATGGGTTCGTCTCTTCATTGGTGGATACATTATATATGGACTGATAATGTCTGCAGGTGGTGGTAAACCCGAGCCACTTGCGGACTGTCTCATGTTGATGACAATGGTTCTTCGGCGAGAGGGCAAGATGGGCAAGGCTATGTTCACACTAGGTCTTGCAGCACAGACAAAAGTCTATCCTATTGTACTCTTTCCCATCTTATTCCTTGAGGCCCCCTTTGCCACATTTTGGTTCGTCATATCGATGTTGCTCACAATCGTTCCATTCTTCCTCTTAGGTTTTAATGTGGACTCTTTGCTGAATCATATTCTAAATACAACAACATATAGCAACTACATAGTCAATCCATTGTATCCCGGCCTAGGTTTCTCCACTCCGGATCTTGAAACTGGACTGAGCTATGTCTGGCCACCCGGATTTATCCCGTTGGTGATATACCTAGGCTTTGTTGCATGTACAATAACACTATTCTTACCGAGGGGTAATTTGTTAAGGCTCTCATCTGATAAATTGTCGCATCTTCGCCCCGGTATCCGGCATCTTCAATTTTTACGTCATAATCTACTATTACTAGTACCTCTGTATATATACATGCTACCGGCAATTCTATTCATTTATCGATGGGTGATGCCATGGTATCTCTTCTGGTTTGGCCTAATGATACTACTGTTGGACAATGAGAAGCAGGCGATTGGCTTTCTGAAGGCAGTGACAGTCGTGGGCCTTGTATATGCCTTCGGACTCGCATGTAACTGGCCCTATTTCATTACAGGGCCTGTGATTGACTTTGCCAGACACTTTATTCTAGGTTGGTACACACTTATTGGCCTAGCAATAATGTGCATAACCGCATTTTTGTTCTATTATATCTGGAAGAAAGAGATTGAACGTAGAGAACGAAAGATGCGTCTTATACTTGAGGCGGAGACCCGTGGTGAACTACTGATCTGAACTTCTATGTTCGCAGTTGTTGTCTGCATAGAACTGAATTATGCGTCGACGAATCAGTGTAGATGAACAGAGTCCATCTGCCTCAATTCTCTGTAGACGAACAATCTGTGTATGCAGTCCCAATCTCTTTAGTCGGTTCTCAAGTGCAGTCATATCGACCTGTTGGTCATAGCCAAGCGCAATTATGTCAGGTCGTAGATGTGCCACTATCTCTGTGTGATCCTCAGTATCGAAACCAAGTACTGCCCTATCTACTATTTTTAGTGCCTCGATAATTTTTCGTCTCTGTTCCTGAGGAAATACAGGTGGCACTCCTCTGTCCCGTTCTATAGTCTTATCTAGCGCCACAACTACAATTAGTTCGCCGTTCTCTCCTGCTAACTCTCGTGCTTGTTCCAAGTATGCCAGGTGGCCAAGATGAAGTAGGTCAAACTTACCTGCTGCTAAGACCCGCTTTCCGGCCATTTGACTCGCTCTCCACAGAGGAGCAAATCAGTCCTCATCGACAGCGAGAAACTCCTGTTCCTCTTTAATTACTTCAATTCGACGCTTGGTCTTGGTGATCTGGCTCACGTGAATCAGACCGTTGATCTCTAGTTGCATCAATGCTGCGTTTATTTCTGCTTCGTTTGGTTGTCGTCCCAATTCAGTCATGAGCGCACGTTCAAGTTCGTCGCCAAGAATAACCCCATGGCGCTTATTCAATATGTCAATTATTAGAGTCTTAAGAGGTACTGCAGTCCATGTTGACATAATCTCTCACCTGCTCACATATCTGTTATACCACATAACTTGTGTCTTTTATGCTATCTCTCACTCGCCGGAGTTCTTTGTCAAGCTTTCTGTAGCTTTCAATGACCTCTTTTGTCACAGAGGCCTGTATTGATGATATAGCATCTTGAAAATGTTTCATGGTCACTCTCTGAGCATTAATATCTTCTCTGAGTGCTCGCATGGCTGCCTCTCTGCAGAGTGCCTCAATATCCGCTCCAACATAGTTCTCTGTGAGACGAGCAAGTTCGTGTAGATTCACGTCCGATGCTAGAGGCATTCCTGCCTTCACTGTGTACAACTCGAGTATCGCTAGTCTGCTCTTCTCATCAGGGCTGTCTATAAAGACCCAACGGTCGAATCTGCCCGTTCTTAACAACGCTCTATCAATCATGTCCGGTCTATTTGTGGCTGCAAGAACAACCACATCCTTCATAGCATCAAGGCCATCCATCTCTGTGAGAAGTTGACTGATGACTCTCTCTGTGACTTGAGTCGAGTCCGAGACTCGTCCTCTCGACGGAGCAATAGCATCAATCTCATCAAAAAATATGATACAGGGTGCTGCAGTCCGTGCTTTTCTGAAGACCTCTCGTATCGCTTTTTCGCTCTCTCCTACCCATTTTGATATGAGTTCTGGGCCTTTGACGGCAATAAAATTGGCTTTGCTCTCTGTGGCAACAGCACGCGCAAGAAGGGTCTTACCGCAACCAGGTGGCCCATAGATCAGCACACCCTTGGGTGGAGTGATCCCCATACGCCTAAACACTTCCGGTTTATTGAGGGGCCATTCAACAACCTCTTTGAGTTCCTCTTTGGCTGCCTCGAGGCCTCCGATGTCTTCCCAATGCACGTTTGGTATCTCAAGAAATACCTCTCTTATTGCAGATGGGAGTACCTCCTTATGCGCCTCTCTGAAGTCGCTTTTTGTGACCTCCAGTCTATCAAGTATCTCCTGTGGAATCTCTTCGTTCGTTTCCACCACTTTGGATAGAATATCCGGAAGATATCGACGTAGCGCCTTCATTGCCGCTTCTCTGCATAGTGCTTGAAGGTCCGCTCCAACAAAACCATGTGTGTCTTTTGCAATACTCTGAAGATCCACTCTCTCCTCGCCCTCAGTTGTGAGTGGCATCCCTCTTGTATGAATGTGAAGAATTTCAAGTCGTTCTGTTTCATCAGGAACTCCAATCTCAATCTCTCTGTCAAATCGGCCTGGTCGTCTAAGTGCCGGATCCAGTGAATTGAGCCTATTTGTTGCTCCAATTACTATGACTTGTCCTCTCGATTTCAGTCCATCCATTGTGGCCAGTAATTGTGCTACGACTCTACGTTCTACTTCTCCCTGCACTTCTTCTCGCTTTGGTGCTATCGCATCGAGTTCATCAATGAATATGATACTTGGTGCATTCTCCTCTGCATCTTCGAATATTTTCCTGAGTTTCTGTTCCGACTCTCCATAGAACTTTGACATGATCTCTGGGCCATTGATATGAATAAAATTGGCCTCGCTCTCATTGGCAACTGCCTTTGCAAGAAGAGTCTTACCAGTACCTGGTGGGCCGTGTAATATCAAGCCTCGTGGAGGATCTATTCCTAAACGTTTGAAGAGTTCAGGATGACGCATAGGGAGTTCAACCATCTCCCGTATTCTCTGTATTGCATCTGAGAGCCCACCGATATCTTCATACGTCACCTCTGCTGTGGTCGTAGTCTCGCTAATTGGTTTGTCGGCGATTGTGAGTACTGTTGACTGAGCAACAACGACTATCCCCTGTGGTTTCACGTCTGTGACTTTGAATGGTATAGCCCGTCCAAGTATTGGAATATATACTGTGTCTTGCAGTGTGACAGGATTGTTGAGAAGTTTTCTTTTGACAAACTCTTCAAATCGTGGTTCGGGACGTATTGGAACCGACGTGGGCGCTAATGTTATGTTTGGTGCAGGTTCCTCTTTAGCGCGAGACACTACCACTTTCTCACTAAGACTAACACTGGCATTCCTTCTTATTCTACCATCCATTCTGATTATCTCTCGGCCGCGGTCTCCTTGATATGCCGGCCATGCTATTGCAGATGTTATTCTCTTCCCTTTGATCTGGATTATATCACCGGTTCTAATACCCAGCTTCTCCATAGTAATGGAGTCAATCCGGACAATGAATCTACCAATATCTCTCTGTTCAGCCTCTGCGACTTTAAGAACGACTTCGTCGACCGTATATCACCGCCTCCGGAATGAACTCTAAGCAATATTTTTCAATGCAGACGTATTATTTGATTCTACAGAAGATTGTTGCTGGCGTTTAGACAGTCCGTAGATTCTTATACTCTATAAAAGAATCTATCCCTTAATTTATTAATTTGTAGATTTGCTCGTATCCTCTACTGTTGACACTCCTGACAAGTTTCTAAATTCTCGAGACCATTTCTACATCCACTTGACTAACGCCTTCCAATGACACTATGGCCTGTTCGATATCGTCTGTTCCGCCCATTGCCTCGTCTCTTGCCAGATTCAGTCTGATTGCCTTTAGTCCAAAGGCTACTGGAACAATCTCGTGAGCTCGCACATCCGTTCCTTTTGGAACGGCGCTTCTTATCTTCTCAAGTAGTTTGTTTAAATCCACATCAACATCCTCTGGCATGATCCTTAGTGTGATGATTACTCTCGCCATTTCATTGACTCCTTTCCTTTAAGGTCCTTCAAAGCCACAGTTTGGACAGACATATCTGACAGAGAAACGTCTACACATCTCACAACGCCAGATTATAAATGCTCCACACTGTGGACAATTGAACTTGACATTTTTTTCACGATATGCGATTGAGCTATGACAGGACGTGCACCGAATTGCCTTCATTGATGCCAAGTTATCACCCGATTTAGTCTTGACCTGGTGGCCATTCTTTATGTTTTTTATAAACATAGCGAAGAATACCTTTGATAGTATACCATTTGTAATATATTGATTGTATGTTCCTGAAACCATAACATGCTGCTAGATCACTCTTCGAATACCCAACCATTTATCTGTTTAATATGAAAACTATAGTTGGAGTGTGGTCATCATAGGCACTCGACTTGGCGAGATCATGAATGCAGAGGTCATTTCGCTTGATGCCCTTGCAGGTCGTGCGATCGCCATAGATGCATTCAACGCTCTGTATCAGTTTCTTGCAACCGTCCGACAACCTGATGGAACCCCACTCATGGACTCGAATGGGTATATCACTAGTCATCTCAGTGGTCTCTTCTACCGTAACATCAACCTATTGGAACATGATATTCGTCCGGTCTACGTCTTTGATGGTGAAGCACCCCGACTTAAGGCACCTGAGGTACAAAGACGCCGTGCAATACGCGAGGCTGCATTTGAAGAATGGATCCTGGCAAAAGAGGAGGGCCGGATTGAGGATGCGCGAAAAGCAGCTCAGGCAAGTTCTGTTCTCACCAGCGAGATGATTGAAGAGAGCAAGGCTCTTTTGAGTGCTCTTGGAATACCCATAGTGCAAGCGCCATCTGAAGGAGAGGCTCTTGCAGCTCAGATGGCTCGCCGCGGAGTGGTGTGGGCGAGTGCAAGTCAGGACAATGACTCCCTACTTTACAACAGTCCTCGAATGGTGCGTAATCTGTCTAT